>Ga0207427_100599_pt1 | contig 18018 bp, 16 predicted proteins | sample AraplaCL_Cvi_mMS_FD_184268 | JGI IMG/M metagenome (GOLD analysis project Ga0207427, IMG submission 184268) | Arabidopsis root microbial communities from the University of North Carolina, USA - plate scrape CL_Cvi_mMS (SPAdes) (version 2) | ecosystem: Host-associated > Plants > Roots > Endosphere ... | reverse complement strand
CCGTGAGCTTGCGCAGCGCCGCGAGCGCGGCGTCGAACTCGGGTTCGGCGTCCGACCAGCGGCCCTGCGTGGCGAGCGCCGCGGCGCCGATCGCCTGCGCGATGGCCTGCCGGCTCGCCGCGGTCGCGAGCGGCATGCCCGCCGGAGGCGGCGCGGCACCGTGGCCGTGCGTGGCATGCATCGCGTCGACGAGACCGCCCTCGTCCCGCGCGTCGAGGGCCGGTTCCAGCAGGTCGCCGAACGAGGCGGGCCAGTCGCTCCCGCGCCGCTCCGCGCCGTCGGCCAGCAGGCGGTCGAACGCGAACGACCAGCGCAGGCCATGCGCGTTCGGGGACGCCGCGTCGTCGACCAGGCGCCGCGCCCGCTCGCGCACGAAGGCCGGATCGAGCAGGAGGCCCGTCTGCAGCGTGGTGCCGAGGCGGTCGAGCGCACCGGCGAGCACGTCGGCCTGCATGGCGGCGTGCAGGCGGTCGAACAGCGGCTCGGCGATGCAGTCGGCGATGGCGGTGTCCAGCAGCGCGGGGATGTCGTGCAGGCCCGGCGGCAGGCGGTCGAGCAGGTGCCCGATGTCGACCGGACTCGCGCCGCACATCGCGTCCAGGCGCACGCGGGCGATGGCGGCCGACAGCGTCGGGAAGCGGCCGTGCGCCCGGCGGCCGATGCCGGCGGCGTCGTACGCGTCGGCGTGCGCCAGCGCCTGCTGCAGGCCGGCCTGCGGCGCGCGCGCCAGCAGCTGGGCATACACCATGGGGTACACGTTCAGCGGCAAGGTCCAGAAGCCGGGTCGGCGCTCGTCCTCGTTGGCCAGGCCCGCCTTGTGCAGCCGCGCCAGCGCGTGGCGCACCAGTTCCTGCGAAGGCGCCACGCTGCCGGGCGTGCGCAGCGCGGGCATCGCCAGCGCGTCGGCCACCCACGCGCGCGAGCGCGCCAGCGCGCCGAGCGCGAGCGCGGCGAGCGCGTCACGCGCGGGCGCGTCCAGGCCCGCGAGGAGCTCGTCGGACGGGTCGTCGGCCATGGTGCGCGCCGTCTCGCCTCGGATCAGCGGGACCGGCGGGCCAGCACCGCCGCCATCGCCGCCGGATCCGGGACGCCGGCGAGCGGGCCGTCGACGTGGCTGACCATGTCGCTGCCCGCGCTCAGCACGCGGCCGTTGCGCTTGACCAGGTGCTCGGTGCCCTCGCTCCGGGCCTCCAGCGCGCCGCCGAAGTTCATGTGCACCTTGAGGTGGACGTCGGCCGACTTGCCGTCGCGCGCCACGCGCACGTCGCCCGGCTCGAGGTTCAGCGAGGTCGCCAGGATGACGCCCTCGCCGCGCTGCGCCTCGTACTTCTTCTTGAAGTCGAACAGGGCGGCGATGCCGGCGCACGACTGCGCCTTGTCGACGATCGCCTCCTGCGCGCCCAGCGGGCCGACCTGTCGTTCGTTGCCGCGATAGTCGTCGGCGTACTGCGCGCACAGGCGCTTCGGGTCGCCCTGCACGAAGGCGTCGACCTGCTCGCGGTAGAACGCGTCCACCGCGGCGTTGTCGATGCCGCGGTGCGTCCACCACCAGGCGCCGCCCGCGACGATCGCGAGCAGCACCAGCAGCCGCGCCGTCACGCGGCGTTCCTGCGCGCGAACAGCTGCAGCACCACGTCGGTGGCGGCGCGGCTCAGGTGGTCGCGCACGTGCGGATCGTCCAGGTCCTCGGCCTCGTCGCCTTCGCCGTCGCCGGGCTCGATCTCGCCGGCCAGCATCGCGATGGTGGCCAGGCCCGGGCCGACCTCGGGGTCGGACTGCAGCGGCGCCCAGGCTTCGGGCGCGAGGTCGGTGGCGGCGAGAAAGCCCAGGCACCAGTCGGTGGCGTCGGCGAGCTCGTCCCCGTGCGTGCCGGGCACCTCGGCGACGCTGAAGATCGGCTCCCACGCGTCCGGCGGGCCGGACAGCGCCTCCTGCACCGCGCGCAGGTGGCGCAGCACGAGCACCGTGGAACGCTTGCGCTGCTGGTTGCTGCGGAACGGCGCGGGCGCCGGCTCCTGGTCGCCGCCCCAGATCGCGGGCAGCCAGTCGCCGGTCTTCATGGAGGACAGCGGCACCGGGCCCACGAGCAGCGCCGTGAGGAAGCCGTCCATGCCGTCCAGCGTCATCGCGCCGTCGGACGGCAGGCTCGCGAGCAGCTCGTCGAGCGAGGCGAGTTCGTCTTCCGACAGCGGCGTGACGGCGGATTTCGGGTCGTACGACGGATAGTCCATCTCGACCCCTTACGGCTTGAGGACGGCCACGCCGCCCATGTACGGACGCAGCACCTCGGGGATCGTCACCGAGCCGTCGGCCTGCTGGTAGTTCTCCAGCACCGCGACGAGCGTGCGGCCCACGGCCAGGCCCGAGCCGTTGAGCGTGTGCACGAGCTCGGGCTTGCCGGCCGCGTTGCGAAAGCGCGCCTGCATGCGACGCGCCTGGAACGCGCCCATGTTCGAGCACGAGCTGATCTCGCGGTAGGTGTCCTGCGCGGGCAGCCACACCTCGAGGTCGTAGGTCTTGGTCGAACCGAAGCCCATGTCGCCGCCGCACAGCAGCATCACGCGGTACGGCAGGCCCAGCTTCTGCAGGATGGCCTCGGCGTGCCGCGTCATCTCCTCGAGCGCTTCCATGCTCCTGTCCGGATGCGAAATCTGGACCATCTCGACCTTGTCGAACTGGTGCTGGCGGATGAAGCCGCGCGTGTCGCGGCCGGCCGAGCCGGCTTCCGAGCGGAAGCACGGGCTGTGGGCCGTCATCTTCACGGGCAGGTCTTCCGCCTTCAGGATCTCGCCGCGCACGGTGTTCGTGAGCGAGATCTCCGAGGTCGAGATCAGGTACTGCTCGGGCTGGTTCTCGTCGCCGCCGCGCAGCACCCAGAACATGTCTTCCTTGAACTTCGGAAGCTGCCCGGTGCCTTCGAGCACTTCGCGGTTGACGATGTAGGGCGTGTACAGCTCGGTGTAGCCGTGCTCGCCGGTCTGCACGTCCAGCATGAACTGGGCGAGCGCGCGATGCAGGCGCGCGATGCCGCCGCGCAGCACCGTGAAGCGCGAGCCAGACAGCTTGGCGCCGGTCTCGGGGTCCAGGCCCAGCGGGGCGCCGACGTCGACGTGATCCTTCACGGCGAAGTCGAACTTGCCCGGCGTGCCCCAGCGGCGCACCTCCACGTTGCCCGTCTCGTCGACGCCCGTGGGCACCGATTCGTCGGGCAGGTTGGGCAGGCTCATCAGGACGGTGTTGAGCTCGCCCTGCAGCGCCTCGAGGCGCTCGGCGCTGGCCTTGAGCTCGTCGCCGATGCCGGCCACCTCGGCCATCACGGGCGCGGTGTCCTCGCCCTTGCCCTTGAGCATGCCGATCTGCTTGGACAGGCTGTTGCGGCGGGCCTGCAGGTCCTCGGTCCTGGTCTGCAGCGACTTGCGCTCGTTCTCGAGCGCGGTGTACGCGGCGACGTCGAGATACGGCTGGGGGTTCTTGCGCTTTTCCAGGCCGGCGATGACTGCGGGCAGGTCGCGGCGCAGCAGGTTGATGTCGAGCATGGTCTCTTTTCCTTGGATTCTTCTGACGCGATTGTTCGGGCGGTCGCGCGGCGGGCGGGCGCGCACGACACGGTCGGGCGGAGCGCGCGGGTGCGCTCAGGCGGCGAGCGTCAAGATCGCGCTGCGCGCACTTGCGCCATGCTGCGATCGCCCAGGCCCATCGGCAGCGGGAACTCGATCGTCTCCTTGACGCCGTCGATGTTGCGCACGCTGACCGCGCCGAGCTGCTTGAGACGATCGATGACCGCCTGCACCAGCACGTCGGGCGCCGAGGCGCCGGCCGTCAGGCCCACGCGGGCGCGGCCGTCGAACCATTCGGGGCGCAGGTCCTGCGCGCCGTCGACCATGAAGGCCGGCGTGCCCAGGCGCTCCGCGAGCTCGCGCAGGCGGTTGCTGTTGGAGCTGGTGGGACTGCCCACCACGATCACGATGTCGACCTTGGGCGCCATGAACTTCACGGCGTCCTGGCGGTTCTGCGTGGCGTAGCAGATGTCCTGCTGCTTGGGTTCGCGCACCTGCGGGAAGCGCGCCTTGACGGCCTCCAGGATCTCGCGCGCGTCGTCCACCGACAGCGTGGTCTGCGTGACCACCGCCAGCCTGGTCGGATCCTTCGGATGCACGTTGGCGACGTCCTGCACTTCCTCGACCAGGTAGATGCCGTCGCTCAGCTGGCCCATCGTGCCCTCGACCTCGGGGTGGCCCTTGTGGCCGATCATGATGAACTCGTAGCCCTCGCGCGCCAGCTTGGACACCTCGACGTGCACCTTGGTCACCAGCGGGCAGGTGGCGTCGAACACCGAGAAGCCGCGCTGCGCGGCCTCCTCGCGCACGGCCTTGCTCACGCCGTGGGCCGAGAACACGAGCGTGGCGCCGGGCGGCACGTCGGCCAGGTCCTCGATGAAGATCGCGCCCTTGTTCTTCAGGTCGTTGACGACGAAGGTGTTGTGCACGATCTCGTGGCGCACGTAGATCGGGCGGCCGAACTTCTCGAGCGCGCGCTCGACGATCTCGATGGCGCGATCCACGCCCGCGCAGAAGCCGCGCGGCTGCGCGAGCAGCACCTCTTGCACGAACTTGCCGTCCTCGCCCAGCGTGCCCACCTGGATGTCGCTCATCACATCACCCCGATCAGCTGGGCTTCGAACGTCAGCGGCTGGCCGGCCAGCGGATGGTTGAAGTCGAACAGCAGCCAGTCGTCGCCGGCCTCGCGCACGACGCCGGCGAACTTGGCCTGGCCGTCGGGCGTGGGGAACTCGACGACGTCGCCGATGCGGTACTCCTCGTCCGGATCGCCATGCTGCGCGAGCAGGCTGCGCTTGACCCGCTGCAGCATCTCCGGGTTGCGCTCGCCGTACGCGGCGCCCGCCTCCAGGTGCCAGGTCATGCGCGCGCCCTCCTCCATGCCGACCAGGCAGGCCTCGATGGCCGGAGCCAGCTGGCCCTGGCCCAGCGAGAGCGTGGCGGGCTTGTCGTTGAACGTGCTGACGACCTCGGCGCCATCGGGGCCGCTGAGGCGGTAATGCAACGTCAGGAACGAGTCGGGCTGGACGATGTTCACGGGAAACCAGGCAGTTGGACGGGCACGGCCCGCCGGGATGGGCGCGACACTGGAGCGGTCGGCGCGCGGAAGAGGCGCGGCGGCGCTTCTCCAGGACGAAACCCCGATTTTACCTGCCAGCCCAGCCGCCATGTCGATCAAGGAAATGCCCGCCGCCGCGCGGCCGCGCGAGAAGCTCCTGGCCCACGGCGCCCAGGCGCTCGCCGACGTCGAGCTGCTGGCGCTGCTGCTGCGCACCGGCGCCGGCGGCCAGGACGTGCTGCAGCGGGCCGAGCGCCTGCTCGGGCGCTTCGACGGCCTGGCCGGCCTGCTGCACGCCTCGCCGGCCGAGCTGGCGCGCGCCGGCGGCATCGGCCCGGCCCAGCGCGCGGAGCTGGCCGCCGTGCGCGAGATCGCCCGCCGCGCCCTGGCCCAGCAGCTGCGCCAGGCGCCGGTGTTCGACTCCCCGCAGGCCGTCAAGGACTTCGTCGCGCTGCGCCTGGGCGCGCTCACGCACGAGGTCTTCGGCGTGCTGTTCCTCGATTCCCAGCACCGGCTCATCGAGATGCAGGAGCTGTTCCGCGGCACGCTCGCACAGACCAGCGTCTACCCGCGCGAGGTGCTGCGCCAGGCCCTGCTGCTGAACGCCGGCGCGGCCATCCTGGTGCACAACCATCCGTCGGGCGTGGCCGAACCCTCGCGCGCGGACGAGGCGCTCACCCAGTCGCTCGCGTCGGCACTGCGCGTGATCGACGTGCGGGTGCTCGATCACCTGGTGGTGGGGGCCGGCCACGTGGTCAGCTTCGCGGAGCGCGGGTTGCTTTGAAGTGTCGACTCGCCGTTGCCCGCGTTCGCCGAAGCGGTCTCCGACTCGAAAGACGCCTTCGCCAGGTTCGCGCGCCTCGCTATCGAAGCTTGACGACGACCTTGCCCTTGGCTCTGCCCGCCTCGACGTAGGCCATGGCCTCATTGGTCGATTCGAACGGGAAGACACGATCGATGACGGGCCGGACGACGCCCGCTTCGACAAGGCGCGTGATCTCGCCCAGTTGACGACCGTTGGCCTTCATGAACAGGAACGAGAAGTCCACGCCCCGACGGGCTGACTTGCGCCGGATCCCCGCGCTCAGCAGACGCATGATCAATCTCACCAATACAGGCGCGCCGATCTCCTTGCCGAACGCCGAATCGGGCGGGCCCGAGATCGAGACAAGCCTCCCGCCGCGCCGAAGCACGCCCAGGGATTTCTTGAGCGTCTTGCCGTCCTGGCTGTTCAGCACCACGTCATAGTCGTGCAAGACCTCTTCGAAGTCCTGTGTCCTGTAGTCGACGATGACGTCCGCCCCCAGGCCCTTGACGAGCGCGACGTTGGCGGCGCTCGTCGTCGTCGCGACGGTCGCGCCCAGATGCTTGGCCAGCTGGATGGCGAAGGTGCCCACGCCGCCGGAGCCTGCCTGGATGAAGACATGCTGCCCGTTCTTCAGGCCGGCGTTCTCGACCAATGCCTGCCATGCCGTCAGGGCGACCAGCGGCAGGGAGGCGGCCTCCTCCATCGTCAGACCCTGCGGCTTGCGAGCCAGCGACGCCTCCCGGACGGGCACGAACTCGGCGAACGTGCCAATGCGGAAATCGTCCACGCGAGCATAGACCTCGTCACCCGCCTGGAACTGCCGCACGCGCGGGCCGACCTGGACCACGATCCCGGCGACGTCGTGGCCCAGCGCGACGGGCAGGCGATAGGGCAGGATGAGCTTGAATTCACCGTCTCGGATCTTGGAATCCAGGAGGTTGACGCCCGCGGCATGGACCTGGACCAGGACTTCGTCATCCCGCAGCACCGGCTTGGGCAGGTCGGCCAGCCGCAATGGGCGCTTCTTGCCATATCGTTCGAGGACAAATGCTTTCATGATGTTCCTTGTTCCTGGGTTGCCAAATTTGGTTGACGCTCCGGCACGGATCGTCCTCAGGCCTCGAGCCGCAAGTCCTTGCGAATGCCCGCGTCGAGCACGCCGGCCGGGGCGAATCGGCGCAGCAGACGCATCCGGCTGGCGACCCCGGGGAAGTAGTGACCCTTGGGACGGGCAGCCTGCGCTGCCTTGAGCACGATCTCGGCGACAACCCCAGGGCCATCCGCATTCACCAGCACTTCCTTGACGCGTCTGTCCACGCCCGCGCGGACGTCGCGATAGACGTCCAGGGGTGCATCGGGTTTCAACAGGTTCGCGTCGAACGGCGTGTTGATGTAGGCCGGCTCGACGACCGAGACGCGAATGCCCAGCGTGCGCAGCTCGTGGTCCAGCGCCTCCGAATAGCCCGCCACCGCGTGCTTGGTGGCCGAATACAGCGCCATGTAGGGCATCGGCAGGAAGCCGAGGACAGACCCGATGTTGATGATTCGTCCCGCCCGTTGGCGCCGCATGTGTGGAACCACGGCGCGAATCATCCGGATCATCCCGAAGAAGTTCGTGTCGAAGATCGACCTTGCCTGTTCGATCGAGCTCTCCTCCGCGCCGGCCGGGGCGACTCCGAAGCCGGCGTTGTTGACGAGGAGGTCGATGCGGCCTTCCAGGCGAATCAGCGTGCGTACCGCGGTCTCGACCGACTCGTCGCTGGTCACGTCCAGGGGCAACATCTCGAAGGGGCGCTCGCCGGCCTGGGCTTCGCGCCGGCTGGTGCCGTACACCCTGTAGCCGGCCTTCGCGAGCAATCGCGCGGTGGATTCGCCGATGCCCGATGAGGCGCCTGTAACGAGGGCGATCTTGCCGTTCATGTTCACGAAGTTTCTCCTTCGAGTGGTTTTCGAATGATGCTCATCATATGTATCGACGAGCGAAAGGGCCGCGCGTGCGGGCGGATTCAGGCCGGGGCCAGATACTTGAGCGTGGCTTCGCAGAGGCCCTTGGCAAGCGCGGGGTCGTCCACCGCCCGCGCCAGCAGCAACGTGCCGACCATGGCCGAGACCGTCACGAGCGAGCGTTCGTGCGCGTCGGCCCGACCCCATCCGGGCAACTGGCGAGCCGCCAGGTCGACCATTTCCTTGATGTGCCGAGTGGTCACACGGCGCACATCAGGCGTCTGGCGCGCCGTCTCGGACCCGAGCGCTGCAAGCGGGCATCCCTGCTCGATCTGGGCCAGGTGCTCCGGCGACAGGTAGGCGTGGAGCATGGCTGCCAGCGCCTGGCCGGGCGGGACGCTGGCGGCCACGTCCGCCGCAACGGCCGCCGACTCGGCGCAGGCCCGGCTCGCCGCTTCCGCCAGCATGGCTTCGCGCGACGGAAAGTGGGCGTAAAAGGCGCCATGAGTCAGGCCGGCTTCCTTCATGATGTCGGCGACCCCGGTGCCGTCGTAGCCGCTGCGACGGATCGCTCGCGCCGCGGCGGCCACGATGCGCTCGTGCGAGGCCTCCTTGGCGGCCGCTCGTTCGTTGTGTCTTTCACTTCGCATGACATGCATCATACGATATTTCGAAGCGATGCGTCGTGACGTTCCTGGCGCTGACGGCGCATCTTCGACGGTCCATGCGACGCGAGCGCTCAAAGCGCGAGTCACGGCCCCGGCGGCGCTTGCTGCCGCAACCTCGGGCGATCGTTTCAATGCACATCCAAAAGCCTGCTTTGGGGGACAAGCGAACGGCGCAACCGACCATCTCACAGACGGAGCGACAACGGCGTAAGCTCGACGCTTCACTTCCAGAGGAACCATCATGACGCTTTGCCCCATTGCGCTGGCCGTCGGGTGCGCGAAGTGCCCCGCATTTTCGGTCTGTCCGCTAAAGACCGTCATCGGCGACGTTCCCAAACCCGCTGCCGAAAAACCCACGGTTCCTCCCGGAAAGTGACCCCCGGACATCGGCTCAAGCGTTCAGACCCAATATTGATGGCCATCACATTGGCGACGCCCATGGGCACGCGTCGTTGGCCATCCGCATGGAATCGTCGTGGGTATGGGCACCCAGCATGGCGCGAGCTGCCCGGCCTGCTGCTGCTGGGATGTCCCGGAGTTCCACCGAGCGGATTCGCCTCTGAAGCCCGCTGCCCGCGGCGATAATGCCTGCTGGATCCGATTTCGCTCCGCACCGACGACAGCGTCAACCTGGGCGTCGCCGGACAGCATCTGGTCCCCAACGCTTTCGAGTATGCCTATCCCGAGGACAATGGAATGGCGATGAAACGTCAATTGTGTGCGGTCGCTTCACTGATTTGTCTCACCGGAGTTTCTTTTGCCGCTGGCAGCGAGGGGCTGACCGTGCCGGTCAAGTTGCCGCCGTACGACGCGGGAGCGGCCACCTGCAGCGCACCGCCTGGTTTGCAGAAGAAGTTGGTATTCGTGCAGGACAATCGGCGCGAATTCATGCTGGGCGCCGGACGCGGGCTCGAAGCCGCGGCGCGAGCGCGCGGCCTCGCCTATGGCGTTGCCTTTGCCAACAATGATCCAGCGGAAATGCTCATTCAGGTGGAGGGCCTGTCCACCGACAAGACAGGCGCGATCGTGGTGGCGCCCATCGATCCGCCGTCGCTGTCGCCGGGTCTGAAGAAGCTTATCGCCGGGGGGGCTTACGTGGGCGCCATCGTGCCGCCGCCGGCGACGACGGTGTTGAACGCGCCGCAATATCAGACCGGCAAGGTTCTGGCAGAAGCGGCTGCGAATTACATCCGCACGCGACTTGGCGGAAAGGCCAAGGTCGTGCTGCTGACGCATGACGGCCTGGAATTCCTGGCGCCGCGGTTCGCCGCCATGCGCGACACCCTGCGGACTCTGCCCGGCGTGGCGATCGTGGCTGACATTTCGCCCACCACGGTCGACAAGGAGGGCGGTTATCGCACGATGAAGACAATCCTGCAGACGCAACCGAATATCGATGTCGTGCTGGGCGCGGACACCGTGGTGCTTGGGGCGCTGGCTGCCTTGCGCGAATCGGGCAAGGCGCGTGAAGACCAGTTTCTTGGTGGTATCGACGGCGAACGGGAAGCGGTCGTCGAAATCAAGAAAGGCAACAGTCCCTACAAGGCCAGCGTCAGCCTTGCTTCACCCATATTCGGTTATGCAATGGGCCAGCAGGCGGCCGATTGGCTGAACGGCAAATCCATCCCGCAGGCCATGGATATCCTGCCCAAGGCGCTCACCAGCAGCAATGTCGCGGACTATGAACGCGATATGGCCAACCCCGGCGCGGTATATGCCGATGCGGTGAGGCGCGCGTCCTACTTGAAAATGTACGGCAACATCTGCTTCGACACGCGCCAGAACTACATCGATTTCGCTTGGTCGTCAGAGACCAGATAGTTCCCTCGCCCGGCGATCGAGGCCCGTTCTCGTGGCGGGCTCGGCGGCCAGCGGAGGCATTTCCCGCACGGCGGTGCGACACTGCCGCGCATGAACGACAAGCTGCTCGCCCTGCGCCTGTTCGTGCGCGTTGCCCGCACCGGAAGCTTCTCGGCCGCGGCGCGGGAACTGGATCTTTCCCAGCCCTCGGTCTCGCGCATCATCGCGGCGCTCGAGAAGGACGTCGGTTCGGCATTGGTCACGCGAACGACGCGGGCCGTCACGCTGACGGACGCCGGCGCAGGCTACCTGAGTCGTGTCGAGGCGATTCTCGCGTCGCTGGAGGAGGCCGATCACGCGGCGCGCGGATCGCTCGAGCTGCGTGGCACGCTGCGGGTCGCGCTGTCGACAAGCTTTGGCGCACGCGAGGTCATTCCGTTGATGCCCGGCTTCCTGGCGCGCCATCCGTCGTTGCACGTCAGCTTGTTGATGAGCGACCAACGCCAGGACACGATCAAGGAGGGCGTCGACGTGGCATTGCGCCTGGGCGAGTTGGCCGATTCGACGGCGACGGCGCGCCTGATCGGCCGGACGCACCGCTTGATCGCCGCGTCGCCGGCCTATCTGAAGGCGAACGGTACGCCTCGCACGCCGGCCGACCTGGCGAACCACACCGCCATCGTCGGCCCGGCGGGAACGGGCGCCGATGGATGGCGCTTCCACAAGGATGGACGCAGCGAGTCGATCCGCGTCGACAGCCGGCTGGCCGTCTCGGGCAACGAAGGCGTGGTCGCCGCCGCGCTGGCGGGATTGGGCATCGTGACGATGGCACTGTGGGGCTGTCGATCCGAGCTCGCCAGCGGCGCTCTCGTCCAACTGCTTGCCGACTGGAAGATGAACGAAATCGAAGTGCATGGCCTGTTCACGCCGGGTCGGCCGCCGAAGCCGTCGGCACGCGCATTCGTCGAGTACCTGATCGCCGAACTGCGCCGCTAGGCGCGGCCTCCGGCGCGAGGACGCCGGATTCGGCGCCCTGTTGCAATGGCGCCAGCCCGATCAGGCGCGCTGGCCACCCGACACCGTGATCCGCTCGCCGGTCACCCAGGCCGAATCGTCGGAGGCCAGGAACAGCGCCGCACGGGCGATATCGTCCGGCTGTCCAGGGCGACCGAACGGGATCGTGGCGACGATGGATTTGACGGCCTCTTCCGGCCAGCCCAGGGCCGCGATGCCTTCGGTGATGGTGGCACCCGGCGCGAGCGTGTTGACGCGGATCTTCTTCGGGGCGAGTTCGACGGAGGTCACGCGCGTGATCGAATCGACGGCGCTCTTGCTCGCCGCGTAGATCACCGAATTGGGCATGAAGCCGATGCTGGCGATGGAGCTGATGTTGATGATGCTGCCACCGTTCGGGCCGAAGTACTTCGCCGACTCCTGCGTCGCCGTGATGACGCCGAGCACGTTCGTGGTGAACTGGCGATGGAATTCCTGCTCCGTCGCGGCTTCGAGTGGGCCGAAGGCGTAGACACCGGCGTTGTTCACCAGGATGTCGAGCGCGCCGAAGGCTCGCCTGGATTCCTCGAACAGTCGCTTGATGTCCGCGGTCTTCGAGAAGTCGGCCTGGATGGCGACAGCGTGGCCTCCGGAAGCCTTGATCTGGGCGACCAGCGCGTTCGCTTCGTCCTTGCTGGTCGAATAGTTCACGACGACCGAGGCGCCGGATCTTGCGAATTGCCTGGCGATCCCTGCACCGATGCCTTTGGATGCGCCGGTGACGATCGCGACCTTGCCGTTGAGTGTGGTCATGGATTTCTGTCCTGTGGATTGACGGCGCCACGTTGGCGTCTGGACAAACTTTCGTCGATCGACGGACGCGCAGATAGGTGCGCCGGCAACTAAGACTTATCCGGCAGATGGATGCGTCGGATGTCGCGGCGCGGCCGCCCATAACGAAACGGGCGTGCGACATGCCGTTTTCAGCATTGGGGTATCGGCCACTCAAGCAAGCATCGTCAAGGGACGAAATCCGGTGGCAACTCGGCCTACTTCCATCAAGAAATCCAGGAGAGCGCTCTCGTGATCGTGAATCAACTCAGGAACATGAGCATCGGCAAGCGATTGGCGATCGGGTTCGGCTTCGTTCTCGCCTTGCTGGCGTTGACGGCGCTCTTCGCGGTCTGGCGCATTCGCGACGTGAGTTCCACCACGACGCAGATCGTCGAGAACGACTATCGGAAGATATCGCTGGCCAACCAGATCGATCGGGCCATCAACAAGCAGGCGAACGACCTGCATAGCGCTGTACTCGCCGGCGCCGACGACGAGGCGGCCAAGGGCTACCTGGCCCAAGTCAGCGAATCGACGATCAGCCTGCGCAAGGCCCAGGAGGCCCTCGCCGGATTGCCGTCCACGACGCAAGGCAAGGCGCTCCTCCAGCGGCTCCAGGAGACCGGCGAGAGCTACGTGCTGCTTCGTCGCAAGGTCGCGACCCTCGTCCAGGCCAGGCTGCCCGACGTGGCGCGAAACTATCTTCTCAAGGAGCTGAAGGCGCCGCAGCAAGCCTATTTGTCGAGCTCTCGCGAACTGGTGAACTACTACGAGTCCACCATGCAGGCCGCCTCGGCGCGCAGCCAGGAGGCGGGACGGATCGCGACCATCATCACCCTGGGCCTGGCGTCGATCGCCGTGGTCTGCGGGGTCGTCATCAGCCTGGTGATCTCCCGCACGATCACCGCGGGCCTGAGACGCGCCGTCGGCATCGCCGAGACCGTCGCCACGGGCGACCTGACGTCCAAGATCGAGATTCGCGGCAAGGACGAAGTGGGACAACTGCTGCAGGCGCTCAGCGTCATGAACGAGAGCCTGATCACGCTGGTGGGCACCGTGCGCCAGAGCTCCGACAGCATCGAGACGGGGTCGGACGAGATCGCCACGGGCAATGCCGATCTGTCGACGCGCACGGAGCACCAGGCGTCGAACATCCAGCAGACCGGGGCGTCCATGGTGCAGATCACGGCCACCGTCCGCCAGAGCGCCGCCACCGCCAGGGAGGCGACGAAGCTGGCGGGCGAGGCCAGTGCCGTGGCGCTGCAGGGAGGCCAGGCCATGACGCGGGTGGTCTCGACCATGCAACAGATCGCGGCGAGTTCGAAGCGGGTCGTGGACATCATCAGCGTCATCGACTCGATCGCGTTCCAGACCAACATCCTCGCGTTGAACGCCGCCGTGGAAGCAGCGCGAGCGGGCGAGCAGGGCCGCGGCTTCGCCGTCGTCGCCACGGAAGTACGCGGGTTGGCACAGCGTTCTGCGCAGGCCGCGCGCGAGATCAAGGCGCTGATCTCGCAGAGCGTGGACGACGTCGAATCGGGCAGCCAGCAGGTCGACGACGCGGGGCGGACCATCCAGGCGATCGTGGACCACGTCGGCCGTGTCGCGCAACTCATCGACAAGATCAGCCATGCAACGGCGGAGCAGACCTGCGGACTCGACCTGATCAACGATTCCGTCGGCCAGATCGATCGCATGACGCAGCAGAACTCCGCGTTGGTCGAGGAATCCGCCGCCGCCGCCGAGAGCCTGCGCGCGCAGGCGGCCAGGCTCGCCCAGGCCGTGCGGCGATTCACGCTGGAGCGCGAGCCGCTCGCGGCCTGAGGACGGAGGCGCTCCGAGGACTCGTAGGTATGAAACCGCGAGTTCTCGGCCCATACTGGCCGCGCACGCGCAGATACCGCCTGGTGTATGGCGCCACTGCCGGGGCTCGGCACTTGATCTTCCATTCGCACGCGCCGGCCTTGCGCCGTTGGCCGCGGGCTGATGGCGCCTTGCACAAGCCCCCGTCCCGAACATCGATTCCGCCTGGAACTCGGAGCACGCATGTCCATCAGCTTCAACCCCTGGTCGCCCATCGCTCACCTCGTGAACAACGACGTCCTGTCGCCCGTCAACTCGTTTGCGAGCGCCGTGCGCGACAAGGCCGGTGACGCCGTCCACGCCTTGGGCGCGGCGCGGGACGACGTGCGCGACGGCATGGTCGGCGCATGGAACAGCGTGCCCGGCCACGACAAGGCCGAGCAGGTGGTCGGCGACCTGACGGACAAGCTGCCCTTCAACAACGTGGTCAAGGCGAGCGTGCGCGCCTTGGCCGGGCAGAAGGAGATCACGCTCGACAAGGACGCGGTCAGCGAGATCCAGGACGATCCCGACTTCAAGAGGAAGGATGCGGACATCGACAAGTGGGTGGTCGACGCCGCCAAGAAGGATCCGCGCTACGGCCAGAGCGACTTCGACATCAAGCTGTCGGACATCCCGGACGTCAAGAAGGATGGCGACCTTGCGCTGGCCCTGGGCGGCGACAGCGGCAGCGGATCGAAATGGCACCAGCTGACGCACGTGTGGGATCCGTTCGATCCGCAGGTCCGCAAGAGCTGGGGTGTCGCGGGCAATGAACTGACCTGGCTGTTGCGCCACTGCGAACTCGGCGGCACGGCGCACGTGGCCAAGGACGGCACGATCACGATCAAGTACCAGGTCGACGACACGCTGGACCTGACCCCTCACCACCAGATGACCTTGTCCAACCACGATCCCTACGACGACGTCAGCGCCGGTCTGGGCGCCGTGTGGCACGGGATGCTCGGCGCGTCCAAGCCACACATCACCGCCACCTTCACCCGCACGGTGCCCGGCACCGGCCCCAACGCCGGAGGTACAGCGACCGGCGCCCAATCGCACGGCGCGGCCAACATGGAAACACAGGCCCCGGGGCCGCTCGGCGGCTTGCTCCAGATCGGGCAGAAACGCGCGCCGGCGTCCTCACTGGATTGAATGGCGCTGGCCCTTGCGTGCGCCCTGGATGCCCGCGCGCCGTCCCTGCGCCGTCACCTCGAACGCACATTCGAGGCGCAATGCGCACAGCTCGCTCCGGGCGTGCTTGACCGCAACCTGCGCGATTGGGTCGACCGGGCGGCGTAGTTCGACATCCGCACGGAGCGCGGCATCGCGAAGTTCGTCGAGACGGCCTACTGGTTGTTCTGGCATCCCGAGCAACGCGACTCGGCCGCGTGGGCGCACCGCGTGCTCACCTCGGAAGACCTGGATCCGACGGCGAAGATGGATCACGTCCACAGCACCGTGCGCGAGGCGGATGCGAGTACCTCGACAAGCCCGCGACCGTCAGCAAGGGAACGAAGTGCGAGGCGACCACCAAGGCGCGCTACCCCCGCGCGGTATGCGGCCCTGGACAAGATGTTCAAGAAATGAAGGTGCTGCCTTCTCAGGCTGACCGAAGGCGGAACGCCCGTTCAAGCCCGCGTGTTGAACGCCAGCTGCGCCGCGAACGCCCGCTGGTACGCCGGACGCGCCTCGCCGCGCGCCACGTAGGCCGCCAGGGTCGGGAACTCGTCCAGCAGCCCCGAGGGCCGCACGCGCAGCAGCACCGACACCATCAGCAGGTCGCCCGCGCTGAAGTCGCCGTCCAGCCACGGCGCGTCGCCCAGCCGCGCGGCCAGGGGCTTCAGGCGGTCGCGGATGCGGTCCTTGACCACCGGCAGGCGCGCCTCGGCCCAGGGCTTGTCGCCTTCGGCGAACCTGGCGTTCTGCAGATCGAGGATGGGCGGCTCGATGGTGCTGAGCGCGGCGAACATCCAGCTCGTGGCCCGGGCGCGCGCGTCGGGGGCGGCGGGCAGCAGGCCCGGATGGCGCTGCGCGATGTGCAGCACGATGGCGCCGGTCTCGAACAGCACCAGCCCGTCTTCCTCGTAGGTCGGGATCTGGCCGAAGGGATTGCGCGCCAGGTGCGCGGGCTCCTTGAGCGCCGCGAACGTGACGGGGCGCACCTCGCACGGCAGGCCCGCCTCCTCCAGGGCCCAGCGCACGCGGGTGTCGCGCGCGAGCCCGCGGCCGCCGTCGGGCGAGCGGTCGAACGCGGTGAGGGTGATCGTCATCGGGGTCCTTTTCAGTCGCCGGCGCGCGTGGATTGCAGGTCGAAGCCGCCCTCGCCGCTGATCCAGGTGTCCCTGTCGCGGATGATGGCCTGCGGTGGCAACTGGGCAGTCGCCGTGCCCGTGCCGGCCACGCGCCGCACGGCCGTGCCCACCGCGACGAACTCGATCAGGCCCGAGCCCAGTTCGATGATGTAGGTCTTGATGCCCACCACCTCGTCGGCGCCGATCTCGGCGGCCTCGCGCTCGATGCGCTCGAACACGTGCTCGCGGGCGTCGTAGACCATGGTCGTGAGGTCGCTGATCTCGCCCTTGACGAAGCCCTTGAACATCGCCTTGAGGCCGCCGATGGCGCCCAGCGAGTACACCGAGGTCGACATCAGCAGCTTGAGCGGCGCGAAGCCGAGGGCGCTCAGGCTCCACAGCTCCTCGCCGGTGAGGTCGCTGGTGACGGGCTCGCCCGCGTGCTGCGCCAGCGCCGGGTGCACGGCCGCGGTGCCGGCCATGAACATCTCATGCGCGCCGTTGAAGCGCTCGACCTTCGTGCGGATGCCCACCACCGCGTTGGCGCCGGCCCGCTGGGCCTCGCGCACCACGCGCTCGAGCGCGTGGTGGCGCGTGGCGTTGAAGATGTCGCTGAATTCCCGGATCTCGCCGCGCACCATGGTCTTGAGGCCGCCGATGAGGCCGCCCACCGCCCCCATCGAGTACGCGATGTTGCCGAACACGTAGCGCAGCGGCTTGTAGCCGGCGTCCATGTGGCAGAACAGCTCCTGCGCGTCGCCGGCGCTCGTGAAGAACTCGTCGACGCCGGCCTGGCGCACGCTGGAGCCGACGAACAGGTACTCGGTGTTGCCCGCCAGGTTGCGCAGCTCCGACGTGACGCCCACCGCGCCGTGCGCGCTGCCCTGCCTGACCTCGGCCACCATGCGGTCGTAGGCCGACTGGCGGCCCTCGTGGATGATCTGCGTGATCTCGGGGATCTCGCCGCCGATGATGCCGCGCACGCCCGAGGTCAGCCCGCCGAGGAAACCCATCGAACGCACGCTGTTGCCCACGACGATGCCCACCGGCTGCAAGCCCTTGAGATGCATGCAGTAGATCTCGTTGCCGGACAGGCCGGAGATCCGGGGTTTGACGGGCATGGGACGTCCTCTCGGGTTGGGTTGCCGGAACCATCTTGCCGCATCGGAATCCATCCGCCATCGAGGTATCGCCCAGTCGACGAAAATGGGCGACGAAATCTGCCCGCCCGCAGCGGGCCGGCCCGGAGGGAATCGTCTTGAAGATGCGCAGCTTGCAGGATCTGGGTGCCATGCGCGACACGCTGGCGCGCACCCAACGCGAGGCGGCCGAGGCCGCGCGCAAGGCCGCCGAGGAAGCGGCGCGGGCGGACCGCGAGCGCCGCCAGTTCGAGCTCGCCGTGGGCAGCGTCAAGCCCGTCAAGGCCGCGCCGCGCGCGGACCTGGGCCGCACGCCGCCGCCCGCGCTGCCGCGCCAGAAGGAACTCGACGAGGCGCGCGCACTGGCCGAGGCGATGTCCGACGAGGTCGACGTCGAATCGCTGCTGCTGACCGACGACGGCCTGGGCTTCCGCCGCCCCGGCGTCTCGCTCGACGTGCTCGCGCACCTGCGCAAGGGCAAGTGGGCCATCCAGGACCAGCTCGACCTGCACGGCATGCGCCGCGACGAGGCCCGCGAGGCGGTCGGCGCCTTCATCCGCAGCGCCGGCCAGCGCGGCATG
>Ga0207427_100598_pt1 | contig 18057 bp, 11 predicted proteins | sample AraplaCL_Cvi_mMS_FD_184268 | JGI IMG/M metagenome (GOLD analysis project Ga0207427, IMG submission 184268) | Arabidopsis root microbial communities from the University of North Carolina, USA - plate scrape CL_Cvi_mMS (SPAdes) (version 2) | ecosystem: Host-associated > Plants > Roots > Endosphere ... | reverse complement strand
GTCGCGCTGACGCGCAGGCGCGCGTGACGTCCGCGCGCAGCGAGTCGAGCCGCTCGCTCAGCGACTCATGCGCTGCACCAGCACCGCCCGCAACGCCTTCTGCTCCTCGGCCGACAACGCCCCCAGCAGGCTGCGCCGTTCCGGCGGGATGTGGCCGGCGACGTTGCGGTCGGCATCGAACACGTAGTGCTCGAACAGGTGCCGCCAGGCCGCGCGCTGCGCCGGCGGGAGCGCGCGCAGCGTGGCCACCACGTGCAGCAGCGCATCCAGGGCCGACGGCGGCGGGGCCCAGCCCGGCGCCGTCCGCGTCCACCAGTAGTTCACGAGCATGTTCAAGCGCTCGAGCGACTGCACGTGGTGCCACCACAGCGGCGGCATGTAGATGGCGTCGCCCGGTTCGAGGTCGGCGATGCGCGCCTGCGCGAGCGCCTCGGCAAAGCGCGGGAAGCGTTCGAGATCGGGCTTGGCGAAGTCCACCAGCGAGATCGGCGTGCCGGTGGGCGCGTGATCGAGCGGGCCCACGTACAGGTTGGCCACCTGCTCCGGCGGGAACAGCGTGAAGCGCCGGCGCCCGGCCACGCAGCATGCGATGTTGTGCGACTCGTCGAAGTGCGCCGGCGTGACGATGGCCGTGCCGATCCACGCGCGCGGCTCGACGCGCTCGTCCAGCAGCGGCAGCACGTGGCTGCGCTTGAACTCGGGCATGCAGCGGGCGATCAGCGCGCTCTGGATCGCCACCGCGGGCGCGCGCTCGAACTGGGCGTAGCGCAGCGCCTGCTCCAGCACGCGCGTCACCGGCTGCTCGGCGCGCAGGTAGTTGAAGCCCGCCATCGTGGCGTCGTAGAAGATGCGGCCGTCTTCTTCGGGGCGCGTCATGATCGCGTCGACCGGCGTGCCGTTGTCCATCGCCGCCAGATACTGCGCGACGGCCAGTGCCGACTCGCGCGCCTTGGCCACCACGGGCCAGTCGGCCACCACGCCCCGCAGGATCGCCGGCTCGGCGCGCGGCACGATCTCCTGCTCGAAGCGCTCGCGCGTGACGTCGCGCCATTCGGGCAGGGAAGCGAGGGACTCGGTCATCGAAGGGCGTGCGCGCGAGCGGTCGTGAGGGCCAGTCGCAAGCATAGCGGCGCGCGCGCCGACGCCGCTTGCGCCCGCACCGCGGAATGCGCGTGGCGCGCCGCATTTGATGCGGTTTGCCGGGCCCGCAGCGCGTCGCGCCGCGAAATCCGGGTGCAGGTCAGCCTGGCTACGGTCCAACCACCAGCCGTCGAGGTGGAAAGGCCACCACAGATCAGTGAAAACCAGCGCGTGCGACGGGGTGGACGTCCGTATCATCCATTAAGTCAACTCATTTGATTTGAGGGAAATAGGCGCATGAAGCTCCAACGTCATCCGATCGCCGCCGCCGCGGCCCTTGCCCTGGCCAGCGCGCTCGCGCCGGCCCAGGTTTTTGCCCAGGCTGCGGACGCCCCCGCAGCGCCGGCCTCGGCCGCGTCCACCCCGGCTGCCGCCAAGGACGACGTGCAGCACGTGGAGGTGACCGGCCTGCGCGCCTCGCTGGAGCGCTCGCTGGCGCAGAAGCGCAACGCGGACTCGGTGGTCGAGGTGGTCACCGCCGACGACATCGGCAAGCTGCCGGACAAGAACGTCGCCGACGCGCTGCAGCGCGTGCCGGGCGTCAACATCGCATCGTCGGCCGGCGGCGAAGGCGGTTTCTCGGAGAACGACCGCGTGTCGATCCGCGGCACCAGCCCCAGCCTGACTCAGACGCTGGTCAACGGCCACATGATCTCGTCGGGCGACTGGTTCGTCCTCGACCAGGAGGGTGGCTCGCTGGGCCGCAGCGTCAGCTACGCGCTGATGCCATCGGAGATCCTGGGCAGCGCCGTCGTCCACAAGAGCGCGACGGCCGACCTGGTCGAAGGCGGTGTCGCCGGCGCCGTCGACATGATCACGCGCCGCCCCCTCGACTTCAAGAAGCAGCTGACCGTCGAAGGCAGCCTCCAGGCGATCTACAGCGACCTGCCCGCCAAGACCGATCCGCAGGCCAACGCGCTCTTCGCGTGGAAGAACGCGAGCTCCACGTTCGGCGCGCTGCTGCAGGTGTTCAGCGAGACGCGCCACGAGCGCCGCGACGGCCAGGAGATCTTCGGCTACGGCGCGATCGACCCGACCTGGGCCGCGGCGGTGGCGCACCCGGATCTCGCCAACGTGAACGCGCCCTCGGGCATCAACTCCGCGCTGTTCGAGCAGACGCGCAAGCGCCAGGGCGGCCTGGTCGACCTGCAGCTCAAGCCGACGCAGGACCTCACGCTGGACCTGAACGGCTTCTACTCGCACCTGGCCGCGTCGAACTACAACCGCAGCTTCTACAACCAGCCGCTGAACAACCTGATGATCGGCCTGGTGCCGAGCAGCTACAAGGTGGTCAACGGCACGCTGGTGCAGGCGACGTTCGACAAGTCCGGCTACCCGGTGCCCAGCGCCACGCCGGATCCCGACCTGTGGGCCAAGGCGCCGGCCACCGTCGACCAGATCTACCGCCCGGGCGCGAGCGCCTCGAGCAGCTACCTGGACCTGAGCGGCGACTGGCGCGTGTCCGACATGCTCAAGCTGCACGGCCTGGCCGGCACCACCAAGGGCGAGGGCCGCACGCCGCGCGACATCGGCTACGAAGCGGACTTCCTGAACTCGGGCATGAGCTACCAGCTCAATGGCTCGGGCATCGCGACCGTCGCCTTCCCGGGCGGGGACCCGGCGCACTTCAGCGCGTCCAACGTCACGACCGGCGCGGCCTGGGGCTCAAAGGTGCAGACCGAGGACAAGGAGAACTACGGCCAGGTCGACGCCGAACTCGCGCTCGACAAGGGCGTGTTCGACTCGCTGAAGTTCGGCGCGCGCTTGGCCAACCACCAGCGCACCGTGGAACTGCCGCAGGCGTCGGGATGCACCGTGTGCGACGGCACCACCAGCGCGCCGCTGCCCACCTGGTCGGGCCAGACCTACCCCGGCAACTTCGGCAAGGGCCTGGGCGGCGACATCCTCAAGGACGTCTGGCAGCTGAGCCGCGGCGACGTCCTGAACTGGGCCAACCAGTACGACCCGCTGCAGCCATCCGATACCAGCGAGGTGTGGACCGGCGAGATGCGCCTGAAGGAGCGCGACAGCGCCGCCTACGCGATGGCCAACCTCGTGGGCACGAAGTGGCGCGGCAACGTGGGCGTGCGGCTCGTGCGCACGCACGAGTCGTCGACGTCGAACCTGCCGGCCGACCTCTACCCCGACCAGGCGCCGCAGGGCGTGAACAACCAGAACGGTCCGTTCGTGCCGGTGACCACCGAGCACACCTTCACCAACGTCCTGCCGAGCGCCAACCTGCGCGTCGACCTCACCAAGGACCTGGTGGCGCGCGCATCGATGGCGCGCGTGATGTCGCGGCCCGACTACGGCGCCCTCGTCAGCGCCGTCAACCTCGACGACAATCTGCACACCGGCTCGGGCGGCAACCCCGACCTCAAGCCGATCCTGTCGACGAACTCGGACCTGTCGCTGGAGTGGTACTACGCGCCGCGCGCGCTGCTGTCGGTGGGCGTGTTCTACATGGACATGTCGTCCTACGTCGCCTACGGCAACATCAAGCGCGACTACGTCGACCGCAGCCACACGCTGCCCGGCCAGCCGCCGCTGGTGGCCACGTACACGCTGTCCGTGCCGACCAACGTCGGTGCGACCAACAAGGGCATCGAGCTGGGCTGGCAGCAGACCTTCGGCGTGGTCGGCGGCGAGCTGAACTACACGTACACCGACGGGAAGGTGTCCGACGGCAGCCAGATGGTGGGCAACTCGAAGAACACGTACAACGTCGTGGCCTTCTACGACGACGGCGCGTTCAACGCCCGCCTGGCCTACACCTACCGCTCGTCGTTCCTTGCCGGCCTGAACAACGCGTCGATCCAGCACATGGACAACGAGGGCGACCTCGCGGCCTCGGTGAACTGGAAGTTCAACGACCACCTCGAGTTCACCTTCGACGCGCTCAACCTGAACAACCCGAAGCTCAAGTACTACGGCGCCGACCGCAGCCAGCCGCTCAGCTCGTACTCGAACGGCCGCCAGTTCTACCTGGGCGTGCGCCTGTCGCTCTGAGCGTTCCCGCCTCCGCTTGGGGCGCGGTGGCCATGCAGGCGCCGCGCCCTTTTTCATGGGTGCGGCGGGCCGTTTGCGGGGAGGAAATCATGAAAGCGCTGCCAACTTTTCCCGGTGCAGACCACTGGAATGCGGTGTCTTCCAGGAGAGAGCGGGTTTGCACCTATAACCAGGATGGGAAGTGGTAGTACATTGGTGCCATGTCGCGCGGAGAGCGGGTTGCAAGTCCTGAGGGCCCGCTCGCGACATCTGGAGCGACGGCGGACGAGTGGGTCCGCCCACCCGAAGTCGATAGCGGGTGCTGTTCCAGTCCGGTGGGTGGAGGTGGGCCGTTCCCGGCTCACCTCTTTTTTTTCGTGCCTCACCCGGGCGGGGGTCTCGCAGGACCTGACCCCACGGCAGACCCCCACGGCATGGCCCGGGCACAAAAAAAATCCGGTCGGCACCCCGAAGCGCCGACCGGTTCGCAATGCCCAATCAAAATTGGACTAGCCCGAAAAAATCGTCATCGAACAAGCCGCGGGTCACCCATGCGCGTCCGCCTTCAGCAGCACGCCGATGTTGGGATTGAGCTCGTCGAAGATCGGCAGCGCGGCCGCTCCGAGCGCCGCGGTGTCGTGCCCGGCCAGGCCCGCGATCACGCGCGGCGTCTGGCGGTTGCGGCGTGCCGCCACCGACGTGTGCAGCGGCTCCAGGCGCTCGATCAGCAGCGCCAGCACCGACGACGGCAGGAAGCCGCCGATCACCACCGCTTCCGAATCGAGCATCGACTCGAGGATGTTGACGGCCTGGCGCAGGCGCTGCGCCGCCTCGTCGAGCCAGCGATCCAGGCGCCCGCGCGCCGTGGGGCTGGGATCGAGCAGCATCTGTGGCGTCGCGTGCGCGAGATCGCTGATCTCCAGGGCCTCGTAGGCGGCCTGCAGCGACACGTAGCGCTCCAGGCAGCCGCGGTTGCCGCAGGGGCACGAGCGGCCGTCCGGCACGACGATCATGTGGCCGATCTCGCCGGCGTTGTGGCCCGAGCCCTTGTAGAGGTGGCCGTCGTGGAACATGCCCGCGCCCAGGCCGGTGCCGATGAACAGGTAGGTGAAGCTGCGGAACGTGCGCGCCACGCCGTGCAGGCGCTCGCCGATGGCGGCGGCGGTGGCATCGTTCTCCATGATCACGGGCATGCCAATGGCGCTGCCCACCTGCTGCGCGATCGACAGGTCCTGCCAGCCGGGCAGCGCGGTGGGGCCGACGGCGCTCAAACCCTCGACGTCGAACGGCCCCGGCACCGCCAGGCCCAGGCCCAGCACGCGGCTCCAGTCGGCGTCGGACGACTTGCGAAGCGTCTCGACCACGTCGCGCACGAGCGGCAGCGCCTGCTGCGGCGTCGGATGGTCGACCGCCAGCGTGCAGCGCCCGCGGATGCGGCCCGACAGGTCCACCACCACCGCGACCATCATGTTCTGGTCGATCTGCAGCCCGATCGAGTACGCGCCGTCGGGATTGATGACGAAGGGCGTGGCGGGCTGCCCGCGCGTGCCGCGTTCGGGCGTCAGCGCGCTGAGGAAGCCCAGCTTCTGCAGTTCGCTGGCGATGTTGGAAATGGTCTGCGGCGTCAGCGCGGTCAGGCGCGCGATGTCGGCGCGCGTGAGCCGGCCGTGCAGGCGGATGGCCTCCATCACGACGCGCCGGTTGTGCGAGCGTGCGAACTCGAGGTTGGTGCCGGACAGGCTGGCAACGGGAGGCTTGTTCACCGAAGACATGATGGCAGATCTGGTCTCGAGTTTATTAAGATAATCAAATTGAAGTAATGCTCGTCAACCCGAATCCGCCATCCTGCCGCCGATTCCACGGGTTGGCCGCACGACAAGCGTCGAGTCCGAGCATTTCTCCGTCAAGGACGCCAATTTGCCGCGGCGCCACAGCAAGTGCCGCCGTTCCTGGGCGACCGTCGGAAGTCCGAGCGTCCACTTCGCGTCCCCACCTGACAGACCGGGGTGCACCGGGCGTCACGATGACCCGGCGAGGCCGCCCCGACCCCTGCGCCAGGGCGCCCCGCCATGCACATTCTGGCCCGAGAAAGCGCTGTCGTGCAGGCCACGACCGCGGTGGTCCCCCTGGCCAGGCAAGGTGTAAACCCTCAAGCGCGACGGCTTGACCTGCGCCCAACCATTGCAGATACTGCAAACAAATTGATTTAACAACGCATCCACATGTTCGCCACCCCTCGCCCCGTCCGACCGTCGTACGCGCCCCACGCGCGGCGCTGGCTGGCCGCGCTGGTGCTGGCGGGCGTCGCGGCCAAGGCGTCCGCGCTGGAACTGTCGATGTGGGTGATGCCGGTCACCACCAACGCCCAGAACGACATCCCCGCGCTGATCGCGCCGTGGGTCAAGGCGCATCCGGGCATCACCGTGCGCGTGACCGTGCTGGATTGGGAATCGGGCTGGAACAAGATCACTGCCGCGGCCGCGTCGCGTCGCGGGCCCGACCTGCTGGAGCTGGGCAGCACGTGGATGCCGGCGATCGCCGCGATGGGCGGCCTGGAGCCGTTGTCCGCGGCGCAGCTGGCCGAGGTCGGCAACGGCACGCCGTACTACCCGGAGATCTGGAAGACGACGCAGGTGTTCGGCCGCCAGGGCGTCTACGGCCTGCCCTGGTATGCCGACGTGCGCGCCGCGTACTACCGCACCGACGTCTTCCGCGAGGCGGGCGTCGATCCGGCGCAGGCCTTCGCGACCTGGGACTCGTTCCACGACGCCCTCCGGAAGATCAACGGCCTCACGGTCAAGGGCAAGCGCATCGGCGCGCTCGCGTACGCGGGCAAGAACGACTGGAACGTGGTGCACAACCTCGCGCCGTGGATCTGGAACGCCGGCGGCGACGTGCTCAGCGCCGATGCGAAGCACTCCGGGCTCGATTCGCCGCAGGCGCTGCGCGCGATCGACTTCTACTCGCGCCTGGCCGTCGAGGGCCTCGTGCCGTCCAACGCGCTCGAGAAGGACTCCGACATCCTCGAGGGCGCCTGGGTGGGCGGCGAATACGGCGTGATCTTCTCGGGGCCGTGGCTGATGCGCCGCATCCTGGAGACGCCGCGCGGCTCCGTCGCGCGCGAGAACTTCGACGTCGCGCCCTACCCCGCGGGCCCGAGCGGCCACGCCACCTTCTTCGGCGGCTCCAACCTGGCCATCTTCAAGGGCTCGCGCCACAAGGCCGAGGCCTGGGATCTCGTGAAGTACCTGGGCGGCAAGGAACCGCAGGTGCGGCTGTCGCAGCTGTCGTCGATGATGCCCGCGCGCATCGACGCGGCCAACGACCCGGCCTGGACCGCGCGCCACCCGGCGTTCGCCAAGCTGACGGCCATCGCCGCCGACGGCCGCGCCTATCCGCCGATACCGGCCTGGGGGCCGCTCGAGACGGTCTACACCAAGCACCTGGGCCAGCTCGCCGAGCTGACCTCGGGCATCGGCGACAAGTACAGCGAGCCCGCGATGCGCGCGATGGTGCGCGACACCGTCTCGGAGGCCAACAAGGTGCTGGAGGAGGCCGAGTGACCGCCGTCACCGAGCCCGGCCTGGGCGCCCTCGCGAGCCCGCGCGCGGACGCGCCCGCGCGCCGCCGCCGCAAGGTCGACGCGTTCCCGTACCTGCTGCTCGCGCCGGCCGCGTTGATGATGGTGATCGTCAACCTGGTGCCCATCGTCCAGGGCTTGCGGATGTCGCTGCTCAAGCTCAACCAGTACACCTTGAGCCAATTCATGGATGCGCCCTTCGTCGGGCTGCGCAACTACCGCGGCGTGCTGCTCGACCCGACCAACCCGGTGCATTCGGGCATGCTGGGCGCGCTGCGCAACACCGCGCTGTACTCGCTCCTGGTGACGGCCTGCGCGGTGGGCATCGGCCTGGGCGTGGCGCTGCTGCTCAATCGCGACTTCCCGGGCAAGTCGCTGGCGCGCACGTTGCTGATGTTGCCGTGGGTCGTCCCCACCTACGTCGTCGGCACGCTGTGGGGCTTCATGTGGCAGCGCGACGAGGGCATCGTCAACCACGTGCTGGTCGACGTGCTGCACGTGATGGACCACAAGCCGTTCTGGCTGATCGGCAGCAACACCTTCTTCGCGATCGTCATCCCCACGGTGTGGCGCGCCTGGCCGGTCCTGATGCTGGTGTTCCTGGCCGCGCTGCAGGCGGTGCCCGAGGAGCTTTACGAAGCCGCGCGGCTGGACGGCGCCAGCGCCTGGCAGCGCTTCCGCCACATCACGCTGCCCGCGCTCAAGCCGGTGATCGTGATCCAGGTGATGTTCCAGATCATCGACAACATCTACTCGTACAACATCGTCGCGATGATGTTCGGCAAGGGTGCCGGCTACCCGGGCGAGTGGGGCGACCTGCTGATGCCGCTGCTCACGCGCCAGAGCTTCAGCTACTGGCGCTTCGGCGAAGGCGCCGCGGTGTCGTTCGTGATGATGGCCGTGATGCTGGTCTTCGTGGCGCTGTGGATGCGCACGTTCCGTCGGAGCATGACCGATGAAGGGTAATGTGAGCCCCCAGTTCCCTTCGGTCGCGGCCCCCGAGGGGCGCTCGCCCGGTTCGGGGCGGCCCGGCGCTCGGGCGAGGAAGGAAATGCTCCTGAACGCACTCGTGTGGGCGATCGTCGTCCTCACGCTGTCGCCCGTGGCGTTCATGGTCTACGCCTCGTTGTCGGACTACAACGACGTCGTCAGCGGCCACCTGGTCGATGCCGGCTTCCATCCGCACTGGTCGAACTACCGCGAGATGTGGGTCAACGTCGACTTCCTCGCGTTCCTGCGCAACAGCCTGGTGATCTGCGGCATCACGACGATCCTGTCCACGCTGCTGGCGTCGCTGGCGGCTTATGCGCTCGCACGCTTCCGCTTCAGGGGCAACCACGCGTTCAGCGTCGCGGTGAGCACCACGCAGGTGATCCCCGGCATGCTGTTCTTCCTGCCGCTGTACATGCTCTACATCCAGATCGACGACGCCGGCCTGCCGATGATGAACACGTACCACGGCATGATCTTCCTCTACACGGCGATGTTCACGCCGGCCAGCATCTGGATCATGCGCGGCTTCTTCGTGTCGATCCCGCGCGAGCTGGAGGAGGCCGCGATCATCGACGGCTGCTCGCGCCTGGGCGCGTTCGTGCGCGTTGTGCTGCCCATCAGCGCGCCGGGCCTCATCGCCACCGCGTCGTTCGTGTTCCTGCTCGCGTGGGACGAGGTGTTCTTCGCCTGGGTGCTGACGTCCTCGCCCGACGTGCAGACCGTGCCCGTGGGCCTGCGCCTGTACATGGGCCAGCACGCCACCCGCTACGACCTGATGATGGCCGCGGCCGTCGTCAGCGTGATTCCCGTCCTGCTCACGTTCTTCGCCTCGCAGCGCTGGTTCATCAAGGGCCTGGCCGCCGGTGCGGTCAAGGGCTGATCTCTCGCTTCTCATTTCAATGACTTTTCAGACCATCCCCGCCGCCACCCCCGGCCTCGCCGCGTCCGCCGCCCCGCGCGTGCTCGCGTTCGACGTCGGCGGCACGTGGGTCAAGTACGGCATCGTCGACGCGGACGGCCGCCTGCTGTGCTCGGACCAGCTCGCCACGCAGAGCGAGCCCGACGGCAAGGCGCTGCTGACGCGCCTTCTGGCCGTGGCCGAACCGCTGGTGGCGCGCTACGCGCCCGCGGGCATCGCGTTCTCCACGCTGGGCATCATCGACGCGGCCGAGGGCCGGCTCGTCGGCGCGGTCGAGGCGATCGCCGGCTACTTCGGCCAGTCGCCCAAGGAGTGCTTCGAGAGCGCGTTCGGCATCCCGGTGATCGTCGAGAACGACGGCAACTGCGTCGCGCTCGCCGAGGGCTGGACGGGCGCCGCCGCCGGCGTGCGCCACTACCTCGCGCTCACGCTGGGCACGGGCATCGGCGGCGGCATCGTGATCGACGGCCGGCTCTACCGCGGCGCCAACGGCGCGGCCGGCGAATGGGGCTACATGCTGGTCGACGGCAAGGTGTGGGAAGACCACGCCTCGCCGCGCGGCCTGGCCGCGGCCGCCGACCGGGCGCGGCCCGGCTGCGGCCTGGACGCCGAGGGCGTATTCGCCGCGCGCGACCGCGGCGACGCCGTGATGACCGCCGTCGTCGGTGCCTGGTTCGGCCTGCTGGCCACGGGCCTGGCCAACCTGCTGTTCGCGCTCAACCCGCAGCGCGTGGTCATCGGCGGCGGCATCACCGCGCGCGGCCCGGCCTTCCTGCAGGAACTGCGCGCCCAGATGCGGCTGCGCCTGCGACCCGACTTCTACCGCATGTGCGACATCGTGCTCGCCTCCGCCGGCAACCAGGCCGGCCTGCTGGGCGCGGCGCGGCTGTGGCTCACGCAGCACGGCGGCCCCGCGACGGCCGCCGCCAACGAAGGGACGGCATGCAAGTCCTGATCAACCACGTCGGGTTCGCCCCCGCGTCGCCCAAGCGCGCGATCCTGCAGCACGACGCGCCGCTGCAGGCGCAGCCGTTCTCGGTCGTCGACCTGCGCAGCCGCGCCGTGGTGCTGGCCGGCACGACGACGCCCGTCGCCGCCGTCCAAGGCTGGCGCGGACGTCACTTCGCGCATGCCGACCTGACGGCCCTCGCCGCGCCCGGGCGCTACGCGGTGATGCTGGACGGCACCTGGCCGCCCGTGCAGTCGCAGCCGTTCGAGATCGGCGAACACCTGTTCGGCAGCCAGATGCTGTCGGACATCGTCCACTACTTCAAGGGCCAGCGCTGCACCGGCCTGTTCGACGACGCCGACCGCCGCGCCCCGCTGCTGGACACCCGCGAGCCGCGCGACGTGCATGGCGGCTGGTACGACGCGTCGGGCGACTGCTCCAAGTACCTGTCGCACCTGTCGTACGCCAACTTCATGAACCCGCAGCAGACGCCGCTGGTCGCGTGGACGCTGCTGGCCGGCCGCGACGCGATCCCGCCGCAGTCCAAGTGGCTGGACGAGCGCATCGTCGACGAGGCGCTGCACGGCGCCGACTTCCTCGTGCGCATGCAGGCGCCCGAGGGCTTCTTCTACGTCACGGTGTTCGACAAGTGGAGCAAGGACGAGCACCAGCGCGAGATCTGCTCGTACGCGACGCAGAAGGGCCTGAAATCGGCCGACTACCAGGCCGGCTTCCGCCAGGGCGGCGGCCTCGCGATCGCGGCGCTCGCACGCGCGTCGCGCGCGCACCGCGACGGCGAGTTCTCGCGCGCCGAGTACCTGGGCGCGGCGATCCGCGGCTTCGAGCTGCTCGAGGCGCGCAACGTAGAGTTCCTCGACGACCACGCCGAGAACGTCATCGACGACTACTGCGCGCTGCTGGCCGCCGCCGAGCTGTGCGCCGCCACGCGCGACCCGAAGTGGTCGGCGGCCGCCGTGCGCCGCGCCAGGTCGCTGATGGCACAGCAGGACGAGCAGGGCTTCTACTGGGCCGACCGCGCCCGCACGCGCAGCTTCTTCCATGCGAGCGACGCCGGCCTGCCGCACATCGCGCTGATGCGCTTGCTCGAGGTGGCAGACGGCCTCGATCCGGGCCTGCCGGCCGGCCAGCTGCGCTCCGCGATCGCGCGCGGCCTGATGTTCGAGCTGCGCGCGACAACCGGCGGTGCACCGAATCCGCTGGGCTATCCGCGCCAGCACGTCGCGCTGCCCGGACGCGCCGCGGCCACGCAATTCTTCGTCCCGCACGCCAACGAGAGCGGCTACTGGTGGCAGGGCGAGAACGCGCGCCTGGGCTCGCTGGCCACGGCTGCGCGCATGGCCGCACGCCTGGACATCGGCCGCGACGCCGACGCCTCGATCGTCGCCACCCGCTTCACCGAAGCACTCGAACGCTACGCGCAGCATGCGCTCGACTGGCTGTTCGGCGCCAACCCGTTCGACACCTGCATGCTGCAGGGCTGGGGCCAGAACCCGCCGCGCTACGAGCCCGGCTTCTGGAACGCGCCCGGCGGCGTCTGCAACGGCATCACGTCCGGCCTGGCCGACGAGAACGACATCGATTTCCGTCATCCCGAAGAAACCGAACCGGCGCACTCGTGGCGCTGGACCGAGCAGTGGATTCCGCACGCCGCGTGGCTGTTCTGCGCGCTGGCCTGGGGGAGACCGCAGCCTGAGAAATCATTCCATCCCATCGACGCGGACAGGCGCTGGACCCCGGAGCGCCTGTAGCCGCCCTTCGAGGCTGCCATGTCCTTTCGTTTGAACCCCTTCGCATCGGCGGCCCTGCTGATGTCCGGAGCGATCGCCCCTGCCTTCGCGCAAGACGCCGCGCCCGCACCCCAGGCCGCATCCTCCGCGGCGTCGGCCGCATCCGCCCCCGCGCCCGCCGAGGAGACCCAGACCGTCGAGGTCAAGGGGATCCGCGCGTCGTACGCCTCGTCGCTGAGCAACAAGAAGGGCCACGACGCGGTGGTCGAGGTCGTCACCGCCGAAGACGTGGGCAAGCTGCCCGCCAAGAACGTGGCCGACACCGTGCAGCGCCTGCCCGGCGTCAACATCAGCTCCAACTCCGGTGGCGACGGCGCCTTCGCCGATGCCAACCGCGTGAGCATCCGCGGCACCGCGCCCTCGCTGACGCAGACGCTGGTCAACGGCCACAGCGTGGGCTCGGCCGACTGGTTCATCGCCAACCAGGGCGTCAACGGCGGCGCCTCGGGCCGCAGCGTGAGCTACGACCTGCTGCCGTCGGAGATCGTCCGCCAGGTCACCGTCTACAAGACCGCGCAGGCCGACCTGATCGAGGGCGGCGCGACGGGCTCGGTGGACATCGGCACGCGCTCGCCGCTGAGCCTGTCCAAGCAGCTGACGCTGGACGGCTCGATCTCGGGCGCGTACAGCACGTCCACGCGCAAGACCGATCCGCAGATCAGCGGCCTGGTCGGCTGGAAGAACGACGCCAAGACCTTCGGCGTGATCCTGCAGGCGTTCTCGGAGAGCCGCCACGATCGCCGCGACGGCCAGGAATTCCTCGGCTACGACACCGTCTCGTTCCAGGACATCTACGGCCTGGCGCCGGTGCCCAACCCGAACAACGACCCGGCGATCGCCGCGCAGAACGCCGCCAACGCCGCGCAGCTGACGTCGCTTCAGCAGGCCCACCCGGGCCTGGACGGCGCGGTCTTCGCCAACAACGTCAACGCGACGCTGCTGGAGATGCACATGCAGCGCAAGGGCGCGATGGTCGATTTCGAGCTCAAGCCGACGGACAAGCTGCGCGTCGACTTCAACGGCTTCTACTCCAAGCTCACCGAGACCAACCAGGACTCGAGTCTCGAGACCGAGCAGACCTTGCTCATGGGCAACGGCGTGCTGCCCGACACCTACACCGTCAACGGCAGCGGCCTGCTCACCAGCGCCACCTGGAACCAATCGTCGGTGCCCGACTTCCTGACCACGCACAACTACGTGGCCGACTACGACAAGTACTACCGGCCCAACGAGAGCGCGCGCGTCTACTACGCGGACATCGACGTCGACTATGCGCTGTCGGACAAGCTGCGCCTGACCAGCAAGTTCGGCCGCACGCAGGCGGTGGGCGCCACGCCCAACGAGTACGCCTACGTCACCGACGTCGGCAACGCCGGGCTCAGCTACAAGATGAACGGCCTGCTGCAGCCGGCCGACGTGTCGTTCCCGGGCTTTCCCAACACCGGCGACTACAACGACCCGCACCTGTTCCTCGACTACGACGGCCTGAACAAGGTCAAGTCCACCGATACCGAAAACTACTTCCAGGCCGATGCCGAGTACGCGGTGGAGAGCGGCGTGCTGGACGCGATCAAGTTCGGCGTGCGCACCACCTCGCACCAGCGCAGCGTGCTGGACTACTACAACGACGGCTGCTTCGCGCAGCCGGCCGACGCCACGTTCACGCAATGCAACGGCGTCGCGCAGTGGAACGGCCAGCTCGAGGACCGCTACGGCCAGGGCCTGCACGGCGGCCCCGGCTTCCTGCACACGATCTGGCAGCTGCCGCCCGGCGCGATCACGAGCTACGTCAACGCGCCCGGCAACCTGCCGGCCAGCTCGCTGCCCTACTCATGGCCCAGCAGCTTCGTCGTCAACGAGAAGACGCAGGCGATCTACGGCATGGCCAAGCTGGTGGGCGACACCTGGAAGGCCAACGCGGGCCTGCGCATCGTGCGCACGCGCCAGGAGGCCAACTACAACGAGGGCGCCGACGCGGCGGGCCCGGGCGACACGGTCTACCCCGACCCGCACAACGGCGACTACATCAAGGTGCGCACCACCAAAACGTACACCGACCTGCTGCCGAGCGCCAACCTCGCCTACAACTTCTCGCGCGACCTGATCGGCCGGCTCGCAGCCTCGCGCACGATGACGCGCGCCGAGTACACCGATCTTGCAGGCGCCGTCAGCCTGAACGGCCAGAACGGCACGGGCTCGGGCGGCAACCCGCAGTTGAAGCCCGTGCGATCCACCAACTTCGACGGCTCGCTCGAGTGGTACTTCGCGCCGCAGTCGCTGCTGGAGGTCGGCCTGTTCTACATGGACCTGACCTCCTACATCGGCTACGGCCAGACGACGGTGACCGCGCCCAACCTGCAGCAGGGCATCGCCACGCCGACCTTCGATTACGCCGTGGCCGTGCCCATCAACGACAAGGGCACGAACAAGGGCTTCGAGCTCGCGTGGCAGCAGCCGGTGTGGGGCGGCTTCGGCGTCGACCTGAACTACACGTACACGCTGGGTCGCGATTCCAACGGCGCGCCGCTGGCGGGCTCGTCCAAGCACACCTACAACGTGCAGGGCTGGTTCGAGAACGACTACCTGAGCGCGCGCCTGATCTACAGCTACCGCTCGGCCTTCCTCACGGGCATCGTCAGCACGCTGCCGCAGTACGTGGACGGCGCCGGCGACATGTCGGCCTCGCTGAACCTGAAGCTGACCAGGCAGCTGTCGATGTCGTTCGACGCCAAGAACCTGACGGGCCAGCTGGCGCGCCAGTACGTGATGAACCGCGACATGCCCGCGGCCATCTACAACAACGGCAAGCAGTTCTACCTCGGCCTGAAGTACTCGCTGTGAACCTCCCGCGCGCGTGACGCACGCGCACGGGCGAACCGGAGACGACCACCAAGTGATCATCGCCCTGTCCCGCCAGCGCATCGCGTCCATCGACGCGTTCCGCGGCCTCACCATCCTCGTGATGGTCTTCGTCAACCAGCTCGCGGGCGTCAGCGGCGTGCCGCAGTGGGCGCGCCACATGAAGGCCGACGCCGACGCGATGAGCTTCGTCGACGTCGTGTTCCCGGCCTTCCTGTTCATCGTGGGGATGTCGATCCCGTTCGCCCTGGCCCAGCGCCAGGCGCGCGGCGACGACGGCACGGCGCTGCAGCGCCACGTGCTCGCGCGGTCGCTGGGGCTGATCCTGATCGGGCTGTTCATGGTCAACGCCGAGGACGGCTTCAACCCGGCGCGCATGCCGTTCAACATCGGCTGGTGGTCGCTGGGGCTGTATGCGTGCGTGTTCCTGGTCTGGGGCGTGTACGGCCGCGCAGAGGCGGGCGGGATCAACACCTGGCGCGCGGTCGGTGCGCTGGGCCTGCTCGTGCTGTGCTGCACGTATCGCGGCGGGCCCGACGGCAAGGCGTGGATGACGCACCAATGGTGGGGCATCCTGGGGCTGATCGGCTGGTCGTACCTGATCTCGGCGTCGGTCTACCTCGCGGGCCGCGCGCGCATCGGCGTGCTGCTGGCCGCGGCCGCGGCCTGCGTCGGCACCTATGCGCTGTGCCACGCGTTCCCGGCGGCGGCGTACCCGGACTGGTCGGACCTGACCGACTGCGGGGGCCTGGTCTGCGAGACCTCTCTGACGCTGCTGGGCGTCGCGACCAGCCTGGTGTTCTTCGCGCGTCCCGGGGAGATCGCGCCGCTGCGGCGCTTCGGCCAGGCCGCGCTGCTGGCCCTCGCGTGCGTGATCGTCGGCGCGTGGCTGCGGCCGGCGTACACGATCTCCAAGATCTACGCCTCGCCCACGTGGTGCCTGTACTCGGCCGCGATCTGCATCGCGCTGTTCGCCGCGCTGTACGCGGTGGTCGACCTGCGCGGCCACGCGCGCTGGACGCGCTGGCTGGCGCCCGTCGCGGCGCAGCCGCTGGTGGCCTACCTGATCCCGTTCGTGGTCGTCGGCCTGGAGGACGCGTTCGGCACGCCGCTGCCCGACGTCCTGAACCACGGCCCCCTCGGCGTCGGGTTCTGCGTGGTGTTCGCGCTGTTCGTTCTGGGAGCGACGTCGCTGATCACCCGCACAGTACGCCTGCAGCTCTGACCGGGAAGGTCGGACGAATCCGACACGGCCTGCGCGCGACATAGTCCCTGGTTTTCGCCTTGCCGCCGGCCGGCATCCTTTGCATACTGGCCCCGACGACAACAAATACCGTCCGGGGCACGCCGTCCCGGCGCGCCCAGGAGACTGCATGTTCAATCGCCGGCCCCCGCCGCCGCCCGCCGTCATGCCCGTGCTGCAGTCGGGCCCCGACTTCACCGGCGCGATCCGCGACATCGCCGGCAAGGCCTCCGAGCTGGGGCGCGGCGCGGCCGAGCTCGACGGCACGATCGAGGACGTCGTCGCCTCGGGCAGCCGCCAGGTCGCCGAGATCGGGCAGCTGGCCGCCGACATGCAGGCGATGGTCACGTCCAACCGCGCGATCGAGGCCAGCGGCGAGGCGAGCCGCGTGGCGATGGGCCAGGCGCGCGCGGCCGTCGCGCACGTCGGCGAGGGCGTGCTGGGCGTGGTCACCTCGCTGCGCGACGTGGCCAGCGCCGCCACCGACATCACGCAGATCGCGCTGCAGACGCGGCTCGTCGCGTTCAACGCCACGGTCGAGGCCAAGCGTGCCGGCGAGGCCGGCGCGGGCTTCGCGGTGGTGGCCGAGGCCGTCAAGGATCTCGCGGCCAAGGTGGAGCAATCGTCCAAGCTGATCATGTCCACCGTCACGCAGCTCGATGCCCGCATCGACAGCCTGGCCGCCAGCATCACCGACAACAAGGACGCCGCGACGCACAGCGCGTTCCACCAGGCGCTCGCGCAGGTGGAGGCCAGCGTCAACGAGATCGTCGCGGCCACGCAGCGCAACCTGCAGACCTGCCAGGCCGTGACCACCGAGGTGGGCACCGTGGCGTCCTCCGTGGCGGCCAACGCCGAGACGCTCAAGCGCGTCAACGCCAACACGCGCAGCTTCCTTCAGGCCTCCGAGGCGCTGGCCGAGATCACCAACGACTGCGGCGCCGTCACCCCGGACACGCCCTTCATCGAGGCGGTGCAGCGCGGCGCGGCGCGGCTGTCCGCGGCGCTCGAACAGGCGGTGGCCGAGCGCCGCATCTCGATGGCCGACCTGTTCGACGACAAGTACCAGCCGGTGGCCGGCAGCAACCCGGCGCAGGTCATGACGCGCTTCGTGGCGCTCACCGACGAACTGTTCCCACCCGTGCAGGAGGACCTGCTCGCATTCGACCCGAAGGTGGTGTTCTGCGCTGCCGTCGATCGCAACGGCTTCCTGCCCACGCACAACCGGAAGTTCTCCCACCCCCAGGGCGCCGATCCGGTGTGGAATGCGGCGAACGCGCGCAACCGCCGCATCTTCAATGACCGCACCGGTCTGGCCGCCGGGCGCAACGAGCGGCGCTTCCTGCTGCAGACCTACCGCCGCGACATGGGGGGCGGGCAGCGGGTGCTGATGAAGGACCTGTCGGCGCCCATCACCGTGCAGGGGCGGCATTGGGGTGGGCTGCGGTTGGCGTATTCGTTCTGAGGCGGATGAGGGACACGAAGACGCGGGTCGAACGACCCGCCCTGCCGGGCCGGGCGCGTCGACGCAGGCCTTGGCGAGGGTGGATCCTGCGACTGCGCGCAGGATGACCGCGT
>Ga0207427_100592_pt1 | contig 18165 bp, 18 predicted proteins | sample AraplaCL_Cvi_mMS_FD_184268 | JGI IMG/M metagenome (GOLD analysis project Ga0207427, IMG submission 184268) | Arabidopsis root microbial communities from the University of North Carolina, USA - plate scrape CL_Cvi_mMS (SPAdes) (version 2) | ecosystem: Host-associated > Plants > Roots > Endosphere ... | reverse complement strand
CAGGTTGCTGACGACGCCGTCGGCCGGGCCGAACGGCAGGTGCTCGCAGGCAAACCCGATCGCCTGCAGCCGCTGCGCGATCAGCGCCTGGCAGCCGGCGTCATCGGGCGTGACGGAGGCGCGCGCGATCAGTTGCTCGAGCAGGAGAAGCGTGGCATCCATCGATGGTCCGGGAACTGTCGGTGCCTCAGCCGTGCTTGGACCGATGCAGGCTCTCGCCGATGCCGCCCAGGCGCTGGCGCGGGGCCTGCGGTTCCTCGGGGATGACGTCCAGCGTGATCTCGGTGAACGACGGCGCGTCGGACTCGACCTTGGTCGGCTGCACGCGCGACACCGGCGTCATCTCGTTCTGCAGGCGCCACAGCAGGTTGGTCGGCGAATCGGCGCCCAGCAGGCCTTCTTCCTGCGTGACCAGGCCCATGTTGATCAGCCGGGCGATGTCCGCCTCGAACATCTGCGAGCCTTCGGCCAGCGACTTGTCCATCGCCTCGCGCACGCCCTGGATGTCGCCGTTCTCGATCAGCTCGGCGATGAAGCGGCTGTTCAGCAGCACCTCGACCGCCGGCACGCGGCCGCCGGCCGTCGAGCGCAACAGGCGCTGCGACACGATGGCCTTGAGTGCGGCGGCCAGGTCGCCCAGCAGCGCGGGACGCGCTTCCGGCGTGTAGAACGACAGGATACGGCCCAGCGTGTGCGAGCTGTTGTTGGCGTGCAGCGTGGCGAGCACCAGGTGGCCCGACAGCGCGTACGAGATCGCCATCGACATCGTCTCGCGGTCGCGGATTTCGCCGATCAGGATGCAGTCGGGCGCCTGGCGCAGCGCGTTCTTCAGCGCGATGTGCAGCGACGCGGTGTCGCGGCCGACCTCGCGCTGGTTGATGATCGAGCGCTTGTTCGAGAACAGGAATTCGATCGGCTCCTCGATGGTGAGGATGTGGCCCGACAGCTGCGTGTTGCGCCATTCGATCATCGACGCCAGCGACGTGCTCTTGCCGTTGCCGGTGGCGCCCACCACCAGCACGAGGCCGCGGCGCTCGAGCGCCAGCGACGCCAGCACCGGCGGCAGGTTCAGCGTGTCCATCGACGGGATCTTGTGCGGGATGCAGCGGATCACGGCCGCGATCGACGCGCGCTGCTTGAACGCCGACAGGCGGAAGCTGCCCACCGCGCGGATGCCGATGCCCAGGTTCAGCTCGCCGGTCTGGTCGAGCTCTTCCAGCTGCACCGGGGTGAGCAGTTCGGCCAGCAGCGCGCGCGGCTGGCCGGGGGTCAGGATCTGGTCCGACACCGGCACCAGCTGGCCGTTGATCTTCAACTGGATCGGCGAGTTGGCCGTCAGGTAGACATCCGATGCGCCCTTGTCGGCCATCAGATGCAGCACGCGTTCCATGTTTCCGCCGTCCATCGAGCTCTCCCTGCTGGCGCCTCCTCAGGCGCGTGGTTCGAATCGTCGCCGCGGTGGCGGCTCCCAACTGTCTCTATCGGCCTGTCGCCGGCTGCGTCAAGCGCGCAGCAGCTCGTTGATGCTGGTCTTGGAGCGGGTCTGCGCGTCGACGCGCTTGACGATGACGGCGCAATTGAGGCTGTACTTGCCGTCGGCCGACGGCAGCGAGCCGGCCACCACCACCGAGCCCGCGGGCACGCGGCCGTAGCTCACCTCGCCGGTGGCGCGGTCGTAGATCTTGGTGCTCTGGCCGATGAACACGCCCATCGAGATGACCGAGTTCTCCTCCACGATCACGCCCTCGACGACTTCCGAGCGCGCGCCGATGAAGCAGTTGTCCTCGATGATGGTCGGGTTGGCCTGCAGCGGCTCCAGCACGCCGCCGATGCCCACGCCGCCCGACAGGTGGACGTTCCTGCCGATCTGTGCGCACGAGCCGACGGTGGCCCAGGTGTCGACCATCGTGCCCTCGTCGACGTAGGCGCCGATGTTGACGTACGACGGCATCAGCACCGCGTTGCGGCCGATGAAGCTGCCGTGGCGGGCGACGGCCGGCGGCACGATGCGCACGCCGGTGGCGCGCAGCTCGGCCTCGTCCAGGTGGGCGAACTTTGGCTCGACCTTGTCGAAGTACTGCAGGGCGCCGGCGTGCATGGGCTTGTTGTCGTTCAGGCGGAACGACAGCAGCACGGCCTTCTTGACCCACTGGTGCACCGTCCACTGGCCCACGCCCTCGCGCGTGGCCACCCGCACGCGGCCGGCGTTCAGCTCCTCGATGACCGACGCGACGGCGGCGCGGACGTCGGCCGGGGCGTCGGCGGGCGAGAACTTGGCGCGGTCGTCCCACGCGGCGTCGATGAGGGCTTGGAGGCTGGAGGTCATGAAATCTTGGCGATGTAGGCGAGGATGCGCTCGGCGGCCTCGACGCATTCGGCCGTCTCGGCCACGAGCGCCAGCCGGATGCGGCCCGCGCCGGGATTGACACCCCGGGACGGGCGGGCGAGCAGGCTGCCGGGCAATACCGTCACATTGTATTGAGCCAGCAGGCCCAGCGCGAACGCGACGTCGTCGCCGCCGTGCAAATGCGACGGAATTCCCGCCCAGAGGTAGAAACCCGCGTCCGGCAGGCGGACGTCCAGCTTGCCGGCCAGCATCGGGGTGACCTGGGCGAACTTGCGGCGGTACTGCGCGCGGTTCTCGACCACGTGCGCCTCGTCGCGCCAGGCGGCCTCGCTGGCGGCCTGCACCACCGGGCTCATCGCGCTGCCGTGGTAGGTGCGGTACAGCAGGAAGGATTTCACCAGTGCGGCGTCGCCGGCCACGAAGCCCGAGCGCAGGCCGGGCACGTTCGAGCGCTTGGACAGCGACGTGAAGACCAGCAGGTTGCGGAAATCGTCGCGTCCCAGCTGGCGCGCGGCGTCCAGGGCGCCCAGCGGCGCCTGGCCCTCGGGGCCGAAGTAGATCTCGGAGTAACACTCGTCACTGGCGATGACGAAGCCGTGGCGGTCGCTCAGCTCGAACAGCGTCTTCCACTCGTCCAGCGGCATGACGGCGCCGGTCGGATTGCCCGGGGAGCAGACGAACATCAGCTGGGTGCGGGCCCAGGTCGCGTCTTCGACGGCGCCCCAATCGGCGGCGAAGTTGCGCGCCGGGTCGCTGTTGGCGAACGCTGTCCGGGCGCCGGCCAGCAGGGCGGCGCCTTCGTAGATCTGGTAGAACGGATTGGGGCACAGGACGATCGGCGCGTCCGTTTCGAGGTTCACGCCCGGGCGTCCCCGCCAGGTCGGGTCGACCACCGCCTGCGCGAACGAGAACAGCGCCTCGCGCGAGCCGATCACCGGCAGCAGCTGCCGGGCCGGATCCAGCGCCACGCCGTAGCGCTGGCGCACCCAGTCGGCCATCGCCTGGCGCAGGCCGGCGTCGCCCAGCGTGGTCGGATAGCTGGCCAGGCCGGCCAGGTGGCTGGCGATGGCGTCCTTGATCAGCTGCGGCGTCGGATGGCGCGGCTCGCCCAGGCCCAGGCTGATCGGGCGATGGGCGGGCGACGGGACGACGTCCTTGGCGAGCAGGCGCCAGCGTTCGAACGGGTAGGGGTGGAGCGTGCCGAGCAGCGGGTTCATCGCCCGATTATCGAGGGTGGCCGCCCGGCGCCGGCTTTGGCAGTGGGCAGGCGAGCCTTCGGCGGCGTGGACCACGGTCGAGCAGGGGACCGGCCGGATGTCACGGTCGAGGACAGGACGGCCCGAACCCGGCAAAATACAGGGTTCCACCTGATGCCGCGGCCGCGCGGCGTTGCGCCATCCATGAACCACTCGATTTCCATCGCCATCCGCGTCGGCCTGTTCGTGCTGCTGATGGGCTCGGCCCTGTTCGTCCACCTGCGGGGCCGCGCGCGCTTCGGGCTGATGAAGGCGTTCACCGACTACACGGTGCTGCTGGCGCCCTTCAACATGCTGATGGTGCTGTTCTCGCGCGTGAAGTTCACGCCGTACGCGCCGGCCACCGACTTTCCCGACCTGGCGCCGCTGCAGGCGCATTGGCAGGAGATCCGCGCCGAGGCGCTGAGCCTGAACGAAGCGGGTCGCATCGGCGTGGCCACCGGCTACAACGACATGGGCTTCAACTCGTTCTTCCGCTCCGGCTGGAAGCGCTTCTACCTGAAGTGGTACGGCGAGGAACTGGCCTCGGCCAAGGCGTCGTGCCCGCGCACGGTCGAGCTGCTCAACAGCATCCCGTCGATCAAGGGCGCGATGTTCGCGTCGCTGCCGCCCGAGGGCACGCTGGTGCGCCACCGCGACCCGTACGCCGGCTCGGTGCGCTACCACCTGGGCCTGGTCACGCCCAACTCGCCCGACTGCTACATCGAGGTCGACGGCCAGCGCTACTTCTGGAAGGACGGCGAGGCCATCCTGTTCGACGAGACCTTCATCCACCACGCCGCCAACACCACCGACCACCAGCGCGTGATCCTGTTCTGCGACATCGAGCGCCCGCTGCACGGCCGCCTGCTGGCCGCCATCAACCGCTGGTTCGCCAACAACATCATGGCCGCGTCCGCCGCGCCCAACGAGGTCGGCGAACGCGTGGGCGGCATCAACCGCTTCTTCCAGAACTTCTACAAGCTGCGCCTGCAGGCCAAGAAGCTCAAGGCCACGCATCGCCGCACGTACTACGTGTCCAAGTGGGTGGCGATCCTGGGCGGGCTGTACCTGATCTTCTTCAGCTGGATGCTCTGAAGCCGGCCGCGGGCGATCACGGCGGCGACTGCGGCAGCGCCTGCAGCGCCGCGACGGACGGGATGTCCGTCCAGGTCATCATCGCGCGCTCGGTCGGGACGTCGTTCGCCTGGAACCAGGCGGCGGCCGCATCGTCGGGCTTGATGCCGTAGACACGATGCGAGTAGACGAGCGCCTGGCCGCCCTCGGGCGCCAGGCGAAAGCGCGCGAACACCATCTCGCGCACGCCCTTGTCGTGCAGCACGGCCACGACGATGTGCTCGGTCGGGTGGCCCGGCTGCGCCTGCGACGTGCTCTTGCGGATGACCAGGCCCTGCTTCTGGTAGGCCACCAGCACGCCGTTGGCCACCAGCGCCAGCTCGTCGCTCGTGTGCACCTTGTCGTAGAGCTGCACGGTGAGCATGTCCTGCCATCTGCTCACGTCGGGCTGCGACGGCGGCGTGAACTCGTGCTGGCCGGCGTGCGACCAGCGATGCACGTAGGGCGTGCCCGCGAACTGGAACAACGGGGCGGCGGCTGCCGCGGCGGAAGCGGGCGCCGACGCCGGCGCGGCCGCGGCGCCCACCGGCGACAGGGCGCTCGCGAGCGCGGCGGCGAGCAGGGCGTGCAGGTAGGGACGGCGGGTGTCGCGATTCATGGCGGCGACGATAACGCAGGTCGGCCGCCCCCGTCGTTCACGCCTCGCGTTCCCCGTCGGCGGCGCGCGCCTCGGCCTCGCGCTGCAGTTGGCGGCGCGTCTCCTTGAGGCCGCGCAGCGTCTCCTCGGTCATGGGCGCAAAGTACTGCTCGTCGGGAATCTCCGCGCTGAGGGCCCACAAGGCCTCCATGATCTCGCGGTTCTGGATCTGCGCATCCGGCGGCGGCGCGGCGTGGATGCAGACCGTTGCCTGGGCGTCATCCACGATCACGCGAAGCAGCTCGCCGCGCGGCAGCAAGGCGATGGCTTCGTCCGGCAGCGCCAGTCGGCCGTCGACGATCTGCGCGATGTAATGCTTCGTGGGCATGCATGGACGATACCCGATCGTTCCGGGACGTCGACGATGCGTCGGGACGGTGCGTGATGCTCAGGCCCCTTCGACCGCCCCGAACTTCTCCACGTAGAGGCCGCCGACCCACTCGACGAACACCCGCACCCGCGGCGACAGGTGGCGCCGGTACGGGTACATCGCCCACAGCGACATCTCCGGACTCGCGAACGCCGGCAGCACTTCGACGAGGCGGCCGTCGCGCAGCTTGTCCTCGACGTGGAAGCGCGGCACCTGCACCAGGCCGCAGCCCTGCAGCGCGCAGACGATGTAGTTCTCGGCGTCGTTGACGGCCATCCAGCCGGGCAGCGTGAAGTCGCGCCATTCGTCGCCGACGCGCAGCGTGATCGGATAGTCGCTGCCGCCGCTGCTGGCGAAGAAGCGCACGGCCTGGTGGTCGGCGAGCGCGTCGGGATGCGTGGGCGTGCCGGCGCGCGCGAGGTAGGCGGGACTGGCGCACAGCACCTGCGGCATGCGCGCGAGCGGGCGTGCGACGAGGTTGGAATCGCGCGGGTTGCCGGCGCGCACGACGCAGTCCACGCCCTCGCGCACGAGGTCCACGAGGCGGTCGCCGCTGCTCACGTCGAGCGCGAGCTCGGGGTAGAGCGCGCGGAACTCGCCGATGCGCGGCAGCACGATCTGCGTGGCATGCGTGCCATGCAGGTCGACGCGCAGCTTGCCGCGCGGGCGCGAGGCCACCTGGCGCAGCGAGGCCTCGGCGTCGTCCAGCTCGGCCAGCACGTGCACGCAGCGGTCGTAGAACGCCTGGCCGTCCAGCGTGGGCCGCACGTGGCGCGTGGTGCGCTCGAGCAGTCGCACGCCCAGTCGCGTCTCCAGCGCCTTGATGGCGTTGGTGGCGGTGGGGCGCGGGATGTCCAGGCCGTCGGCGGCGCGGGTGAAGCTGCCCGTCTCGACGATGCGGGCGAACAGGCTCAGCGTGGCGAGGCGATCCATGCGCTGATTGTTAATCAAAGTGGAATACAGATGAGAAAAACGGTGTATCTATCTTCCGGGGGATAACAAGAAGAATCGATTCCATCGAGGGGCCCATCGGCTCCCGAACGCCAAGGAGCCACATCATGGAATCGAGTACCCCCAAGTCGGCCATCGTCACGGGCGCGTCCCGCGGCATCGGCCAGGCCATCGCCCAGCGGCTGGCCGCCGACGGCTTTGCCGTCATCGTCAACTACGCTGGCGACGAGGTCGCGGCGCAGGGCACCGTCGACGCGATCCGCGCGGCCGGCGGCCAGGCGCGCGCGGTGCGGGCCGACGTCAGCCAGGCCGACGATGTCGCCGCGCTGTTCGACACGGCCAAGCGCCAGTTCGGCCGCGTGGACGTCGTCGTCAGCAACGGCGGCACGATGAAGACGGCGCCGATCGCGCAGATGTCGCCCGCGGACTTCGACCGCATGATCGCCGTCAACCTGCGCGGCACCTTCCTGCTGATGGCCGAGGCCGCGCGCCACCTGCCGCGCGACGGGCGCTTCATCGCGCTGTCGTCCAGCGTCATCGCCAAGCACGCGCCGGGCTACGGGCCGTACGCGGCGTCCAAGGCGGGGGTCGAGAACCTCGTGCAGGTGTTCGCGCAGGAGCTGCGCGGGCGCGGCATCAGCGTCAACGCCGTCGCGCCGGGGCCGGTGGCCACCGAACTGTTCCTGGACGGCAAGAGCGACGCGCTGATCGAGCAGATCGTCAAGCAGGCGCCGCTGGAGCGCATCGGCCAGCCGGCCGACATCGCCGAAGCCGTGTCCTTCCTGGCCGGCCCCGGCGGCTGGGTCAACGGCCAGGTGCTGCGCGTCAACGGCGGCTTCGCCTGATCGGGAGACCAGCCATGCAACAGCAAGTCATCCTCGTCACCGGCGCGTCGAGCGGGTTCGGCGCGATGTCGGCCCGCGCGCTCGCCGACGCCGGCCATGTCGTCTACGCCAGCATGCGCGAGACGGCCGGCCGCAACGCGCCGCAGGTCGACGCCGTGCGCGCCCACGCCGTGGAGCGCGGCGTGCAGCTGCTCCCGCTGGAGCTGGACGTGCAGTCGCAGGCCTCGTGCGACGCCGCGATCGCCCGCATCCTGGCCGAGCAGGGGCGCCTGGACACGATCGTGCACAACGCCGGCCACATGGTGTTCGGCCCGGCGGAGGCGTTCACGCCCGAGCAGTACGCGCAGCTGTTCGACGTCAACGTGCTGGGCACGCAGCGCGTGAACCGCGCCGCGCTGCCGCACCTGCGCGAGCGCCGGCACGGGCTGCTGCTGTGGGTCGGCAGCAGCAGCACCCGCGGCGGCACGCCGCCGTACCTGGCACCGTATTTCGCGGCCAAGGCGGCGATGGACGCGGTCGCCGTGAGCTACGCCGGCGAGCTCGCGCCGTGGGGCATCGACACGACCATCCTCGTGCCCGGCGCCTTCACCAAGGGCACCAACCACTTCGCGCATTCGGGCAAGCCGGCCGACGCGGCCACGCTCGCGCAATGGCAGGGTGGGCCGACCACGGGCCTCGAAGCGCAGATCCTCGAAGGCCTGGCGCGCTGCGAGCCGCCGGACGCCGACCCCGCCAGCGTGGCGCGCGCCGTCGTCGACATCGTCGCCACGCCGCACGGCCGCCGGCCGCTGCGCGTGCACGTCGACCCGTCGCAGGACGGCGCCGAAGTCGTCAACGTGGTCGCCGACCGCATCCGCGCCGAGTTCCTGCGCCGCATCGGCCTGGACGCGCTCCTCGCGCCGGCCTCGAACTGAAGTCCCACCGCGCCCTTGACCGGGCGCTTCATTCCCACGGCAAGACAGGAGAACCGACATGCCTTTCGCCAACATCAAGCTCCCCGAAGGCGTCGCCGACGCGGCCCGCAAGGAGGAGATCATCCATCGCGTCACCGCCATGTTCGTCGAGTACTTCGGCGAGCGCTCGCGCCCGTACACCATGGTGCTCGTCGACGAGGTCGCCGACGGCGGCTGGGGCCGCGCCGACGAGACGCTCACGCTGGCCAAGATGGGGTTGCCGCCCAAGTCGAAGTAGCCGTCGCGCGCGGCCGCCCGTGCGCGTGCGCGGCGCGGCCGCGTCTTGCTCGACTCCCTGGAGATTCGCGGCCTTCCTGGCCGCCTGCGGCCCGGGCCGCTGGTTGCTCGCGGCGACGCTGCTGCGGACCGGGCCGGCCCGAGCCGCTCAGCCGCGCGCCGCGGCCACCATCTGCTTGAGCGCGTTGGCCACGTTCATCGGCCGCACGGGCTTGTCCAGCGTGGAGAAGTTCCACTGCGCGGACAGCTCGAGCAGGCTCCGTTCCATCTCGGAGTCGGCCATCAGCGCGCCGGTCACCACGAGGATGGGCACGTGCGCGCGGTGCTGCCGGATCTCCTCGACGACGCCGGCCGCGGTGCCCTCGGCGAGCAGCCAGTCCAGCACGTAGGCGTCGAAGCGCCGGTGCGCGATGGCCTCGCGCAGCGAGTCGCTGTCGACGAACGGCGTGGCCACGATGCCCAGCGGGCGGAAGGCCTCGACCAGCGCGTCGGCGGCGCGCGTGTCGTCCTCCAGCAGCGCCACCTGCAGGTGCGGGTGGCTGCGGATGGTCAAGGCCTCGATGGCGTGGCGGCGGGCGCCCAGCGGCTCGTCGCCGTTGACGTGGACTTCCCAGCTGGTGCCGGCGCGGATTGCGACCAGGTCGCTGCTCTCGCCCGGCGCCAGTTCGGGCCCCGGCACCAGCAGCCCGGTGGGCGGCAGGCCCGCCACGCGGATCAGCGCGGGCACGCCTTCGCTGCCCGGGTGGGCGAAACGGGCCAGGTCGTCGCGCGGCAGCAGCAGTTCGTCGGGTGCCCCGAAATGATGGGCGATGGCCCGCAGATCGGTGTGGCTCCACGCCACGTCGCCCTTCAGGCGCCGGTACGACTGCGAACGGTCGACGTTGATGATGCGCGCGATCTCGGAGGCGTGGTTGTGCTCCTTGACGCCGTGCGACAGCAGGAAGCGGCGCACGTTGATGCTCAGCGCGGGCTCGGCGGGCGTGTCGTGGTCAGCGACGGGTCGGGCTTGCAGCAGGTCTTCCATCGGGCTCCGGATCGCCAAAGCTAGGGGGAACGGATAGTTTAGACCGAATCACATCAAAATGCCCACAGAGTCCGGATTGATGGGCCGAATTTAGTGTGTCACAGTGACCGGACGCCAACATTATGAACATCATTTCTGCAAATGTGTTGTGGATGTTCACAACAACATGGATGTTGGCCCGCTCACCTGAAACGACACGGAAAGGGAAGGAAGGATGCAAACCGGTGCACCCAAGGGCCCGAGCGACCAGAAGACGCTCAACGAGGAAATCATCGAAGGCCTGGCGGAGGTCGCGCGGCGCAACCCGCAGCACGCGGTCGAGCTCTTCGGCGTGCCCCTGGGCGTGGCAATGCGCCTGGCGGCGCTGCCCGATGCCCACCTCGACGACCTCGCCACCACGCCCGTCGCGCTGTGGCGTCCCGCGCTCACCGAGCGCCTGGTGCGGCGCCTGCCCGAGCGCCGGCCCATGCTCACGCCCGACCATGAGCAGTACCGGCCGCTGGTCAAGCGCATCAACCGCCTCGCGCTGGCCACGTTCGTGCGCTACGCCGACGACCCGGCCAGCGCCGCGCTGGTGTGCGACATCACCGACCGCGAGGTGATCCGCGCGCTGCAGGAGCTGCCCGCGTTCGCGTTCCTCGAGTGGGGCGGCAACCCGGGCACGCTGCTGGCGGTGCCGCGCCTGACCGACGCGCTGATCGACCGCCTGCTGCGCCCCGACGACGACGGCGTCGAGCCCAACCTGCGCGGCCTGTTCGCCCTCACGCAATGCTGCGAGCAGGAGTTCGCGCTGATCCGCCACGCCGTGCAGCAGGAGAGCGCGGCCTACCGCGTCGCCGAGCGCACCCCGGTCAACAAGCGTTCCGGCCGGCCGCCGGCCACCTTCCTGATGCCCGGCACGTCCAGCCTGATCCTGGCCATGCTGCGCCATCAGATGCGGCCCACCGAGGTGGAGGACCGCATGCTGGCCACCAGCGACGTGCGCGCCGCGCAGCTGCGCGGCATCGCCGAGTCGCTGAACCGCAAGCCCAAGCGCGAGCGCGGCGCCCCGCGCGACCGCACGCGCGACTGCCGCGACCTGTGGGGCAGCGCCCACCGCCGCCTTTGCGCCACCGCGGTCTTCTGCCTGCAGCGCCGGCTGGTCGACGCCGGCGTGGAGGCCTTCGAGGCGATGGTGTGGGCCTACGACTACTACGCATGCACGTACGACCCGGAGTGCGGCGTGTCGCTCAGCCGCCTGCTCAAGGACGTGTTCACGCCGATGCGCGAGGGCGCCGACACGCATCTGGGCCACTGCGCCAAGTGCGGCGTGGTGCACCTGGTGCACGAGGAGAAGGTCGGCATCATCGAGTGCCCGGTCTGCGTGCTCGCGCGCTCGGGCAAGTTCGGCCAGCGCCGCGCGCGCGCGGGGGCCGACAAGCCCGATGCGCCGCCCCTGCGCGACTACCCCGCCTGGCCGCAGGCGACGGCGTGGCCGGGGGCGGGCATGGGCAGCCCGCGAACGTAGGGCGGGTCGCCCGACCCGCGGCGCCGTGCCTCCTTGCCCCCGACGGCACTTTCGGGCGGCCAACGCGGGTCAAACGACCCGCCCTACGGTCTAATGCCGCCATGGCGACTTCCTCTTCTGCTCCCGTCGCGGCGCCCACCGCCGCGATCCGCTTGCTGCTGGTCGATGACCACCCGCTCGTGCGGGACGGCCTGCGCGCGCGTCTGGAAGCCGTGCCGGGCTTCGCGGTGGTGGGCGAGGCCGCCAATGCCGAAGAGGCGCATGCGCAACTGGGCGCGTTGAACCCCACCATCGTGTTGATGGACGTGGGCATGAAGGGCGTCAACGGCATCGACCTGACCGCGGCGCTGCTGGAGCGCGAGCCGGCGCTGCTGGTGCTGATGCTGTCCATGTACGACAACCCGGAGTACGTGCAGCGCGCGATGCAGGCCGGGGCACGCGGCTACGTGCTCAAGGACTCGCCGGCCAGCGAGATCATCGCGGCGATCGAGGCCGTGGCGGGCGGCGGCACCTTCCTGAGCCCCGCGGTGTCGCGGCGCCTGTTCCGCAACCAGACACCGCGCCCGATCCTGTCGTCGCGCGAATGCGAGATCCTCGCGGCCCTGGCCCGCGGCCTCTCGAGCAAGCACATCGCCCGCGAGATGGACGTCAGCGTCCGCACCGTCGAGGCCCACCGGCAGAACATCAAGCGCAAGCTGTCGCTCGAAGGACAGGCCGAGCTGATCAAGTACGCGGTGGAGCACGCGGGCAAGCTGGGGTAGCGCACGCATCGCGCGGTCGCCGATGACGCGGCCGGGACGCCAACCAAGGCGTCATGCTGCGCGCGGTCGCAGGATCCACCCGGGCCGGTCGGGCGACTTCATGGCGGGCGGGAGGTGGATCATGCGACTGCGCGGGGGGTGACCGGTTGGGGTGGGCCAGCCTTCGGGCGCGCGCCCAATGACCCGGTCGCGCGTCGGCAATGCCCGCTCACGCCTCGTAGATCCCGAACCGCGGCAGGATCTTCTTGAACACCGCGAAGCGCTGCTCCTCCGCGGCGTCGTGGAAGCGCTTGTAGTCGCTCGCAAGGAAGGCGGGGTTGAACGGGTAGGTGACCGATTCGATGTTGAAGAGGTCGGCCACCGCCTCGGTGTGCTCGGCGCCGGCCTCGAGCAGCTTGGCGCCGATGCGTTGCAGCATCGTGCGCTTGTCGAGCGGGATCGCCTCCAGGTGGCGCTGCGCGCCCTGCAGCCAGCTCAGGTAGAAGTCGCCGAGCGCGAGGTGCTTCCACGACCCCTTGCCCTTGCCCACGTACGTCGGCGTGGCCGCGCCGAAGCCGAAGTGGTCGGTGGCCAGCGCCTGGAGCCAGTGCCGCAGGCGCGCGTCGCCGTCGTCGTCCGTGGCGCCGTGGAGCAGGGTGGCCACGCGGTCGCGCGCGGCGTCGTCCAGGCCGGCGACGGGGGCGGCCGGGTCGCCGAGGCGATAGCGCTGGAACTCCTGGCACAGGCGGTTGGCGGCCACCATGAAGTCCGTCGGGTTGTCGCGTTCCACGCGCTCGCCGGCGCCGTTCTCGTAGCGCCAGTGCAGGAACGGCCGGTCGGGGTAGGTGCTCACCTGGCCGTGGCCGATCGGGGGCACCGGCATCTTCTTGAGTGCCTTGCCGGCGGCCGTCTCGATGCGTCCCACCTCGTTCAAGCCCGTGCGTTCGCCGATGAAGCCGCGGTGGGCGAAGGTGTCGACGAAGACGTGGGCGGCGATGCCCAGGCGGTGCAGGCTGTGGTCGGGCGTGTGCGACTTCTGCTCGATGACGTCGCGCATCATGGCGCGTGCCACGAAGCTGTCGGGACGGCACACCAGGCGCTGGCGGTACTGGTCGCCCATCGGTGCGCGGGCCTCGAGGCCGTCGTTGCCGGGCAGGAAGTGGAAGGGCAGCCAGCTCTGCGCGCCGACGTCGTTGCTGGCGTTCTTCAGGTCGAGCGGCGGATGGGCCGTCGCCTGGCGGTAGAAGCGCATGCCGTTGTCGAACCGGATGAAGCCGGTGGTGGTCGAGTCGTCGACGTACTGGGCCGAATAGGCCACGACCTGCGCGTCGGCATCGCCGAAGCCGGCCAGCCGCGCGATGGCGTACGTGGCGCCGAAGTGGAAGTCGATCTGCATGGCAAGCCTCCCGGTCGTTGTCGGACACGCGTCCCAAGGCTAGTCCTCGCGGCCCGTCCTGGCGACCGGAATCGGCCTTCGGGCATGGTGTTCTCCCCTAAGTGAAGGCGCGGATCGCCCATCGCGCTGCAACGGCTGCGCGGCCGCGGGCCGGCCGACACACTGCACTGCGGAGCGGAGGCAGTCGACTTCCGCCGCGTTGGAGACAAGCCATGCCCCGTCCGCAGCCCCGCGCCGCCGCGCGCGCCGTCCTTCCCGCCATCTCGCCGCGCGGCCGCTGGCGGCGCCTGGCGGACGGCCTCGCGCTGCTGGGCGCGACGCTCGCGTCCGCGGCCGCGCCCGCGCCCGCGCGAGCCGACGTCGCCCCCATCCGCATCGGCCTGATCGCGCCGCTGACCGGCGCCTCGGCCGACTTCGGCACCAGCGTGAAACAGGGCGCCGAGCTCGCCGTGCGCGAGGTCAACGCCGCCGGTGGCGTGCTGGGGCGACCGCTGGCGCTCGTGGTCGAGGACGACCGCGGCGACCCGGCGACGGGGCGGGCCGCGGCCACCGAGCTCGTGGCCGAGCGGCATGTCGACGCGACGATCGGCTTCTGCAACACCGGCGTCGCGCTCAAGGCGCTGGACGTGTTCGAGTCGCACCACCAGTTGCTGATCGTGCCGTGTGCGCAGGGCACGGCCATCACGCGGCGCGCCCATGGCGAGGACAGCATGGTGTTCCGCGTCGCGCCGGTGGACGCGCTGAACGCGGAGTTCCTCGTGGGCGAGATCGTCGACCGGCGCCGCCTCGCGCGCGTCGCGATCCTGGCCGACACCACCGGCTACGGTGACGGCGGCGTGGCGGACATCGGCGCGCAGCTGGGCCGGCGCGGGCTGCAGCCGGCGTACGTCGGCCGCTTCGCCGCGGACGCGCCGTCGCTGGACGCGCAGCTCCAGGCCGCGCGCGCGGCCGGCGCGCAGGCGCTGGTCGTCTACACGGTCGGGCCGGGCGAGGCCGTCGCGGTGCGGGGCCGGGCGGCGATGCACTGGGACGTGCCGTACTTCGCGCCGTGGACACTCTCGTTCCGCAGCGTGCTGGAGGCCGCCGGCCCCGGGCCGCTGGAAGGCACGATGATGACGCAGAGCATCATCCAGGACTCGGCCAACGAGGCGCGCACCGCGTTCATCGCGGCCTTCGCGCGCCAGAACGCGCACCGGCCGCCGGGCTCGCTGATGGCCGCGGCGCAGGCCTACGACAGCGTCAACCTGCTCGTGCGCGCGCTGTTCGCGACGCGCGGCGACACCGCGCCCGCCGCCGTCAAGCAGGCGCTCGAGCAGCCGCGCGAGCCCCATCGCGGGGTCGTCACCACCTACGACCACCCGTTCAGCGCGCACGACCACGACGCCTTCAGCGTCAACATGATCTGGCTGGGCGTGTGGCGAGCGGGCGAGATACGCTACTTCCACGCCGCCGACGCGGGGCTGTCGGGCGCGGTGCGGCACAAGCAAGGAACGCCGACGCGCTAGGGGTTGTCCCGTACGTGGTGTCGCTCGCGCCGCAACGCGACATGACGGATGCGGCCGCGGCCGCGAATTTCGACACTGGTGGCAGAGCGGGCAGTGTTCCCGCCAAACCCTGGAGACAAGACATGCGCCTGCTACTGCTGCTGCCGTTCATCGGCCTGCTGGCCGTCCCGATGTTCAATACCGAGACGCCGGCGATCGCCGGATTCCCGTTCTTCTACTGGTACATGTTCGCGTGGGTGCCCGTCACCTCGCTGCTCATCTGGCTGGTCAACCGCAACGAGACGCCGGAGGAGTGAGGCCATGACCCCCGAGATCAACTGGACCGCGCTGTCGGTCTTCATCTTCTTCTTCGCGCTGGTGACGGTCATCGGCTTCCTGGCCTCGCGCTGGCAGCGCGGCGGCGCGCACAAGGGCGCGCACCTGGACGAGTGGGGCCTGGGCGGCCGCAACTTCGGCACCTGGATCACGTGGTTCCTGGTGGGTGGCGACTTCTACACCGCCTACACCGTGATCGCGGTGCCCGCGCTCGTGTACGCGGTCGGCGCCTACGGCTTCTTCGCGCTGCCGTACACGATCCTGGTCTATCCGATCGTCTTCACCATCATGCCCAAGCTGTGGGCCGAGGCGAAGCGGCTGGGCCACGTGACGGCGGCCGACGTCGTCTACGGGCGCTATCGCTCGCGCCCGCTCGAGAGCGCGATCGCGCTCACGGGCATCGTCGCCACCATGCCCTACATCGCGCTGCAGCTGGTGGGCATGGAGGTGGTCATCAAGGCGCTCGGGCTGACCGGCGAGCTGCCGCTGGCCGCCGCGTTCGTCATCCTGGCGCTGTACACCTACGCCGCGGGCCTGCGGGCGCCGGCGCTGATCGCGTTCGTCAAGGACCTGATGATCTACATCGTGGTGCTCGTCGCGGTGGTCATCGTCCCGCTGAAGGTGGGCGGCTACGCCAACGTGTTCTCGTCGGCGCGCGACGCGTTCGCGGCCAAGGGCGGCGCGACGGGCCTGACGCTGCACCCCGGCCAGATGCTGCCGTTCGCCACGCTGGCGATCGGCTCGGCGATGGCGGCGTTCATGTACCCGCACACGCTCACGGGCATCTTCGCGGCCAAGGACGCCTCGACGATCCGCAAGAACGCGATCTTCCTGCCCGCGTACACCGTGCTGCTGGGCCTGATCGCGCTGCTGGGCTACATGGCCTACGCCGCGCACCTGTCCGTCAAGAGCAACAACGACGTCGTCCCGGCGCTGTTCAACGCGCTGTTCCCGTCGTGGTTCTCGGGCTTCGCGTTCTCGGCGGTGGCGATCGGCGCGCTGGTGCCGGCGGCGGTGATGTCCATCGGCGCGGCCAACCTGTTCACGCGCAACTTCTGGAAGCCCTACGTGGACGCGCGCGTCACGCCCGCGCAGGAGGAAAAGGTCGCCAAATATGCGTCGCTGGTGGTCAAGGTCGGCGCGCTGCTGTGCATCCTGCTGATGCCCACGAAGTTCGCGCTGGACCTGCAGCTGCTGGGCGGCGTGTGGATCCTGCAGACCTTCCCGTCGCTGGTGTTCGGCCTGTGGACCAAGCGCCTGCAGGCGCCGGCGCTGCTGCTGGGCTGGTTCGTGGGCATCGTGTTCGGCACGTACACGGCCTTCGCCGACGGCGTCAAGCCGGTGCACGCCATCGTGCTGGGCGGCGACAAGTTCACCGTCTACACCGGCCTGCTGGCCCTGGCGCTGAACGTGGTGGTGGCGATCGTGGCGCAGGCGCTGCTGCGCTCGCCGGCGCCGGCGGCCGCGCCCGGCAAGGCCTGACCCCGCCTCGTTCGAGCAGGCCGCGCCGGCGTCGCCCACGCCGGCGCGGCCTTGTCACAATCGCCCCATGCGCCTGAAAGCCAAGTTGCTCGTGCTGGCGGCAGTGCCGCTGCTGCTGTCGCTCGCGCTGATCGCCACGGCGGTGCAACTGCAGCAGCGCGAGCTCGCGCGGCGCGAGCACGCGCTGGTCGAGGGCGGCTACCTCAGCGCGCGGCGCGCGGAGCTGAAGAACTACGTGCAGCTCGCGATGAGCGAGATCGCGCCCATGGTGCAGGCCACGGACGATGCCGCCGCCTCGAAGGAACGCGCGCTGCGCCTGCTCGAGTCGATGACCTACGGCGACGACGGCTACTTCTTCGTCTACGACATGCACGGCACGGTGCTGATGCATCCGCGCCAGCGCGACCTCGTCGGCCAGGACCTGTCGGCGCTGCGCGACCCGCAGGGCAACGCGACGATCCAGGATCTGCTCGCGCAGGCGCGCGCGGGCGGCGGCTTCGTGGAATACATGTGGCGCCGCCCATCGACCGGCAAGATCGCGCCCAAGCTCGGCTACGTCACCGAGATCCCGCAATGGGACTGGATGATCGGCACCGGCCTGTACCGCGACGACATCGACGCGGCCACCGCGCAGCTGGACGCCCAGGCCTCGTCCAACATCGGCGAGACCCTGCTGTGGATCGCGGCCATCGCGTGCGGCGGCGTCGCGCTGATCAGTCTGAGCGGCGTGTGGCTGAACCTGAGCGAGCTGCGCGTCGCCGACGCGAAGCTGCAGACGCTGGCGCGCCAGGTTGTGCGCTTCCAGGAGGACGAGCGCGCGCACCTGGCCCGCGAGCTGCACGATGGCGCGACGCAGACGATGGTCTCGGCCAAGCTGCTGGTCGAGTCCGCCATCGACCAGCTCGAGCGCGAGTCGCGCCCCGCGCCGCGCGCGCTGGAGACGGCGCTGTCGGGCCTGAAGCAGTCGCTCGACGAGGTGCGCCGCATCTCGCACCGGCTGCGCCCCGCGATGCTCGACGAGCTCGGCCTGCCGGCCGCGCTGGAGCTGCTCACGCGCGAGGCCGAGGACGCCGGCGCGACGCCGGTGCACCTGAGCGTCGAGGGCGAGCCGGCGCCGCTGCCCGAGGAGGTCAAGACGGCGCTGTTCCGCGTGAGCCAGGAGGCGCTGGCCAACGTCGCCAAGCATGCGCAGGCGCGGCACGTGGAAGTGGCGCTGGACTTCGCGCGCGACGGCGTCGCGCTGCGCATCCGCGACGACGGCCAGGGCTTCGAGGTCGACCGCATCCAGCTCGACCCGAACCGCGGCATCGGCCTGCGCAACATGCGCGAACGCCTGGCCTCGATCGGCGGCACCTTCGAGGTGCTGGCGACGCCGGGGGCCGGCACGCTGCTGCTGGCCAAGGTGCCCTCGGAAGCGATCCGGCGTCTGGCGACGGCCGGGACATAGGCTGCGGCAGGGCGGGTCGTCCCGACCCGCGCACGTC
>Ga0207427_100590_pt1 | contig 18213 bp, 19 predicted proteins | sample AraplaCL_Cvi_mMS_FD_184268 | JGI IMG/M metagenome (GOLD analysis project Ga0207427, IMG submission 184268) | Arabidopsis root microbial communities from the University of North Carolina, USA - plate scrape CL_Cvi_mMS (SPAdes) (version 2) | ecosystem: Host-associated > Plants > Roots > Endosphere ... | reverse complement strand
AGCCGCGATGTTCCCATACCGGCGGCGCCGCGAGTGGTCGAAACGAGGCAGCCCCTGGCCGGCCGCCAGCGGCCGCTGCTGCGAATCGCGCAGCGCCACCCGCCGCCACGGCACGCACCGGCCGGTTCGGATCTTGCGATACACGTCGACCGCGGCGTCGCGCGTCCTGCGGCGTCCGGCTTCATCACACCAGGAGAAAGCATGACCCAGTCCCTCATCGCCGCGGCCGCGCTGGCGCTCGCCGCCTTCGGCGCCGTCGCCGCGTCGTCGGCGCCCGCCGCACCCGTCAACGGCGTGCTCGCGACGCCCGCGGGCGCGACGCTCTACACCTTCGACAAGGACACCGCCGGCAGCGGCAAGAGCGCCTGCAACGGCCAGTGCGCCACCAACTGGCCGCCGCTGGCTGCGCAGGCGGCCGACAGCAGCGCCGGCGACTGGTCGATCGTCACGCGCGACGACGGCTCGAAGCAATGGGCCTTCAAGGGCCAGCCGCTGTACACCTACGCCAAGGATGCCAAGCCCGGCGACACCACCGGCGACGGCAAGGGCAACGTCTGGCACCTGGTCAAGGGCTGACGCGCACCGCGCAGATCGACGCAGGGCGGGTCGCCTCGACCCGCCCTGCGTGGGCGGCGCGCCGGCCGGGCTAGCGCCGGCGGGCCGACAGGCGGCGCACCACGTCCACCATGCGGTCCACTTCCTCGCAGGTGTTGTAGAACGCCAGCGACGGCCGCACCGTGGCCTCCAGTCCGAAGCGCCGCAGGATGGGCTGAGCGCAGTGGTGGCCGGTGCGCACGGCGATGCCCTCCGCGTTGAGCGCCTCGCCCACGTCCTGCGTGGTATGGCCGTCCAGGACGAAGGACAGCACGCTGGCCTTGTCGCGCGCGGTGCCCACCAGGCGCACGCCGGGAATCGGCCGCATGCGCTGCGTGGCGTACTCCAGCAGGGCGTGCTCGTAGTGGCCGATGTTGTCGATGCCGATGCGCTCGACGTATTCCAGCGCCGCGCCCAGCCCCACCGCGTCGGCGATGTTGCCGGTGCCGGCCTCGAAGCGCGCCGGTGCGCCGTGGTAGACCGTCTTCTCGAACGTGACATCCGCGATCATGTTGCCCCCGCCCTGCCACGGCGGCATCGCGTCGAGCACCGCCTTGCGGCCATACAGCGCGCCGATGCCCGTCGGCCCGAAGATCTTGTGGCCGGAAAACACGAAGAAATCGACATCGAGCGCGCGCAAGTCCACGCGCAGGTGCGAGACCGACTGCGCGCCGTCGACCAGCGTCGTGGCGCCCGCGCGCCGCGCGAGCGCGACGATCTCGCGCACCGGCACCACCGTGCCCAGCGCGTTGGACACCTGCGTCACCGCGACCAGCTTGGTGCGGTCGTTGAGCAGCTTGCGGTACTCGTCGAGCAGCACCTGGCCCGTGTCGTCGACCGGGATCACGCGCAGCCGCGCGCCGGTGGCGGCGCACAGCTGCTGCCACGGCACGATGTTGGCGTGGTGCTCCAGGTGCGAGACGACGATCTCGTCGCCCGCGCGCACGTTGGCCGCGCCCCAGCTCTTGGCCACGAGGTTGATCGCCTCGGTGGTGCCGCGTACGAACACGATCTCGTCGGTCGACGCGGCGCCGACGAAGCGCCGCACCGTCTCGCGCGCGCCTTCGTAGGCGTCGGTGGCGCGTGCCGCGAGCTCGTGGGCGGCGCGGTGGATGTTGGAGTTCTCGTGCTCGTAGAAGTGCTTGAGCCGGTCGATGACGGCCTGCGGCTTCTGCGTGGTGGCGGCGTTGTCGAACCACACGAGCGGCTTGCCGTTGACGCGCTCGCGCAGGATCGGGAAGTCCCGCCGGATGGCGTTGACGTCGAACGGCGGGCGCGCAGCGGCGCTCGGCGGCGTCGATGGCGCGGGCTCGAGGAAATAGAACTGCGAGGTCGACGGCGCACGTGCACCGGGCGACGGCTGGTGCGTGCCGAGCAGGCCGCGCAGGACGTCGGCATCGGGCAGCGCGAGGCCGCGAGCGTCGGGGCCGTCGACGCGCGGCACGGCGATCCGCGGCGCGTCGGGCACGCCGGCCGGCGAATGCGCGCGATCGGCGAGGAAGTAGTACGGCGCGGCCTCGCGTTCGGTTGGCGCCTGCGGCGACGCCGCTTGCGGCGGCGCGGCGAACGGCGACGCGATCGCCGCGTGCGGCGCCACGGCGTTGGGCACGCCCAGCGCGCGGCCGCCGAGGCGTCCGTCGTAGCCCGGCGCTGCCTGCAGCACGAGGTCGTTCAGGCCGTCGGCGGGCACCACCGCGTGCGGCAGCAGGGCCGGCGCGGAGGCGCCGACGTTGGCCGCCGTCTGCGGCGACGACGGGATCAGGTTGGCGCCCGGCGGCAGCGCGCCGAACGGCACGGCGGACGGCATGGACGGGCCGACCGCGCCGGGCGGCAGGCTCGCGCCCGCGGGCAGCGGGTTGGACGGCACCGGCACGCCGCCGGCGGCGCCCACACCGGGCAGCGCGCTGAAGAACTCGCCCGCGAGCCGCGTGAGCGTCGCGAGGTCGGGCAGCCCGGCCGCGATCGCGGCGGCGTCGCTGCCGGCTTCGAGGGTCGACATCGCGGCTTACTTGTAGGTGTCGGGATAGTCGTGGTACTTGCCGATCTCGACGTCCTCGAGCACGGCCAGCGCGTCGGGCGTGTGCACTGCCAGCGAGCAGTACAGCGAGATCAGGTAAGACGCGATCGCGTTGCGGTTGATGCCCATGAAGCGCACCGACAGCCCCGGGCCCTGCTCGCCGGCCAGGCCCGGCTGGAACAGGCCTACCACGCCCTGGCGCTTCTCGCCCACGCGCAGCAGCAGGACCTTGCTCTTGCCGTCGGAAACGGGCACCTTGTCGGACGGCACCAGCGGGATGCCGCGCCAGGTGAGGAACTGCGAGCCGAACAGGCTCACCGTGGGCGGCGGCACGCCGCGGCGCGTGCACTCGCGGCCGAACGCGGCGATGGCCAGCGGGTGCGCGAGGAAGAACGCAGGTTCCTTCCACACCTTGGCGAGCAATTCGTCCAGGTCGTCGGGCGTGGGCGCGCCCGTCAGCGGATACACGATCTGCTCCGGCGCGACGCTGGCCAGCAGGCCGTAGTCCGGATGGTTGATCAGCTCGCTCTCCTGCTTTTCCTTGATCGTCTCGATCGCCAGGCGCAGCTGCTCCTTGATCTGGTCGTGCGGGCTGCTGTAGAGGTCGGACACGCGCGTGTGCACGTCGACGATGGTGCTCACCGCGTTGAGGAAGTACTCGCGCGGCGCCTCGTCGTAGTCGACGAAGGTGGTGGGCAGCTGCGCCTCGTCGCGCTTGGCGCACAGCACCTCGATGTCCTGCGGGTTCTTGACGGTGTTGAGCCGGTAGATGCCGGCCTCGACCGGCAGCCATTGCAGCAGGTGCGTGAGCCAGCGCGGGCTGATGGTGGACAGCGTCGGCGCGGTCTTGGTCGCGTTCGCGAGCTGGCGGGCGGCGTTGTCGCCGAGCGCCATCGGCGCGTTGGTGGTGTCTGCCATGGGGGCGGGATCCTCGAGCTGGAAAACGAATTAGTTCATGCGGAAATCGTCGAAGCGAGTATCGGCAGGGACTGTCGAGCCGATCAACCGGCTATAGCCATCAAAGCGTCCGAGATGCGTGTCGGCCGGAGCGGTGTGTCGATCCCGCGACTCCGCTTCGCTCCGCGCAGGATGACGATGTCTCCTTTTGCCGGCGCCCCCGGGTGCCGTCGCCCCTGGGTGCCGTCCGTGCTCACGTACTGGCGGCCGTCTCGCAGCGCGAGATCAGCTCCGACAGCGCGACGTCCAGCGCATGCGCCAGCTTCTCCGCGGTGGCCAGCGACGGCATCGCGGCCGAGCGCTCGATCTCGCCCATGTACGAGCGGTTCAGGCTGGCCTGGCCGGCGAGCTGCTCCTGCGACCAGCCGCGCGATTCGCGCAACGCGCGGATCACCGGGCCGAAGCGCGTGGAGGGGCGGTGCGCGGGTGGCGCGAGGAGGTCGACGTCGCTCACCGCGTTCATCCTCCGACGCCCGGATCGACGTGGTCGTCGCGCGCGATCGCCTGCGCGATGCGGCTGCCCGGCGGCACGCTGCGCGTGAGCCAGACGTTGCCGCCGATGGTCGCGCCGCGGCCGATGGTGACGCGGCCCAGCACCGTGGCGCCGGCGTAGATCACGACGTCGTCCTCGACGATCGGATGGCGCGCGCCGCCCTTGGCGAGCGCGCCGTCCGCGTCGGTCTCGAAGCGACGCGCGCCCAGCGTCACGGCCTGGTAGAGGCGGACGTTGCTGCCGATCACGGCCGTCTCGCCGATCACGACGCCGGTGCCGTGGTCGATGAAGAAGTGCGAGCCGATGCGCGCGCCGGGGTGGATGTCGATGCCCGTCTCGCCGTGCGCCAGCTCCGCGACGATGCGCGCCAGCAGCGGCACGCCCAGGCGGTGCAGCTGGTGCGCGATGCGGTGGTGGATCATCGCGTGCAGGCCGGGGTAGCACAGCAGCACCTCGTCGACGCTGCGCGCCGCGGGGTCGCCGCGCCAGGCGGCGAGCACGTCGGTGTCGAGCAGGCTGCGGATGCGCGGCAGCGCGGCGCCGAACTCGCGCACGACGTCCAGCGCGCGTTCGTCCACGGCCGGCAGGGGCGTCGCGGTGGCGCGGGCGTTGTAGCGCAGCTCGAGCCGCACCTGCGCGACGAGCGCGCCGAGCGCCGCGTCCAGCGTGTGGCCGACGAAGTAGTCCTCGCTCTCCTGGCGCAGGTCGGGTGGCCCCAGGCGCATCGGGAACAGCGCGCCGCGCAGGTCGGCGACGATGACGGCGAGCGCCTCGCGCGACGGCAGCTCGCGGCCGCTGACCTCGCGCGGCCGCGCCTGCTGCTCGCGCCACTGCTCGCGGGCGCCGCGCAGCTGGCGCACGATGCCGGCCAGGTCCAGCAGGTCGCCGGCGGCGCGCTCCGGGCGCGACGGCGCCGCGGGCGCCGCGCGGGGCGCCTCGTGTTCGATCGTCATGGCCAGGGCCCCTTCAGTCCTGCGCCCACTTCAGGCCGTGCAGGCGCCAGCCGCCGACGTGGCCGCGCTGGCCCGCCGCGTCGAGCTCGCCCTCGAAGCCTTCGCTGACGTTGAACGCCGCCGAAAAGCCGATCCTCGTCGCCGCCTCGGCCGCCAGCGCCGAGCGCTTGCCGCTGCGGCACAGCAGCAGGATCACGTCGCTTTTGCCCACGCGCGCCTCGAGCTCGCGCAGGAAGCGCGGGTTGCGCGTGAGCGCGGTGCCGGTGGCCCAGGGCACGTGGATGCTGTCGGGCACGTAGCCGACGAACTTGCGCTCCTCGTGCGAGCGCACGTCGACCAGCACCGCGCGCCCCGACTCGACCAGCGCCCAGGCCTCGACGGGCGGCACGCTGCCTGCGAACGGCAGGTTCTGGTCGCGGGCCTCGCGGATCGCGTTCTCGAGCAGGATGTCTTCAGGCGTGTCGGCGAGCAGGGCGGACATGGCATTTCCTGGAAATGGTGGCGATGGACGGCAGAGTAGGCCGTCCGGGTCGCCCCGTGAAATGCTCATTCCGACCATGCATACGCGCTGGCCGAGTCTGGCCGGCGGCTCAGGCCGGGCGTGCGAAAGGCGTGCGGATGTCCGCCAGGAACTGCTGCGCCCGCGGGTGCTGCGGGTGCTCGAAGAAGTCGTGCGGCTCGGCGCGCTCGAGGATGCGGCCCTGGTCCATGAACAGCACGCGGTGCGCGACGTCGCGCGCAAAACCCATCTCGTGCGTGACGACCACCAGCGTCATGCCGTCGCGCACCAGGCCCTGCATGACGAGCAGCACCTCGCCCACCATCTCGGGGTCCAGCGCGCTGGTGGGTTCGTCGAACAGCATCACCGGCGGCTCCATCGCGAGCGCCCGCGCGATCGCCACGCGCTGCTGCTGGCCGCCCGAGAGCTCGGCGGGCCACGCGTGGGCCTTGTGCGCGAGCCCGACGCGATCGAGCAGCGCCATTGCCTTCTCGTGCGCCTGCGCGGGCCGCGCGCCGCCCACCTCGATCGGCGCCAGCGTGCAGTTCTGCAGCACGGTCAGGTGCGGGAACAGGTTGAACTGCTGGAACACGAAGCCGATGCGCGAGCGCAGCCGGTTCAGGTCGGCGCCGGGGCGGTGGATGTCCTCGCCGTCGATCGCGATCGTGCCCGACTCGATCGCCTCGAGCCGGTTGATGGTGCGGATCAGCGTGGACTTGCCCGAGCCGGACGGCCCGCACACGACCACGACCTCGCCCTGGGCGATCGTCTCGTCGATGTCCACGAGCGCGTGGTACTGCCCGTACCACTTGTTGACCTTGCTGAACTGGATCATGCGTTGGAGGCCGCGGAGGCCGTGGGAGAGCCGGGCGAGCGCGCGGGGCGCGGCAGGTCGCGGCGGGCCTGGCGGCGCTCGATCGCGAGCGCCACGCGCGACAGCCCGAAGCACAGGATGAAGTACATCAGGCTCAGCAGCAGGTAGACCGCGGTCGGGTGGACGAACACCTGCGAGTTGACCTGCGTGGCGATGAACGACGCCTCGGTCAGGCCGATGATGTAGCCCAGCGAGGTCGCCTTGATCGTGGAGACGAACTGGTTGACCAGCGACGGCAGCATGCTGCGCAGCGCCTGCGGCAGGATCACGCGCCGCATCGCGCGCCCGTGGCCCAGGCCCAGCGCGCGCGCCGCCTCGTACTGGCCCTTGGGCACGCCCTGGATGCCGGCGCGCACGATCTCGCCCAGGTAGACGCCGTCGAACACGACCAGCGCGATCAGCATGGTGCTGAACTGGTCGGTCTTGTGGCCCGTGACGGTGGGCAGGTAGAAGTAGATCCAGAACACCATCAGCAGCAGCGGGATGCCGCGAATGACGTAGGCGACCACGGTGACGGGCCGGCGCAGCGCGGCGACCGAGCTGACGCGCGCCAGGCCCAGCAGCAGGCCGACGGGCATCGCCAGCAGCAGCGCGAGCGCGGCCAGCAGCACCGTCGCCGCGACGCCGCCCAGAGGCCCCTGCGGGTACTGGCCGATCAGGAAGTAGACCCAGTAGGTCTGGACCAGGTCGATCATGGCGCCGGCCTCACAGCGTGCGCACCGGCCAGCGCCGGTGGATCCAGGCGGCCACGGCCGTCAGCGCGAGCGAGCCGGCGAGGTAGGCTGCGGTGACGAAGGCGAAGGCCTCCACGCTGTGGAACGCGGCGGACTCCACGCGCGCGGCCTGGTACATCATCTCGCCCACGCCGATGACGGTGGCGATGCTGGTGTCGTTCCACAGGATGATGACCTGCGACAGCAGCGGCGGCACCGTGATGCGTAGCGCCTGCGGCAGCACCACGCGCCGCATCGCGAGCAGGAAGCCCAGGCCCAGCGCGCGCGCCGCCTCCAGCTGCACGGCCGGGATCGCGCGGATGCCGCTGCGGATGTTCTCGGCCATGAAGGCCGTGGCGTACAGCGTGAGCGCGATCGCCGCGGCGACGAACTCGTAGCTGCCGGCGTACAGCCGTTCCTTGACGGCGTCGGGCAGCAGCTCGGGCGCGCCGAAGTACCAGAACAGCAGGTGCGCGATGAGCGGCACGTTGCGGATCACCTCGACGTAGGTCGCGCCCAGCCACTGCAGCGGCCGCCACGGCGACAGCCGCAGCAGCGCGATGACGACCGCCAGCGGCAGCGCGCAGGCGATCGTCAGCGCGGCCAGCTTCAGCGAGACCAGCAGGCCGGCCAGCAGCCAGTCGTGGTACTGGCCGTGCAGCAGCAGCTGGAGGTCGAACCCCGGCATTCAGATCTTGTCGGAATCGATCTTGAACGAGCGCTTGTCGAACTGCAGCTTGGTGGTCGGGCCGTACCACTTCAGGAAGATCTTGTCGGCCTCGCCGGACTTCTCGAGCTCGGCCAGCGTGTCGTCGACCACCTTCTTGAGCGCGGGCTCGTTCTTGCGGAGGCCCAGCGCCAGCGGCTCGGTGCTGAGGTTGGTCGGCAGGATCCGGTAGTCCTTCTTGGCCGGGCCGAGCTTGGCGATGTCGTTGACCAGCGTGGCCTCGTCGTTGACGTAGCCGGCGCCCTTGCCCTGCTGCAGCGCCTGGAACGCCTGCTGGGTGGTCTCGAAGGTGACGACTTCGACGCTGGGCACCGCCTTGCGCACGTTCTCCTCCTGCGTGCCGCCCTTGACGGTCAGCACCTTCTTGCCCGCGAGCTGGGGCACGTCGGCGATGCCGCTGCTGGTCTTGACGATGACCTTCTGGCCGGTGACGAAGGTCGTCAGCGAGAAGTCGATCTGCGACTCGCGCTCCTTGTTGTGCGTGAGCGAGGCGGCCAGCAGGTCGACGCGGCCCTGCTGCAGTTCGGGGATGCGCGCGGCCACGGCGATCTGCTTGAAGGTGGCCTTCACGCCGATCTTCCTGGCGATGGCGTTGGCGAGGTCGACCTCGTAGCCGACGATCTCGCGCGTCTTCGGGTCGACGAAGCTGTTGGGCTCGTCGGTGCCGAGGACGCCGACGACGATCTCGCCCTTCTTCTTGATGTCGGCGAGCTGGTCGGCGTGGGCGACGGACACGAAGGTCGTCGCGGCGAGCACGGTGGCGAGCAGGAAGCGGAGTTTGATTTTCATGGCGTCGCGGGAGTTGTCGAGTGGCGGGAGGTTACGGGCCGCGCGGGACGCCGCGAAGCGCCGGATCCTCATATCCTACTGCGGCGCCGCCAACCCTGCTCAGGCCAGCTCGAGGTGCGTCGGCGCGAGCGCCTGCAGGAAGTCCGCGGCGTCGACGGCCTGCCCGAGCGCGAGCGCCCCCGTGCCCGCGAAGGCCGGCGCCATCAGCCGCTGCGCGGCCTGCACCACCAGCGGCGCGGAGACGGCGTAGATGTCCTGCCCGCGCGCGATCGCGCGCGTGACGCGCTCGCCCGTGCGCGCCTGCACCACCATCTCGAAGCGCTGCGGCGAGCGGCCGAGCGCGTCGGTGGCGGCCGGCGGCGGAGTGCTCGCGTCGCGGATCTCGTCCAGCGACGACTGCGTCAGGTGCGCGCGCAGCCCGCGCACGCGCAGGTGCCGCGAGATCGTGACGACCTCGCTGAACGTGAGCTCGACCACAGGCTGCTCGCCATGGGGCGCGCCGAAGGTCCACGTCGAGCGCGCGGCGGGCAGCGGCAACGGCGCGAGCCGGCCGTCCCGCACCACCAGGCGCGGCACGGTGTTGCGCTCGCCGGTGATGCGCGTGCCGGCAGTGGGCCACCAGCGATCGAGCGCGACGGCCACGACGAGTTCCTCGGCCGCGCCGTCCCGCCCCAGCAGCGACGTGGCGAGCAGGTCGGCCAGGCCGCCGTAGAAGCCGGCGGCCGGGATGACCGCGACGCCCGCGGCGCGGGCCGGGGCATCGAAGCGCTCGAAGACGTCCATCGCGCTGGCCTGCTCGGCGCTCACGTCCAGGTAGTGCGCGCCGGCGCGCAGCGCGGCCTCGACGACGGGGACGGCGGTGTCCAGGAAGGGCCCGGCGCAGTTGATGACGACCGCGCAGCCGGCGAACGCCGCGTCCAGCGCGGCCGGATCGTCGACGGCGGCGACGCGCGCCGGCACGCCGGTGGGCAGCGTGGCGGCGTTGCGGCCGACGGCGACGGCAGCCAGGCCGCGGCGCTTCAGTTCGGCCAGCACGAAGCGGGCGGTGTGGCCGGCGGCGCCGTAGACGGCGACGGCGCGGGGGGCGGTGTGGGCGGTCATTCGAGTTCCTTCTGGTAGAAACAGACAGGTCTGTAGCGTAAAGAATAAAGACAGGTCTGTATCATGTCAAGCATGGCCCGCACCAAGTCCCCGGGCGGCGACGCCGCCGCCGAATCCTCCGACGTCCGCCAGCGCATCCTCGACACGGCCTCCACCCTGTTCTACGAGCGCGGCGTGCGCGCCGTGGGCGTCGACCTGGTGGTGGACGAATCGGGCGTCGCCAAGACCAGCCTGTACCGCCATTTCCGCACCAAGGACGACCTGATCGTGGCCTTCCTCGCGCGCGAGGACGCCGAGTTCTGGGCCCAGTGGGACGAGGTGGCCGCCCGCCATGCCGACGACCCGGTGGCCGAGATCGAGGCCCACATGCGCTGGATCGGCAAGCGCCTGGCGCGCGCCAACTACCGCGGCTGCCCGCAGATCAACGTGGCGGCCGAGTTCGCCGAGGCCGACCATCCGTCGCGCAGCGTCTCGCGCGAGCACATGCAGGCGATGCGCAAGCGGCTCGCGGAGATCGCGCGCAAGCTCGGCGCGGCGCGGCCGTCGGAGCTCGCGGCGCAGCTGGGGGTGCTGGTCAACGGCGCGTTCGTGAGCGCATCCCTGCTGTTGCCCGACGAGGCCACGCGCGTGCTGCTGGCCTCGGCGCGGGCGCTGTTGGCGGCCGCTCGCTGAAGGCCCAGAATCGCCCGATGACCGAACACCACGCCTCCTGCTCCTGTGGCCAGCTGCGGCTGGTCGCACGCGGCGACCCCGTCCGGGTCTCGATGTGCCACTGCTACGCCTGCCAGCGCCGCACCGGCAGCACCTACGGCGCGCAGGCGCGCTTCCTGACCGAGAACGTCCAGGTCACCGGGACGTCGACCGAGTACGTGCGCGTGGGCGAGTCCGGCAAGGCGGCGCACTTCCACTTCTGCCCGGCGTGCGGGGCGACGGTCTACTACTGGTTCGACGACGCCGTCCGCGCCGTGCCCGTCGGCGCGTTCGCGGACAACACCTTTCCGCCGCCGCGCATCTCGGTGTGGGAGCACCGCAAGCACCCGTGGGTGAGCGTGCCCGAGGGGGCGGAGCACCTGGCATGAGCGGCGCACGGCCGCCGGCCGGAGGCCGCCCGATGGCCGACGCCCCCGAACCGTGGGTGCTGTACCTGCTCGAGTGCGCTGGCGAACGGCTGTACGCGGGCATCACCAACGACCTTGCGGCCCGCTTCGCCGCGCATCGCGCCGGCCGCGGCGCGCGCTTCACGAAGGCGTTCGCGCCGTTGCGCGTGGTGGCCGCCTCGTCGCTGCCATCGCGCTCCGCCGCGCTGAAGGCCGAGCATGCGCTCAAGCGCCAGCCGCGCGCCGGCAAGCTCGCGTTCCTGGCCGCGTGCGGCGACCCGTTGCAGGCGTGCGAGCTGCCCGACGCCTGATGGCGAACGGCACACGTCCGCGTCGGCGCGCTGTGCCACGATGGCACACCGCAGCAGCCGGCTCTCCGGGGATGCCCTGAGACGGGCCCGTGCCGGCGTCGTCCCAGGCTGGAACGCCACTTGCAACCGTCACGCGCACCGGATCATGATGGAGGGATGATGACGAACGCGTTCCACTCGACGCGCCGGCGCTGGCCGGTCGCGACCCTCGCGGCCGCGTGCGTCACGGTGTGCGCCGCGCAGGAGCCCGAGGGCCAGGCGCAGACTGTCACGATCACCGCCACGCGCATCGCGACGCCGGCGTTCGACGTGCCGGCATCGATCTCGCTGGTGACGCTCGCGCCCGAGACCGACTCGCACCCCGGCATCAACCTGTCCGAGGCGCTGGCCGGCGTGCCGGGCCTGCTTGCGCGCGACCGCCAGAACTACGCGCAGGACGTGCAGGTCTCGGTGCGCGGCTTCGGCGCGCGCTCGACCTTCGGCATCCGCGGCGTGCGGCTGTACGTGGACGGCATCCCCGCGACCATGCCCGACGGCCAGGGCCAGATCTCCAACGTCGACCTCGGCTCCGCGATGGCCGTGGAGGTGCTGCGCGGCCCGTTCTCGGCGCTGTACGGCAACTCGTCGGGCGGCGTGCTGCAGGTGTTCACGGAGCAGGGCGCCGGCGCACCGAAGCTGACGGTCGGCGCGGGCGGCGGCAGCGACGGGCAGCAGCGCTACGCCGCCAAGCTCTCGGGCGCGCAGGGGCCGCTGGACTACCTGGCCAGCGTCTCGCGCTTCGAGACCGACGGCTATCGCGACCACAGCGCCGCGCGCCGCGACATCCAGAATCTGAAGCTGGGCCTGCGGCTGAATGACGCCTCGAAGCTGACCCTTGTCGGCAACGGCGTCGAGCTGCCTTCAGCCCAGGATCCGCTGGGCCTGACGCGCGCCGAGCTGCAGGCGAACCCGCGCGGCGTCGACCCGGTCGCCACCCAGTTCAACACGCGCAAGTCGCTGTCGCAGACCCAGGGCGGGCTGATCTACGACCTGCGCGTGAACGACGCGAATGCGCTGCGGGCGATGGTCTATGGCGGCCATCGCGAGACCACGCAGTTCCAGTCCATCCCGGTCGCCTCCCAGGCCAACCCGCTGAACCCCGGCGGCGTGATCCAGCTGGCGCGCGACTACGACGGCGCCGACCTGCGCTGGACGACCACGGGCGGCGCGGCCGAGCGGCGCTGGTCGCTCATCGGCGGCCTCGCATGGGACAAGCTGCGCGAGCACCGGCAGGGCTACCAGGACTTCACCGGCACCGGCGCGGCGCAGGTGCTGGGCGTGCAGGGCGCGCTGCGGCGCGACGAGATCAACGACGTCCAGGACCTCGACCCCTACCTGCAGGGCCAGTGGCACCCGGCCGAGGACTGGACGCTGAACGCCGGCGTGCGCCGCAGCCGCGTGCGCTTCGTCTCGCACGACCGCTACGTCGTCGGCACCAATCCCGACGACAGCGGCAGCGCCACCTACGAGGCGACGCTGCCCGTGCTGGGCGTGCAATGGGCCGTGCGCCCCGATCTGCACTTGTATGCGACGGCCGGCCGCGGCTTCGAGACGCCCACGCTCAACGAGCTCGCCTACCGGCCCAACGGCCAGACCGGCCTGAACTTCGACCTGAAGCCGGCGCGCAGCGACAGCCTCGAGCTCGGCGTGAAGGCGCGCTCGGCGACGCTGGGCGTCCTCGATGTCGCCGTGTTCGGCACGCGCACCCGGAGCGAGATCGTGACGCTGTCCAACGTCGGCGGCCGCTCGACGTACCAGAACGTCGCCTCCACGCGCCGCCTCGGCCTGGAGGTGGCGTGGACCAAGCTGCTGCCCGACGACGTGGCGGTGCAGCTCGCGTACACGCTGCTGGCGGCGCAGTACACCGACGGCTTCCTCGCGTGCACGACCACCCCGTGCGCCACGCCGGCGACGCCCGTCGCGTCGGGCAACCGCATCCCCGGCGTCGCGCGCAACGTGCTGTCCGCGGAGCTCGGCTGTACGCCGCCGCGCGGCTGGCGCGCGAGCGTCGGGATGCGCGCCTCGAGCAAGGCCTACGTGAACGACACCAACTCCGACGCGGCGGCGTCCTTCGTCGTCGCCAACGCCTCCGCGGGCTACGTGTTGCCGCTGGGCGCGTGGAACTTCTCGGCGTTCGCGCGCGTGGACAACGTCACCGACAGGCACTACGTCGGCTCGGTGATCGTCAACGAGGGCAACGGCCGCTACTTCGAGACGGCGCCGGGGCGCACCTTCTTTGCGGGGCTGACGGGCAGCTATCGGTTCTGAATGGGGCGGGTCGAACGACCCACCCACGGGTTCAGAACGTCCCGGGGTACGCCCCGCCGTCGATCAACACGTTCTGCCCGGTGATGTACGCAGCCTGCGTACTGCACAGGAACGCGCACGCGGCGCCGAATTCCTCGGGCGTGCCGAAGCGGCCGGCGGGGATGGCGGCGGCGCGCTGCCGGGCGACCTCGTCGGCGCTGATGCCCAGGCGCTGCGCACGCGGCGCGAACGACGACACCAGGCGGTCGGTGGCGAAGGCGCCGGGCAGCAGGTTGTTGATCGTCACGCCGCGGCCGGCGATCTCGCGCGCCACGCCTGCGACGAAGCCGGTCAGCCCCGAGCGCGCGCCGTTGGACAGGCTCAGCGTGGCGATCGGCGACTTCACCGACGAGCTCGTCACGTTGACGATGCGCCCCCAGCCGCGTGCGGACATCCCGTCCACGGTCGCCTTGATCAGCTCGATGGGCGTGAGCATGTTGGCCTCGACCGCCTCCAGCCAGGCGGCGCGGTCGAACTCGCGGAAGTCGCCCATCGGCGGGCCGCCGGCATTGGTGACGACGATGTCGAACGCGGCCGCCACGCCGTGGCGCAAGTCGCGTGCCGCATCGAGCGCCTGCGCGCGGCCGGCGTCGGTGGTGATGTCGGCCGCGACGGCGACCACCGTCACGCCGGTGGCCTCGCGCAGCGCCTGCGCGGTCGCGTCCAGCGCGTCGCGCCCGCGCGCGACCAGCACCAGGTCGACGCCTTCGGCCGCGAGCGCGGCCGCGCAGCCGCGCCCCAGCCCCTTGCTCGACGCGCACACCAGCGCCGCCTTGCCCTTCAGACCGAGGTCCATGCCCAAACCTTTCGCCGCGGGCTCGCCCCGCGTCGCCGGCGATCGTATCTCTTGCGGCCATCGCCGTGCCGGCGATCCCGCTCGACGTCGACGTCGATGCCGGCGCCGCGCCACGACTTGCCGCAGGAATCGCTGCAGCCTTTCGCGAAGGCGGTGCTGGACGGTCCTAGTGCGGCGCGTCGGCCGCCTCGATCACGAACGGCCGGCGCTGGCCGTCCAGGCCGGCGGCCCGCAGGGCGGCCAGCACGGCGTCGCGGGCGATGGCCATGGTGCGCCACCATTGCGTGCCGGGGTCGGCATCGGCCGCGAAGTTCAGGTCTTCCCACTCATCCATGCGGCGCCAGGCGAGCAGCGCGTCCTCGGGCGTCATGCCCGCGCGGTGCAGCGTGCTGGTGAAGGCCGCTGCTGCCGCCTCGAGCTGGTCGTCGGACGAATCGCGGATCGAGATCGTGAACGTGGCCGTGCGCAGGGTGCACATGGCCGAGTCGGTGGCCCGCATGGTTGTCACGCGGCCGCCTGGCCGCCCCGGAACTGCTCGCGGTCGCGCGAGTTGCACGACAGCAGGCTCAGGGCCAGCGCGAGGTCGTCGTTGGCCACCGGCGAGCTGCCGGCCTGCCCGCCGTCGTGCGAGGCGCTGCGCCAGTCGAACAGGGCGCGGATGTCGTCGCTGGAGAGGTCGTCGATCACGGCGTGGCCTTTCTGGATTCGGTTTGCGATCGGCCCGAGATGGCAAGTGGCGTGCCATGCGTCCCGGATCGGGCCATTGCCAGCGCGCGGCGATCGGAGTTACACCTGCGGCTCGACCGAGCAGCAAGGGACACGACATGGACCGATTCAATGGCGGCTGCCTCTGCGGCGACATCCGCCTCGTGGCCACCGGCCAGCCGTACCGCGTGGGCGTGTGCCATTGCCTGGATTGCCGCAAGCACCACGGCGCGCTGTTTCACGCGTCGGCGATCTTTCCGCAGGACGCCGTGAGCGTGCGCGGCGAGACGCGCGAGTTCGCGGGCCGCCATTTCTGCCCGCGCTGCGGCTCGTCCGTCTTCGGCCGCAGCGGCGACGAGGTCGAGGTCAACCTCGGGGCGCTGGATGACATCGACCAGTTCAGGCCGACCTACGAGCTGTGGACGATCCGCCGCGAGGCGTGGCTGCCGGCGTTCCCGGCGATGGGGCGCTTCGAGCGCGACCGGGCGGGCGCGGGCCGACGCGAGGATCCGTCCGACTGAAGGTGCAGCCGGCCGGCAGCCGGCGTTCCCGGCCGCATGAAACGCGGTGTTTCGTCGCGAGTTCCCGTCAGCGACGGCGAGAAGTCCCGACAGCCCGGGCGGCAGTCGATCACGAAAATCGCGCCATCGCCTCATACGGTGCGTGGTATGTGCCGGGCAGGGCGACCAATCGACTCTCGCGCCACGGCGCAACGCAGGACGCCCCATGGCTGCAACGAACCTCCGACTGAAGAACCCGCGCGATCTCGTGCCGCAGGACGCGGTGCCGCGCGGCGCCCCTCCCGCGGGCGACCCCGCCGACCTGCTGGCGCGCTACCGCGAGGCCGGCTACCTGCAGGCGAGCGTGAACCCGCTGCGCCGCGCGCGCCCGAGCGAGCTCGCGCCCGCGCCGGCCGCGTTCCGCCACGCGCTGCGCGCGGACGCCGCACCGGGCGCGGACCTGCACGACCTGGAGGCGCGCCTGCGCCAGAGCTACTGCGAGGGCCTGGCGCTGAACGCCGCGCACGTGCGCAACCACGCCCGCGTCGACTGGCTCTACGAGCGCCTGGAGGCGCGCGCCGCCGCGCCGCGCCCGGCCGTCGCCCGGCGCCTGGCGCTGTACGAGATGCTGCTGGCCGCCGAACGCCTGGAGCACGCCATCGCCGCCGACTACCCCGCGGCCAAGCGCTTCAGCCTGGAGGGCAGCGAGTCGTACATCGTGTTCCTGCGCTGCGCCATCGAGGCCGCCGCCGCGAACGGCGCGAGCCGCGTGGTGCTGGGCATGCCGCATCGCGGGCGCCTGAACGTGCTGGCCAACGTGATGGGCCTGTCGGCCGAGGAACTGCGCTCGCTGTTCACGGACACGCCGGCGCCCCACCTGGCGGCCTGGGACATCAAGGAGCACCTGGGCCTCGAGCGCCGCCTGCGCACCGAGGCGGGCTGGCTCGACGTGCTGCTCGCGCACAACCCGTCGCACCTGGAGAGCGTCACGCCCGTCGTCACGGGCATGGTGCGCGCGATGCAGGAACGCGCCGCGGCCAACCCGCGCGGCCACGTGCTGCCGGTGATCGTGCACGGCGACGCGTCGTTCAGCGGCCAGGGCATCGTCACCGAGACGCTGAACCTGGCCGGCACGCGCGGCTACGGCGTGGGCGGCACGGTGCACGTCATCCTGAACAACCAGATCGGCTCGACCGTCTCGAACCTGCTGGACGCGCGCTCCACGCTGAACAGCGCCGACGTCGCCCGCGCGTACGACGTGCCCGTGCTGCACGTCAACGGCGACCTGCCCGAGCTCGTGGCGCAGGTCGCCGAGATCGCGGTGCAGTACCGCCAGCGCTTCCACGCGGACATCCTGGTGGACGTCGTCGGCTACCGCCGCCACGGCCACAACGGCCACGACGACCCGCGCGTGACGCAGCCCGCGATGCAGCGCATCGTGCGCGCGATGCCGACCGTCGTGCAGCGCTATCGGGCGCAGCTCGCGCGCGAGGGCGCGCCCGCGCTCGACCAGCTGGCCGCCGTCGAGGATCGCGTGACCGGCGCGCAGTCGCTGCCGATCTGCGCCGTCGAGGTCGCGCCCCTCGCGGCCGCCGCCGCGGCGCCGCCGCGCGTGACGATGACCGCCGGCGTGCCCTTCGCGCAGCTCGCGGCGCTGACGCGCGCGCTGGCCACGCCGCCGGCGGGCTTTCGCCTGCACGACGACATCGTGGCGCTGGCTGCGCGCTGGCGCGAGACCGCCGGCAAGCGCGGCAACGGCGTCGACTGGTGCCTGGCCGAGACGCTGGCCTACGCGTCGCTGCTGACCGCCGGCTCCAACGTGCGCCTGAGCGGCCTGGACATCGGCCGCGGCAGCTTCTTCCATCGCCAGCACGTGTGGCACGACCAGGACGCGCTGATCGACGGCGAGCGCACGCACGTGCCGCTGCGCAGCCTCGGCGAGCGCCAGGGCGTGTTCTCGGTGTTCGAGACGCCGCTGTCCGAGGAGGCGGTGCTCGGCTTCGAGTATGGCTATTCAGTGGCGAGCACCGACACCCTCGTCGCCTGGGAGGCGCAGTTCGGCGACTTCGTCAACAACGCGCAGGTGCTGATCGACCAGTTCATCTCGTCGGGCGAGGCCAAGTGGGGCTGGCGCAGCCGGCTCGCGATGCTGCTGCCGCACGGCAACGAAGGCGGCGGCCCCGAGCACTCGAGCGCGTACGTGGGCCGCTTCCTGTCGCTGTGCGCCGAGCACAACATGGTGGTGTGCATGCCCAGCACCTCGGCGCAGATGTTCCACCTGCTGCGCCGGCAGGTGCTGGCCGGCACGCCCAAGCCGCTGGTGGTGTTCACGCCCAAGGGCCAGCTCTATGGCGACCAGGCGAGCTTCTCGGCCTGGAGCGAGTTCGAGGCCGGCGGCTTCCAGCCCCTGCTCGGCGACATCGATCCGGCGCAGGCGTCGCAGGTCGAACGCGTCGTGCTCAGCGGCGGCAAGATCCACTACGCGCTGGCGGCCGGCCTCGCGGCCCGGCCCGATCCGCGCGTCGCGCTGCTGCGCGTCGAGCAGCTCTACCCGTTGCCCGCCGCACAGATCCGCCAGCGCCTCGCGCACCTGCCCCGGCTGGCCGAGGTGGTGTGGGTGCAGGAGGAGGCGCGCAACCACGGCGCATGGACGGCGCTGCGCGAACCGCTGGAGGAGACGCTGCCGCCGGGCGTGCGCCTGCGTTGCGCGGCGCGGCCCGAGGCCGCGGCCAGCGCGGGCT
>Ga0207427_100577_pt1 | contig 18490 bp, 15 predicted proteins | sample AraplaCL_Cvi_mMS_FD_184268 | JGI IMG/M metagenome (GOLD analysis project Ga0207427, IMG submission 184268) | Arabidopsis root microbial communities from the University of North Carolina, USA - plate scrape CL_Cvi_mMS (SPAdes) (version 2) | ecosystem: Host-associated > Plants > Roots > Endosphere ... | reverse complement strand
CTCGATCAACATGAGCAAGCCGGACTTCCCCGCCGCGCGCACCGACGTCGAACGCGCGCTGCTGCTCGACCCGAAGGCGCCCACCGTGCTGCGCCTGCGCGGCGTGCTGCGCAACAACAGCGGCGACCACGCCGGCGCGCTGGCCGACTACCAGGCCGCCCACGCGCTCGCGCCGCGCCCCGACGACCCGTTCGTCATCGGCTCGACGCAGTTCCTGATGCGCCAGTTCGGCGACGCCGCGGCCTCGCTCGCCAAGCGGCCGCCGGCCGCGCCGGACGGCCTGTACTGGCGCATCTGGCGCTACCTCGCACTGGCCCGCCTGACCGGCATGGAACGCGCCGCCGGCGCCCTGGGCCCCGGCACGCCGCCCGGCCCCGGCCTGCCCTGGCCCGCGCCGGTGATCGACTTCCTGCACGGCGCCATCACCTCGGCCACGCTGCTGGCCGACGCCAAGCGCTCGCAGGACGCGCGCGACCTGTCGCAGGTCTGCGAGGCGCACTTCTACCTGGCCGAGGACGCCATGCTGCGCCAGCGCCCCGACGCCGTCGAGCTGTTCCGCGCCGCCGCCAAGGAGTGCCCGATCAACTTCCACGAGTACGAAGGCGCGACCGCGGAACTGCGCGCGATGGGCGTGCCGCTCGCCGCCCCCGGGCCCACCGTCGCGGCGGCGCAGGCGGCGGCTTCGGCGGCGTCCGCCGCGTCGCAGGCGAAGTGATCCGCCTGCGCTGACGGCAGCGCCCGCAACGAGCTACGGCGCGATGCGGTAGATCGTCCCAGCCGCGGCGACGCCGGAAAAGCCGAACGTCGTGCCGTACAGGAAGCCGCCGCGGGCCACGACCGCGCCGACCGGGACCGCACCGTCCGCCTCGTTGGTGAACGAGTACAGCGTGCGCTCCTTCCAGACCGCCTCGTGCATCTGCGGACGCACGAGCTGCACGATGGCCCCGTACTGGCCGACGCTGTTGTTGTTCGTGCCGCTGGTCGTGGCGATGAGATTGCCGTCGCGCTGCATGAAGAGCGCGGAATCCGCGGGATAGCCGCCGTCGTCATTGCCGCTGAAGTTCCAGAGGATCTCCTGCGTCCACCGGCCGTCGCCGTAGCGCGGCGGGTCGAGCCTGAAGGCGACGCCGCAACCGGCCGGCGAACCGGGCGGGGCCGGGCAGTTGGCGGCCGAGTTGCCGCCCTCGTTGGTCATGCCGTAGATCCGCCCCGCGCGATCGATGCTCAGGGAGTTGAAGCCGCCGGTGCCATCGAGCCCGTCGAAGGCCCACACGGTGGACTTGGTCCAGTCGGCGGCCCAGCGTCCGGGCGGCGTCAGCTTGAAGACCTCGCCGCAGCCGCTGAACGGCGCGCAGCCGGTCGGCGTCGTCGGGCCGCCCGAGTAGGCGATGCCGTAGATCGAGCCGTCACGCACGATCAACGGATTGCCGAACGGGCCGTGGGCAGCGGTCGCCCCGCTGAACGTGTGCAGGCGCTTGTAGGTCCACGCGTGCTGGCCCGGGGCGGGCGGCGCCAGCTCGTAGACCGTGCCGCAGCCGCCGCGGCAACTGCCGCTGCCGCCCCACGTGAAGCCATAGAGCTTGCCGTCGAAGATCGTCAGGCCCGACGGCTTGAATCCGTCGTCGTTGCCGCTGAAGGCGTGCAGCACGACCTCGCGCCAGGCGTGCTCGCCGGCCGCGGGCGGCCGCAGTTCGAACACGACGCCGCAGCCGACCGACACGCCGTTGGCCATGCAGGGCGCCCCGGTGCCCCCGCCGCCCTGGTCGCTGACCCCGTAGAGATGGCCGTCCTCGTCGCTGATCAGGTTGGTCGGACCCGCCCCGTCCGCGCCGCCGGCGAAGCTGTGGAGGGACTCCAGCCGGTAGTGGTCGTCGCCATGGCCCGGCAGCAGTCGGAAGACCGTGCCGTTGCCGGACGTGCCGCCGGCGACGGTCGTGCCGAAGAAGCTGCCCCTGGGCCCGGGCACCAGTGCCGCGCCCGGGTTGGCGCCGTCGGCACCGCCGCTGAACGTGTAGAGCGTCGTGAGCGTGGCCGCGTTCCCGGAGCCCGGCAGCAGCGACGCCGTCGACAATGCGATCACCAACATCAGGAATTTCACGATTTTCTCCCTTCGGGTCGGGTGTTGACGAAGCATTCATTGTCGGAACGGCGCGTCGTCGCGATAGGCCAGGGCACGACCAAGAGCGGACCAAATCCGCCATGTCGCCGGAGGGGTCACGGCAGGTCGGTCCACGAGCAGAATCGAACCGTCCGGCGGGGTTTCCGCAGGCCAGGTTCGGCCATGCGCGCCGCGACGGGATCCCGCCCCGCGCCGCGAGGTCGCCGCGCCGGGATTCGCACCGCGGATACCGGCACCCGCACCGGGTTCGGCCCGCCGGCCTCGTGATCGCCACCTGGAGATCCATCGCATCATGCAAAGAGTCCCGGTCTACGTCGTCCTGCCGCCGCGCGTCCTCCTGCTGGACGTCGCCGGTCCGCTGGAGGTGCTGCGGCGGGCGAACCAGCTGCAGTCGGGGCTGCAGTTCGACGTGCACTACGTCGCGCCGACCACCGAGGTGCGCTCGTCGATCGGCGTCTCGCTGGCGGCCGCCGAGCCCTTGCCCGACGCGTTGGCGAGCGGAGCCTGGATCGTGGTCGCCGGCGACGTGGAGGACGTCATGTCGCCGGCCGGACGTCCCGCGCCGGCCCGCGTGAAGTCCGATGCCGCCGACGAACGCGCGATCGTGGCCTGGCTGCGCCAGGCGGCGCGCCCGGACACCAAGCTGATCTGCATCTGCTCGGGCGCGCTCCTGGCCGCCCGGGCCGGCCTGCTGGACGGACGCGCCTGCACGACGCACCACGCCTCCTGCGCCGAGCTCGCGCAGATCGCGCCGACGGCCAAGGTGCTGGACAACCGGCTGTTCGTCGAGGATGGCCCCTGCTACACCAGCGCGGGCATCACCACGGGCATCGACCTCATGCTGCACGTGCTGGGCCAGCTGACCGACCCGTCCTGCGTCGCCGCCATCGCGCGATACCTGGTGGTGTACGTGCGCCGCGGTGGCGCCGACCCGCAGCTGTCGCCCTGGCTCGAGGGGCGCAACCACGTCCACCCGGCCGTCCATCGCGTGCAGGACGCCATCGCGGCCGACCTGACCCGGTCCTGGCCGGTCAAGGCCCTGGCCCGGATCGCCAACGTCAGCGACCGCCACCTGACCCGGCTGTTCAGCGAGCACGTCGACATGAACATCTCGCAGTACATCAACCGCCTGCGGGTGGCGCGGGCGCACGAGCTGCTGAGCCACACCCGGCTCGACATGGAGCAGGTCGCCGAACGAGCGGGCTTCGGCTCCGCGCGCCAGCTCCGGCGCGCCTGGCGCCGGGAGCACGCATCGGCGCCCCGGCTGGCCCGGTCCGGATAGGCGACCGGGCGAGCGCTTCGCAAGGCAAGACGTCGTTCGAAAACGGGCGAACCGGCGCGCCGTCATCGACACGCGAAGAGGGACTAAAACCTGGCTGGGCACCGACGTCGCCGAGGCGATCCGCGACCTCCTGATCGTCAACACGCAGGTGAACCTGAAGTCGGCCCTGATGGACGAGATCCGCGGCGCGTAGCGCCCTCGCGCGAACGGGCCGGCGGCGCGACGCCGCCGGCCCGGCACGCTCACTTCAACTCGGTCGTGTAGTTCACCGGCACCCACTGCCAGGACTTGCCGGCCGCGCGCAGGTGGCCCAGGCCGGGGAACTGCAGGTGGGCGGCGGCCACGAGCGAGCCGTCCTTGGCGGCCTGCTTGAAGACCGCGTCGCGCGCCGCTGCGGCGGCCTTCGCGTCGGAGTCGAAATCGATCGTCACGCCCGGGTTGGCCAGCTGCACCGCGGCCACGTGGATCAGGTCGCCGATGACGACCAGGCGCTGGCCCTTGCTCTCGACCACGTAGCTCGTGTGGCCCGCAGTGTGGCCGTGCGTGGCATGCGTGCGGATGCCCGGCACCGGCTCGCCGTCGCCCTCGAACGGCTGGTACTTGCCGGCGGCGACGTACGGGTTGACCGAGCCCATAGCGCCCTGGAAGAAGCCCTTCATCGCGTCCGGCGCAGCGTCCAGCCTGGCCTGCGACAGCCAGAAGTCGGACTCCGCCTTGTCCGCGTGCAGCGTGGCGTTGGGGAACACGCGCTGGCCGTTGGCCGACAGGCCGCCGACGTGGTCGGGGTGGAAGTGCGTGATGAAGATGTCGTCGACCTGCTCGGGCGCGTAGCCGGCGGCCTTGATGCTGTCGACGAGCTTGCCCAGGGTCGGGCCGAACAGCGTGCCGGCGCCGGTGTCGACCAGCACCAGCTTCGTGCCGGTGTTGATCAGGAAGGCGTTGACGGAGGTCTCGAGCGGCGCCTTGACGAAATCGCGGGACAGCGCGGCGCTGGTCTTGGCGGCCGGCTCGTGCAGCAGCTTGGGCACGTCCAGGTCGACGGTGCCGTCGCTCAGCGCGGTGATCTCGAAGTCGCCGAGGATGGCGCGCTGGAAGCCCGGCGCCTGCGTGCGCACCTGCGGCGCGGCGGCGTGCGCCGCGGGCGCGGCGGCGAGCAGCGCGCCGCCGCCGACGGCGATTGCGGCTGACAGGAGACTCAGTCGGAACACATGGGACAGGGAGGTCATCGGGTGCTTTCGGTTCGTTCGTTGGGTCGGCCGGGGTCGGCCGATCCGGGGTGCGGGATGCATTGTGTTGTTTTGCGAAATACAGAACAATCACAATATCTGCAAAACATCGTTGCAATCGGCGCAATCTCAAAACCCCATGATCGACGCCCTCCACAGCTTCCTGGCCGTCGCCTCCAGCAGCAGTTTCTCGCAGGTCGCCAAGTCCCAGGCCGTGGCGGTGTCGTCGGTCACGCGCAAGATCGACTGGCTCGAGGCCGAGATCGGCGCGCGCCTGTTCCACCGCAGCTCGCGCCGCGTGATGCTGACCGACGCCGGCGAGCAGTTCCTGCCGCGCGCCCGCAACATCCTGGCGGAGCTGGCCCAGGCCAAGGACGCGCTGGCCTCGATCAACGCCGACCCGCGCGGCACGATGACCGTCACCGCGCCGACCATCTTCGGCCGCCGCCATCTCGCCCCGGTGGTCGCGAGCTTCCTGGAGCGCTATCCGATGATCGAGGTCGACCTGCACGTGAGCGACGCGCTGGTCGACCTGGCCGAGCAGCGCGTGGACGTGGCGATCCGGATCGGCGTGCTGCCCGACTCCGACCTGCTCGCCACGCGCCTGGCCACGCTGCGTCCGCTGGTGGTCGCCAGCCCCGCCTACCTCGAGCGCCACGGCCGTCCCGAGCGGCCGGAGGATCTCGTGCGCCACGAGTGCATCACGGCCGCCACGCCCGTCGCCGGCAGCCCGTCCTGGCGCTTTGCCGGCGTCAACCGCGGCGCCGCCCTGCCCGTGCGCGGCAAGCTGCGCATCGACGACAAGGATTGCGCGCTGCAGGCCGCGCTCGCGGGCATCGGCATCGCGTTCCTGGCGAGCTGGATCGTGAGCGAGGACATCGTCACCGGCCGCCTGGTGTCGCTGTTCCCCGACGCGCAGCCGCCCGATCCGCCGTCGCTGCCGGCGATCCACGCGGTGCGCATGCCGGGGCGCTCGTCGGAAGCCAAGGCGCGGCTGTTCATCGCGCACCTGCGCGAGGCGATCGGCGAGACGCCGTACTGGGACGTCGCGCTCGACCGCCTGCGCGCGCCGGCGCGGGCGCGCGTCACGCGCGCGCGGCGCTGACGAGCACCGGCGCGGGCGCGCCGCGCGCGACATCGCCCGGCCCTCGATCAGGGAGGCCGCATCGGTTGCCTGGCGCGCGATCGCACGCTACAAAGCCACCTTTGCCCGAAGCGGCCGCAGGCAGGCCCGGGGTCTCACGCACCACGAGGACATCGCCATGCCCAAGATTCCGGTCCGCAAGCCCAGCGACACGCGCTCGCGGGTCGATCGCCTGCTCGACCGCTTTCGCAACAACCGGTTCGCTGCCCTCGTCATCGTCGCCGCGCTCGGCGTCGGCGCGCTGGCGAGCTTCACCGATTCGGTGCGCAAGCTCGCCGACGCGCTGCCGTCGTGGCACGAGGCCAGCGTCACCGGCGAATGGAAGACGGATGCACCGGCCACCTTCTATTTCTTCAAGGGGCCGGAGTTCATCCGCCTGAAGCTCCAGGACGCGGCCGGCGGCCAGGTCGTGGGCAGCATCCAGTTCGGCGGCAGCGCGCAGGCCGAGGCGCGCACCGCGCCGATCGCCGATGGCAAGCGCAACGGCAAGGCCGTCTCGTTCGTGCTGGCGACCGGCAACGGGCTGCACGAGTCGATGTCGGGCGAGCTCGCCGGCGACACGCTGCGGCTCGTCGCGCACCTGGAGCAGCGCGGCGACATCGCGCTCACGGCCCATCGCATCGCGCAGTCGGCGCAACTGGTCGACGGCCGCACGGCGATCTTCTATGCGCACCAGGAGTATCCGGACCATCGCGCCGCCTGCACCGCGATGCTCGCCCACCTGGATCCGCCGCAGCCCTACAAGCTGTCCGAGCCGCCCACCGAGTGGGGCGACGTCCATTGCGTGGGTGCCCTGCCCGACGGCAGCACGGGCTTCGACCAGTTCGAGAACGACGTGCAGCTGCGCCTGGTGTGCCCGGCCGACTCGCGCATCGCGCTCACCGACGGCACGAACCGGCCGAAGGCCGCCAAGGGCTGCGAGTGCGACGGCACGCGCCTGGCCGCCGGCGGCAAGTGCGCTGCGCCGGCCTGACGGCGCGCCTCGTTCGGGCAGGCGCCGCGGCCTCAGCGGGCCGCTGATGCCGCGCCAGCGGTCGCCGTCGGATCGACATGCCGGATGGACGTCGGCTCGATGCCGAACATGCGCTTGTGGGTGCGGCTCAGGTGCGCGGAATCGGCGAAGCCGGCCTCGTGCGCGGCCTCGGTCCAGCTCGCGCCGGCACACGCCGATTCGATGGCCACGTTGATGCGCAGCCACAGCAGCCAGGCGCGGAACGAGCATCCCGTCTCGGCGACGAACAGGTGCCGGAAGCGGCTCCCGGACAGGTGCGCCACCGCCGCCGCGTCGGCCAGCGTGACCGGGTGGCGGATGCGCTCTTGCACGTGCGCCAGCGCCCGGGCCAGGCGCGGATCGAGTTCGTCGGCGACCTCGGTCGATGCGCCGCAGAGCAGCGCAAGCGCCCCCGCGCCGGCGGCGATCATGGCCGGCGTGTCCGCATCGCGGTCGAGCGCGTCGCGCAGCGCGGCCCGCACCGGCGCGGCGATCGCGTCGGGCAGTTCGACCGCGCCCGGGCCGCCGTGCCGCGCGACGAGTGCCCGCCCGGCCCGGCTCTCGGGCTCGACGAACAGCTGCGCCACGCGCGCGCCGTCCACCTCGAACTGGTGCTTGGCGTGGCTGCGCACGAACGCGGCGCGGAAGTCGCGCCACGGCCCGGCCTCCTGCGTGCGCAGGCGCATCTGCCCATCGAGCGCCAGCGACAGCTGGTGGGCATGGTGGTCGTGCCACTGCGTGCGGCCGTCGCTGCGGCCGATCCACAGGCTGGCGCCGGGCCAGTAGTGGATGCGGCCCGACGAGCTGTTCGCGGCGACGGGCCGCGACGGCGCGGGGGCGCCGGCAGGCGGATCGAGGGCGGTGGTCGACAGGGCCATGGGAATGCGCGGGACCAGGCGGGCCGATGCCGTGCCGACCCGGGACGCAGCGTGCGCCAATTGCGCCCCGACTGCAAGCGCAGCGATCCGCAAGTCAGCCGTTTCGTTCAAGCCCGCGCGGGGCGGTCTCCACAGAATCCATTCCACGGACAAACCGTCCGCAACCACCTCACAAGGACCTTCCCATGAACGATCTCGCGACCTCTTCCTGCACCTGTTCGACCTGCCCCGGCGCCGGCTGCCCCTGCGGCTGCCAACGCGCCGCGGCGCCCGCGTCGGCCCCGGCCCAGCCCGCAGCGTGCCGGTGCGGTCCCGCGTGCCGCTGCGAAGGCGGGGAAGGCGGCTGCCTGTGCGCGACGACGCGGCTGGCGGCCTGAGGACATGCCTGCCGCAGGACGCGTCGTTCGACCCGCCAGCCGTGCAGCGGGCCGGCAATGGCGGGTCAGACGACCCGCCCTACGTCCGTCAGGCCCATGAAAAAGGCGGCCCGCAGGCCGCCCTCGTCGTTCACGCCAACGCCCTCATTTGGCCGCGGGCTGGAAGCGCGCGTCCCCGAACTGCCAGAGCATGAACGACCAGCGGTCGGCCGCGAGTTCCTGGCGCTGCTTCTTGGTCGAGCCGATGCCGTGGCCGCCGTCGTACTGGATGCGCAGCAGCACGGGCTTGCCCGAACTGGTGGCGGCCTGCAGGCGCGCGGCCATCTTCATGGACTCCCAGGCCGGCACGCGCGGGTCGTTGATGCCCGTGGTCAGCAGCGTGGCCGGGTACTTCACGCCGTCCTGCACGTGGTGGAACGCGTCCATCTCGAGCAGGCCGTTGAACTGCTGCTTGTCCTTGACGCTGCCGAACTCGGGGATGTTGGGCACGCCGTTGGCGCTGGTCTCGGCGCGCACCGTGTTGAGCACGCCGACCTCGGGCACCGCGACCGCGAACAGGTCGGGCCGCTCGGTGATGGCGCGGCCCACGGTGATGCCGCCGGCGCTGCCGCCGTCCAGGCCCATCTTCGCGGAGCTCGTGTAGCCGTTCTTGACCAGCCACTCGCCGCAGGCGATCGTGTCCTTCCAGGTATTGGGCTTGCTCAGCTGCTTGCCCGCCAGGTGCCAGTTCTCGCCGTAGATGCCGCCGCCGCGCACGTGGCAGGTGGCGTAGACGCCGCCCAGCTCGTACCAGGCCAGCTCGCGCGGCGCATAGCCCGGGTTGTCGACGACGCCGTACGCGCCGTAGGCCTCGAGGATCAGCGGGTTCGAGCCGTCGAGCTTCATGTCCTTGCGGTGGACGATGGACAGCGGGATCTCCAGCCCGTCGTGGCTCTTGACCTTGACCTCCTCGGCCACGAGGTCGGCCGGGGCGCCGTACTTGCCGGCGACCTGCAGGCCGGTGTCGGTGACCGCGCCGCCGTTGCCGGCCACGGCGTAGAACGCCTCGTCGTGCGTCCACGAGTCGATGGCGACGACCACGCCGGCGCGCGCCAGGTCCGCATCGACGATGCGCACCGCGCCGGACGCGGGCAGCCGCACGGGCTCGGGCTGCGCGTCCTTGGCATACGCCAGGCGGTACAGCTTGCCGGTGGTGGCGTCGCGCGACTGGATGTACAGGCCGTCCTTGGCGGCGGCGATGTGGTCGACGACCTCCTCGCCCGGCGCGACGACGACGTCGGGCATCTGCAGGTCCGGATGCGACACGCTGGTGCGGATGACCTTGTAGCGCGACGCGTTCAGGTGCGTGAGCAGGTACAGGTCGTCGCCGTGGATCGCGAAGCCGGTGACCTGCGATTCGCGGCCGAGCAGCTTGCGCCACTTCAGCTTCGGGTCGAGCGCCTTGCCCATCGGCGCGGCGTACAGGTCGATCTCGTTCTCCACGCCGTTGGCGGGGATCGCCACGGTCCAGCCGGTGCCCACCACGGGCATGACCACGGGCATCTCGGCCGCCGCGATCTTCAGGTGCGTGTCGGTGCCGGCGGTGACGACGGCCACGTCGGCCGCGCCGCCCTTCATGCGGTGGAAGAACGCGGTGGCGTGCTGGTACTTGTCGGTCTCGGGCGCGTCCTTGGCCAGCGCCTGCAGCCGCATGTAGAAGAAGCCGGAGTCGTCCGGCAGCCACGCGACGTAGCTGTAGTGCGCGCGGTCGATCGGGGCCATGACGTCCTTGCCGGTGGCCACGTCCATCACGTGGATCACGGCGTCCTCGGAACCGCCCGCGGAGACCGCGTAGGCCACGAGCCTGCCGTTGTTGGACGCCTGGAAGAACTCGATGGCGTGCGGCGTGCCGTCCGCCTTGGCGAGCGCGTCGGGATCGACCAGCAGGCGCTCGGCGCCCGCGTAGCCGTCGCGCACGTACAGCTTGAGCTGGTTGTCGTCGGCGCCGCGTTTCTCGTAGAACACGCGGCCGCCGCCGGCCAGGGCGACGAACTGCACGCGCTCCTTGACCGAGTCGTCGAGCTCGCGGATGCGCGCGAGCAGCGGCGCGCGGCCCGGGATCGCGTCGAGCACCTCGCGCGCGTGGTCGGCCTGGCCCTTGGCCCACTGCTGGACGTCGGGCGCCGACAGGTCCTCCATGTAGCGGTAGGTGTCGGTGACGGTGGTGCCGAAGTAGGTATCGGTGACGGCCTTGACGGGCGCGACCGGGGGTGCGGTCGTCGCGGCGGGCGCCAGGGTGGCGGCACCGGCCAGGGCGGCGCAGATCGTGCGCAGCGCCAGGATCGAACGGGACATGGGCTGAAACTCTCGCGGCTTGTCGGAGCGCGGAGTATGCCAACGCGGGCATGCGCCTCGCGTCAGCAATTACGCGTGATGGGCACGGGTTCCTAGGGGACTTCCCCGAGCCCGCAACGCGCTGTTACCTGCTCAGCCGATCGCGGCGTACGTGCCCGTGCCGTCCGGCCAGGGTGTCAATACCTCGAACCCGTCATGCGTGACGGCCACCATGTGCTCCCACTGCGCGGACAGCGAGTGGTCGCGCGTGACCACCGTCCAGCCGTCGGCCAGTTCGCGCGTGCCCGGCTTGCCCAGGTTGACCATGGGCTCGATCGTGAACACCATGCCCTCCTGCAGCCGCAGGCCCTCGCCGCGGCGGCCGAAGTGGCAGACCTGCGGATCGTCGTGGTAGATCTGGCCGATGCCGTGGCCGCAGTAGTCGCGCACGATGCTGAAGCCGGCCTTCTCGGCCACCTGCTGGATCGCATGGCCCACGTCGCCCAGCGTCGCACCGGGCTTGACGGTGCGGATGCCCGCGCGCATCGCCTCGTAGGTGGTGTCGACCAGGCGCCTGGCCGCCACGCCGGGCGTGCCCACGTAGTACATGCGGCTGGTGTCGCCGTACCAGCCGTCCTTGATGACGGCCACGTCGATGTTGAGGATGTCGCCGTCCTTGAGCGCCTTGTCGCCCGGGATGCCGTGGCACACCACGTGGTTGACCGAGATGCAGGTCGTCTTCGGGTAGCCGTGGTAGCCGATGTTGGCCGGCACGGCCTTCTGCACGTTCACGATGTGGTCGTGGCACAGGCGGTCCAGGTCGTCGGTGGTGATGCCCGCCTTCACGTGCGGCGCGATCATGCGCAGCACGTCGGCGGCCAGCGCGCCCGCGGCGCGCGCCATGGCGATCTCCTCGGGTGACTTGATCAGGTTCGCGCCACGCCTCATCGCGCGGCCCTCCGGATCGCCTTGCTGGCGGTGACCGAGGCCGCGGCCGCCACCTCCGGCTTGACGAAGGCGAGCCCGCCGCCGCCCGCGCGCGCCTCGCGCAGCATCAGCTGGCAGATGTCGCCGTAGTTCAGCTCCGGGTGGAGCTCGGCCAGCATGCCCACGCGCAGCCAGTGCTCCGCCTGCGAGTTGATCGAGCGGCTGAGCGCGTCGCTGGCGTCGCGCAGGTTGTCGTGCATGAGGTCGGAGATCTTGACGATGCCCACGGCGTGATCCTTTATACGTTTCGTATACGGATCATATATCAACTCGAATGCGCTTGCAGCGGCCGCAGGCGGGGTCGGCGGGCCGTGCGCCATGGCAACCGGGCGCGGCCTCTCGAGCGACGCGTCCGCCCGCGCGCCCGTGCCCGGCGACGCCCTTCCTCTCCCACCACGGCAGTGCCCCGCGGGCGCCTGCCCCCCGCCGAGCCGACGATCCTGGGCACGAACGCCGGCGCCAACGGCACCTACGTGCAGAGCCTGAGCGTCAACGGCAAGGCCTCGACCAGCACCTGGCTGCCGCTCACGAACCTCACGGCCGGCACGACGCTGAACTTCACGCTCGGCGCGACGCCCAGCACGGCCCGGGGCAGCGCCGCCGCGGACACTCTCGCCTGTCATCCTGCGCGCAGTCGCAGGATCCACGCCTGTCGATGCGCTTGCCCAGGGGCGGATCCCGCGACTCCGCTTCGCTCCGCGCAGGATGACGGAAGAGCGGCTGTCGACGCTAGCTCCGCAACACCTCCGCCGGCCGCACCGTCAGGTAAACCGGCGCGGGCGTGCGCACGCCGCGGATCAGCTTGATCACGCAGTCGCGGTTGACGCGGCTGGCGTCCAGCGCCTGGTGCAGCGCGTCGACGCTCGCGATGGCCAGGCCGTCCAGGCCCACGATGACGTCGCCCTCGCGCACGCCCACGTGCGCAGCGGGACTGCCGGGCTCCACGCTCATCACGCGCACGCCGGTGGACTGCGGCAGCTCGTAGGCCAGCACCACGCGGCGATGCAGCTCCTGCGTCTGCCCCGCCACGCCGAGGTAGCCGCGGCGCACGCGCCCGTGCTGGAGCAGTTGCGGGATGACCCAGTGCGCGATGTCCACGGCCACCGCGAAGCAGATGGCCTGCGCGCCGCGGATGATGGCCGTGTTGATGCCGATGACCGCGCCGTTCGAATCGAGCAGCGGGCCGCCCGAGTTGCCCGGGTTCAGCGCCGCGTCGGTCTGGATGACGTCGGGGATCATGCGGCCCGAGCTCGCGCGCATGCTGCGGCCCAGCGCGCTCACGATGCCCGCGGTGACCGTGTGCTCGAAGCCCAGCGGATTGCCGATCGCGATGGCGATCTGGCCGCGCTTGAGCCCCGCGGACCGCCCCAGCGCCGCCGGTTCCAGCGACCCCTTGGACAGGCCGTCGATGCTCAGGACGGCCAGGTCGGTGTCGGGGTCGTCGCCGACCCAGCGCGCGTCGAACTCGCGGCCGTCGGCCAGCGACACCTGGTGGCGCAGCTCGGGCCGCGCGCCCGCCGGCGGCTTGCCCGCGCGCACCACGTGCGAGTTCGTCAGCACGTAGCCGTCGGGCGTGAACAGGAAGCCGGAACCGCCGCCCAGGCTGGCGTCGGAGCCGCCGGCGCCGTGCAGGCGCACCGCGGCCACGCTGGGTCCGACCCGCTCCACCACCTCGCTGACCGTGCGCGAGTAGGCGTCCTGCAGGAAGGCATCGTTGGCACCCATGGGAATCTCCTTCGAGTTCGCAAGTGGGTGGCGGCGCGCCGGATTTCAAGGCCGCGACGCCATGCGAAGATCGCCGCCCAAACCAACAAGGGCGACGCAGCCCCAGGGAGATTCCATGTCGTCGATCCAGACCGCGCGCCGCGGGCCGGCGCTTCTCGCGCTCGCCTGCACGCCCCTGCTCGCGCACGCGGGCCAGCTCGCGGGCACCGTGCGCGACGGCGCCGGCCAGCCGGTCGCCGGCGCGCTGGTGGTGGCCGCCTCGCAGACCGAGCCCAAGACCGCCGACGGCCGGCGCCGCCGCTGGGTCGCCACCAGCGACGCCGCGGGCCGCTACGCATTCGAGGGCTTTCCCCTCGGCCTGTGCCGCGTCTCCGCCAACGCTGGGCCCGATCGCGTGGGCCTCGCGGCGACGCCGTGCCAGGTCGAGGCGTCCAGCTCTTCCGTGACCGCCGACATCGTCGTCACGCGCCAGCCCGAGCGCGCGAGCGGCCACGTCCTGCGGCCTGACGGCGCCAAGGCGGCGGCGGGCGACGTCGTGCTGCTGGCGCGCTATCCGTCCGGCGAGGCGCTCGACGTGACCGACGTCGTGGGCACGCCCATCGTCGACGGCAGGTGGTCGCTGGACCTGCCGGCGGGCACCTGGATGGTCAAGGCCATCACCGCGGCCGGCGACTCGCGCATGAGGCAGTTCGTCGTGCCGGGTCAGAAGCTGCCGGTCGAACTGAGCTTCGGGGTGTCGCACCCCGCGCATCCGGAGACGGCGCGCGAGCTGCATGCGATGGTCGAGCGGGACCAGGACGCCCGCAACAGGCTCATCGCGTCCGGCGACCAGACGCCAAGGGGCTGGGAGCCGGTCGAGCGCATCGACCGCGCCAACCTGGCGCGCATGACGCAGATGATCCGCAAGACCGGCTGGCCCACCGCCGCCGACATCGGCGACGACGGCATGGACGACTTCTGGCTGCTGGCCCAGCACTCCCCGCAGGAGTTCCTGGCGCAGGCCCTGCCCCACCTGAAGGCCGCCGCCGATCGCGGCGAGATCCGCTGGTCCTCGATGGCGCTGATGATCGACCGCGACCTGTCGCGCCGCGGCCTGCCGCAGGTCTACGGCAGCCAGGGCAAGATCATCGACGGCCACTTCGTCCTCGATCCGGTCGAGGACGAGGCGCACCTGGACGAGCGCCGCGCCGGCATCGGCATGAGCCCGATCGCCGACTACAAGCGCCTGATCGAGATGGACTACCCGCCCCGGGCCGGCGCCCGCTGAGCTGTCCGCGGGCGGCCGAACCCGGGCCGATCTCACGCTCGCGGCGCCCACGGCGCGCGCCACGGGATCACAATCCCGCGATGCGTCCTGCCGACGTCCTCCCTCCCACCCGCGACCGCGCGCTCCTGGTCGCGACGCTCGCGGTGATCCTGCTGACCTGGGCAGCGGCGACGTTCGCGGCCTGGCGCGGCCGCGAGGACGCGATCGACGACTGGCGCTTCTTCCTGGCCAACCTGTCGGAGATGGCCGCCCAGCACGCCGACCAGACGCTGGCCGCCGCCGACGCGGTGCTGGGACGCGTGGTCGACGACGTCAAGGACGCCGCGCCGGTCGACGGCGCCGACCTGGTGCGCAAGACAGGCACGCGCGAGATGTACGAGCTGCTGCGCCGCCGCCAGGGCGACCTGCCGCAGATCGACGTGATCTCCCTGGTCGGCAACGACGGCCGCCTCATCAACTTCTCGCGCAGCTTCCCGACGCCGGTCATCGCGCTGGCCGATCGCGACTACCTGCAGGCCCACCTGGCCGACGACGCGCTGCCGCTCTACCTGTCGGTGCCCGTCAAGAACCGCGGCACCGGCCACTGGACGTTCTACCTCGCGCGCAAGCTGCGCGGCGCCGAGGGCCGCATGATCGGCATCGCCATCGTCGGCATCCAGTGCGAGTATTTCCAGCGCTTCTACGAGTCGATCGACTCGGCGCGCGACGGCGTCGCCGTGTCGCTGATGCGGCGCGACGGCCTGCTGCTGGCGCGCCAGCCGCGCGTGGACGACTTCGTCGGCAAGAGCTATGCCGCCGGCGCGATGTTCAAGCGGCTCGAGCAGCCGGGCGGGGTCGCGCCGCGCACGATGCTGCTGTCGGGCCCGCGCATGTCCGACCAGGGCGACACGCGCACGCGCCTGGTGGCGCCGACGATCTCGCGCAGCTATCCGACGCTGGTGGACATCGTCGCCACGCAGGACCTGATCCTCGCGCACTGGCGCCGCACCACGCTGATCCTGATCGCGATGACGCTGGCCTTCGACACCATGCTGGCCGTGTTCGCGCTGGGCATCGCAGGCCTGCTGCGGCGCCGGCGCGAGATCCTGCAGCAGCTCAAGGGCGCGCTCAATGCAGCCGACGCCGCGAGCCAGGCCAAGTCCTCGTTCCTGGCCAACATGAGCCACGAGATCCGCACGCCCATGAACGGCATCCTGGGCATGACCGAGCTGCTGCTGCAGACGTCGCTGGACCCGCGCCAGCGCGAGCTCGCCACGGCCGCGCACGCGTCGGGCCAGACGATGCTGCACGTGCTCAACGACGTGCTGGACGTCTCCAAGATCGAGGCCGGCAAGGTCGCGCTCGAGCACGTCGACTTCGACCTGCCGCGCCTGCTCGACGACGAGCTTGCGCTGTACCGCGCCACCGCCGCCGCGACGGGCATCGCCCTGGCCGGCGAGTTCGACGCCGCGTTGCCGGCGCGCGTGATCGGCGACCCGACGCGCCTGCGCCAGGTGCTGACGAACCTGCTCAACAACGCCATCAAGTTCACCGAGCGCGGCGGCCGCGTGCTGCTGCGGGCCGAGCGCCTGGGCGGCGACGACGCGTCGCACCGGCTGGCCTTCGAGGTGCGCGATACCGGCATCGGTATCAGCGAATCGGCGCAGCGCCGCCTGTTCGAGCCGTTCACGCAGGCCGACGAGTCGACCACGCGGCGCTTCGGCGGCACCGGCCTGGGGCTGGCGATCAGCAAGGAACTGGTGGCGCTGATGGGCGGCACGCTGGCGGTCGCCAGCGAGCCGGGCAGCGGCTCGACGTTCCGCATCGAGCTCGCGCTGGGCGTGTCGAGCGCGTTGCCGGACGCCCCGCCGTCGCCGGGCCCGGTCGACGCCGCCGACCAGCGCCTGGCCGGCCTGCACCTGCTGGTGGCCGAGGACAACCCGGTCAACCTGCAGGTGGTGGTCGCGATGCTGCAGGGCATGGGGGCGCGCGTGACCTGCGCGGTCGACGGCGCCCAGGCGGTGGCGCAATGTCGCAACGGGCACTTCGACGCGCTGCTGATGGACATCCAGATGCCCGGCATGGACGGCTACGAGGCCGCGCGCCGCATCCGCGCCGAGGGCGCCCGCCGCATGCCCATTGTCGCCGTCACCGCCAACGCGATGGCCACCGACCGCGACCTCGCGCTGGCCGCCGGCATGAACGACCACCTGGCCAAGCCGCTGACGCGCGATGCGCTGGCGGCGATGGTGCTCAAGTGGGCGCGGCCCGGGCATGCGAATGCGGGGTCCGGCACCGCCCTGTGAGTTTCGAGCGTGTCGGGCGAAGGCGCGCGGCGGAGCCAGACCCCTCGCCGGGGCGCGTCAGGCGGCCTGAGGCTCGTCCCGATGCCGTTCGAACAGCAAGCGGTCGAACCACTGGCCGCCCAGCTCGAAGCTGCGCTTCGAATGGCCGAACTGGTGGAAGCCGTTGCGCTCGAGCACGCGGATCGAACCCTGGTTCATGGGGCGGGCCGTCGCCTCGATGCGCTGCAGCCCGTGCGCGCCGAAGGCCTGCTCCAGGCACAGCGCCACGGCCTGCGAAGCCACGCCGCGGCCGCCGTCGTGCTCGCCGATGCGGTAGCCGAGGTCGGCGCAGTGGAAGTGCGCGCGGCGGATGTGGGTCAGGTTGACGCGGCCGACGATGCGCGCGTCCTCGACGACCAGGTACTGGAACGCCTGGCCGGCCGCCCACGCCGACTCGGCCGCGGCGATCGCGGCGGCCACGCCCTGCGCGCTGTAGAACGCCGGGTCGCGCGCCTGGACCCAGCGCTCGAAGTACGCGCGGTGCTCGATCTCGAAGCGCAGCAGCGCGGCCGCGTCCGCGGCGGCGACTGGACGGATGCGCAGCGTGCCCAAGCGCTCAGCTTGCGAAGTGGCCGGCCTGCGCGTGCTCGACGAGCTGGTCCAGCGCCTTGCCCCAGCCGGCATGGAAGCCCATCTGCTCGTGCGCCTGGCGCGCGGCGAGGTCGCCGTGGCGCGCGATGGCGGTGTACTTCGTGCCGCCGGCGACGTCCTCCAGCGCGATGATGGCCGACATCATGAACGGCACCGCCGCGAACAGCGCCTTGTCCTGCGGCCGGAAGCCCGGGCCCAGCGTGCCCGTCCACACGAACAGCTCGTTCTCGACGGCCTGCAGCACGCAGCCCGTGTTGGTGAAGCCCGGGCCCTCGGGGCCCTGCATCGTCGTCTGGAAGATGCCGCCGGGCTGCAGGTCGACCTGGGCGTCGGTGGTCTTCCACGGCAGCGGGCAGAACCACTTGACCATGTGCTCGGGCTGCGTCCACGCGCGCCAGGCCAGGTGGCGCGGCACGGCGATGACGCGCTCCAGCACGAGGTCGAGTTCGGGGTCGATGGTGAGGAGGGCGCGGGGCATCGTCAGGCTCCTGGCGGGTGCATTGGACAGGCGGCCAGTCTAGCGCCGACGCTCCGCGACCTGCGCGCCCGCCAACGCCGTCATGCTGCGCGCAACACCTTGGCGGCCGCCACCATGTTGCCCAGCGCCGGCAGCACCTCGGCCCACTGGCGCGTCTTCAAGCCGCAGTCGGGGTTCACCCACAGACGCTCGGCGGGCACGCGCTCGGCGGCCTTGCGCATCAGCGCGACGATGTGTTCCTGCGTCGGGATGTTGGGCGAGTGGATGTCGTAGACGCCCGGCCCGATCTCGTTGGGGTACTTGAAGTGCTCGAACGCGTCCAGCAGCTCCATGTCCGAGCGCGAGGTCTCGATCGTGATGACGTCGGCGTCCATGTCGGCGATGGACGCGATGATGTCGTTGAACTCCGAGTAGCACATGTGGGTGTGGATCTGCGTCTCGTCGCCCACGCCGTTGGCCGTGATGCGGAACGACTCGATCGCCCAGTCCAGGTAGTGGCGCCATTGCGACTTGCGCAGCGGCAGGCCCTCGCGCAGCGCGGCCTCGTCGATCTGGATGACGCGCACGCCGGCGCGCTCGAGGTCCAGCACCTCCTGGCGGATCGCCAGCGCGAGCTGCTTGCACGACATGGAGCGCGGCTGGTCGTCGCGCACGAACGACCAGTTCAGGATCGTCACCGGCCCCGTCAGCATGCCCTTCATCGGGCGCTGCGTCAGCGACTGCGCGTACTTGATCCATTCGACCGTCATCGGCTTGGGGCGCGCGATGTCGCCGAACAGGATCGGCGG
>Ga0207427_100576_pt1 | contig 18514 bp, 12 predicted proteins | sample AraplaCL_Cvi_mMS_FD_184268 | JGI IMG/M metagenome (GOLD analysis project Ga0207427, IMG submission 184268) | Arabidopsis root microbial communities from the University of North Carolina, USA - plate scrape CL_Cvi_mMS (SPAdes) (version 2) | ecosystem: Host-associated > Plants > Roots > Endosphere ... | reverse complement strand
CAGGCGCGCGCTGCGTGCGCGCACGGTCGCTTACGTCGCGCAGAGTGCGGCGGCCGGCTTCAATCCGGCGCGTACGCTGATGGATCAAGTGATCGAGCCCGCGTTGCTGCACCGCTTGATGAGCCGCGAGGCGGCGCGCGCCAAGGCCGAGGACGAGGCGCGCAGGAAGGCCGAAGCCGAGGCCAGGAAGGCCGCGCAGGCGCAGGCCAAGCGGCTCGCCGACGAGCAGGCCCGGCAGAAGGCCGCCGACGCCGCCGAGGCGGCGCGCCAGCGCAAGGACGAGGAAGAGGCCCGCAAGAAGGCCGCGGCCGAGGCCAAGCGCCAGGCCGAGGCCGACGCGAAGGCCCAGGCCGATGCCGCCGCGCGCGAGCGCGCCGCCTTCGAGGCCCGCCGCAAGGCCGACGAGGAAGCGTCCCGCAAGGCCGAGGCCGACGCCGAGAAGGCGCGTCGAGCCGCGCTCAAGGACACCGATCCGGAATCGACGATGGTCGGCCGCGCGCCGCTCGCCGACGACGCCGAGACGACGATGGTGCGTCCGATCGCGGAGCGGGTGAGCACGCCCGCGCCGCCGCCCGAGCCGCGCAAGCCGCGCGTCGAGCCGCCCGCGCCGGTGCCCGCGCCCGCGGACGACAAGAGAAAGAGCCTGCTGGTGCCGATCGCCGGCCTGGCCGCCGTTGCGGTCGCCGCCGGCGCCTGGTTCGTGCTGCGCCCGGCGCCTGCGCCCAAGGTCGACTACGCGCCGCCGCCGCCGGCGAGCGCGCCCGCGGCGCCCGTGCCCGCACCGGCCCCCGAGCCGACGCCCGCCCCGGCGCCGGCGCCCACGCCGGCTCCCGCGCCCGCGCCCGTGGAACCGGCCTCGGCGCCGGTGGCCAAGCCCCCGGTCGAGGACGCCACGGCCAAGGCCAAGGCGGAGGCCGAAGCCAAGGCCAAGGCCGAGGCGCGCGCCAAGCTCAAGGCCGATGCGGAGCGGGCCCAGGCCGAGGCCGCCAGCAAGGCCAAGGCCGAGGCGGATGCCGCGCTCAAGGCGCAGCTCGAAGCCGACGCCGCCAAGAAGGCCAAGGCCGAGGCCGACGCGAAGGCCAAGGCCGAGGCCGATGCCAAGCCCAAGGCCGATCCGAAGGCCGAAGCCGCCGAGACGTTCCGCAAGGGCTACGACGCCTACCTGGCCGGCCACGTGCCCGAAGGCATCCGCCTGATGGAGCGCGCCGATTCCATGGGCGCGCCGGGCGCGCGTGCACGGCTGTGCGCCATCTATCGCAAGCCGACGGCGGCCGAGGGCAAGGACTTCCTCAAGGAAGCCAACAAGTGCAAGGGCGTCGACTGACGTACGGGCGCGGCCGCGTTCGCGGCCCCCGCGCGTGACGCGCTTCACGCGGGCGCGCCGAAGCGGGGGATAACCCTGGCCTTGTCGCCGCGGGGCTGCGCAAGCATGTGCAAGATCCCCCCATTTCGGGTGTCGCACGTGCGCGAGGGATCCAGACGGCGATAATCGTTTTCGTCTTCTCACGTCATTGCCATGGAACTCGTCGTCCGCGCACTCCGCTGCCCCCCGCCAGACCAGCCGCAGGCCATCAATGCGCGCTTCGGGGCCAACGGCGGAAGCATCGGACGCAGCAACACGTGCTCGCTGCCGCTGCCGAGTCCCGATCGCTACATCTCGCGCGAACACCTGGAGATCCGCTGCCGCGACGGCAAGTACTCGCTCAAGGTCATCTCCAAGGTCAACGGCTGCAGCGTCAACGACAACGCGGTGCCGCCCGGCGCGGCCGTGGAGCTGTCCCACGGGGATCGCATCCAGCTGGGCGACTACCTGCTCGTGGCCGAACTGCAGAACGTGCCGGCCACCAAGGATCCGCTGGCCGCGTTCGGCTACTCGGCCAACGCGCGCGCCGACAGCCTGGACATGATGGCCTCGCTGGTGCCGGCACCGCCGTCGGCCGCCGCGCGCGACTCGCAATTCGACACTTCGCCCAACTGGGCGCAGCCCGTCGTGCCGGCCGCGCGCCGCACGCCGCCGCCCCCGCCGCTGGCCCACCAGATCGAGACCGACCCGAGCGCCACCGCCCTGGGCAAGATGCTGGACGCGGCGCCCTCGGCGTCGCGCACGCGTCCCGAGCAGCCGGCCAGTCGCGCGCCGGCCTTCGGCCGCGACGACACCGGCGCCAGCGCGCTCGACGCCTTTCTCGGCCTGGACGGCGGCCTGCTGTCCCAGCCGACCGCGCAGGCGCCGCTCAGCGACCAGGCCCAAGGCCTGTACCGCCAGCAGGACCTGAACGTGGCGATGCCCGCGCAGGGCAACAACACCGTGCCCGATCCGTTCGAGGACGACATCTTCTCTGCGCTCGATCGCGACTTCGGCCCCGCGCGCGCGCCCGCGCCGCCGCCGGTCGCCCCGGTCCGCCCGGCGCCGCCGCCGCCGTCCGCGGTCGATCCGCTGGACATCGACCTGATGACCGGCGTGAGCGCCCCGCCGCGCCACGCGCCCGTCGCGCCGCCGCGCGCCGCGCCCCAGGCCGCGCCCGCGCCGGTCGCCGCACCCGTGGCGGCGTCCGGCTCGGCGGTCGACGGCAGCCAGGTGCTGGCGGTGCTCGCGCAGGCGCTCGAACTCGACCCCGGCGACCTCGATACCGCCCATCCGATGGAGACGATCCGCATCGTCGGCGAGCTGCTGAACCTGACCGTCAGCGGCCTGTACCAGATGCTGGAGATGCGGGCGCAGCTCAAGAACGAGCTGCGCATCGAGGACCGCACGATGATCGCGTCGCGCGAGAACAACCCGCTCAAGCACTCCGACTCGGCGCGCGACGCGCTGCGCTACCTGGTCGACGTGCGCCAGCACGGCAACAAGCTCTTCCTGCAGCCGAACAAGGCCATCGGCGACGCCGTCAACGACGTCTGCGCCCACGAGATGGCCGTGATGGCCGGCACGCGCGCCGCGCTGCTCGCGGCGCTGAAGATGTTCGCGCCGGACACGGTGGAAAAGCGCATCAAGAAGTCGGGCGCCCTCGACAGCGTGATGCCGGCGCTGCACAAGGCCAAGCTGTGGGAGAGCTTCCTGGCGATGTACGGCGAGCTCGAGAAGGAAGCCGAGGATCATTTCGACCGCCTGCTCAATCAGGAGTTCGCACGGGCCTACGCGGAGCAGGGCAAGAAGCTGCGGCGCAAGAAGTGAGCAAGGCCGGTGCAGCCCCTGCATCGACGTCGAGTCCGTGTCGACACGGGCGCGCCCGCGTTGCGGGACATGAGCGATGCGGTTACTGTCGGGTCAACCGTTTTCCTCCGGATCCAGCAGGGCGATTCATGACGCGCACGACGATCGATTCGCATGGCACTGGGGCTCGCGCCCCGCGCGCGTTGGCGTGCGCGCTCGCGACGCTGGCCTGGCTGGCCGGCTGCGCGGGCGATCCGGCGCAGCGCGGCGCGCCGCCCGGCAGCGAATCGAAAGGCCTCGTCGCGGAACTCGACGCGCTGCAGCACCAGCCCGGGCCGGCATCCGACGAGGTGATCGCCTCGCTCGAGCGCGCGTTGCGCGAGCAGCGCGAGAAGCGCGCACGTGCCGTGGTCGCCGCCGGCACCACGTCGGTCATTCCCGCGGGTTCGCCCGCCGGCGCACCCCTGCCGCCGCCGCCCGTCGCCCCCGCGCCCGCCCCGGCCGTGGTCGCCGCGGCGCCCGTGCCGGCCAAGCCCCAGCACCTGACGCGGGCCCAGGCGCGTGCCGCGTCGGCCGCCGCCGCCCGCCAGGCCGCGGCGGCGCGCCAGTCGGCGCCCGTGGTGGCGCCCGAGGTCGTCGTCGCCTCGAACGCGACGCCGTTGCCTCCGCTGCATCCGGCCGTGCCGCTGGCCGCGCCGCAGGTGCGTCCCACCGGCGAGGCCGCCGTCGTCGGGCCCGAGCGCACGCCGATGTCGCGCATCAACGAATCGCGGCTGCCGGTCGAGGAGCTCTACGCGCGGGCGCGCCAGCTCGAAATCCAGGCGCAGGTGCTCGACGCCATCGCGTTGTACCGCGAGGCAAGCCAGCGCGGCCATGCGCCATCCTCGCAGCGCCTGATGGAACTCTATGCCGACGGCGCCCCCGGCGTCGCCCGCGACTACCGAGTCGCAGTCTTCTTCAAGGAGCGCGCCGTACAGCAGGGGGTATCGTTCGACCCCGCGTGGCGGCGCTGACATGAAACAGCCCCCACGCTCACTTTGTTCGGGAAGCATCCGGCTTGCAGGCCGGATGCCGTTTCGGCGGGGCCTTGCTGCGCAAGTCCTTTGCCGCCTCCACTCCCCCAAGGGGGCGTCTCAGCGCCTTCGGGCGGCCGGGCGGGGCTGACATGGCCACCCTGAGCACCACGGCACCCCACTGCGAGATCGCCTCGCGCACCGATCCTGGCCGCGTGCGGTCCGCCAACGAGGATGCCGTCCGCTTCGACGCCGGGCTGGGCCTGGCGATCCTGGCCGACGGGATGGGCGGCTATGCCGCGGGCGAGGTCGCCAGCCGGATGGCCGTCGACGAGATCTTCGACGAGCTGGCCTCGGCGCTGCCGCACCTGCACGCGGAGCCGGTGTCGACCGACCGCGCGGGCCTGCACGAGGACATGCGCTTCGCCGCCGCGCGCGCCAACTCCAGCATCATCGCCGCGGCGCGCCGCGAGCCGGACTACGAAGGCATGGGCTCGACGCTGGTCGTCGCGGTGCTGATGCACGACCGCATGACCGTGGCCCACCTGGGCGATTCGCGCTGCTACCGCTGGCGCGCCGGCAACCTCGAGCAGGTCACGCGCGACCACTGCTGGGTCGACGAGCAGATCGCGATCGGCGCGCTGTCGGTCGACGCGATCCTGGATCCGCGTTACCGCAACATCGTCACGCGCGCGCTCGGCATCGAGGACGAGATCGAGCTGGAGGTGCACGACCACGAGGCGCAGGTCGGCGACATCTTCCTGCTCTGCTCCGACGGCCTGACCGACATGCTGGACGACGCCAGGATCGGTGACCACCTGGGCGCCGGCAAGCCGCTGGGCGAGACGGCGTCCGCGCTGGTGGACGCCGCCAACGAGGCCGGCGGCCGCGACAACGTCTCGGCAATCCTCGTGCAGGTGGGCACGCCGCAGTCGCCCGGATGGGCGGCGCGCCTCGTGCGCCGGCTGCAGGGCGGCTGACGCGGCGGCGCCGTCCGTCGCAGGCGGCAGCGCCCCCCAATAAGGGGGTCGAATGTCGATGGGCGCCGCAGATCAGCTGCGCTATAGTGGCTTCACCGCAGTGCGCGTTTCGCCGAGGCGTCGTGCCGAAGCATCCGTGCTGCTATCAGTGCAGATCGCCGCGCGCCAGTCGGAGCTCTTGTTCTCCGGCGCCCCGGACGGCCGTGTTGCAACCCCGCGCACGGACGCGTTGCCCGAGGTTGCGCGCAGGACGATAGCGAGACACGTCGATGGGCACAGGTCGTCCTCCCCAAGAGCTTCGAGCCGCTGTGCCGGCCGCATCGTCGCGTGCCGGCGTGGCATGCCGTCACCCGTATCCGGCCACGTCGATGTCCACCCTCCTGTGCGGCGCCCGCGCCGCGATCCATCATGGCTGAGTTTCGACACCAGGGACCCACGGGCGGCGCGCATCCCGCCGGCCAGGCCAAGATGCCCGGGCCGGCCGGCAAGCACGCCCCCGGCGCCTCGGGTGGCACGCCCGGGTCCGTCGGCAAGCACGATGCCGCTGCCAAGGTGCTGCCGCCGCCGCCCAAGAAGTCGCTGGTCTGCGCCTGCAATCGCGACCTCACGCTCGACGAGCTCGTAAGCATCCTGCCGGACGCGACGCAGGACAACTGCACGACCTTCCTGCCCCTGCTCAATGCGGCGTTCAAGGCCTACGACGTGACCACATGCCTGCGCAAGGCGCACATGCTGGCCCAGATCGGTCCGGAATCGGGCGACCTGAAGTGGATGAAGGAACTCGGCCCGGATGTCCACGGCGGCTATCCGGGTCGCGGCCTGCTGCAGCTGACCGACGAGAAGAACTACAAGGCCTACGGCAAGGCCGTCAACCACGACTTCCTCGGCGAGCACGCCAAGGAGGTCGAGGAGCCGAAGTGGGCGGCCGATTCGGCGGGCTGGTTCTGGGACAAGTACAAGGAACTGAACCCGGCGGCCGACAGGAACGACCTCATGTTCATCTGCTGTCGGATCAACGGTGGCTTCAACGGGTATGACGATCGGCATGCCCGCCTGCCGATCGCGCTCGACTGGCTGCTGGTGCACACGTGCAAGACCGCCAACATCGGCGACCAGGTCTACGTTCCCTTCGACAAGAGCCAGATCTACGACTGGCGGGTCTACGCGTACGCCTGGGGCCTCTGGAACGACCCGACCGGCAAGCGCAAGGGCATCGCCAGCCCGGTCGTGGCGGATCGAAAGGCCGGCTACCAGCGCTTCCTCGACCTGCAGGAAGAGGACGACAAGAAGGTGCTGGCCAAGCTCAAGCAGGACGCCGCCGCCAAGGCGGCCAAGGCCGCCAGGGCGGCCGCGAAGGCGCACCCGGGCAAGGCGGGCGCACCCGGCGCGGCCGCGTCCCAGGCGGCCCCCGCAGCGCCGGCGGCTGCGCCGCCGGATCCCGAGATTCCCGATGGCGATGCGATCTTCTACGGCCTCAAGCGCAAGGCCGCGATCGCCAAGGCCAAGGAAGGCATCAAATGAATCGCTCGTGGCAGGTCGCGCTCGGCGCGGCCGTTTCCCTGCTGCTGGTGCGGCCGGTGCTGGCCGAACCCGCGGCCGACGTGCAGACGCGCTGCTTCCACTTCGCGGACCAGCCCGGCAAGCTGATGCAGCTGCGGCTGGTCGGCACGGACGACGGCAACGCATCGGCGTTCGTGCGCTACGTCGGTTCCCGGGCGTGGATCCCGCTCGTGCTGTCGCGCAGCAAGTCCACCCCCATGGCCGACAGCGGCCGCAGCCAAGTCGACGAGGAATGGCTGGAAATCGTCCATGACCAGATCGGCGGCCGCTACCTGCTCAGCATGATGGGCGCCGAGGTCGTGTCGTTCGACTACGTGAACCGCAAGACCGGCGCCAAGACAGGGTTCGAGCTCGCGCCCACCCCGCGCGGCGTCGACCCCTGCGAATCGAAGTCCCGGTGAGCGCACGCCGCCACCCGTCCCCATCCCGAATCAGCAAGACATCTCCGGAGCGATCGACATGACCAGAATGCTCAACATCGCGACCACGCTGGGCGCCGACGCGTTCGTCGTGCAGACCCTCTCGGGCCGCGAGGAACTCGGGCGCCTGTTCGAGTACAACCTCGAACTGGTGTCCGAGCGCGCCGACATCAAGGCCGAACAGCTCCTGGGCACCAACGCCACGGTGTCGATGGAACTGCACGACGCGCAGTCCCAGCGCTATTTCAACGGCTACATCACGCGCTTCTCGATCTACGGCAAGGTGCAGACCTCGGCCTTCGGCGGCAACGCAGGCTACCTCTACCTCGTCACGCTCAGCCCCGGTGCGTGGTTCATGACGCGCGCCTCCAACGCCCGCATCTTCAACCAGACGGCGATCGGCGACCTGGTCAACACCCTCATGAGCGGCTCCAACCTCATGACGGTCGACAACCAGGTGGGCAGCACCGAGAAGCGCGACTTCATCGTGCAGTACCGCGAGACCGATTTCAACTTCGTGAGCCGCATGGCGGAGCACGCGGGCATCTACTACTTCTTCAAGCATGACAACGGCCAGCACACGATGGTGCTGGTCGACAAGAAGTCCAGCCACGACCCGACGCCGAACCTGGCCGAGATCAGCTTCTCGGGTTCGCAGCGCGACGACACCACCATCAGCGCGTTCGAGCTCAGCAGCGAGGTGCAGTCCGGTGCGTTCGCCACCGGCGACTACAACTACGTCGCGCCCAACGCGCAGATCGCCTCGGTCAGCCCGCATGTCAGCGGCCACGTCAACGACGGCGAGGAGACCTTCGATTTCCCCGCGGACACCACCACCTCGGCCTTCGCCCAGACCTACGCGCAGATCCGCGGCGAGGAAACGGCCTGCCGCTACGCCATCGGCCGCGCCTCCGGCACCGAGCGCAACATCCAGGTCGGATTCCGGACGAAGCTGAAGGATCACGCGGTCGAGGGCCTGAACCAGGAATACCTGGTGATCGCGCACGCGTTCCGCGCCTCGAACAACCTGGCGCAGAGCGGGGGAGGCGCCTCCGGCGCCAACTTCCGCTGCGAGTTCCAGTGCATTCCCGCCGCGACGCAGTTCCGCCCGGCCCGCATCGCCCCGCGCCCCACCGTGCCCGGCACGCAGACCGCGCTGGTCGTGGCGGACTTCCGCACCGACACCGACACCTCGGGCGGCAGCGATCCGATCGGCGCCAACATCGGCCGCGTCAAGGTGCAGTTCTTCTGGGATCGCTACGGCAAGCAGTCCTGCTGGGCCCGGGTCTCCACGCCTTGGGCCGGCAAGGGCTACGGCTTCCAGAACATGCCGCGCATCGGCGAGGAAGTGCTGGTGCAGTTCATCGAAGGCGACCCGGATCGCCCGGTGGTGGTGGGCCGGGTGCACAACGCCGAGAACATGCCTCCGTTCAAGCTGCCGGCCGCCGCGTCGTACACCGGCCTGAAGTCGCTGAGCATCGACGCCAGCGGCAACAGCGTCGCCGGCAAGTGGAACGAGCTGCGCTTCGACGACGCCGACGGCAAGGAGCAGATCTACCTGCAGGCGCAGAAGGACTTCGATCGCCGCGTGCTCAACGACGACAAGACGTGGATCGGCAACGAGTCGCACCTGTTCGTCAAGGCCGATGCGTTCGCCAAGTACAACGCGGACCACCACGTCAACACCGTCGGCGACCACAACGAGAAGATCGGCGGCAAGCTGTCGACGGACGTCACGTCCGACATCCACGTCAAGAGCGGTTCGGCGGTGCTGGTCGACGGCGGCCAGGAAGTGCACCTGAAGGCGAGCTCCAAGATCGTCATCGAGTCGCCGATGATGGTGTCGCTGGTGTGCGGCGGCAACTTCGTCACCCTGAGCCCGTCCGGCGTGGACATCAAGGGCATCATGGTCAACGTCAACGGTGCGGGCAGCAAGGGCTCGGGCAGCGCGATCAGCCCGCAGCCCCCGAAGGACGCCAAGGAGGCGATGACCAGCGAAGGCGGTTCGGCCACCGCCAAGCCGCCCGTGCCGCCCAAGCCCAAGGAGTTCTCGCCCAAGGCGAGCAGCTTCAAGCTGGCCGCGGCCACCGGGGCGCCGTTCGTGTCCTCGTCCTGCCCGGGCTGATGGCTGCAGCGCCCGCGCGGTCCCGTCCTTGAGGAGAACCACATGCCCAATCACGTCTGTCATGGCGCCATGCTCAAGTGCAGCATGGGCATGGCCCCGAGCAGCCTGGTCGTGCTGCCGCTGAACATGCAGACCACGTCCAACGTGCCGGCGGCCAACATCCAGGATCACATCCCGATGGTCAACATCATGCCGTTCGGGATGTGCCAGTCGCCGGCCAATCCGACGGTGGCCGCGGCCACCGCCGCGGCGATGGGCGTGCTCACGCCGATGCCCTGCATCCCGGTCACGCCCGCGCCGTGGGTGACGGGCTCGCCCACGGTCACGCTCGCGAACCAACCCGCATTGAACAAGAGCTCGATGCTGATGTGTAATTGGGCCGGGCAGATCTCCATCGTGATGGAAGGTCAGATGACGCACACGATTCCCTGAAACGGAACCCATGTCCGAAAGCTCCCTTCCGATGCCGGCAGCCGTCCAGGCCCGCCTCTGGCAAGAGGCCGGCGACATGCCGGCCTACGTGATCCTCGACGGCGCGCAGAACCCGGCGCTGCTGGACGCGCTGTACGCCGACCATGCGCCCAAATGGCGCTGCCTGTTCGGCGGCCAGCTCGAGCCCGACATGGCTACCGTCGCGCCGTACCTGGTCGAACTCGAACACAGCGCCGCGTTCACGCGCCGCCTGCTGTCCGAGGGCTGGGGCCAGAACTGGGGCGTGTTCCTCACGAGCCAGCTCGCGCTGCCCGCGCTGTGGCGCCACGTGCGCCAGCAGGTGCACGTGTACGGCCCCGACATGGAATCGCTGTTCTTCCGTTTCTACGATCCGCGGGTGATGCGCAACTACCTGCCGACATGCCCGGCCGCGCAGCTGGGCGAGTTCTTCGGCCCGGTCGACTTCTACATCGCCGAGGGCGAGGTGCCCGCGCGGGCGCACGCCTGGTCGGTGGCCGACGGCAAGCTCGTCGCCCAGAGCATCGGCTGAACGCCGACGCGAGGAGGATTGCCATGCCCGGAGCCATCGAACTGAACATCGGCCACGCGCCGTCGCCGCGGCGCCGCCGCGAGGCCGAGGACGGCGAGATGCCGTTCCGCATCGTCGTGCTCGGCGACTTCTCCGGCCGCCCGCGCGAGGAGCGCGGGCCGCTGGGCGAGCGCCTGCCGCTGCGGGTGGACATCGACAACGTCGATGCCCAGCTCGCCCGCCTCGCGCCGCGCGCGGAGATCGCCGGCCTGCAGGACAAGCAAGGCCGGCCGCTGCGCATCGAAGTCGAGACGATGGATGAATTCTCGGCCGACGGCGTCGTCGCGCGCCTGCCCGCGGACGCGCTCGCGCGCGCGGGCGCATCGCCTGCGCCGGTGGCCGGCGCCGCGGCCAGCGCCGACGACACGGCCGACCTGATGAAGCGCCTGCTCGGAGGCGACCTGCCTGCGAACGCCCCCGCCAGGGCGGCGGCGCCGGCCTCGAGCAGGCCCGACGCGGTCGTCGACCGCCTCATCCGCCAGCTGATCGGCGACCAGCTCGCCGCCGCGCCCGCTCCGGCGCCGACGACGGGCGTGACGGACGCCGCCGCGCCCGTGCTGCGCCACGTGCTGCGCGATCCAGCGTGGCGCCATCTCGAATGCGCCTGGCGCGCCGTCGACCGCTTCGTGCGCACGCTGGACATGGACGATGGCCAGGTCCGGCTCGAGCTGTTCGACTGCCGCGCCGACGAGCTCCTCTCCGACCTGGCCGCCTGCGCCGGCGACCCGGCGCGCTCGGGCCTCGCGCCGGCGCTCAAGGGCGACGGCCGCGGCTGCGACGTCGTCGTCACGCTGGAGGAATTCGGGCCCGGCCTGCCGGAACTGACGCTGCTCGGGGGCCTGGCGGCCGTCGCGTCGGCCTGGGGCGCCGTGCTGCTGGCCGGTGCGGCGCCGGCGCTCGCCGCCGTGGCCACCAGCCAGGACGCGCAGGTGCTGGCGTCCAACGAGTCGCGCGTCTGGCGCGCGCTGCGCGAGAGCGCGCTCGCCGCCCACGTGGGCCTGACGTTCCCGCGCCTGCTCGCGCGCCTGCCCTACGGCCCGCGCCACGACCCGGTGGCGGCATTCGCGTTCGACGAGCTCGCCGATGCGGCCGGTGCGTCGCTTCACGACCGCCTGCTGTGGCGCAGCGCGGCGCTCGACGCGGCCCTGCTGCTCGCCCAGGGGCATACCCAGGGCGGTGTCGAGACCGCGGTGCAACTGGAGGACCTGCCGGCCTTCATCGACCGCAGCGGCGACGAGCCGCGCCTGCAGGCCGTGGCCGAGGCCTACCTCGGCGAGGGTGAGTCGGGCGTGCTGCAGGCGGCCGGCCTGATCACGCTGCAGAGCGACCGCCGCGTGCCCAACGCCCGCGTCGCCGCGTGGCGCTCGATCGCGGCCACGGGTGGCGAACTGGCCGGCAGCTGGCGCTGACGGTGCGGTGCGCGCCGGCCGTCGCGGCGGGCTCCGCCCGGCGCGCGGGGCGTGTCAATCGTGTGAATCGGGGAGCGCCGGCGGGCGTTTCGCACGCGCCGGCGGCCCGGGCGTCGGCGTCATGAAAAGTCAATCCTTCACCCGGCGTCCACGAGGGCGGAAAGTCGGGATTCATACCCTCGGCGCCCCCGGGGATTGCGTGTACATTTGCTGCGGCCCCGCCAAGTTCCGGGTCGTCAACATGAACCCGCGCACGTCGTTGGCGTCGGTTCTCACGACAACAAGAGCATGAGCCGAAAGCGCGTCATCTGGTCGGAGGGGTTGTTCCTTCGGCCGCAGCATTTCCAGCAACTCGAACGCTCCGTCGAGATGCTCGTCGAGTCCCGCGCGACCGGCGTCCATGCGCCAGGCTGGGGTTTCGCCAGCCTGCGCCTGGACGACGAAGCACTCAAGATCGGCCGCCTGTCGATCAAGGCCGCGCGCGGCGTGATGCCCGATGGCACCCCGTTCGCCATCCCCGAGGAATACGCGGCACCGCTCGCGCTCGAGGTCGACACCGACGTCAAGGACACCCTCGTGCACCTGGCGCTGCCGCTGGTGCGTTCGGGCATGCCCGAGTTCGCCGTCGACGCCGGCCCCGCGACGGCGCTCGCGCGCTTCGTCGGCCAGGACCTGCGCGTCGAGGACAACGTGCAGGGCGTCGGCGATCCGGCCGACATGAAGCTGGGCCAGCTCAACCTGCGCCTGATGCTGGACGACGATCCGCGCTCGGGCTTCTGCAGCATCGCCGTGGCGCGCATCATCGAGCGCCGCAGCACCGGCCAGCTGGTGCTCGACGAAAGCTTCATCCCGCCCGCGCTCGATTGCCGCGGCTCCGCACGCCTGCAGGATTTCCTGGTCGAGGCGCGCAACCTGGTGCGCCATCGCGCCGACACGCTCGCCGCGCGCCTGAACCAGTCGCAGCAGAAGGGCGTCGGCGAGATCGGCGACTTCATGATGCTGCAGGTCGCCAACCGCTACGACCCGTGGCTCACGCACCTGTCCGAGCGCGAGTCGCTGCACCCCGAGGCGCTGTACGCGGCGCTGGTGCAGGCCGCCGGCGAGTTCGCCACCTTCAGCGATCGCCGCAAGCGCCGCGCCCGCGTGCAGGCCATCTATCGCCACGAGGACCTGAAGAACACCTTCGAGCCGCTGATGTTCGACATCCGCGAACTGCTCACCGAGGTCATCAATCCGAACGCGGTGCCCATCCCGCTGCAGGAGCGCGCCGCGGGCCTTTACACGGGCATGGTCCCGGACCCGGACCTGCTGCGCAACGCGCAGTTCGTGCTGGCCGTCAACGCCGACAAGCCGGGCGAGTTCGTGCGCAGCCGCTTCCCGTCGTTCGTCAAGATCGGCCCGCCCGACAAGATCCGCGACCTCGTGCGCCTGCACCTGCCGGCCATCGCCGTCGAGCCGCTGCCGATGGCGCCGCCGCGCATGCCGTACTACGCCGGCTTCACCTATTTCCAGCTCGATCGCAGCGGCGAACTGTGGAAGCAGCTCGACGTCACCAAGGTCATCGCGATGCACATCGCGGGCGACTTCCCGGGCCTGCAGCTCGAGCTCTGGGCCCTGAAGCCCTGATTTCCAAACTGTCACCATGAGCGACCCGCAATTCCCCGGCGTGCCCCCGTCCGACGATCCGGACGCCACGATGATGATTCCCAAGCCGGGCGGACGCCGCGCGGCGGCGGCAGCGGCCTCGGCGGGCCAGGCGGTGACGCTGGACACGTCGGCCGTGCTGTCCGAGGTCGAGGACGGCGGCGCGCCGGTGGGCCTGAACCCGCTGGTGGCCAACGCCTCGGTGCTGCTGAACACGGTGCCGACCATCCGCCGGACGATGAACCATCCGGATCCGGCCGGCCTGCGCGAGTACCTGCTGCGCGCCATCACCGAGTTCGAGCAGCGCGCGCGCGCCGCCGGCGCGTCGCCCGAGCACGTGCTGATCAGCCGCTACGCGCTGTGCACGATGATCGACGAGGCCGTGGCCAACATGCCCTGGGGCGCGAGCCCCGAGTGGGTGCAGCAGAGCCTGCTGGTCACGCTGCACCGCGAAGGCTTCGGCGGCGAGAAGTTCTTCCAGCTGCTCGAGAAGGCGATGGAGGATCCGCGCCGCAACATCGACCTGCTGGAGCTGATGTACGTGTGCATCGCGCTCGGCTTCCAGGGGCGCTACAGCGTCATCGAGAACGGCCGCCAGCAGCTGGACGCGCTGCGCGACCGCCTGCACAACGTCATCCGCCGCGAGCGCGGCGAGTTCGAGCGCGACCTGTCGGGCAAGTGGAAGGGCGTGCAGCGCGTGGCCAAGCCGCTGGTGCGCCGCCTGTCCGTGTGGCTGGTGCTGGCCGCGGTGGCGCTGCTGCTGTTCATCCTGTACCTGGTCTTCGCGCTGGTGCTGGCGTCCAAGTCCGACCCGGTGTTCAACACGCTGGCGGCCATCCACTCCGACGTCGGCGACCTCAAGCGCGCGCCGCCGCCGCCCCCGCCCCCGGCCGCGCCGCGCCTGAAGCCGCTGCTGCTCAACGAGATCCTGGCCGGGCAGCTCGACGTCGACGAGGACGCGGTGTCCAGCCACGTCATCATCCACGGCGACAAGTTCTACGATCCGGGCAGCGCCGAGATCAAGCCCGACCTGGTGCCGGTGATCAACCGCATCGCGCAGGCGATCAACCAGGTGCCGGGCGTGGTCACGGTCAGCGGCCACACCGACAACCAGCCGACCAAGCGCTCGCTGCGCTTCCCGTCGAACTACGAGCTGTCGCTCGAGCGCGCGCGCGGCGTCGCCGCGCTGCTGGGCCAGTCGGTGCAGAACCACACGATCAAGGCCGAGGGCCTGGCCGACAGCAAGCCTGTTGCTCCGAACACCACGCCGGACGGCCGTGCGCGCAATCGGCGCGTCGAGATCACCCTGCGCACCGGCGCATAAGAAAAAGACAAGCGGGAACAAGTCAACATGTGGGCAAAGCTCAAGCGCTTTTTCACCAATCGCTGGGTGCTGGCGTTCATCGGCCTGCTGGTCGTGTCGCTGCTGATCTGGTTCGTCGGCGACGCGATCGCGTTCTATGACCATCGTCCGCTCGGCTCGGCCGGCGCGCGCATCGGCCTGATCATCTTCATCCTGCTGGTCTTCGCGGCCATCGAGGGCATCAAGCGCTTCCGTGCGTGGCGCGCCAACAAGGCGATGCTGGCGGCCATCGGGGAGGGCGCGTCCAGCAACTCCGCGCTGTCGCAGCGCGAGGTCGCGGAACTGAAGAAGCGCTTCGACGAGGCGATGGCCACGCTGCGCAAGGCGCGCTTCGAGGACAAGTCCGGCGGCGGCCGCAACTACCTGTACCAGCTGCCCTGGTACATGTTCATCGGCGCGCCCGGCTCGGGCAAGACGACGGCGCTGGTCAACTCCGGCCTGCGCTTCCCGCTGGAAGGCTCGATGGGCAAGGATGCCGTCAAGGGCATCGGCGGCACGCGCAATTGCGACTGGTGGTTCACCGATGAAGCCGTGCTGCTGGACACGGCGGGCCGCTACACGACGCAGAGCAGCAACCGCGAGGTCGATGCCGCGGCGTGGACGGGCTTCCTCACGCTGCTCAAGAAGTTCCGCCCGACGCAGCCGCTCAACGGCGCGATCGTCACGGTGAGCCTGTCGGACCTGTTCACGTGGTCGGCCGCGCAGCGCGACGAGTACGCGCGCTCGATCCGCGCCCGCATCCAGGAGCTGTACGGCACCCTGGGCGTGCGCTTCCCGATCTACGTGGTCGTCACCAAGGCCGACTTGCTGGCAGGCTTTGCCGAGTTCTTCGGCGACCTGGGCCGCGAGGCGCGGGCGCAGGTCTGGGGCAACACCTTCGACTTCCCGATGCCCGCGGGCGCCAGCCTAGGCGCCGCCTTCGCCACCGAGTTCGACGCGCTCGTCGCGCGCCTGAACGCGCGCCTGACCACCCGCATGGAAGAGGAGCGCGACCCGCAGCGCCGCGCCACGCTGTTCGCGTTCCCGCAGCAGTTCGCGGGCCTGCGCGAGATGCTCAAGGCCTTCCTCGACGAGGCCTTCCTCAGCTCCGCCTTCGGCGAGGAGCCGATGGTACGCGGCGTCTACTTCACCAGCGGCACGCAGGAAGGCAGCCCGTTCGACCGCGTGCTGGGCAACATCTCGCGCGCCTACGGCCTGGAGCGGCAGATCCTGCCGCCGGCTTCGGCGTCGGGCCGCAGCTACTTCCTCACGCACCTGCTGCGCAGCGTCATCTTCGCGGAGTCCGACATCAGCGGCCGCAGCGCCGTCATCGAGAAGCGGCGCAGCCGCATCGCGCTGGCGCTGTACTCGCTGCTGGCCGTGCTGTCGCTGCTGTTGATCGTCGGCTGGACGGTCAGCTTCGTGCGCAACCAGGTGCTGATCAAGGACGTGGCCGACGCCGCAGGGGAGGTCACCAAGCAGGTCGCGGCCATCCCGCCGCTGCCCAATGGCGACGTGATGTCGGTGCTGCCGGTGCTCGACGCCGCGCGCGACCTGCCCACCGGCTACGCCGAGCGCGACGCCAGCGTGCCGTGGTCGCGGTCGTTCGGCCTGAGCCAGGCCGGCAAGCTGGGCACGCAGGCCAACCGCGCCTACCTGAACCTGCTGCGCGACGTCTTCATGCCGCGCGTCGCGCTGCGCCTGGAGCAGCAGATCCGCGACGCCGATTCGCCCGAGGTGCGCTACGAGGCGCTCAAGACCTACGTGATGCTGTACGACCCGGCCCACCTGAAGGCCGACGAGGTCGTCAACTGGGTCTCGGTCGACTGGAACCACACGCTGCCGCGCGAAGTCTCCCAGCAGCAGCGCGACGCGCTGGTCGCGCACCTGAAGGCGGCGCTGGAGCAGGCGCCGCTGGAGATGGTGCTGCCGCAGGATTCCGGGCTGGTCGACCAGCAACGCAAGCAGCTGGCGGCCTCGTCGCTCGCGCAGCGCGTGTACTCGCGACTGAAGCGCCTGGGCGCAGACGGCGTGCCCGATTTCCGCGTTACCGACGCCGGCGGCCCGCAGGCCGCGCTGGTGTTCGTGCGCGCCTCCGGCGCCCCGCTGTCGCAGGGCGTGCCCGGCCTGTTCACCGTGGCCGGCTACGACAAGGGCTTCCGCGCCAAGGCGCCGCTGATGGTCAAGCAGCTGGGCGACGAGGAGTCGTGGGTCCTGGGCACGTCGTCGGGCGGCTCGGGCGTTGAGCGCCTGAAGACGACCTACACCGAAGTGCAGCAGCTGTACCTGAACGAGTACATCAAGTCCTGGGACGACCTGCTGGGCGACCTGCGCCTGATCCCGTCCACCAGCCTGCAGGGCAGCATCCAGACGATCACGCTGCTGTCGGCGGGCGATTCGCCGCTCAAGCTGCTGCTCGCCGGCGTGGCCAAGGAGACCAAGCTGGCGACGGGCAACAACAAGTCGGCCGAGGCCGTCGCGGCCGGCGTGCTGGACAAGGCCACCAACGCGATGCGCAGCGCCGCCGACAAGCTGATGGGCAACTCGACGACCGCCGCCGATCCGGCCGCCAAGCCCGAGGCGATCGTCGACGCGCACTTCGAGCAGTTGCAGCGCGTGGTCTCGGGTCCGGCCGGCCAGCCGGTGCCGCTCGACGCGACGCTGGGCGTGCTCAAGGAATACGAGGTGCAGCTGCGCGCCACCGACGAGGCCATCAAGCGCGGCGCGCCGGCCACGTCCGATGCCCAGATCGTCGCCCGCATCAAGAGCGAGGCCGACCGCATGCCCCCGCCGATCAGCAACCTGCTGAACGGCCTGATCGCGCGCAGCGGCGCACAGTCGGCCGGGGCCGGCGCGGCGGCGGTCAAGGCCGCGGCCGCCGGCGAGGTGGGCAGCTTCTGCAAGGTGGCCGTCGAGGGCCGCTATCCGTTCGCCCGGGCCTCCGCCAAGGAGGTGCCGCTGGGCGACTTCGCCAAGCTGTTCTCGCCCAACGGGGTCATCGACGGCTTTGCCAAGACCAAGCTCGTCGGCATGGTCGACATGAACGGCCCCGTTTGGAAGCCGATCCAGCTGGCCGAAGGCGTCGAGGCGCTGTCGCCCGCGGCCATCGCCAACTTCCAGCGCGCCGCCACCATCCGCGACGCCTTCTTCCCGGGCGGTTCCGCCAACCCGCAGGCCACGATGGACGTGCTGATGGCGCGCGCGGACGACGGCGTCACCGACGTGCAGCTGTCGGTCGACGGCCAGGTCACGCCGATGAAGCCCGGCACGAACGCGGCCGCCCGCCTGACCTGGCCCAGCCTGAGCCCCAACAGCCAGATCAAGCTGACGCTGCTGATCGGCGGCAAGCCCTCGGCGACGCCGCTGATCTTCGACGGCCCGTGGGCGCTGTTCCACTTCGTCGATGCGGGCAAGATCGAGGGCGGCACGCCCGAGCGCCAGATGGTCAGTTACGAGGAGGGCGGCAAGCGGGTCTACTTCGAGCTGCGTTCGGGCAGCGTGCGCAACCCGATGCGCCTGCCGGAACTGGCGCAGTTCCGCTGCCCGGCCTGAGGCAGCCCCGGGCGAGCGCGACGGCCATGGCCACTTGCGGCTTCTACGGCAAGCTTCCCGGCGAGGGTGACTTCGTCACCCGGCGTCTGCCGTGGGAATTCACCGCCGCCTGGGACGACTGGCTGCAGCAGGGCATGCAGGCCTCGCGCACCGCGCTGGGCGAGGGCTGGCTCCAGCGCTACCTGTCCGCGCCGATCTGGCGTTTCCAGCTGGCGCCGGGGGTCTGCGGGCCACTCGCCTGGCGCGGGCTGTTCTTCGCCAGCGTCGACCGGGTGGGTCGCTACTTCCCGCTGACGCT
>Ga0207427_100572_pt1 | contig 18550 bp, 20 predicted proteins | sample AraplaCL_Cvi_mMS_FD_184268 | JGI IMG/M metagenome (GOLD analysis project Ga0207427, IMG submission 184268) | Arabidopsis root microbial communities from the University of North Carolina, USA - plate scrape CL_Cvi_mMS (SPAdes) (version 2) | ecosystem: Host-associated > Plants > Roots > Endosphere ... | reverse complement strand
GCGTTCCAGCGCGCCGTGAACGAGGACAAGGTCAACGCGGTCATCGCCAGCTACATCAGCGAAGTGGTGCTGGCGCTGGAGCCCTGGGCGTCGCGGCTGAAGACGCCGTTCGTGACGCCCGGTGCCGCCTCCAACGAGATCAGCAAGAGCGTCCATGCCGATTACGAGAAGAACAAGTACACCTTCCACGGCTATCTGACCTCGGCCGCCCTCGCGCTCTCGGTCTGCGACGGCGCCAAGGATTTGCTCGTCGACAGGCTGCACATGAAGACGGCTGTCATCATGAGCGAGGACGCCGCCTGGACCAAGCCGCTCGACGTCGGCTACGAGGAGTGCCTGCCCAAGATCGGGCTGAAGGTGCTCGACCACATCCGCTTCTCGCCCGATACCACCGACTTCACGCCGATCTTCAACAATATCGAGGGCAAGAAACCGAACGTGATCGTCACGGGCCATCAGGCGTTTCTCACGCGCGAAGCGGTGACAACCATCTGCGAGACGACCCTGCAAAGCGTCACGGAGTTCGAGACGGGCAAGCCGCTTTCAAACGAAATCAGCGCAAGCTGAACGCAGCGCGCTGCGCAGCCGTCACTTAATGCGAGTTCGTAATCGTGTTCTGTTAGCCGGTACTTTCATCGTTTCGCCATAGATGTGGCCAAAGCAGGTTCGACATCAGACATGCGCGGCGGGCGGCGCTGAGGAGCAGGAACCATGAAACTCTATTCACACGTTCTCCGGAAGTGGCTGACTGCCATCTTGACTAACCTCGCGATCACGGCGATTTTTGCGTTGGCAATCTCGCCTGCGGCTCATGCGCAGCAGAACTTCGCCACTCCGGAGGCCGCAATGAATGCCTTTGGTGACGCAATTGTTAAAGACCGCGAGGACGCATTGCGCACCATCTTGGGCAAGGACTTTCGTAATCTGATTCCGCCCGTTGGCGCGCAGGTGCGGGATGCGTTTCTCACGATGTGGTCAAAGTCGCATGCGATCAAGCCGATCGATACGCGGCACGCGGAGATCGCGGTAGGCGACGATGGCTGGACGCTCCCAATCCCACTCGTGAAAACCGACCGGGGATGGCACTTCGACACGCGCGCTGGCGCCGAAGAGATGCGGGAACGACGCATCGGCCGCAACGAGTTGGCAGTCATTCAGACGATGCTCGCAATCTACGATGCACAACGCGAATACGCGCAGACCAATCACGACGGCGAGGGCGTGCTCGCCTACGCGTCGAAGATGGTGAGCTCGCCAGGCAAACACGACGGTCTGTACTGGCCGACGGGACCGGACGACCCACCAAGTCCACTCGGCGATGCGTTCGTTAATGCAAGCGCGCGCAACACCCAGAACGCCGGTTACCACGGGTATCACTACAAGCTGCTCTATTCACAGGGACCGCATGCGCCTGGCGGCGCCTATGACTACGTTGTCGACGGCAAGCTGTTCGGAGGTTTCGCCATCATCGCCTGGCCGGTGCGTTACGGAGATACGGGTATCAAGACTTTCATGGTCAGTCATGCCGGGCAGATCTATGAGCGTGATCTTGGCCCGCAGACTGCCGCGAAAGCCGAGGCAACGAAGTCGTTCGATCCGGGTCCAGGCTGGAAGAAGGTGAGCGCTCGGGATAGCGACCTACCTTGACCATGGTGCTGTGCGCGTAGCGGCACCATGGTTAAGTAGTCGATGACCGCCGCGCGCTATTTACAGGCTGATGCCAGGTTCGCCTATGCTTGCGTTGAGCGCACAGCCACGCCATACGTACTGACGATCCGCGCATCCTGCTCAGCGGCGGAAAACAGCTCCCACTCCAATCCGTTCACGTCGACGCTGCTTGAATACGCGTTGGCGGTATCGTCTTCGAATCCGACGTGCCGCAGTTGACCCGCATGCTCCGGTTTCTCGTTGATCGAGAAGTTGAGCAGATCGGTTCGCCACATAGCGTATTTGCCGGGCACGACGGCATCGGGCGATTGTCCGAGCCGGCGGCTGTAGTCGACAATCGATTCGTCGAGACTCGCAACAGCGAGTGCGATGTGAAAACGCTTCATGGTGGGCTCCCGCGATGGTTATCCGTTTTGACGGTTCGCCCATCGTAGCGATTGCGCACGAGCGCAACTAGGCAAGCGATTATGCTGGTATGTGCGTTACCCGGTTACGCTCGCAGGCCGGTTCGGATCGCCCCGCCGCCGAAGCGCGACAACGCGGTCAGAGATTCGACGGGTTGCCCGGATCCGTCTTGCCCTTTTCGGCGTTTTCACGCTGATCGCCGAGATCCTTGCGGTTTTCGCCTTCGGTGATTTGCGCTTCACCTTTGAGCTTCCTGTCTTCGTCGCCGGTGATAGAGCCGATGCCCTTGTTGATCATGCCCTTCAGTTCTTCCTTGATGCCTTCGGTCTTGTCGTTTGCCATGAGTGCCTCCAGAGTTAAGCGCGTTTTCGCGCGATGCGACCATCGCGTGCGTCATGTGCATGCGCAATCCGCATGCCGAGGCGGTTATGGACGGCGCTTCTTCCACGCATAGTCGGCGGGCGGATCGGCGACGCCCGGCCGACCCACCGAGTTCGGGTTTTCCGAGCAAAGGGTAACGAAACACACCGGCTCGCCGCACGACTGACGGCGCCGCAACGTCTCGGTAAATGACAGCGCCTCTGCCATCGCGCCAGCGGCAAAGGATGCGGCGCGCGGCACGATGGCGTCGTCTATCGCTTCCGACCAATAGACCATGTACACCGGGTTCACGGAGCAGGTGACTGGCTACCGGGCACACCGACGCCCGGTATGTCTCGCACGGGCTGCTGATCCGGCTGGACGTCGGTTTCGGGAAGCGCCTCCGGTGTGCGCGCGGGCGGCGTGCCGCGGCCAATTTCGGACTGTTGCGGATCGGGTTTTTGGGGCGTGGGTGTTTCGGTCATGGGCGGCTCCTTCTGCGTTGCTTTCGGTGGATCGAGTATCGTGTTCGGCAGCATCCTGTGTGCCAACGAGTCGCGAGCGTTGCGCACGCCAGTGCAGCATCGTGTGGCCGAGCAGCTTCCCGCATTGCTACACGTGGAATGCACAGCCGCGGGCTTCCCGGCAGTCTGGGCCCAGGTACCTTTACAATTCAACACTTCGATCCGAAAAACGTGAATGCGCGATGAGATACCACTTTGCATTGATCCTTGCGGCGGCCGCTGCGAGTACCGCCGTGAACGCTCAAACAGCCGCGAATGGCGAGACAGGCGCACTGCAATGTGCGATCGGAAAAGTGACGGGCGTAGGCGGGTCGGAACAGAGCGTTCGTGAATATCTCGCGACGCCCGATCGGGACAAATATCGCTACATTGCGGACAACCCGATTCAATGCCGCATTTCCGACGAGGGCCGGGCGTCCGCATGTACCGGCATCACCACGCTTAAGCGCGAACAGGTCAGCGTGTACGATCAGATCGACAGCACGATGATCACCGTGGTCGCGCGCGTCGAGCTGGATCACGGCACGTATCCAGTACTTATCGCCGTGCCGAGAAAAGACGTGCAATGTCAGGAGTAAATGTTCTGGCCCGGCCGGCTTTGTGCGCTGTCCTGAGAGCAATTGCAAAGGTAACCCGTCCATGCAAGCCAGAATCCGGATCAGCGTCCTCGCGAGCATTCCACGAAGCGTCTGGGTACTCGGCTGTGTGAGCCTTTGCATGGATATCTCGTCGGAGATCGTCCATAGCCTTTTGCCGATGTTCCTGACAGTGAGCCTCGGTGCGAGCGCCGCGACCATCGGCTTGATAGAAGGCATTGCCGAAGCGACCGCGCCGATAGTGAAGGTGTTTTCCGGCGCGCTGAGCGACTACCTCGGGAACCGTAAGTGGCTCGCGGTGGCCGGTTATGCATTGGGCGCGTTGAGCAAGCCGCTCTTTGCGATCGCGCCGACCGTCGGCGTGGTGGTGAGCGCGCGCGTCATCGACAGAGTCGGCAAGGGGATTCGCGGCGCGCCGCGCGACGCGCTCGTTGCCGACGTCACACCTGTCCACCTCCGAGGCGCCGCATTCGGCTTGCGTCAGTCGCTCGATACCATCGGCGCGGTGCTGGGCCCGTTGTTCGCGGTAGTCATCATGTCGGTGTGGGCCGATAACTTCCGGCTAGCCTTCTGGCTTGCCGTCATTCCTGGTGTGCTGGCGGTCGCACTGTTGATGGTCGGCATCCACGAGCCGGCGCGTGAAGCGGGCGCGAAGCGCGTCAATCCTGTGCGGCTGGAGAATCTGAAGAAGCTGGGCGCGCGCTACTGGTGGGTCGTCGCCATTGGCGCTGTGTTTGCGCTCGCCCGCTTCAGCGAAGCATTCCTCGTTTTGCGTGCAATGGGCAGTGGCGTACCCATCGCTCTGGTCCCGCTCGTTATGGTGACCATGAATATCGTGTATTCGCTGTCGGCGTATCCGTTCGGCAAACTTGCGGACACGATGAGTCACAAGCGGTTGCTGATCGCGGGCGTCGTCGTGCTGATCGCCTCGGACCTCGTGCTTGCACACGGCAGCCACTGGAGCATCGTGCTGCTCGGTGTCGCATTGTGGGGCTTGCACATGGGTATGACGCAGGGGCTGCTCGCGACCATGGTTTCTCACACCGCGCCGGCGCAATTACGGGGCACTGCGTTTGGCTTTTTCAATCTGCTGGGCGGTGTCGTCACACTGCTTTCGAGCGTCATTGCCGGTGAGCTGTGGGACAAGATCGGGGCTACGGCTACCTTTTATGCAGGCGCCGTTTTCTGCGTGGCGACAATCGCGCTCCTGCTTGCCGGCAAGGCGCCCGACACCCGCGCAACGTCGCACTGACAAACACAGTTTGCAAAGACCGCAGCTATCCTTTGAGTTCCGCGAGGAGGCGCGCCAGGCGGGCGATGCGGTTCCGGTACATGGGTGCTTGCGGACTCGTCTTCAAATGCTCGACGCGGTCTCGCCAATAGGTCGGTGAAAAAGGCTCCTGGGACGCCCATGCGATCACGCGCTCGAGATGAACAAGCTCGCTTTCGAAAATGTGGTGGTGCATCTTTGAACCCCCGTGGATGGCCAGTCTTCTCTCGTCACGGCGCCGTTGAAATCTGGCGCTGCGTAAGGCTGCTCAAGCAGCTTGTTTTCCGCGACTCGTTACAACAAGGTTAGCCGTCGCAGCCCTTTCCCGAAGGGAAGGCAACGACGGCCGGACCCATCCCGCAGCGGATCTTCGGTGCATAGCCGCAGATTTTCCGCTATCTGGTGCCGCGCATTGCGAGCTGCTTCTCTGCAGAAGCATGGTCGCCACCTGTCTACGCGTCACCGCTACAACAGCACAGCCCTCTCTCAGTCTGCTACCAACGGCTGGCTACCGTTGGCGTCGATCGGCGTTGCACGTATTAGTTCGTTTAACTAAACGACTGCTTGCCATAATGAATCGAGATTACTCGATCCGCGGTGTCAGCCGTCCCGCGACGGACGCAACGACGCGGCAACAGAACGTCGAACACGTTGCAGCGCGCGATCTTGTTTTGGTCTCTCAGGCTCCCCGGTCATTCGGACAATTTCGTTGAAGCTTTCCGGCCACCTGCCTTTGTATAAGCAATGGTCGTGCCATATGTTGAGATGGCTTAGGCTCGGGCGCGTCGGCGAATCGGGTCTGCCGGTGTTGGCCGATCTCGTCCAGGTTGGCGGTCAAAGTTGGTCGTTTTCGTCCACATGGCATGCGGCGCGCGTAATAGGGCGATTTCGTCCGCAGCGGGGCGCACTTGACGGCGTGAGGGAGGATTGCGAGCACCACGAACGGCGCAGAGAGGAGTCCGGCGCGGCGATGCATGCCGCAGCCGGACGAAAGCAGATGAAGCGGATGAGGGCGGACGAGGATGAGGCGGACAGAAGCGGCCTTGCTTACGCCTGCAAGCTGACCTTGCTGTACGTGAGCCTGCTCGGGCGCACGCGCATACGCACCAGCGACACGAGGAAGCTGAACCCCGCCTGATTGGGATCGATTACGGGCACGTAAGCGCCGAGCGCCTCGCCGAGCAGCGTCGAGACCCGGCTCGCCACGTCTACGAATCCCGTACAGCCGAGCAGAATTGCCTGAGCGCCGTCGTCCTTGATCGCCTTCAATGCCGCTTCGAAGGTGCGGACAACCACGACGTCGATGTTCTCGAGCTGCGCGACAGGGCAGTCGATCGCGCGAATCGACGCGAAGGTGTCTTCTATGCCGTAGGTTTGCGGATGACCGCGCTGCATCGCGAGCGTGCTTTGCAGGATGGTGATGATCGAGAAGCGCTGGCTGAGCGCGAGGGCCGTAAACGCCGACGCCGGAAAGCCGCCGATGATCGGAATGTCGATCACTTCGCGCGCGGCTTCGACGCCGCACATGTCGAAGTCGGTGAGCCAGATTCCGTCGAAGCCGTCGTTGGCGATGGACTGCGCGAGCTCGACCACCGGCATGCCGTTCTGCAGCCAGTTCGTGCGGTTCTCGATGTCGGGATGACCCGCGGTGATGTTGCGAATCTCCACCTGGACGTCGGGCGGCACGACAGGCGCAATCGCCTTCATGATGCGGTCGTTGTACTGGGACGTGGCAACCGGCACGAGCACACAGATACGAATGGGCGAGTTCAAGATGCATCTCCAGTGCGTGCGGACTGCAGCGATTCCAGCGGCACGTAAGGGCCGAGGTAGCCAAGCGAGTTCAGCAACTGCATGAAGCTGTCGAGAATGAGGCCCGGTTTGCGCAACTCCGTTTCGGCACGCCAGGCGATCAGCGTCACGGGGCGTTTGCCGATTGCCGGATTCAGCGAACCGTCGCCGTTGACAAGGTCGCCATTGCTAAAGACTGCCTGGCCCTCGCCGCCGACGAAATAGGCGACGCTGTCGGGCGCGAGCACGATCGGCTGTGCACACGTGCTGTCCCATGCGAGTAGCGACTCGTTCTGATACATCACCGTATAGGTATGCTGTCCAGCCTGAATGCGAATCTTGCCGACGTCGAAACCGCCGCTCGTATCGACTTCGGCCGACACCAGTTCGCCCGGTTCGGAAACTGCGCGCGCCGCAAGTCTGCAACGTTCGACGAGATAGGCGGTCATCTGCCGGGCGCTGCCGATCTCTCCGCTCTGCAACGCGCGCCCGAGTTTCAGTGCGCGCGTCAGTGTGCCGCGAATCGGCGTCGCGCGGCCGATATCGGCCGGCGTCATCACCCACATCGCGAGTCCGCCGAACTGGCCGAACTCCGGATCGGCCACGACCGGGCGCATCATCTGTTCGACGATCGCCGACACGTCCCGCTGATGAGTCGGCGCGCCTTCGCTGCCGCCGCGCGGCGTCACATTCAGTTCGACGCAAAGACCGCCTTGGCTTACGAGGAACGCGGGCCGCGGATCGATTTCCGCAGCGGCGAACGTCAGCATCGGCAACGAGGGCACCGCGCGCCCGGCGCCGTCGGCGTCGATGACCGCAAGGCCCAGTTTCGCCGCCACGAGTGCAGCCACCGTGAAGCCCAGCGCACCGCTTTCCGGCGGCATCACATAGGCGAGTTTCTTGGATTGCGAGGCGAGCCGAGCCTGAACGTTCTGCACCGCCGTCACGGGGCCGAGCGGGTAGGTCGCCGAGTTGATCGCTTCGGGCGCGCCGAGATAGGCGACCATGACGGCCGCGCCCTCGGTCGCTTCATCGACGGAAACGACCTTGACAGTGTCGGTGGGATAGTAGTCGCCGGCTACGAAGTGCGCGGCCAGATGCCGTGCGGAATCGATGGTGCCGCCTCCGCCGCTGCCGAAGAAAGCTGCGCCCAGTAGCAGCGGTTCGAGATCTTCCCGGCGTAGCTCATATGCCATTTACGATTCCTTTGGTGTAGTTGTGGAACGAAGCATGTTGCTGGAGTTCGGCAAGCAGATTCGCGGCGCCCGCGACGCGAGGCGTTGCATCCGTCGGCAACGCACGCAGGCCGCGCTCGAGCGTCTCGATGGCTTCGGCTACGCGGCCAGTCGAGCGCAGCAAATCGGCGAGGTGGTGCGCGGCATCCACGCGCCCAGGCACCGAGCCGAACGCGAGCGCCGTCGACAGCGCCGTGCGCAGCCCGAGTTCCGCGGCGTTCACGTCGCCGAGCGCCCACTGCGCGCGTGCTCGCGTGACAAGTAGCTTGCCCAGATACACGCGCTCCTGACGGGCGAGCGTCTCGTCGATAGCCGTAGCCAGAATCGCCTCGCACGTTTTCGCGCGGCCCGCGCGCAGCAGCAATTCCCCGTGCTGCCACGTCTTGAATGAATAGAAGAGCGCACCGCCATTGCAAACGACGTGGTTATCGTAGCCGTCGAGCATGACAGTTTCCGCTTCGTCGGCCTGCCCGAGCGCGCTGAGATGACAGCCGCGCAACACCTGCCCGACTCCGCGATAGAACGCGAAGCCGTGCGCGATCGACACCGACTCCAGTTCGCTTGCAAGCTGACCCAGCCGTTCCACGTCGTCGAACAGCGCGGCGAGCCAGGCGGCGCCCTGCAAATTGACGACGTGAGCGAGCGCGTGCACGCCGGGTTCGGATGTGCGCAAAATCAGCATTTCCATCGCGCGGCGTGCCTGTCCGAAGGCGCCGATCTGGTAGGCGGCGAGTCCTTCGAACGTCAACGCGAGACTCGCCAGGTCGATTCCTTGCGAGCCGGTGCGGATGTCGTTGCGCCCCACGCCGAGCAGATTGCCGCGCGCGAGACAGGCGAGAGCTTCTTCGCTGTCGCCGAGCCAGAACAGCGTGTTGGTCATGGCGACGTGAGCTTCGTCGAGCGACACGCGATCGCCGGCGTTCTGCGCGCGCTCCAGCATGTTCTGCGCGGTTGCGCGTGCCTGCTTGAGTTGCAGCGTGGTTAGCTGCGTGGTCCAGATGCCGAACTGGATTGCGGCGATTTCAGCGGGGGAGCACACGCCTTCACCGACCGCCAGCGCTGCGGCGTAGCAGGCCGTGGCTTCCGCGTACAGCCAGCCGTGCACGCTGCGCAAGCTCATGCCCAGAAGGCGGTAGGCGTCGAACTGGAGGCGGCGCACGGGGTCCTGTTCGTTCGGCGTTTGCAGCACGTCGAGACAGCGGCGCAGCGGCGGAATTGCTTCGGCAAATTTCGATTCTTCGATCAGCGCGCTCGCATGCTCCAGGCACTTGCGCGCTTCACGGTGATGTTCCTCTCGCGACTTCAGACGCCGTTCGATTGTTTTGCGACCCACGCCGAGCATCGCGGCGGCCGCACTCTTGTTGCCGCTCGTCCGTTCGAGTGCGCGGTCGATCAGCAAATCTTCGGCGGCGTTGAGCTTGTCGCGGCCTTCGAGCTGCATCAGCATATCGGCGAGACTCGCGCGCGACACTGGCCCGCTGGTCTCGTTCGCGAGAAACGGCTCGAGCGTATCCACGTCGATCACCGTGCTTTCCGCGAGCACGCTCAACTGGCTGACCAGGTTGCGCAATTGCCGGATATGACCAGGCCACGGGTGCTGCGCAAGACGACGCAGCGCGGCCGGCGCAAACTCCAGCCGGCGCGTGTGTTGTGACGCGAAGTGGTTGACGAGCGCGGGGATATCCTCGACGCGCTGCTCGAGGCCCGGCACCGCGAGTACGAAGACCGCGAGCCGGTAGAACAGATCCTCGCGGAACAGACCCGCGCGCGCGAGCTCGCGCAGGTCGCGGTGTGTCGCGGCAACCACGCGTCCGGCAAACTGCAGACTGGTCGACGATCCCAGCGGACGGAATGTGCGCGTTTCAAGTACGCGCAGTAGTTTCGGCTGCAGCGCGAGCGGCAATTCGCCGATTTCATCGAGCAGCAGCGTGCCCTTGCCAACTTGCTGGAAAAGCCCCTGGCGGTTTTCGCCCGCGCCGGTGAACGCGCCCTTGACGTGCCCGAACAGTTCGGCTTCAACGAGGTGTTCGGGAATCGCGCCGCAATTGACGTCGACGAAGGGTTGATCCTGGCGCAGGCTGTGTGCGTGAACACGGCGCGCAACGAGTTCTTTGCCCGAACCGGTCGGCCCAAAAATAAGCAGCGGATGATCGGTGGGAGCAACCCGATCGATCATCCGGACCAGTTGGCGAAACGCTGGTGCGCCGCCTACGAAAGAGCCGGAGTCGGCCTTGTCGGTGGCGAACGGAACGACTGGGGTATAACTCATTACAAAGTAAGCTCCACATGATCCGCGTGCGGCGCTACGCGGAAATGGCCGTCGCAAGGACGGCGGTCATGCATCGATTCCCTGTCTGACGAGCTTCCGATTCCGCTGTCGGAGTAGTCCGCCTAAGAAGTGACAGAGTATGAAGGTTGGTTGTCGATGTTGTCGTTCGAAATTAATTTTGGCGCAAGTATCTATGCGCATTTCATCGGGTATGGCAAAAAGCACAGAAAGAAGAGTGTCCGCGACGGCGCAAGCGCGTCGCGCCGGCTCACGATACGTGGTTGATATAACGGCGCCGCGTCAACGGTTCTTTAGCTGCTGCGAGCTTCGTGTCAATCGTGTGCAACGTGTGGAGGGAGTGCATGTGGCCGCTGTCGGGCCTGCGATGTGAGGCGGGGTGGTTGAAGAGCCAGTTGATTGCAGCTTTGTGCGCGGGTTTTGATGGAGAAATTGCCACGGTCGCCGGCAACGGGAGCGTGGCAATCTATTGCTTCATGACCGGCCGATGCAACGGCCGGCCAATTGGAGCTTACGGCCCGACGCGCAGGACGGTTCCCGTTGAAATCTGCACCATCAGATAGTCGCCGCCAATGCCGACCCACGAATAGCCGCGCGGCGGCGGAGCCAGCCGATACGCGCGCCAGTCGTCGATCACATACTGACGGTCGCGGTATTCGGGAGGCAGGCGATCGCCCTTGCGCCAATGTCCGGGTGCGTTCGCAGAGTTGCCTGGGCCGTCTGGGCTGTGTCCGGGTGGCACCTGCTTGGGGCCATGACCATTCGATTCATGACCATGGTTGGGCCCGTGACCGTGACTCTCCCCATGACCGTGGTCGCCGCCGTTGCCGGGGTTGTCGTGCGGCGGTTGTGCGAGAACGAGCGACGATGCGAGCATACCCGCGCTCATCATCGACGCGAGAAATATGCGGGATTTATTCATTAACTATCTCCTGGAATTAGCGGCGTGAAGGTGCAGGGCACCAAACCGGACAGCCAGATCTGAATCTGTCAGGTTTGTATGTTAGCGGACCCAGGTCACCTGCGCGCAGAGGAAATCTTGCCAACCGTTGCTCGCGCAACTAGCAATGTGTTGCGTGCATTCGCGTAGCAGACAGCCGCAGTTCCTCTCACGCTTTTGTGTGAATTCGCGATTCAAAGCTATACCCTGCATCGGAAAAATGCGTTCGAAATTCTTCGTTGCAAGCTTATCGCGGCGCTGCATCGACTAGCTCATGCTGATTGCAATTCCGGCTGCGGTGCTATTCGAAGCTTGCGCCTCGAGAAGGTCGAGTGAGCGCAATTGTGCATTCGTAAGGTGCTGCGAATCGAGTAGTCGATGAAGCCGCAGGCGCCAGTAGGCGGCCGGCAGGATTGGCCCCGCGAGATCTCCTGTCATTGACGCGCTCATGACTCGCCCCAGATGCGCGATCTCCAGGTCTATTAAAGTGACCATGCCCCCACCTCGCAACGTTCGTTCTTGTTGTCTAACCAAGAGTTATTAGACATTAGTCCAAATGCGGCAAATAACCAATGGGGGCGATTATTGACGGACGGCTAAAGCGGTCGGCAATTTTTTTGGGGAGAATGCACACAGCATTAGATGCAAGGGGAATCCAACGTCTTTTTCCTTGCAACAGCAAATGTTAAATATTTGTGGCAACGGCCTTTGCGATTTAAAACATATCTCCGCACTCGACGGTGCACGACGACATGCGGCGGCATGCAACCCGACGCGGGCCGCATGCCGTCTCTTTCAGTTGCAGTTAGGCTCTGCTTCGCGGCGAAACAACGCGATTGCTGCCCGGTACTGCATTGCGGCCAACGGCCGAGCCACCGCTTTCTTCAATCGGCGGCTGATGGCGAAAACCCGCACTGCCCGACACGATCGCGATAATCGCGCCGACGATCAGCGCTGCGAAAGAGAACCAACTGGCGCGAGCGACGCCGCGCGCGGCCGTGTCAGCGGTTTCTCGGGCCCGTTGTCCGGCTTCGGGGCTGGACGCCATCGACGCCGCCGACGCCATGGCCGACTGCATCTGCTGCTTGGCAGTGTCAACGATGGAATTGGCTCCGCCTGGCTGATTGGCCGCAGTCGCGCCCACTTGCGCGCCGACTTGCGCACCCGTCGCCGCAACGCTTCCTGCAGTGCTGACCGCTCCCGTGATGAGCGAAGTCATTCCGTAGAGAATGAACAGCGTCATGACGGCCCATGCCAGCAGGCCATGCAGCCATCCGAGCACGGGCGCGCACCGTCCTGCGTAGTACGAACCGACGAAGACCGCGAGAACCGTCGTTATGATTACCCACACGCCGGAGCCGAAGCCGAAGCCTTGCAACGGGTCGGGTTTGGACATCGGCGCGAGCAGCGACGCGCCGATAGCCGTGCCCAGCACGCTCATGACCAGATAGACGATCATCGAAAGAATAACGCCCGCGAAAATCGGGCCCCATGACAGCCGCGGCAGGCCGTCTTGTGTCGTGAGAAGTTTCATGGTGTCTCCTGCAGAGAGGGAAGAGGTCGCCTGGTGCCGCGCACATGGCCCGGCACTCCGGTTTGCGCAAGCGCCATGCCGTGGGCGCCAGTGACGCGCCGCGTCAGCGCCTTGCCGCGCTATACGCGCCGGCTTCCTCAATCAGCCAGGTTCTGAAGAGTTCGAGTGGCTTCCCGTGACTTAGCTCTGTCGGATAGACAAGGTAATACGCGGATTCCTCGACCGTGGTGGCCGCGAGCGGAATGACGAGGCCGAGTTGCGACAGCCGTTCGTCGACGAAAAATTCTGGAACGAGGGCCACGCCGAGTCCTGCGGCAGCGGCGCTGATCAGCATGGAGTGCAGTTCGTACCGGACGCCTTGCATCGTGGCGTTATCTTCGACGCCGAGATTGGCGAACCAGCGGGACCAGGCGTCGGGGCGCGTCGTCGAATGGAGAAGCGGGTAGTTCAGCAATTCGTGCGCTCTCCTGACGGGCTTTGCAAGCAGTGACGGCGCGCAGACGGGCACGACTTCCTCGCCGAAAAGATAGTCCGACGACGTGCCCGGCCAGGTCGGCTTGCCATAGTGAATGGCGGCCTCGAAATGCGACTCCTCAAACGGGAACGGGTCGGTGCGAACACCCATGTTGATTCGAACGTCCGGGTTGCGGTCGTTGAAGTCCTTCATTCGCGGAATCAGCCATTGCGATGCAAACGTGGGAAGCACCGCGAGTTCCAGGTAACCGCCTCCGCTGCCGTGCGCAATGATCGACAGCGTGTCCCGATCCAGATTCTCCAGCGCCCGGCGCACCTGCGTACCGTACAGACGACCGGCGCGAGTCAGCATCACGCGCTGCTTCGAACGAACGAAAAGGCGCACGCCAAGATTCGATTCGAGCGTCAGGATCTGCCGCGAAACCGCGCTTTCCGTCAGAGACAACTCTTTCGCAGCATGAGTGAAGCTTTCGTGCCGCGCCGCTGCCTCGAAGGCCAGCAACGCGCTCGTGCCGGGAACCTTGAACTTGCGCATGTTAATTCCAAAAAGTCATCAAGTAGCAATTTAAACTCGCTTTACGCCGGGTGCAACACTTTGAATAATGAGAATCACGTAAGCTTGGCTACCCCTTCGCCTACCTTCTGGCTACCAGTTCCGGTATGCCGTCGATGAACACCTTCCCGCTGCGGCGGCGCGCCCCCGAGAGAAACGCAGATGCGCAATTCGAACGTTGAACGCCTGTTACTGAAACTGCTTGGCCCGGCCAAAACGGAGGCGCTCTTTACAACCCTCAAATTTCCGAGCGCACTGGCGGATTGGGAAGACGGCACGGTGACGCGCGCCGAACTCGCGCAGGCGATGAACATGGCCTTATTCGAGGATCTACTGGAGCGTTCGCCGAATGGGCGCGCCTATACGACCGAGACAATCGCGAACGGCGGCTCTGTGTACTTCGATCACGGCGCGTTGCGCACCGTGAGGTGGGAGAACAACGGGGCACTGCCTCCGGGCGAGGCGGCATTCACTCGCATCCTGCGTCCGCTTGGCTTCAGGCTGAACGGCCGCTATCCGCTCGACAAACTGGGCATGACCGGCCGTGCGTACGCGCATGAGGACGCGCCCGATGAAATCGCGCAGTTCTTCGTGAGTGAGTTGCATCCGGAACGCTTCTCCAGCGAGTTCCAGCAGGCAGTCACTAACGTGGTCCATTCGTCGAAAGATCCGTTGACGCCGCTCGCCGTTTCGCAACTCTGGGAACTGGAGCGTGAAGGCTCGATTGCTATCGACGCAGCTCACAAGTTGCTGCCGGTCATTGTCGGCGCGTTCGCTCGCCAGCACGATCTGCCGAGCGAGGCGGACTACGAAGTCCTGTTGCGCGAATCAGCGGAAATGGCGTGGATCGCTACCGAAGGCAACGCCTTCAATCACGCGACGGATCGCGTGGAAGACGTGTTCACGCTGTCGGACGAAGAGAAGGGCAAGGGCCGGCCCATGAAGCCCGAAGTCGAGCGCTCGCGCTCGGGCCGCGTCTTCCAGACCGCCTATCGCGCGGACACGGTGGAGCGTCAATTCAGGTCCACTGGCGACAAGCTCGTCACGCGTACTGTGCCTGGCTCCTTCTATGAATTCATTACTCGCAAGCGCACTTTCGATCAGGCGTCGCGTAGCTGGGTCACGGACCTGCGTTTCGACGCCGGTAATGCGCAAGGCATTTTCAAAATGACCGCGAACGCGGCACAGTAGGGTGTCTCCGGCCGGTGATTCAGGCCGGCGGCTCATGCTGATAAGGCATTCCGATCCGAATGCAGGCGGCATTTCCTATCAGAAATAACGCTTGCGAGCGCACGGCGGCAGCGAAAGCGGTTGATGTTGCCGGCAAAAACCCGCGCGTGTATAGTTTCCGAACGTACCAAAATTTCGTATTGGAAATTCAAAGAGGTCTCAATCGTGAAAGCATCCGCCATTCTCTCGGAACTCGGCATTTCCCATCTCGCCGAAGCGGGCGACATTGCCGTCCATTCGCCGATCAACGGCGAACTCATCGGCCGCGTTGCGAGCCGGACGGTCGCCGAGGTCGACGCCGCACTGGCCAGCGCCCAGAAGGCCTACGCAGGCTGGCGCAACGTGCCGGCGCCGCGCCGCGGAGAACTGGTGCGTCTGCTGGGTAACAAGCTGCGCGAGCAGAAGCACGCGCTCGGCAGCATCATCACGCTCGAGACCGGCAAGATCCTTCAGGAAGGCCTCGGCGAAGTGCAGGAAATGATCGACATCTGCGACTTTGCGGTTGGCCTGTCGCGTCAGCTGTACGGCTTGACGATCGCGTCGGAGCGTCCGGGTCATCGGATGGCTGAAACTTGGCATCCGCTCGGCGTGTGCACGGTCATTTCCGCGTTCAACTTTCCCGCAGCCGTGTGGTCGTGGAATGCCGCGCTCGCGCTGGTGTGCGGCAATGCGGTCGTCTGGAAACCATCGGAAAAGACACCGCTCACCGCGCTGGCAGTCGACAAGATCCTGCAAGACGCGTTGAAGGAATTCGGCGACGCTCCGGAAGGCCTGACGAGCGTCGTGAACGGTGGCCGCGAGGTCGGCGCAAAGCTGGTTGCCGACCCGCGTTCCAACATCGTGAGCGCGACGGGGAGCACGGAAATGGGCCGCGCGGTCGGCGTCGAAGTGGCGCGCCGTTTTGGCCGCTCGATTCTCGAACTCGGCGGCAATAATGCGGGCATCGTCTCCGGCAGCGCCGATATGGAACTGGCACTGCGCGGCATCGTTTTTTCTGCAGTCGGCACGGCCGGTCAGCGCTGCACGTCGCTGCGCCGCCTGTTCGTTCACGAAAGTGTGTACGACAAGGCCGTCGAACGTTTGAAGGCGCTATACAGCAAGGTCGTGATCGGCAATCCGCTGGAGCAGGGCGTGCTGATGGGACCGCTGATCGACGAGCAGTCGTTCAACCGCATGCAAGCGGCGCTCGAACAGGCAAAGAGCGAAGGCGGCAAGGTGTTCGGCGGCGAACGTCATGCGGTTGCCGGCAATGAGAAGGGCTTCTACGTTCGTCCGGCCGTCGTCGAAATGCCTTCGCAAACGTCGGTCGTACTGAAGGAAACGTTCGCCCCGATTCTCTACGTGCTGAAGTACAGCGACTTCGACGACGCGATCGGCGGAAACAACGCAGCGGTTCATGGTCTTTCGTCATGTGTCTTCACGACTGACCTGCGTGAAGCGGAGCGCTTCCTGTCGGCGTCGGGCAGCGACTGCGGTATCGCGAACGTGAATATCGGACCCAGCGGCGCGGAAATTGGCGGCGCGTTCGGCGGCGAGAAGGAAACGGGCGGCGGTCGCGAATCGGGCTCCGACTCGTGGAAAGCTTATATGCGGCGCGCGACCAACACCGTCAACTATTCGTCGGCACTGCCGCTCGCTCAGGGCATCGATTTCAACATCGGCTGAGCGTTTTGCGCTGCACGTACACGGCTGTTTAACCACAGCCGTTTTTTACGCGAGCTGTCGTTGCGGCCCTGCCGGACAAGTCGGCCACTGTATGCCGGGGTGCCCTTTCCGGGGCAGCCCGGTTATGTGCAACCTGGAGCGAGTCGTGAGTTCACAAGTCGTTATTGTCGGTGGCGGCGTCATCGGCAGTTCTATTGCTTACTTCTTGCGCGCTTCCGATCCGACGGTTTCCGTGTCCGTGATCGAACGTGATCCGAGCTACGCGAAGTCGTCGTCGGCATTATCGGCCGCTTCGATCCGGCAGCAGTTCTCCACGCCGTTATCGATTCAGATGTCGCTGTACGGTATCGACTTTCTGCGCAATATCGGCGAGCTTCTTGAAGTGGACGGCAACAAGCCCTCGATCGATTTGCATGAAGGCGGTTACCTGTTCCTCGCCACGGCCGCCGGCGACGCAACGCTGCGCGAAAATCACGCGTTGCAGAAGAGCCTTGGCGCGGACATCAATCTGATGGACCAGCAAACGCTGAAGGCCAGGTTCCCCTGGCTGAATGTGGCCGACCTCACGTCGGGCGCCTTCGGGGAGAGCGGCGAAGGATGGTTCGACGGCTACGGCCTCGTGCAGGCGCTTCGCAAGAAAGCGCAGTCGCTAGGCGCGCGCTACATTGCCGCCGATGTAACCGGTGTCGTTCGCGAGGGCCGCAAGATCACGCACGTCATCGCCAGCAATGGCGAGCGCTTCGCCTGCGATACGGTCGTGAACGCGGCAGGCGCATGGGCGCGGAAGATTGCCGGCATGATGGACATCGACATTCCGGTCTTTGCTCGCCGTCGCAGCATTTTCAATGTGTCGTCTCCGGCTCGCCTCGCAGACTGTCCGTTGCTGATCGATCCGACCGGCGTCTATTTCCGGCCGGAAGGGAAGACCTACATTTGCGGCACATCGCCGGGCGCGGATAACGATCCTGACGATCTGCCGCTTGACGAGGTAGATCACCGCCTTTTCGACGACGTCATCTGGCCGACGCTTGCGCATCGCGTGCCGGAGTTCGAAGCGCTGCGTGTCGCGAACTGCTGGTCAGGCTATTACGAGTACAACGTGTTCGACCACAACGCGATCATTGGCTATCACCCGCAAATCGAAAACTGCGTGTTCGCGAACGGGTACAGCGGACATGGTCTTCAGCAAGGCCCCGCAACGGGCCGCGGCGTAAGCGAACTGATTCTGAAGGGACGCTACGTGTCGCTCGATCTCTCTTCGCTGAACTGGGACCGTCTGCTCGAAAACCGCCCCATCGTGGAAAAAAACGTGGTGTAGGCGACCACGAATAATGCGTGACGACCTAGGCTCAGCCGCCGAAAACATGTACGAATTCACCGCTCCTTTCCAGAATCCTTCAGGCTCTCCGATTCGCGAACTGTTCAAGTATCTGGGTGAGCCAGGCATGATTTCGTTCGCGGGCGGCTATCCGGCTAGCGATCTGTTCGATGTCGACGGTTTGCAGCAGGCCGAAGCTCGCGCATATCAGGACCCGAACTCCTGTTTGCAGTACGGGCCGACCGACGGGTTGCCGCGTCTGAAGCACGAGCTCATAGACCTGATGGCGCGTCGCGGCGTGCCATGCGCGTTGAGCGAAATGCTGGTGACTACGGGCTCCCAGCAGGGACTCGACCTGCTGCTTCGCGTGCTGGTGAGTCCGGGCGATGTCGTGTTCACCGAACAGCCTGCGTATCCGGCAACGCTTCAGGCACTCAAGCTTCAGCAGGCGAAAATCGTTACCGTGCCGGTGGATGCGCACGGCCTCGACGTCGACCATCTCGCGGCGCTTCTGGCGTCGGGTACGGTTGCGCGCCCGAAGCTGCTCTATACGGTTCCGACGTTTGCCAATCCGACCGGCGCAACCATCACGCGGGAGCGCCGCATCGCCTTGCTCAAGCTTGCGGTGCAATACAAGTTTCTTATCGTCGAAGACGACCCGTACGGCGATCTGCGCTTTTCCGGAGTCGCGGTTCCGTCG
>Ga0207427_100571_pt1 | contig 18551 bp, 16 predicted proteins | sample AraplaCL_Cvi_mMS_FD_184268 | JGI IMG/M metagenome (GOLD analysis project Ga0207427, IMG submission 184268) | Arabidopsis root microbial communities from the University of North Carolina, USA - plate scrape CL_Cvi_mMS (SPAdes) (version 2) | ecosystem: Host-associated > Plants > Roots > Endosphere ... | reverse complement strand
CATCGGGGTGGGGCCGCCGTCGGCCAGCGCGCCGAGCTGCTCGCAACGCCAGCGGATCACGGCGGCCGTCGCGGCCACGACGCCGGGGAACAGGCGCCGCTCGCCGGCGGGCGGGAACGGCATGTCGAACGCGCGCTCCTCGGCCACGGTGGCCAGGACGTCGAGCTTCAACTTGAGCCACTGCGGATCGTTGACGCGCATGTCCATCGACAGCGTCTTGGCCAGCGCGCCCAGGCCGCGCGGCTGCTCGGCGCCGTTGACCCAGACCTCGAACGGCACGTTCTGCGCGAACAGGCCGAAGCCGGGGCCCGCCTGCGCGGGCATCTCGCCGACGAACAGCGCGAACTCGCCGTGCGGGTGGCGGATCATGTACGTCCACGCGGGGTTGCCGCCGTTCATCTCGGGGCGGCCGGGCCAGCGCAGCGAGCTCATCACCGCGGCGGCGGGGCGATCGAGCGTGAGGCGCTGGTCCGCGAGGCGCGCGCCGGCGTCGGCGGTGGCCACGAGCGGCTGCGGCGTCTCGTTCGTCGCCGCATTGGGCAGCGGCTCCGCGGCGGCCGGCGTGGTGCTCAGCACCGAGCCCAGCACCGCGTTGGGCCGGTACGTGGCCAGGCCCTTGAGGCCCGACTTCCACGCGAAGCGGTACAGGCCCTCGAAGTCTGCGAACGGGTAGTCGGCCGGCACGTTGACCGTCTTGCTGATCGACGTGTCGACGAAGGGCGCGACGGTGGCCACCATCGCGGCGTGGCTCTCGGCGCTCATCTCCAGCGCGGTGACGAAGGCGTCGGTCAGCGGCGCGTCCACGCCCTTGAGGTGGCGGTACAGACGCCACGCGTGATCCTCGACCGCGTACTCCTTGGCGCTGCCGTCGGGCATGCGCTTCTTGCGCGTGTACGACCACGAGAACGGCGGCTCGATGCCGTTGCTCGCGTTGTCGGCGAAGGCCAGGCTGATCGTGCCGGTGGGCGCGATCGACAGCAGGTGCGAGTTGCGCAGGCCCTGCGCACGGATCTTGTCCTTGAGCGGCGCGGGCAGGCGCGAGGCGAAGGTGCCGCGCGACAGGTACAGGTCGGCGTTGAACAGCGGGAACGCGCCGCGCTCGACGGCGAGGTCGGCCGACGCGTCGTAGGCCGCGTCGCGCATCGCCTGCGAGATGCGCCCGGCCTCCTCGCGTGCGGCGGCGGTGTCGTAGCGCAGGTTGAGCATCACCAGCGCATCGCCCAGCCCGGTGAACCCGAGGCCCACGCGACGCTTGGCGTTGGCCTCCGCGAGCTGCGCCGGCAGCGGCCAGACGGTGATGTCCAGCACGTTGTCCAGCATGCGCGTGGCCGTCTTGGCGACGGCGGCGAAACCGTCGAAGTCGAAGGCGGCGTGCGGCTCGAACGGGTCGCGCACGAAGTTCGTCAGGTCGATCGAGCCGAGGCAGCAGCAGCCGTAGGGCGGCAGCGGCTGCTCGCCGCAAGGGTTCGTCGCGCTGATCGCCTCGCAGTAGCTCAGGTTGTTGTCCTGGTTGATGCGGTCCAGGAACAGCACGCCCGGTTCGGCGTGGTCGTAGGTGCAGCGCATGATCTGGTCCCACAGCGCGCGGGCGGGCGGCTGGCGGTAGATCCACAGGCCGTCGGGGCGCTGCCTGGCGCCGGCGTCGATCTGCTCCTGGCTGGGCTTGGCGCGGTGCACCAGGTCGAAGGTCGCGTCCTCGTCGACGGCCTTCATGAAGGCGTCGGTCACGCCCACCGAGATGTTGAAGTTGGTGAGGTCGCCCTGGTCCTTGGCGTGGATGAAGGCCTCGATGTCGGGGTGGTCGCAGCGCAGCACGGCCATCTGCGCGCCGCGGCGGCTGCCGGCCGATTCCACCGTCTCGCAGCTGCGGTCGAACACCCGCATGTAGCTCACGGGCCCGGACGCGCGGCTGCGCGTGGAGCCCACCCAGGCGCCCTGCGGGCGGATGCGCGAGAAATCGTAGCCCACGCCGCCGCCGCGGCGCATCGTCTCGGCCGCTTCGGTGAGTGCGGTGTAGATGCCGGGGACGCCGTCCTCCTCCTGCGCGATGGAGTCGCCCACCGGCTGCACGAAGCAGTTGATCAGCGTGGCCGAGAGCTCGGTGCCGGCCGCCGAGTTGATGCGGCCCGCGGGCACGAAGCCGCGCTGCAGCGCCTCGAGGAAGCGCTCGGCCCAGGCCTCGCGCTGCTCGGGCGCCTCGACCTGCGCAAGCGCCTTGGCGACCCGCGCGCGCACGTCGTGCAGGTCGCGCTCGTCGCCCTTGGCGTACTTCTCGAGCAGCACCTCGAGGCTGATGTCCTGCGGCGGCAGGGGCGTGGCGCCGGGCAGCGGCGCGCCGTCGTCGGGTTGGAACGCGTCGAGCAGGCCGCGTTGGAGATCGGTGGTCATCGGGGATTCCGGGTGGGAGGGCCGGCCGCGCGTCAGGCGCAGCGAGGGCCCGGATGGTCGTCGCGCACGGCGTCGCGCCCCGCGGCCTTGGCCGCGAAGAGCGCCTCGTCGGCGCGCTTGAACAGATGCACGGCGTCGCAGGGCGCGCTCGCCTCGGCGATGCCGGCGCTCAGGCGGATCGTGACGTCCGCGGGCAAGTCGGCGGCCCGCTCCGCGACGGCGACGCGCAGCCGCGTGCACACCTGGTGCGCCACGGCCAGCGGCGCGGACAGCACGAGCGCGAACTCGTCGCCGCCCAGGCGCGCGGGCAGGTCCGTCTGGCGGCACTGGGCCTGCAGGTGCCGCGCGACCCAGCGCAGCGCCGCATCGCCGGCCAGGTGGCGGTAGCGGTCGTTGATCGACTTGAAATGGTCCAGGTCGACCAGCACCAGCGAGACCGGATGCTCCACGCTCGCGCGCGGCAGCACGCCGGCCAGGAACTCGTCGAAGCGGCGCCGGTTGGCCAGGCCGGTGAGCGTGTCGTTGCGCGCCTCGCGGTGCGCACGCTCCGCGCGGTCGCGCTCCTCGGTCACCTGGCGCAGCGCACGCTCGGTGTTGAGCGCGACGGCCAGCGCCGAGGCCTGCTGCTCGGCGCGGTCGAGCACCATGCGCGCCCGCAGCTCGTGGAAGCGCTTGTGCGCGAAGTAGGCCTCCTGCCATTCGCCGCGCGCCTCGTGCGCCAGCGACTTCAGGCGGAACAGCTCGTCCATGTGCATGTGGCCGCCGCGGCTGTCGGCCGCCAGCCGGCCGCGCTCGAGCGCGTGCAGCGCCAGCTGCGGCTCGTTCGCGTGCAGGTGGGCGCGGGCGCGGGCGCACGAGAAGAACACCATCGAATGCGGCGCCGACGCGTCCATCAGCGACTCGGCCTCGTCGAGCGAGGCGTGCGCCTGCGCGAGGTTGCCCAGCACGATGTGCGAGACGGCCAGGTGATCGAGCGCGCTGCTGATCTCGATGGACTTGCCCTGTTCGCGCCAGGTCCGCAGCGTGGGCTCCATCAGCTCGATGGCGCGTTCCGCGCGCGGCCGCCAGATCGACTCGGCCACCTGCTCGTCGTGCTCCTTGAGCGCCCAGCGCCCCAGCGCCAGCGACAGGTTGGAGCGCAGCCGCAGCACCACGGCCTCGCCCTGGAAGCCGCGCGCGGCGCGCAGGCCTTCCTCGAAGATCTGCACGGCCTCGGTCAGGCGACCGATGTCGTTGAGCACGATGCCCAGCGTGTTGGCGATGCGCACCTGCAGGATCGGATCCTCGGCGGCGCGCGCGAGCACCACGGCCTCGCCGGCGACCTCCAGCGCGCGCGACGGCACGCCGCGGCGCACGGCCACGACGCCCAGCGCATTGAGCGCGAAGGCCTGGCCGCGCACGGAGCCGTTGACGCGGAAGTGCGCCAGCGCCTCGTTGGCCGCGGCCTCGGCCTCCTCGAACTTCTCGCACAGCGCGTACGAGCGCGCCAGTGGCGGCAGTGCCCACATCAGGCGGTCGAAGTCGCCTTGGCCACGCATGCGCTCGACCGCGGTGCGAATCGTGTCCAGGCCCGCGGCGCCGCGCTCCTCGGCCACGTGATCGAGCGACCGGAGGTCCTCGTCGAGTTCCTGATCCGTCATGCCTGCCCTACCCGCCACCGGGGCCGTCGCGGCCGCCCCGTCCACCGGAGGCAGGGCAGTTGCCGGGCCTCGCCGATCGCGCGGCAGCCGCCGCGCGAGGGTCCCGCCGTCTTGGATTGCCGCGGTGACGAACCATTTTGCACGTGCCGGCGCTGTCGTGTTGACCTTGTGTCAAACCCGCGCGATTTACTCGCTCCAGCGCATTTGCACGAATGAAAAAGGGCCCGCGAGGGGCCCATGGCAGAGAGTGCTTCGGCGCACTGCCTTCAGTCGCGGGCGTAGATGTCCACGTCCTTGGTTTCCTTGACGAACAGCAGGCCGACCACGAAGCAGACGGCGGCGATCCAGAACGGATACCAGAGGCCGTAGAACATGTTGCCGTTCTGGGCGACCATGGCGAAGGTGACCGACGGCAGCAGGCCGCCGAACCAGCCGTTGCCGATGTGGTACGGCAGGCTCATCGACGTGTAGCGGATGCGCGTCGGAAACAGCTCGACCAGCATCGCCGCGATCGGACCGTAGACCATCGTGACGTAGATCATCAGGATCCACAGCAGGCCGACGACGGTGAACCACTGGCCGCTGAAGGCCTCGATCGGCTTGGCCTTGGGCGGATAGCCCGCGGCCTTGAGCGTCTCGGAGACTTCCTTCTTGAAGCCGGCGATGGACTTGCCCGACGCCTCGTCGAACTTGTAGCCGCCGGGCATGAGCACGCCGGTGGGCGGGGTCAGCGTCTTGTCGCCCACGGTGACCACCGTCGGCGAGCCGGCGGGCAGCGTCTCGTTGGCGTAGCTGGCGGAATTGGCCGTCAGCGCGCGCTTGGCGATGTCGCAGGGCGACGTGAAGTCGACCTCGCGCGCAACCGGACTGCCCTGGAACGAGCAGGTGCCCGGATCGGCCTTGACGGTGATCTGCGCGCTGGCCTGGGCCGCGGCCAGTTCCGGGTTCGCGGCACCGGCGATGGCGTGGAAGATCGGGAAGTACGTCGCGCAGGCGAGCACCATGCCGGCCAGGATGATCGGCTTGCGGCCGATCTTGTCCGACAGCGTGCCGAAGACGATGAAGAACGGCGTGCCCAGCAGCAGCGCGGCGGCGATCATGTACTGCGCGGTGGTCGGGTCGACCTTGAGCGAGCTGGTCAGGAAGAACAGCGCGTAGAACTGGCCCGTGTACCAGACCACGCCCTGGCCGGCCACCAGGCCGAACAGCGCGAGCAGCACGATCTTCAGGTTGCCCCACTTCGTGAACGACTCGGTCAGCGGCGCCTTGGAGGTCTTGCCCTCTTCCTTCATCTTCTTGAAGGCGGGCGACTCGTTCATCGACAGCCGGATCCACACGCTGATGCCCAGCAGCAGGATCGAGACGATGAACGGGATGCGCCAGCCGTAGTCGTTGAACGCGGCGTCGCCCAGCGACGTCTTGACGCCGATGATGACCAGCAGCGACAGGAACAGGCCGAGGGTGGCCGTGGTCTGGATCCACGACGTGTACGCGCCGCGCTTGCCGCGCGGGGAGTGCTCGGCCACGTAGGTCGCGGCACCGCCGTACTCGCCGCCCAGGGCCAGGCCCTGCAGCATGCGCAACGCGATCAGGATGATCGGGGCGGCCACGCCGATCGAGGCGTAGCTGGGCAGCACGCCAACGATGAACGTCGACAGGCCCATGATCAGGATGGTGACCAGGAAGGTGTACTTGCGGCCGATCATGTCGCCGAGGCGGCCGAACACCAGCGCGCCGAACGGACGCACGAAGAAGCCCGCGGCAAAGGCCAGCAGCGACGCGATGAACGCGGCCGACGGATCGAGGCCCGAGAAGAACTGCTTGCCGATGATGGCGGCGAGCGATCCGTAGAGATAGAAGTCGTACCACTCGAATACGGTGCCGAGGGACGAGGCGAAGATGACCTTCTTTTCCTCGCCCGTCATCGGCCTCGCCGCGGTGCTGGTTGCCATGGGGTTGTCTCCTGTTGTCGATGGCGGCCACCGCCCTCGACAGGCGGTGCCTGTTGCGCATCGTGGGACCCCCCTCTGACTGAGGTCTGACGCGAGACTTATTCGAAACTTACAACCCGAGGGGAAACGCGGATGCCGCGTTCCTCATCGTGGAAAAATCGAACACGCGAGGGTAAACACGGTCGCTGCCGTGGGCCCTCGCGTGACGTCCGCTGCAAGCGGCGGTCAGGCCGCGCGGCGACGACGCGAGGCCGCGCCGACGAAGGCCAGGCCCAGCAGCGCGCACGAGGCCGGTTCGGGCACGGCGGTGATCGCGCCGCCGGAACCAGCGGGGCGACCCCGGGCGCAGGCGGGGCATCGAGCCGTCCGGCTGCCGCACGCGAGTTTCCATGGCCAATGAATATCAAACTACATGCATACCAATATTAATGATATTCGGCAGCACGCCACGTATTGCGGTTGATGACGTGGATCCCTCGAAACCCCAGTATGGAAACGACTGGAACCGCAGCAAGTTCGGCCGGGCTTTACGTCGCCAGTGGTTATGTAGCATGCCGTTACTGGTTTTGTACTGGTTTCACCTCGGACCGTCGCCAGGTCGCCCATCGATACTCACGCGACCATCAGCCAGGAGACCCCGACATGTCCGACCCCGTCACTTCGTCCGACCGCGGCGTCCGCCTTGCGCGCATCGCCTCGCTGTCCGCGGCGTTCGCCGCGATGAGCCTGGCCTCCGCGGGCGCGCAGGCGGCGTGTTCGCCGTGGAACTCGTCGACGGCCTACACCGCCGGCAACACCGTGACCGAGAACGGCGTCACCTACAAGGCCAACTGGTGGACGCAGGGCAACGAGCCCGCGCGCAACAACGGCGGGCCCGGCTCCGGGCAGCCCTGGACGATCACCTCGAGCTGCGGCTCGTCCACGCCGCCGCCCCCGCCCCCGCCGCCGGCGCCCAACCCGCCGCCGCCCGCGCCGGCCCCGTCGCCCTCCACCTGCAACAGCACCACGTGGCAGCGCGGCGTCAACTACCCGCTGGGCACCATCGTGCTCTTCCCCGCCAACGGCAACTACTACAAGGAAGTCAACGTCGGCACCAACGGCAGCGACGGCACGGACCCGACGATCAGCACCTGGTACTGGCAGCCGACGACCTGCAGCGGCGGGGGCGGGGGCGGCGGTGGTGGCGGCGGCAACTTCGTCGTGAGCGAGACGCTGTTCAACCAGATGTTCCCGAGCCGCAACGGCCTGTACACGTATGCCGGCCTGACCAACGCCATGAGCGCCTACCCGGCGTTCGCGCATACCGGCAGCGACACGACCCAGAGGCAGGAAGCGGCAGCCTTCCTCGCCAACGTGGGCGAAGAGTCCGACAGCCTGCGCGCCACCCGCGAATACAACACGGCCAACTGGCCGCTCTATTGCGACACGAGCAACGGCAATACCTGCGCGCCGGGTCAGCAGTACTACGGCCGCGGCCCCCTGCAGTTGAGCTGGAACTACAACTACCGCGCGGCCGGCAATGCGCTGGGCGTCGACCTGTGGAGCAACCCCGACCTGGTCGCCACCGATCCCACCATCGCGTGGAAGACGGCCATCTGGTACTGGATGACGGGCACCGGCAACGCGGGCGTGACGCCGCACAACGCGATGGTGAACGGCATGGGCTTCGGCACGACCATCAACGCGATCAACGGATCGGTGGAGTGCGGCGGCCGGGCGCCGGCGCAGGTGCAGACGCGCATCAACTTCTACAACAACTTCACCGGCATGCTCGGCGTGCCCACGGGCGGCAACCTGGGCTGCTGAGCGGTCGGTGAGTCGGGGCGGGGCTGCGGGTCCGCCCCGACTCACCGTTCGGGGCGCTCAGCCCAGGTGCGCCTGCTTGCGGCGCAGCGCGTCGGCCAGCATCGCCATCGAGTCCGTGCCCCAGAACAACTGGCCGTCGTCCAGGCGGAAGCTGGGCACGCCGAACACGCCCGCGGCGGCCGCATCGGCGGTGCGGGCCGCCAGTTCGTCCTTGACCTCCGCGCCCGCCGGATCGCGCACCGGCGCGATCGCCTCGGTGACCGCCTCAAGCGCATCGTTGGCGTCGCCGCCATCGCGCGCCCACACGTGGCGGAACGCGAGTTCGACCGCGCGGCGGTTCGGCTGGCCGCCGGCCGGCACGCTGGCCACCAGCAGGCGCAGCAACGCGAGCGGGTTGAACGGATGAGGTGTCGGCGGGCGGAAAGCGATGCCCTCCTGCAGCGCGATCCATTGGCACTGGCGGAACAGCCACGCCTTCTTCGGCGCCACGGCCACCGGCGCGGTGTTGCCCCAGTGCTTGAGCAGGCCGGCGAACAGCAGCGGCCGGTATTCGACGTGATGCGACACGCCCTCCAGCGCCGACGGCAGGCGCTCGAACGCCAGGTAGGCGTAGGGCGAGACGATGTCGAAGTCGAAGATGACGCGCTGCATGGCGAGCTCCCGGCGGATCAGATCGGCGGCTCGCGGCCCGGCAACTGCTGCCAGACCCAGCGCTTGTCGGCATCGCCCAGCGCGCTCCACGTCGCGATCTCGTCGAGCGTGCGACGGCAACCGTGGCACATGCCGGTGTACGGGTCGATCTTGCAGATGTTGACGCAGGGCGAGGGCACGGGCGTCGCGTCGCCGATCTCGGCCAGGCGCGCCGCGAAGTAGGCGGAATCGGGCGCGTGCTCGATGCCGTCGCGGATGACGGGGCCGCTGGCCATCACGCGGCCGCCGGCGCCGGCGCCTGCACGACGTCGTGCACGGGCGCGCCGGTCAGCTTCTCGAGCTCGGCCGGCGTCATCGGGAACACGCCATGCGGATGGCCCGCCGCGGCCCACACCCGGTCGAAGCGGAACAGCTCGCGGTCGATCAGCGTCACCACCGGCGTGGCATGCGCCAGCGGCGACACGCCGCCGATCGTGAAGCCCGTCTTGGCCTTCACGTAGTCGGCGTCCGCGCGGCCGATGGGGCCGACGATCTGCGCCACCTTCTTCTCGTCGACGCGGCGGTCGCCCGAGGCCACGACGAGGATCGCGACCTCGTCGGACTTGCGGCGGAACACCACGCTCTTGGCGATCTGGCCGACGGCCACGCCGAGCGCATCGGCGGCTTCCTGCGAGGTGCGCGCCGCGATGTCCAGGTAGGTCGGCGCGTGCGGATGGCCCAGGCGCACCAGCTCCTGCGAGACGCGCTGGAAGCCTTCGGGGCGATCGTTCGTGTCGATGGTCATCGGAAACCCTCCGGCCTGCGGCCTGCGATGCGAATGCCTTCGGGCGCCCGGGCGGCGTTCATGCGCACACCGCCGCCGGATCGCTGCGCTTGGCCAGCAGCGCCCGCGCCACGCGCGAGCCATTGGGCTTGCCGATCTGCCGGGAGATGAAGGCGCCGGCATCGACGAGCTTGTCCAGGTCGATGCCCGTGCGGATGCCCAGGCCGTGCAGCAGGTAGACGACGTCCTCGGTCGCGACGTTGCCCGTCGCGCCCTTCGCGTACGGGCAGCCGCCCAGGCCCGACACGCTGGTGTCGAAGGTGGCGATGCCCATCTGCAGGCATTCGTGGATGTTCGAGAGCGCCTGGCCGTACGTGTCGTGGAAGTGGCCGCTGGTCTCGGCGAGCGGGAAGTGCTCGAGCGCGGCCGCCATCGCGGCGCGAACCTTCAGCGGGGTGCCCACGCCGATGGTGTCGGCCACGCCGACGTGGTCGACCCCGATCGCGCGCATCATGCGCGCGACCATGCCCACGCGCGACGGCGCGACCTCGCCCTCGTACGGGCAGCCCACCGCGCACGAGATCGCCGCGCGCACCTTCACGCCCGCCGCCTTGGCCGCGGCCACGACGGGCGCGAAACGGTCGATCGACTCCGCGATCGAGCAGTTGATGTTCTTCTGGCTGAACGCCTCGCTGGCCGCGCCGAACACGACGATCTCGTCCGGCCGCGTCGCCACGGCCGCCTCCCAGCCCTTCATGTTGGGCGTGAGCACCGAGTAGCGCACGCCCGGCTTGCGGGCGATCCCGGCCATGACGTCGAGCGCGTCGGCCATCTGCGGCACCCACTTGGGGCTGACGAAGCTGGTGACCTCGATCTCGCGCAGGCCGGCGTCCTGCAGCAGGCCCACCAGCGCGATCTTGTCGGCGGCAGGGACGTGGTTCTTCTCGTTCTGCAGGCCGTCGCGCGGGCCCACATCGACGATCTTGACGAATTCAGGCAACGTGGCCATGACTTACTCCAACTTCAGCAGTTCGCCGCCTTCGCTGACCTGGTCGCCGGGCGCGAACAGCAGCTCGGCCACGGTGCCGTCGCGCGGCGCGGCGATGGTGTGCTCCATTTTCATCGCTTCGAGAACCGCCAGCGCCTGTCCGGTCTTGATGGCGTCGCCCTTCTTGACCAGGTAGGCGATGACCTTGCCGGGCATCGGCGCGGTCAGGCGGCCGGCCTCGGCGTGGCCTTCGCCGGCGTGCGACAGCGTATCGACGACGGTGACCTGCGCGCTGCCCGCAGCCGCGAACACGCTCACCTGCTCGCCGAGCTGGTACACGCTCAGCGCGATGCGGCGCGTGTCGGCGCCGGTGCCCAGCGTGACGTCGTAGCGGTCGCCGCCGAGCGCGCGCGACGCGAACGCGACGGCGTGGTCGCCGACCTTGAGCAGCGCGCCGCCGTCATGGCGCGATTCGAGCAGCGCCTCGAGCGCCTGCCCCTGCCATTCGAGATCGAACCGGCGCACGGACGCGCCGTACATGCGCCAGCCGTCGCGCCGGGACCAGGGATCGGCACCGACCGTGGCCTCCTCCAGTGCGATGGCGCGCGCCGCCACGCCGGCCGCGACGACGTCCAGCGGCAGGCCCGCGTGGCCGAACAGCGCGGCGCGCTCGCGCTCGATCAGCGCGGTGTCGAGCTTGGCCTGCGCGAACGACTCGGTCCGGGCCGTGCGGCGCAGGAACGCCACGTTGTTGACCACGCCCGCGATGTGCGTGCCGGCCAGCGCCGCGTCCAGCCGCGCCAGCGCCTGCGCGCGATCCTGGCCCCAGACGATCAGCTTGGCGATCATCGAGTCGTAGTACGGCGTGATGGCGTCGCCCGCGTTGACGCCGGTGTCCACGCGTACCGCGGCCGATTCGCTCGCGCCGGCCTCGCTGCGGCGGAAGTTCACGTGCTGCGGCCACTGGAGCACCGACAGCGTGCCGGTGGCGGGCAGGAAGTTGGCGTCCGGGTTCTCGGCGCAGATGCGCGCCTCGATCGCGTGGCCGCGGATCTGCAGGTCGGACTGCGTGGCCGGCAGCGGCTCGCCGGCGGCCACGCGCAGCTGCCATTCGACGAGATCGTGGCCGGTGATGGCCTCGGTCACCGGATGCTCCACCTGCAGCCGCGTGTTCATCTCCATGAAGTAGAAGCGGCCGTCCTGCTCCGCGATGAACTCCACGGTGCCCGCGCCGACGTAGTTCACCGCGCGCGCCGCCGCGACCGCCGCTTCGCCCATCTCGCGGCGGCGTTCCGGCGTCATGCCCGGCGCCGGCGCTTCCTCGAGCACCTTCTGGTGGCGGCGCTGCACGGAACAATCGCGCTCGAACAGGTAGACGCCGTTGCCGTGGGTGTCGAAGAACACCTGGATCTCGATGTGGCGCGGGCTCTGCACGTAGCGCTCGACCAGCACCGCGTCGTCGCCGAAGCTGTTGATCGCCTCGCGCTTGCACGACGCGAGCGCGGCGTCGAACTCGTCGCCCGAGTTGACGATGCGCATGCCCTTGCCGCCGCCGCCCGCGCTGGCCTTGATCAGCACCGGGTAGCCGATGCGGTCGGCCTCGCGCTTGAGCAGCGCCGGGTCCTGGTCGCCGCCGTGGTAGCCGGGCACCAGGCGCACGCCGGCCTTCTCCATCAGCTGCTTGGATTCGGCCTTCAGGCCCATCGCGCGGATCGCCGAGGGCGGCGGGCCGATGAAGGCGATGCCGGCATCGGCGCAGGCCTGCGCGAAGTCCTCGTTCTCCGACAGGAAGCCGTACCCCGGGTGCACGGCCTGCGCGCCCGTGTCCTTGGCGGCCTCGATGATGCGTTCCCAGCGCAGGTAGCTGTCGCGCGGCGCGGCCTCGCCGATGCGCACGGCCTCGTCGCAGGCGGCGACGTGGCGCGCGTTGGCGTCGGCATCCGAGTAGACGGCGACCGTCTTCACGCCGAGGCGGCGCGCGGTGGCCGCGACACGGCAGGCAATTTCACCGCGATTGGCGATGAGGATCTTGTCAAACATGCTGGGTCTCCGCGGTGAAATTCCCTGTGCGCGCTTCGCGCGCCACGCAATGTGGCTTCGCCACCCCAAACGCTTCGCGTTCGTGGTCTCCGCGATTGGCAATCAGGATCTTGTTGAACATGTCTCGTCCTTCGACTTCTCGAAATCAGGAATTCAGGCCGGGCGACCCAGCAGGCGGCGCGTCAGCGCGCGCAGGAAACGGAACAGCACGACCGTGACGCCCACCATGCAGGCGACGACCACGACCAGCGCCACCGCGAACAACGCGGGATGGGCGAACGCGAGCCACAGCATCGCGGGCACCGACAGGTCCGACACCAGCGACACGCCCGTGTGCGTGACCGGCTCCGGGAATGCGGCGAGCGACGCCGTCGTGGTGGTCTTGGCGGCGTGGCTGGTGGCCGCAAGCGCTCCACCGGCCAGCGCGGCCAGGAGCGTCCACTGCGCCTGGTCGCCGCCGAACACGCCGGCGGCCAGGATCGCGCCGCCCGGCACGCGCAGCAACGTGTGCAGGCCATCCCAGAACGCGTTGACGGCCGGCACCTTGTCGGCCACGAACTCGATCGTCGCGAGCACGGCGCTGGCGCCCAGCACCAGCGGCGACTCCAGGACGTGCAGCCCCGGCGGCAGCGTCACCCAGCCCAGCGCGCCGGCCAGGCCGGTGAGGAACACGACCAGGTACAGGCGCACGCCGCTGGCCCAGCCGAGCGCGGCGGCGAGCGCGACGAGGTGCGCGGTGTCGAGGTCGTTGGCCATCGCGGTCGGCGCACGCTTCAGTCGGCGAGCCAGGACGGCTTGCGCTTGTTCAGGAAGGCCTGCACGCCCTCCTTGCCTTCCGCGCTGGCGCGGATGTCGGCGATACGCCTGGCCGTATCGGCGCGCAACGCGTCCTCGATCGGGCGCGCGGCGACGTCGTGCACCAGCGCCTTGCATGCGCGCACGGCGGCCGGGCCGTTGGCCACGAGCGCAGCCAGGAGCTCGTCGACCTTCGCGTCGAGCGCATCGGCCGGCACCACCTCGTGCACGAAGCCGAGCGCGTGCGCGCGTGCGGCGTCGAAGCGTTCGGCGGTGGTGAAGTAGCGGCGCGAGGCCTGCTCGCCCAGCGCCTTGACGACGTAGGGCCCGATCGTGGCCGGCAGCAGCCCGAGCTTGGCCTCGCTCAGGCAGAAGTGGACGCCCTCGGCGGCGACGAGGATGTCGCACACCGCGGCCAGGCCGACGCCGCCGGCGTAGCAGTCGCCGTGCACGCGGCCGATCACCGGCACCGGGCACGACCAGATCGCGTACAGCATGTCGGCCAGGCCCTGCGCGTCGGCGCGGTTCTGCTCCCACGTGTAGTCGGCCATCGCGCGCATCCACGACAGGTCCGCGCCGGCGCAGAAGGCCTTGCCGTGGCCGCCCAGCACGACGGCGCGAAGCGTCGCGTCCGCCGCGAAGCCGGCGAACGCGGCGGTGAGCTCGGCGATCACGGCGTCGTTGAACGCGTTGCGCACGTCGGGCCGATTCAGGAACACGCGGGCGACGGCGCCGTCGCGGGAGATCTGCAGGGTGGCGGTCATCGGAGGCTTCAGTTCGTCGGCGCGGGCGCGGGCGCGGGCGCCGGCGGCAGGGGTTGGAAGGTGGCCGGAGGCGGCGGCGGCACGAGGTCGGCGCGCGGCGGCGGCGAGATCACCGGCACCGACGGCGCCACGGGCTGGGGCGGCGGCGACACCACCGGCGCGTCCGCCGGCGGCGTCGGCGCCACGGTGCCGGTCGCGAGCTGTGCGCGCAACGTCACGGCCGCCTTGAGCGCGCCGACATGGCATTCGAAGTGCGTCGGGTCGTCGAACAGCTTGCCCTCGTAGTTCGAGACGACGCCGACGATGGCCGTGGCGCGCGCGCCGCGGGCGGCGAACGCCAGCTGCGTCATCGCATCCTCGAACGCGCGGGCGCACAGGTCGTGGTCGAGCGGGCGCACGCGGTTGTCGTCGCCGACGTCCTGCACCTTGGTCGTCCCCACGCCCTTGACGACGACGTCGCGCCGCACGAGCTGCGCGCCGCGCGCGGAGTCGCCGCCGAAGCGCAGGTCGAGGTTGCCGAGGATCTCATGGGTGCGGGTGACGCGGATCGCGTCGGGCACCGATTCCATCAGCCGCACGTTGCGCGCCTGCGCCGGCGGCGCGAGGGCGACGAGCGCGACGGCGACGGCCAGCGCGAGTGGGGACGACAGGAAGCGAAGCTGGTTCATGGAAGAGCCCTTTCTGGCATGACGGCCGCGGGTGCGGCCTGGCCGCCGGGCAGGGCAAATCCCCTGCCGAGCCAGCGATGGAGTTTCGGAGCGTTCGCGCGCATCGCGTCTTCCTCAGGGCGCCTTGGCCGGCACGCTCTTGGCGATGACGCCGCTCAGCGGCGCGAGCACCTTGGCCGAGCCCATGCGGCATTCCACCTGCGCGGCATCGTCGATGGTGTTGCCGTTGTAGTTGCTGACGATGCCCACGACGGCATGCCCGCCGGCGGCGCGGGCGGCCGTCGCGAGGCGCTCGAGCGCGTCGCGCACCGCATTGCCGCAGGCCTCGGCCTCGGTCGGCTTGAAGCCGTGCGGCTCGGCCAGCGGCGAGGCGACGCCCTGCACGCTGATCGTGCCGCCGACGATCTCCGCACCGCGCGCCGAGCCCGAGCCGAAGGCGAATTCGATGTCGGCCGCGCCGCCCGCGCGCGCGGCCGCGACCGGGCCGCCCACCGGCAGCATCAGGCCGACGTTGCGCGCCTGCGCGCCGCACGCGGCGGCCAGCGCCGCGGCGACGAGGGCGCCGCGCACGGCGGGCGAACGGGGCAGGAACGCGCGGGTCATTGGTGTTCGTCCTTCGGGTCGACGGGCGTGCCGCGGTTGAGTTGCGAGGCGGCGCCGATGCGCTTGTCGACGTCGGAGTTCCAGACGACGCGGTCGTCCGCGGCGTACAGCCAGCAGCGCTTGCCCTGGCGCGCGCAGTAGTCGAGCGCCTTGGTCATCGCCTCCGGATCCCTGGAGTAGAAGCGCCAGTTGCCGTCCTCGTAGACGACGAAGGCGCGCGGCTTGGGCAGCGTCAGGAAGTGGGCGTAGCGCTCCTGGCCGGCGGCGCTGATGGGCACGGCCGTGATGTCGTCCAGCGGCGCGAAGCCCGTCGCCGGCGGCAGCGCGGGGGCGCCGGGGGGCACGAACGTCAGCGCCAGCCGGGCCTGCAGCGTCACATAGGACTTGGACGAGCCGGCATGGCAGTCGTAGGCCTTGGCATCGTCCACGCGCTGGCCCTTGAAGTTCGACACGATCCCCACGACCGCGGCCGCGCGGCTCGCGCGGGCCCGCGTCGCGAGCTTGAAGAGCGCATCCTCGAACGCCTTCTGGCACGTCTCCGCATCGGTGAGGTGCACGCGCGCCCGCGGGTCGATGATGACGCTGGCCTCGCCTTCGGCGTCGATCGTGCCGGGCATCAGCTCGGAGCCGGCCGCGCTGGCCGAGCCCCACAGCAGCGGCAGGTCGCCGGCGATCTCGCGCGCCTCCTTCTTGGCCATGGCCGCGGCGATGGGGTTCATGAAGCTGTCGTTGCGGGCCTGCGCGGAGCCAGCCATCGCGAGCGCGAGCGCGCCGGCGAGGACCAGGCTGAAGGGCGATGCGGAACGGGTCATGTCGATCTGGCTGGAGTGGTGGATCGGCGGATCATCGCCGGTGCGCAGAAGGGGCCGATGACACGGCGCGGAAGGCGCCGTCGGCCGCCGCGCCGTCACATGCGGAACACGCCGAACTTCATGTCCGGGATCGGCGCGTTGAGGCTGGCGCTCAGGCCGAGGGCGAGCACGCGGCGCGTGTCGGCGGGGTCGATCACGCCGTCGTCCCACAGCCGGGCGCTGGCGAAGTACGGGTGGCCCTGGGCTTCGTACTGGTCGCGGATCGGCGCCTTGAAGGTCTCCTCCTCCTCGGCCGACCACTGGCCGCCCTTGGCCTCGATGCCGTCGCGTCGCACGGTGGCCAGCACGCTGGCGGCCTGCTCGCCGCCCATCACGCTGATGCGCGCGTTGGGCCACATCCACAGGAAGCGCGGGCTGTAGGCGCGGCCGCACATGCCGTAGTTGCCGGCGCCGAAGGAGCCGCCAATGATGACGGTGAACTTGGGCACGTTGGCGCAGGCCACGGCCGTCACCATCTTGGCGCCGGCGCGCGCGATGCCCTCGTTCTCGTACTTGCGACCCACCATGAAGCCGGTGATGTTCTGCAGGAACACCAGCGGCACCTTGCGCTGGCAGCACAGCTCGATGAAGTGCGCGCCCTTGTCGGCGCTCTCGGCGAACAGGATGCCGTTGTTGGCGACGATGCCCACCGGCATGCCCTCGATCCACGCGAAGCCGCACACCAGCGTCGCGCCGTAGCGGGCCTTGAACTCCTCGAACTCCGAGCCGTCGACGATGCGGGCGATGACCTCGCGCACGTCGAAGGGCTTGCGCGCGGGCTTGCCTTCGGCGTCCAGCGGGATGATGCCGTGCAGCTCCGACTCCGGGAGCCGGGGCGGCCGGGGTTCGCGCAGCGCGACGCCGGGGGCCTTGCGCCAGTTCAGCGTGCCCACGATGCCGCGCGCCAGTGCCAGCGCGTGCATGTCGTTCTCGGCCAGGTGGTCGGCCACGCCGGACAGGCGCGTGTGCACGTCGCCGCCGCCCAGGTCCTCCGCGCTGACCACCTCGCCGGTGGCCGCCTTGACCAGCGGCGGGCCGCCCAGGAAGATGGTGCCCTGGTTCTTGACGATGACCGTCTGGTCGCTCATGGCCGGCACGTAGGCGCCGCCGGCCGTGCACGAGCCCATCACGACCGCCAGCTGCGGGATGCCGTGCGCGCTCAGGTTGGCCTGGTTGTAGAAGATGCGGCCGAAGTGGTCGCGATCCGGGAACACCTCGTCCTGGTTGGGCAGGTTGGCGCCGCCGGAGTCCACCAGGTAGATGCAGGGCAGGCGGTTCTGCTGCGCGATCTCCTGCGCCCGCAGGTGCTTCTTGACCGTCATCGGGTAGTAGGTGCCGCCCTTGACCGTGGCGTCGTTGCACACGATCAGGCACTCGACGCCCGCCACGCGGCCGATGCCCGCGATCATGCCGGCGCCCGGGGCGGCGTCCTGGCCGCCCTTCTCGGGGTACATGCCCAGCGCGGCCAGCGGTGCGATCTCCAGGAACGGCGTGCCCGGGTCGAGCAGGCGCTCGACGCGGTCGCGCGGCAGCAGCTTGCCGCGCGACAGGTGCTTCTTGCGCGCCTCGTCGCCACCGCCGAGCGCGATCTTCGCGAGCTTGGCGTTCAGGTCGTCGACCAGCAGGCGCATCGCCGCGGCGTTGGCCTTGAAGTCTTCCGAGCGGGCGTTCAGTTGGGTCGAGAGGGTGGACATGGGTTCCTGGCTTCTTGTCTCGGTGGGTCGCGCCCGGGCCCGCGCATGGCCGCGCGGGCGGGATCGCCATCTTGGCCGAGGATTATCGATTGACGTTTACGTAAACGTCAATTCCGGTGCGACGGGGGTCGATGCGCACTCCGGGCGCCCCGGCAGGGGTGGATCCTGCGACTGCGCTTCGCTCCGCGCAGGATGACAGCGGGGTGGCGTGGCAGGTCGCGCCGGGTCGCGTCGGCCCGCGTCGGCCCGCGTCGGCCCGCGTCGGCCCGCGTTGGCCCGCGTCGGCCCGCGTCGGGTCGCGTCGGCTTGCGTCGGCTCGCGCCTGGACGGCGCCGTCGTCGCGAAATGGCCGGGGCGTCGCCATGGCCGCGGCGGCGTCGCGCAGCGCAAAGCAAGTGTCATCCTGCGCGCAGTCGCAGGTCCACCCCTGCCGTGGCCGCGCCCGAACCGATCGTCGGAATTCTTCAAGACGGCCGCCCGGGGCAAGGACGTATCGTGAGGACGACTCACCACCCGGTCACGCCCCCATGAAATTCGCCTACACCATCCTCTACGTCGACGACGTCGCCTCGACGCTGGCGTTCTACGGCAAGGCCTTCGCCCTGCCCACCCGCTTCCTGCACGACAGCGGCAGCTACGGCGAGCTCGAGACCGGCGCCACCGCGCTGGCCTTCGCGTCGCGCGCGATGCTGCGCGAGTTGGGCAAGACGCCGCAGGCCCCGGCGCTGGCGCAACCCAGCAGCGAGATCGCGCTCGTCACCGACGACGTGCCGGGGGCGGTCGCCCGCGCCGTCGCCGCCGGCGCGACGCTCGTGCAGGACTCCAAGGACATGCCGTGGGGCCAGACGATCGCCTACGTCGGCGACGTCAACGGCTTCCTGGTGGAGCTGTGCACGCCGATGGCGGCAGACTGATCGGCCCTGTCGTCGGGCGAGTTAGCCGCAGGCG
>Ga0207427_100566_pt1 | contig 18669 bp, 16 predicted proteins | sample AraplaCL_Cvi_mMS_FD_184268 | JGI IMG/M metagenome (GOLD analysis project Ga0207427, IMG submission 184268) | Arabidopsis root microbial communities from the University of North Carolina, USA - plate scrape CL_Cvi_mMS (SPAdes) (version 2) | ecosystem: Host-associated > Plants > Roots > Endosphere ... | reverse complement strand
TCACCTTTTCCATGTCCGCACATTCCGCCCCTCGCGCGCCGGCCACGCGCGGCCGAGCGCTGCGCCCGCTCGCCGCCGTGCTGCTGGCCGCCGGCCTGAACACCGCTGCCCTCGCCTCGCCCGCCAGCGACATCGCCGACCTCAAGAAGACCCTCGCCGCGATGAAATCCGACTACGACAAGCGCATCGGCGCGCTCGAGTCGCAGCTGCACGACACCCAGGCCGAGCTGGCCAAGGCCAAGGCCGCGACCGCCGCCGGCGCGGCCTCGCCCGTGGCCGCCGCATCCGCGGCCGCGCCGCCCCCCGTCGTCGCCGAGGCGCCCGCGCCGGTCGCACCGGTCGCGCCCGCCCCCGTCGCCGCGGTCGACACCAGCGGCAACGCCCCGACCGGCGCCCCCGCGGGCGGCGCGAACGCGTTCAACCCGTCGATCTCGCTGATCCTGTCGGGCACCTACGCACACACGTCGCAGGATCCCGGCCAGGCCCGCATCACCGGCTTCGCGCTGCCGCCGGGCGCCCAGGTGGGCGTCGGCTCGCGCGGCTTCAGCCTGGCCGAGTCCGAGCTGGCGCTGGCCGCCAACATCGACCCCTGGCTGGCCGGCAACATCAACCTGTCCATCAGCGGCGACAACTCGATCGAGGCCGAGGAGGCCTTCATCACGACCACCACGCTGCCCTCGGGCCTGGTGCTCAAGGCCGGCCGCTTCTTCTCGGGCGTCGGCTACCTGAACAGCCAGCACAGCCACACCTGGGACTTCGTCGACAACCCGATCGCCTACCAGGCCATGCTGGGCACGCAATACGCCGACGACGGCCTGCAACTGCACTGGCTCGCGCCCACCGACCAGTACATGGAGTTCGGCCTGGAGGCCGGCCGCGGCCGCGGGTTCCCGGGCGACGACGGCAGCCGCAACGCCGCCGGCATGACGGCCCTCACGTTCCACACCGGCGGCGACCTGGGCGACAGCATCAGCTGGCGCGGCGGCCTGTCGCTGCTGCAGGCCACGGCCAACGAGCAGACGCTCGTGCAGGACGCCGACGGCGCGCTCGGTGCCACCGCCGTGTTCAACGGCCGCACGCGCGTCATCGTCGCCGACGGCGTCATGAAGTGGGCGCCCAACGGCAACGCCACGCACACCTACTTCAAGCTGCAGGGCGAGTGGCTGCAGAGCCGGCGCGACGGCAACCTCTCGCAGATCGCCGACGGCCCGCTCGCGCTGCACCAGGTGCAGTCGGGCGGCTACGTCCAGGGCGTGTGGCAGTTCATGCCGATGTGGCGCGTGGGCCTGCGCACCGAGCGCCTGAACCCCGGCCGCGACAACTGGGCGCTGGCGCCCGGCCTGGCCGACGACTATCACCCGACCAAGAACTCCGTGATGGTGGACTTCAGCGAGAGCGAGTTCGCGCGCGTGCGCCTGCAGTTCGCGCAGGACCGCACGCGCCAGGGCTTCGTCGACAACCAGTGGCTGCTGCAGTACCAGACCTCGCTCGGCGCGCACGGCGCCCACGCGTACTGATCAACGAACACGATTCACCAGGAACGACCATGACTTCCCTGTTCAAGACTTCGTCGCTGGCCGCGTTCGCGCTGGCCGCCGCCTTCGCCGCGCCTGCGCACGCCGCCCTCAAGGTGCTGGCCTGCGAACCCGAATGGGGCGCGCTCGCGACGGAACTGGGGGGCGACCTCGTCGACGTCGGCGTCGCCACCACCGCGATGCAGGACCCGCACCAGGTGCAGGCCAAGCCCAGCCTGATCTCGCGCGCCCGCAACGCCGACATGGTGGCCTGCACCGGCGCCGAGCTCGAGATCGGCTGGCTGCCGGTGCTGCTGCAGCAGTCGGGCAACCCGCGCATCCAGCCGGGCCAGCCGGGCAACTTCGCCGCCGCCGACTTCGTGCGCAAGCTCGACGTGCCCAAGCAGGTGGACCGCTCGCAGGGCGACGTGCACCCCGACGGCAACCCGCACATCCAGACCGACCCGCGCAACATCGCGCTGGTGGCGAACGCGCTGGGCGCGCGGCTCGCGCAGGTCGATCCGTCGCACGCCGCGCAGTACAAGCAGCGCCTGGACACGTTCAACGCGAAATGGCAGGCCAACCTGGCGCGCTGGGCCAGGCAGGCGGCGCCGCTCAAGGGCGTGTCGGTGGCGGCGCACCACAAGGCCTACGCGTACATGGAGGACTGGCTGGGGCTGTCGGAAGTGGCGGTGCTCGAGCCCAAGCCCGGCGTCGAGCCGAGCGCGTCGCACCTGGAGGAGGTGCTCAGCACGCTGAAGTCGCGGCCCGTCAGGATGGTCATCTACTCGGCCTACCAGGATCCCAAGCCCGACGAGTGGCTGAGCGAGCACGCGCACGTCCCCGCCGTGAAGCTGCCGTTCACGGTCGGCGGCACCGACGGCGCCAAGGACCTCACCGGCCTGTTCGACGACACCGTCGCGCGCCTGCTGGGCGCGCTCAAGTGAGCGGGGTGACGCCATGAACTGGAGCGCACTCGACTGGACCATCCTGGGCCCCGCGCTCGTCGCGGGCCTGCTGGTGCTCGTGACGCACGTGTCGCTTGGCACGCGCGTGCTGGACAAGGGCATCGTCTTCATCGACCTGGCCATCGCGCAGATCGCCGGCCTGGGCGTGATCGGCGCCGACGCGCTGGGCCTGCCCGAGGGCGGCCTGGCGGTGCAGGTCGCGGCCGTGGCGGCGGCGCTCGCGGGCGCGCTGCTGCTGACCTGGACGGAGAAGCTGTGGCCCGACATCCAGGAAGCGCTGATCGGCGTGATGTTCGTGCTGGCCTCGTGCGCCGGCATCCTGATGCTGTCGAACAACCCGCACGGCGGCGAGCACCTGAAGGACCTGCTGGTCGGCCAGATCCTGTGGGTCGGCAAGACGCAGGTCGCGTGGCTCGCGCTGGTCACCGCGGTGCTGGGCATCGGCATGTTCACGGGCCTGGTCGACCGCTTCGGGCGCTTCGGCTTCTACGGCACGTTCGCGATCGCGGTGACGGCGTCGGTGCAGCTCGTGGGCGTCTATCTCGTGTTCACCAGCCTGATCGTGCCGGCGCTGGCCACGCGCGGCATGACGGGCCGCGCGCGCTACCTCGGCGGCTTCGGCGTGGGAGCCATCGGCTACGCGCTGGGGCTCGCCCTGTCGGCGCTGCTGGACCTGCCGTCCGGTGCCGTGATCGTGTGGGTGCTGGCCGTGACGGCGGTCGCGTTCGCGTTCGCGAAATCGCGCTGGGTGACGGTGGCGGCACCCTCGCTGCGCACGCACGGCTGAGGCCGCCCTCGCTCACGCATCCGCGCACGAGGCCGAGCCGCAGCCGGTGATCGCGTCGGCGGGCAGGCGCCCGGGGCGCGTCACCTCGCCGGCCACCGGGTCGAAGCCGACGTTGCGCAGGTGCAGCGCGAGCGCGGCGTCCATCGTCTGCGCGTGCTGCGGGAACCAGAGCGCCAGCTCGCGCGCGAGCTGGCGGATCGCATCCAGCCGGCCCGCCGCGCCCGCCGACAGGCCTTCGCGCAACACCTTGAGCACGACGCGATGCTGCGTGGCGTGGCAGTTGGTCGACGCGAAGCGCGTCTGCGCCATCCAGCGATCCTCCTGGCCGAAGTGCGCGTCGGTGTGCTCGACGAGCCGCTCCCAGGCGGCCAACAGGTCGGCGTCCGCGGCATCGGCCACGACCGCGAGCAGGTCGACGAACTCGCGGTGCGTCTCGTCCATCCGGGACAGCTCCAGCGACAGCGCGTCGGACCATCGAAGCGCGCTCATCGCAGGCCTCCTCGCGCGAGCGCTGTCGGGCGACGCCCCGCGTCGCCGACGAGCTGGCGCACCACGAGCGACTGCACGAGCCGGTGCAGCCCCGGCAGGCGCGTGGCCGCATCGATCACGGCCTGGCGCGCAAGGCGGGCCGGCGCGCGATCGTCCGTGAACAGCGCGACGAGCGCGTTGGTGCCCATGTAGATCGGCCACGTCGCGCGCCGGTGCGCGCGCTCGTATGCGACCAGCGCGTCAGGCGCGCCCGCGTCGCGCCCGCGCGCGCGCCCGGCGGCGAGCTCGCGCGCCAGCACCTCGACGCCGTAGAGGCCGAAATTCCAGCCGTGCGCGGTCACCGGGTGCATGCCGACCGCGGCGTCGCCGACAAGGGCGAACCGGTGCGCGACGAAGCGGTGCGCATACGCGCCCACCAGCGGATAGTGATGGCGTCGGCCGGCCAGGCGCATGCGGCCCAGGCGCTCGCCGGCCTGGTCGGTGACGCGTGCGCCGAACTCGTCCTCGTCCATCGCCAGCCAGCGTGCGGCATCGTCGCTGGACACCGTGATCACCACCGACGTCCGGTCGCCGCGCATCGGCAGCAGCGCCAGCGTGTTGCCGTAGCGGAAGCACTCCCACGCGGTGGCGTCGTGCGGCTTGTCGTGCGCCATGCACGCGACGATGACGCTGCGGCCGAAGTCGCGCATGGACGCGCCGATGCCGGCCAGGCGCCGCGTCTGCGAGAAGCGGCTGTCGGCAGCCACGACGAGCGCGGCGTCGACGGCCTCGCCATCGGCCAGCGTCACCCGTGCGCGCTGCGCGCCAAGCTCCAGCCCGGCCACGCGCGCGTCGCAGCGCAGCCGGATGGCCGGACGCGCGCGCGCCGCGGCCAGCGCCGCCGCCCGGATGTGGTGGTTCGGGACCAGCCAGCCGAGCGGGCCGTCGGCTGGCCGTGCGGCGGCAAAGCGCAGCGCCCGCGTGCGATCGCCATCGAGCACGCAGGCCTCGCACAGCGGCGCGACGGCGTCGTGCGGCAGCGCGCGCCACAGCCCGAGGCGCTCCATCACGGCGCGGGCGCGGTGCGTGATCGCGATCTCGCGTCCGTCGTCGGCCGGCGCCTCGATGGCGGCCAGCGCTTGCTGCTCGAGCAGCGTCACGTCCAGGCCGGCGTCGGCCAGCGCGCAGGCGAGCGCGAGGCCCGCCGGACCCGCGCCGACGATCGTGACGTCCCGGCCGCGCGCCCCTTCCCGTTCGATCTGGTTCATCGGGGCATCGTGCCGCGCGGGCCGCGACGCCGTGTTGATCCAGGTCAGGCCCCCGCGGCTGCGTGGGCCAGCTCACGCGACAGTGAACGGCTGCCGCCGCGTCCCCTGCACGCCGCGCCGACTTGGGTTACCCTGGACGCCCTTTGTTGCTGCGAAAGGAGGTGATATGTCTTCATTCTCTTGGTCCGAGAGGGGCCTCCCTACGTGATGTAGCCAGGTCTCGACAGACCCACGGGCGCTCTCACTCGACGTGAGCAGCGCCCGTGCTTTTTTCGCAAGCCTGGGCTGCCGCTGCGAGGCGCCACGCCGACGCGCTGTTCGCCGGCACGACGTCGCGCAAAGGAAGAAGGCCGCCGCACGCGCAGCGTGCGAACGGCCTTCGAGGCGAAGCTCGGGAACGCCTCAGCCGATGTGCTGCGACGCCGCCGTCGTCACGCCCAGCTTCTCGAACAGCGCGCGATCCTTCTCGACGTCGGGATTGCCGGTCGTCAGCAGCTTCTCGCCGTAGAACACGGAGTTCGCACCGGCCAGGAAGCACAGCGCCTGCACCGCCTCGCTCATCTGCTGGCGGCCCGCCGACAGGCGCACACGCGCCAGCGGCATCGTGATGCGCGCCACCGCGATCGTGCGCACGAATTCCAGCGGGTCGAGCGGCTTCTCGTCGGCCAGCGGCGTGCCTTCGACGCGCACCAGCTCGTTGATGGGCACCGACTCCGGATACGGCTCGAGGTTGGCCAGCTGCGCGACCAGGCCCGCGCGCTCCTTGCGCGTCTCGCCCATGCCGACGATGCCGCCGCTGCACACGTTGATGCCGGCGTTGCGCACGTGGCCCAGCGTGTTCAGGCGATCCTGGTAGTCGCGCGTGGAGATGATGCGGCCGTAGGCCTCGGGCGCGGTGTCCAGGTTGTGGTTGTAGTAGTCCAGGCCCGCGTCCTTGAGCGACGCGGCCTGGGTTTCGCTCAGCATGCCCAGCGTGCAGCAGGCTTCCAGGCCCAGGGACTTGACCTCGCGCACGATGGCCGAGACGGCCTCGATGTCGCGATCCTTGGGCGCGCGCCACGCGGCGCCCATGCAGAAGCGCGTGGCGCCGTGTTCCTTGGCCGTGCGCGCCGCGGCGGCGACGGCCTCGACGTCCATCAGCTTGGTGGCGTCGACGCCGGTGTCGTAGTGCACGGACTGCGGGCAGTAGCCGCAGTCCTCGGGGCAGCCGCCCGTCTTGATCGACAGCAGCGTGGCCAGCTCGACCTGGTTGGGCGCGAAGTGCTCGCGGTGCACGGCCTGCGCGCGCAGGATCAGGTCGTTGAACGGGAGATCGAACAGGGCTTCGATTTGCTCCACGCTCCAGCGCTCGACGTGGGCGTGGCCACACGACGCGTCGGCGGGGGCCGCGTCGCGGCGCTGGATGTGGATCGGATGGACAGGTGCGTTCATCCGGGGATTTTGCCTCACCCGATTGTCCGGGCGCCACGCTTGGTTAACGTCGCGTCAACCGCCGCGCTGCGCCGGTAGAGTGCGTGTCCAAGCCGATCGCCAGGAAGAACCGACATGCAGACCCGCCCCGCACGCGCCGATGTTCCCACCGAGCTGACCTGGGACCTGTCCGACCTGTTCGACGCGCCGGCGCAGTGGGAGGCGGCGTTCACGGCCCTGGAGGCCGCGCTCGCGCAGCTCGACCCGTTCCGCGGCCGGCTCGGCGAGTCCGCCGCCACGCTCGCGCGCTGCCTCGACCTGGTCGAGAGCCTGCGCGTGCGCCTCATGCGCCTGGACACCTTCGCCTATCTGCGCAACGCCCAGGACGGCACGAACCCCGAGCACCAGGCCGCGTTCGCGCGCGTGAACGCGCTGGGCGCGCGCGTGGCCGCGAGCGTCGCGTTCGTCGACGCCGAGACGGTCGCCCTGCCCGACGGCGTGCTCGAGCGCTTCCTGGCCGAGGAGGCGGCCCTCGCCGGCCACCGCGTGCCGCTGGAGCGCCTGCTCGAGACCAGGCCCTACCGCCTGGGCGGCGAGGCCGAAGGCGCGCTGGCCGCGCTCGGCGCGGTGCTGGGCGCGCCGTACACGATCTACCAGCGTTCGAAATCCAGCGACATCCAGTTCGCGCCCTTCGTCGACGCGCAGGGCCGGCAGCACCCCAACTCGTTCAGCCTGTACGAGACGAGCTACGAGGCCCACGCCGACACCAGCGTGCGACGCGGCGCCTGGGCGTCCTTCACGGCGGGCCTGAAGGCCTACAACAACACGTACTCGGCCACGATCGCCACCGAGGTGAACAAGAACGTGGCGCTCGCGCGCCTGCGCGGCCACCGCAGCACCGAGGAGTACCTGCTGCAGCCGCATCGCGTGCCGCACGCGCTGTACACGAACATCCTGGAGATCGTCGGCACCGAGCTCGCCCCGCACATGCAGCGCTACCAGCGCCTGCGCCAGCGCGTGCTGGGGCTGGACAAGGTGCTGCACTGCGACCTGCGCGCGCCGCTGGACGCCGGCTTCCAGCCGCCGATCTCGTACGAGCAGGCCTGCGAGACGCTGCTCGCCTCGATGGCGATCATGGGCGACGAGTACGTGGACCTGATGCGGCGCGCGCTCACGCAGCGCTGGGTCGACCGCGCCGACAATGTCGGCAAGTCCACCGGCGCGTTCTGCTCGTCGCCGCACGGCGTGCACCCGTACATCCTGATCACCTGGGCCGGCACGACGCGCAGCGTCTTCACGCTGGCGCACGAGCTCGGCCACGCGGGGCACTTCGGGCTGGCGATGAAGCACCAGCGCTACGTCAACACGCGGCCCGCGATGCCCTTCATCGAGGCGCCGTCGATCATGCACGAGATGCTGCTCGCGCAGCACATCCTGGCCGGCAGCGACGATCCGCGCACGCGGCGCAGCGTCCTCATGCAGTTGCTGGGCACCTACCACCACAACTTCGTCACCCACCTGCTCGAGGCCCGGCTGCAGCATCGCATCTACGCGATGGCCGAGGCCGGCCAGGCCGTGACGGCCACGCTGCTGAACCGCACCAAGGGCGAGGTGCTGCAGGCGTTCTGGGGCGACGCCGTGCAGATCGACGACGGGGCGCGCATGACCTGGATGCGCCAGCCGCACTACTACATGGGGCTGTACCCGTACACGTATTCGGTGGGCCTGGTCGCGGCCACGGCGATGGGGCAGCTCGTGGCGCGCGAAGGGGCGCCGGCGGTGCAGCGCTGGCTGCAGGTGCTGCGCGCGGGCGGCACGCTCGCGCCGCTGGAGCTGATGCAGCTGGCGGGGGTCGACTTGTCGACGCCGCAGCCGATCCACGATGCGGTGGCGTACGTGGGGGCGCTCATCGACGAGCTGGAGAAGTCGTTCTAGGCTCTGGCACGCGACGAGGGGCCTGGCATCGCCTCGCATCGCGCCACGCCGTCGCCGGAACGCGTTTCGCGCGGGCCGCGATTCGAGGCGATGCCAGGCCCATTCGGCACGCCCTTTCGGTTCAGAAATCGAACTCGAGGTTGTCGATCAGGCGCGTCTTGCCCAGGCGCGATGCGGCGAGGGCGACCAGGGGCGTCCTGGCGGTGAAGTCCTCGGGCGTGGGCGGCAGCAGGTCGATGCGGCGGCGCACGGTCAGGTAGTCCGTCTTCCAGCCGCGGGCGTCGAGTTCGGCCCTCTGCCGAGCTTCCACGGCCGCGACGTCGCGCGCGCCCTCGCGCAGCGCGGCCGCGATCGCGCGCAGCGCGCGCACGAGCGCCGTGGCCTCGGCGCGCTCGTCCTGGCTGAGGTAGCCGTTGCGCGACGACAGCGCCAGGCCGTCGTTGGCCCGCACGGTGGGCGCGCCGACGATCTCGGTGGGCAGCGCGAACTGGCGCGCCATCGCCTTGATCACCATCAGCTGCTGGTAGTCCTTCTGCCCGAACACGGCCACGGCCGGCTGCACGCACTGGAACAGCTTCATGACCACCGTGCACACGCCGGTGAAGAAGCCGGGGCGGAACTCGCCCTCGAGCAGGTCGGCGATGGCCGCGGGCGGCGTCACCTTGAAGGTCTGCGGCTCGGGATAGAGCTCGGACTCGCTGGGCGCGAACACGATGTCGCAGCCCGCGCCCTCGAGCAACTGGCAGTCGCGCTCCAGCGTGCGCGGGTACTGGTCGAAGTCCTCGTGCGGCAGGAATTGCAGGCGGTTGACGAAGATCGTGGCGACCACCGGGAACCCATGCAGCGCCGCCTCGCGCACCAGCGCCAGGTGGCCCTCGTGCAGGTTGCCCATCGTCGGCACCAGGGCCGTCCTGGTGGAGCCGGCCAGCACGGCGCGCAGGTCGGCGAGGGTGTGGATGACTTGCATGGTGGTTCCAGTGTGCCGTGCGGGGCTGTCCGAATCAGTAGGTGTGGACGTCGGCCTGCGGGAAGCTGGCGTCCTTGACCGCGGCGACGTAGCGCCCGATGGCCGCGGCGATCGAGCCGCCTTCGGCCATGAAGTTGCGCACGAAGCGCGGCTTGCGGCCCGAGCCCAGGCCCAGCATGTCGTGCAGCACCAGCACCTGGCCGGACGTGCCGCCGCCGGCGCCGATGCCGATGGTGATGAGCTCGGGGTTCTCGCTCGTGATCTCGGTGGCGAGCGCGGCCGGCACCATCTCGAGCACCAGCATCGCGGCACCGGCCTCGGCCAGCTCGCGCGCGTCGCGGTGCAGCGCGGCGGCGCTGTCGCCCTCGCGGCCCTGCACGCGAAAGCCCCCGAGCGCGTGCACGCGCTGCGGCGTCAGGCCCAGGTGGGCGCACACGGGGATGCCGCGCGCCACCAGGTGCGAGACGATCTCGGCCGTCCAGCCGCCACCTTCGATCTTGACCATGCGCGCGCCGGCGCGCATCAGGGCCACGGCCGAATCGAGCGCGGCGCCCTTGCCGTTTTCGTAGCTGCCGAACGGCATGTCGGCGATGAGCCAGGCCGTGGGCTGCACGCGCGCCACGCACTCGGTGTGATAGACCATGTGCTCCAGCGTCACGGGCAGCGTGGTGGTGCGGCCCTGTATCACGTTGCCGAGCGAATCGCCCACCAGCAGCGTGTCGACGCCGGCTTCGTCGAGCAGTTGCGCGAACGTGGCGTCGTAGCAGGTGAGCATGGCCACCTTCTCGCCGCGGGCGCGCATCTCGCGCAGCTTGGGCAGCGTGACGGCGGCGCGGGCCGCCTGGGCGGACGAGGTGGGGCTGGTATGGGCGCTCATGCGGTTGTCCTGTGGGAAGACGGGTAGCTGCCTGGACTCCGGCGACCCTGGTCGGGCCCCGGATGCGGCGCGCGAGGCGCATTGTGCACAGGTCCGCGACCCGTTGTGCGGCAGTGCACAAAAGTTGGGCGAAAGACCCTAATGCGCCGCGGCGCCGGCCCGCCCGATGTCCGCGCGCGGGCGCCGGGCCAGCGCCGCCAGCGCGCCCGCCAGCGCCGGGTGGTGGAAGCGGTAGCCGGCCGCCAGCGCCGCCGCCGGCACCGCGTTCTGGCCCTCCAGCAGCAGCTCGGCCATCTCGCCCAGAGCCGCGCGCATCGGAGCGTGGGGCACGCGCAGGCGGACGCCGCGGCCGAACGATGCCGCCAGCGCGCGGGTGAAGGCCTCCTGGCCCGGCGTCTCCGGCGCGACCGCGTTGACGGCGCCCGCCAGGCCGCCGTCGGCCAACGCGAAGCGCAGCAGGCCCACGGCGTCGTCCAGGTGGATCCAGGGCGCGGGCTGGCGGCCCGAGCCCAGCACCGCGCCCAGGCCCAGGCGCGCCGACAGCGCCAGCATCGGATACGCCCCGTCGCCCCGCCCCAGCACGACCCCCAGGCGCATCCGCACGACGCGCACGCCCAGCGCCTCGGCGCGTCGCGCCTCGTGCTCGATCGCCGCGCACAGGTCGGACTGGAACTGGCCCGGTCGCGCCGGCGCGGTCTCGTCGCAGGGGTCGAACGCCCCGCCCGGCGTCGCGCCGTAGAAGCCGACGGCCGAGGCGCTGACCAGCACGCGCGGCCGCTGCTGCAGGCGCCGCATCAGGTCGACCACGGCGGCCGTCACCGCGGTGCGGCTGCGCAGGAGCACCGCACGGCGGGCGCGCGTCCACGGCTGGCCCAGCACACGGGCGCCGGCAAGGTTGACGACGGCGTCGATCACCGTCTCGGACGGGATGTCGTCGAGGCGGTCGACGACCCAGGTGTCGTCGCCGAACAACGCGCGCGCCTGCACCAGGTCGCGGGCGAGGACGATGACGCGGCGGCCGTCGCGCCGCAGGTCGGCCACCAGCGCCGAGCCGACGAAGCCCGTCGCGCCCGTCACGAGCACGGCCGGCCGGATGCGGTCGTCCTGGCGCGGCGTCGCGGGCGCGGACGCGGACACGCGCCCCAGCGCGCGCACGGCGATCGCGTTGCGCACGCTCCACGCGGCCACGCCCGCGGCGCAGACGCTGAACGCCACCGAGGCGAGGCCGTGCGGCGTCCACGCGATGCCCGTCGGCCGGCCCGCCCAGTCCGCCAGGTGCGGCGCGAGCGTGGCCAGGAACAGGCCGTAGGTCAGCGCCAGCACGGTGTGCAGCACGCGCTCGAACGGCGGCAGGCGGCGGCTGCGGTCCTCCTCCAGGAAGTCGGCCAGCGTGATGACCACCTCCACCCCCAGCAGCCCGCCCAGCAGCCACGCGAGCGCGCCCTGCCACTGCGTCCAGGCCAGCGCCAGGAACACCACGCCGTAGATCGCCTCGCGCGCCGCATGCAGCGCCAGCTCGCGCCGCGCGGAGACGCGTTGCGGGAGCTTGGCGTGCAGCTCGTGGTGCCAGAGGTTGTCGAAGCCGCCGAGCAGCGCCTGCACGGCCAGGATGGCGAAGACGGCGTTCATTGCGCGCTCCCTTCATGGATGGCGAGAACCGGGTCGGCGAACACCCCCGACTGGTGGAAGGTGTGGCCCCACAGCGGGTGCACCATGTCCAGGTCGAAGCGGAACAGGCCCGCGCCCAGGTCGGTGTGCACCACGCGGCAGGTGCCCGGCGACAGCAGCGCCGGCACGCGCAGGCGCAGCCGGCCCAGCGCGAGGAAGAAGGCGCGGCTCTCGAAGACCAGCGCGCCGTCCTCCTCGAACACGCGCAGGTCCATGCCCAGGCCGCCGTCGGTGCGTTCCTCCAGGCCGCCGGCGCCCTGCTGCTTGACCGAGCGCACGACGTGCGGTGCGCCCGCATCGACCGTGTGGAAGTGGCGCTCCCACACCATGCCGCCGCGGCCGTCGTCGAACACGCGGACCGCGGCCGGCACCTCGTCCGTCGTGCCCGACAGCGGGCTGCCGAAGGCCCGGGCCAGCGCGGCGAAGACGCGGCCCGCCAGGGAGCAGCGCAGCGCCAGGCGGCCGGCGTAGGTCGCGCTGCCGTGGCCGCGGCCGAAGCGGCGCCGCACCGCGGCGGGCAGGCGGGCCCAGCCCGCGGGGCCGACCAGCGCGGCCAGGTCGAGGGACAGGTCCGTGGCCGGCGTCGGGGCGGCGGCGGGCGTGGGGAGCGTGCGTGTCATGGGGTTCTCGGAATCGTTGTTGGACACACCCCTTTCGCGAAAAGCGGGCCAGCGGGTCGGCGCTCGCAAGTCGTTGATTCGATTGATGTTTCTTTCATGGACTGCATACTTCGTATACAGTGCCTGGCACGCCGGTTGTCAACGGCGTTGACAGGCCATGCTGATCCACGTCGTCCTCGCCTTCTCCCTGTTCGAGACGCTCGCGCTGTCGGGCGTGCTGCTGGCGTGGGCCGACCGCGTGGCGGGCGCGCGGCTGCTGGCCGCGTTCCTGGGCGGCATCTCGGTGTGGATCGTCGGCAACGAACTGCCGAACTGGTTCGGGCACGGCATGGAGCCCGCGTCGATGGCGCTGCTGGCGACGGCGCCGGTCACCTCCGCGTTCTTCTTCCACTTCGTGGTGGTGTTCTGCGGCGTGCGCGTCCCGCGCGCGGCGATCGCCGGCGGCTACGCGCTGGGCGGGATGTCGACGCTGGTGTCCGAGTTCCTGCTGCCGGCCTACCTCGTGCAGAACCGCTACATCGGCTGGATCGCCCTGCCCCACGCCGCCGGCTGGATCGCGAGCACGGCCTGGGTGATCCTCGGCGCGGCCGGCATCGCAGTACTGCTGACCTCTCTCGTGCGCGCGCGCCAGCCGGCGTTCAGCCAGATCGCGGCGGTGGCCGCGTCCTGCCTGTGGGGCTTCGTCTGCCTCACCGGCTACGGCATGGCGGTGCTCGATCTGCCCATCTATCCGTTCCCTCTGCTGGGGCTGCCGCTGTATCCGGTGATCCTGGTCTACGGCATCCTGCGCTACGGCGTGTTCGTGGCCAACGCGTGGGCGCGGCGCGCGCTCGTGTGGACGCTGCTGCTCGCGCTCGGCGCGGCCGTGGTGGCGCTGACGCCCCTGCTCCCGTTCGAGTCGCGCTGGGTCGGCGGCCTGGCGGTGGCCGCCAGCTGCCTCGCGCTGAACGGGCCGATCCGGCGCGTCGCGGAGCGCCTGGTCTATCCGGGCGGCAGCGTGACGGCGGCCGACCTGCTCGCGTGGCGCCAGGCGCTGCAGTCCGAGGAGGACGCCCAGGCCCTGGCCGCCGCCGCCAGCGCAATGCTGAGCCGGCGCATCGGCACGCGCGTCGAGGTGCGCATCGGCGAGGACGCCCCGGGCGACGCGGCCGCCCCGCGCCTGGTCGCCGTGCGCGGCCCCGACGCGTGGACGACGGCACTGGCCGGCTGGGACGCCGCACCGCCCGGCCCGCGCCACGTCGCCGAGCTGTTCGGCTCCGTGGTGGCCGAGGCGGCCGCGCGCGTCGAGCAGACGCAGCAGATCGCCGCGCGCGAACGCGAACGCCAGCTGCAGGCGCGCCTGGCCGAACTGGGCGCGCTCGCCGCGACGGTGGCGCACGACATCCGCAACCCGCTCAACATCATCGCCATGGCCGTGGCCGGCTCGCCCGCCGACACGCGGCGCGAGGTCGCCGACCAGGTCGCGCGCATCGCCAACCTCACCAGGGACCTGCTGGACTACGCCAAGCCCTGGAAGCTCGCGCCGGCCCGCATCGACCTCGCCGCGCAGGTGCGGCACGCGGCGCTGCGGCTGCCGCGGGTGAGCCTGGCTCCGAGCCTGGCCGGCGAGCTGCCGGTCGAGGCGGACGCGCGCCGCGTCGAGCAGGCGCTGACCAACCTGTTCGAGAACGCGCGCGTGGCGGCGACGTCCGGCGACGATTCACAGGCCGGCCGCGTGCACGTCGAAGCCGAGTCCGTGCCCGGCGCGCTGCTGCTGCACGTGTGCGACGACGGCCCGGGCGTGCCGGCCGAGATCCGCGACCGCCTGTTCGAGCCCTTCGCCTCGCGCAGCCCCGGCGGCACCGGCCTGGGCCTGGCCATCGTGGCGCGCATCATGAGCGCGCACGGCGGCTCGGTGGCGCTGACCGAGCGCCCGCCGTGGCGCACCTGCTTCACCCTCTCGTTCCCCACCACGCCATGAGCGACGCACGGCCGCCCGAAAGGCGCTCGCACCGCAGCCCGCAGGGCGGAGGTTTCCTGATGAGCGACGCACGGCCGCCCGAAGACGCTCGCACCGCAGCCCGCAGGGCGGAGGTTTCCTGATGAGCGACGCACGGCCGCCCGAAAGGCGCTCGCACCGCAGCCCGCAGGGCGGAGGTTTCCTGATGAGCGACGCACGGCCGCCCGAAGGCGCTCGCACCGCAGCCCGCAGGGCGGAGGCTTCCTGATGAGCTACACCCCCGAATCCGGCCGCGTGCTGCTGGTCGACGACGAGCCCGCGTTCCAGCGACTGGGCGGCTCGTTCCTGCGCGACCTCGGCCACGTCGTGACGGTCGCCGGCGACGGCGAGCAGGCGCTGGCCGCGTTCGAGCGGCAACGGCCCGAGCTGGTGCTGCTCGACCTGGCGATGCCGCCGCACATGGACCCGGAGATCGGCCTGGAGCTGATCCCGCGCTTTGCCGGCGTGCCGGTCGTGGTGCTGACCGGCCACGGCGAGCACGAACTCGCGCTGCGCGCGACCGCGCTCGGCGCCTGGGACTTCCTCACCAAGCCGATCGACCCCGACATGCTGCGCTTCGTCGTCGCGCGCGCGCTGCGCAAGGCGCGGCTGGACGCGGAGGTGGCCGCGCTGCGCGCCGGCGCGGCCGCGGACGACCTCGGCCTGGTCGGCCAGGCGCCGGCGATGGCGCAACTGCGCGCGATGGTGCGGCGCGTGGCGCAGACCTCGGTCAGCGTGCTGGTGCTCGGGCCCACGGGCACGGGCAAGGAGCTGGTCGCGCGCGCGCTGCACGCGTGCGGCGCGCGCAGCGCGGGGCCATTCGTCGCGATCCACTGCGGCGCGCTGTCCGCCGAGCTGCTCGAGAGCGAGCTGTTCGGCCACATGAAGGGCAGCTTCACCGGCGCCTACCGCGACCAGCCCGGCCTGGTCGAGGCCGCGCACGGCGGCACGCTGTTCCTCGACGAAGTGGGCGAGATGCCAGCGCCGATGCAGGTCAAGCTGCTGCGCTTCCTGCAGGAGGGCACGTTCGTGCCGGTGGGCGGACGCGTGCAGAAGCGCGCCGAGGCGCGCGTGGTCGCGGCCACGCACCGCGACCTGGAGGCGATGGTGCGCGACGGCAGTTTCCGCGAGGACCTGTTCTACCGGCTCAAGGGCGTGGTGCTGCGCACGCCGGCGCTGGCCGAACGCCCCGCCGACGTGCCGCAGCTGTCCACCCGCTTCCTGCACCGCGTGGCCCCGCGCGCCGGCTTCACGGCCGGTGCGCTCGCGTGGCTGACCGCGCGCGAGTGGCCCGGCAACGTGCGCGAGCTCAAGGCGGTGGTCGAGTCCGCCGGCGCCTTGCTGCTGCCCGGGCAGGACGAGGTCGACGCCGAGCTGCTGCGCCTGGCCAGCGGCGACGCCGCCGACGCGGGCGCCCCTGCGGGCGCCGTCGACGCGTCCAGCGGCCCGCTGGAGGCCGCGCTCAACGAGCTCGAGCTGCGCCTCGTGCGCGATGCGATGACGGCCGCGGGCGGCAACCAGTCGGAGGCGGCACGGCGGCTGGGCGTCTCGCGCGTCGGCCTGATCAAGAAGCTGACGCGCCTGGGCCTGCGCTGAAGCGCTCGACGAGGAAGTCCACCAGCGCCCGCACCCGGTTCGGCACGAAGCGGCCGCTGGGCAGCAGCGCGTGCAGCGGATAGGGCTCGGTGCGCCACTCGGTCAGCAGCGGCAGCAGCGCGCCGCTGGCCACGTCGCGGCCCACGTCGATCTCGGACTTCAGGATGATGCCGCGCCCCGCGAGCGCCCACTCGCGCGCGAGCGAGGCGTCGTCGACGCTGCGGTCGCCGTCCACGCGCACCTCCGTCCACTGGCCGTCGCGGCAGAAGCGCCACGCGCGGTGGCGGCGGCCGCCGCGGTCGAAGGTGATGCAGTTGTGCTGCGCCAGGTCCTGCGGCGTGCGCGGCGTGCCGTGGCGGCGCAGGTAGTCGGGCGCGGCGCTGCAGATCGGGTACGCGTCGGCCAGCGTGCGCGCGACCAGGCGCGAGTCGGCCAGCGCGCCGTAGCGGATCGCGACGTCGACCTCGTCGCGCATCACGTCGAGCACGCGGTCGGCCACCGACAGCTGCAGCTGCAGCCCCGGATGCGCCTGCATGAACTCGTCGAACAGCGGCAGCAGCACGGTGCGCGTGAGGTCGGACGGCGCCGCCACGCGCACCGTGCCCACCAGCGTGGCGCGGTCGGCATGCACCTGCGACTGGCCTTCGTCCAGCAGCTCGAAGGCGCGCGCCGCGTAGTCCAGCAGGATCTGGCCCTGCGGCGTCAGGCGCATCGCGCGCGTGGAGCGCTCGAACAGCCGCGTGCCCAGCTGCGACTCCAGGCGCTTGAGCGTGGCGCTGGCGGCCGCCGGCGTGATGCCCAGCGCCCGCGCGGCCGCCGTCAGCGTGCCGCCGCGCGCGGTCTGCACCAGCACCTGCAGGTCGGCGATATTTTCAATTTTCATTTGAAAGTGATCCGCTCGGCGGCCATCTTATCAATCCCGGCTTGCGCTCCTACGATACGGGCATCGCAACCGGAGTTCGCCATGAAAGCCATCGGATACCGCCAGAACCTGCCCGTGGACCAGCTCCACGCCCTCGAAGACCTCGAGCTGCCCGCCCCGCAGCCCGGCCCGCGCGACCTGCTCGTGCGCGTCAAGGCCGTCTCGGTCAACCCGGTCGACACGAAGGTGCGCCGCAACCGCGCGCCCAAGCCCGGCCAGCCGGAGGTGCTGGGCTGGGACGCCGTGGGCATCGTCGAAGGCCGCGGCGCGGACGTGCAGGGCTTCCAGGTCGGCGACCGCGTCTGGTACGCAGGCTCGATCACCCGCCCCGGCGCGAACAGCGAGCTGCACGTCGTCGACGAGCGCATCGCCGCCAACGCGCCCGTGTCGCTGGAGGACAGCCAGGCCGCCGCGCTGCCGCTGACCGCGATCACCGCGTGGGAGCTGCTGTTCGACCGCCTGCGCGTCCCGCAAGGCGGCGGTGCGGGCCAGTCGCTGCTGGTGGTGGGTGGGGCCGGCGGCGTCGGCTCGATCCTGATCCAGCTCGCGCGCCAGCTCACGCAGCTGACGGTGATCGCCACCGCGTCGCGGCCCGAGACGCAGGCCTGGTGCCGCGAGCTCGGCGCCCACGCCGTCATCGACCATGCACAGCCGCTCGCGCAGGCACTCAAGGACGGCGGCCATGGCCAGGTCGATTTCGTCGCCGCGCTGACGCAGACCGGCCAGCACTACGAGCAGATCGTCGAGAGCCTGAAGCCGCAGGGCGCGCTGGCCGTCATCGACGACATGCCCGTGCTCGACGCGATGAAGCTCAAGACCAAGGCGATCTCGCTGCACTGGGAGCTGATGTTCACGCGCTCGATGTTCGGCACGCCCGACATGGCCGAGCAGGGCAGGCTGCTCGCGGAGGTGGCGCGCCTGGTCGACGCCCAGCGCCTGCGCACCACCGCCGGCGCGCACTACGGCAGCATCAACGCCGCCAACCTGCTGCGCGCGCACGCCTTCATCGAGAGCGGCAAGGCGCAGGGCAAGGTCGTGCTGGAGGGCTTCTGAGATGAACCCGACCATCGCCACCGCCTCCATCTCCCAGGACGCCGCGCAGGCGCTGCTGGCCGCCGCGAACGCCGCGTCGCGCGACCTGGGCGTCGCCGTGACCATCGCGATCACCGACGCCGGCGGGCACCTGACGGCGCTCGCGCGCGACGACGGCGCGCCCTTCCTCAGCGTCAACGTCGCGATCGACAAGGCGTGGACGGCGACGTCCTTCGGTCTGCCCACGCACACCTGGGCCGACGTGATCGCCAACCCGCAGGTCGCGCAGCTCGCGCACCAGCCGCGGCTGGTGGCCGTCGGCGGCGGCCTGCCCATCGTCAGCGCGGGGCGCGTCGTGGGCGGCATCGGCATCTCGGGCGGCAACGCCGCGCAGGACCGCCAGGCCGCCGAGGTCGCGCTCAAGGCCGTGGGCTTCGAGGTGGCAGCATGAAGCGCGCGCTGGCGGGCCTGGCGCTCGCTGTCGCGACGCTCGCGCACGCGGCCGGGCCCACGAGCGCGCGCGAAGCCACGGCCGACTTGTACGCCCGCATGAGCGCCGGCGACCTGCGCGGCGTCGAGCGCTACGTGCCCGCCGCGGGCTTCACCGAGCTCGACGGCGACGCCGGCGCGCCGCACCGCATCGGCGCGGACGCGTTCGC
>Ga0207427_100563_pt1 | contig 18735 bp, 16 predicted proteins | sample AraplaCL_Cvi_mMS_FD_184268 | JGI IMG/M metagenome (GOLD analysis project Ga0207427, IMG submission 184268) | Arabidopsis root microbial communities from the University of North Carolina, USA - plate scrape CL_Cvi_mMS (SPAdes) (version 2) | ecosystem: Host-associated > Plants > Roots > Endosphere ... | reverse complement strand
TGGGACGTCGCGTGCGCGCTGTGGGCGCGGGGGTGGGTGCTGGGTTGCAGGGCCATGGTGTCGCTCCGGGAATGGTCGGGAGGGTTCGGTTCAGAAGCCGGCGTGCGCGCGCGCGGTCGCGAGGCGCTGGGCCAGCTCGTCCAGGTTCTTCTGGTCGCGGCGGTCGGCCACCTTGGCCAGCATCGCCTCGCGGCGCTGGATCAGGCGCTCGACGGTGGCCACGCGGATCTCGCGCTGGACCAGCCGCTGGCGATGCGCCTCCACCATGCGATGCGCGTGCTCCAGCACGGACTGCTGCTGCGTGATCGCCTGGTCCAGGCGCGACAGGAAGCCCTGGTAGCTGCGCAGGATCTCGATGGTCGCGGCCTGCTGGAACTGCGCCGACCACTTGCGGCAGTAGTCGGTGCGGTAGGTGGCCAGGCCCTCGGCCTGCTGCTGCTGCGTTTCGGCATTGGCGACGGCGGCGCGCACGGCGGCCATCTGCTCGTCGCGGCGCTTCTGTTCGCGCTCGAGCAGGGTCTTGAGCAGGGCGAGGCGCTTCATGCGGCGCTCCGGCCGGCCGCCTTGGCGGGGGTGGATCCTGCGACTGCGCGCAGGATGACAAGCAGGTCGCCATCCTGCGCGCAGTCGCAGGATCCACGGTGGCGCGACGACATGTCCATCACAGCGTGATCGCCTTGGTCAGCTGATGCTTGCTCTCGGCCATCGACGCGCGCTCGTGCATGTCCTGCTGCAGCAGCGCGGTCAGCTTCGGGCTCATCTTGACGGCCGCGTCGAGTTCCGGATCCGCGCCCGGCGTGTACGCGCCCAGCTGGATCAGGTCGCGCGCCTTGGTCACCTTGGACAGCGCCTGGCGGGCGATGCGCGCCGCGGCCAGGTGGTCGCGCGGGGCGACGCTGGTCATCACGCGCGAGATCGACTTCTCGACGTCGATGGCCGGGAAGTGGCCGCTCTCGGCCAGCTCGCGCGACAGCACGATGTGGCCGTCGAGGATGCCTCGGGCCGCGTCGGCGATCGGATCCTGCGGGTCGTCGCCCTCGGTCAGCACCGTGTAGAAGGCCGTGATCGACCCGCCGCCCGCGCCGGCGTTGCCCGAACGCTCGACCAGCTGCGGCAGCTTGGCAAAGCAGCTGGGCGGATAGCCGCGCGTGGCCGGCGGCTCGCCGATGGCCAGCGCGATCTCGCGCTGCGCCATCGCGAAGCGCGTGAGCGAGTCCATCAGCAGCAGCACGTGCTGGCCGCGGTCGCGGAAGTGCTCGGCGACGGCGGTGGCGTAGTTGGCGCCCTGCATGCGCACCAGCGGCGGCGCGTCGGCCGGCGCGGCCACGACCACCGAGCGCGCGAGGCCGTCCTCGCCGAGGATGTCCTCGATGAATTCCTTGACTTCGCGGCCGCGTTCGCCGATCAGCCCGACGACGATCACGTCGGCCTGCGTGTAGCGCGCCATCATGCCCAGCAGCACCGACTTGCCGACGCCGGTGCCGGCGAACAGGCCGATGCGCTGGCCGCGGCCCACGGTCAGCATGGAATTGATCGCGCGCACGCCGGTGTCCAGCGGGCTGCGCACCGGGTCGCGCTCCATCGCGTTGATCGAGCGGCGCACCATCGGCTCGTCGCGCACCTCGGCCAGCGGGCCGAGGCGGTCCAGCGGACGGCCGTGCGCGTCGACGACGCGGCCCAGCAGGCCCGAGCCCATCGGCAGGTGCAGGCCGCGATCCTCGCTGCGGCGCCACGGGTGGTTCTCGGCGCCGAACTGCGGCGGCAGGTGCGGCACGGCGCGCGGCATCACCCTCGCGCCGCTGGCCAGGCCGTGCAGCTCGCCGGTGGGCATCAGGAAGGCGCGGTCGCCGTCGAAGCCGACGACCTCGGCCGTGACGGGCGGCTCGTTGGGCGACCCGGAGACGTCGCAGACCGAGCCGACGGGCACGCGGACGCCGGCGGCTTCCAGCACGAGGCCGGTGACGCGCACCAGCGTGCCCTGCATCTCCAGCGGCTGCGGGACCAGGGCGTACTTCTCGATGTCGACCAGGTAGCGCTGCCAGCGGGCGGCGCGCTCCGACACGGGCGTGGCGGCAGGCGTCATTCGTCCGCGCCTCCGACGATGATCTCGGGCGCGTCCCAGGTGTCCTCGCGGCCGAACACGGCGGCGGCGGCGGCCCAGCGGGTGCCGATGCGGGCGTCGACCTGGCCCAGGTCCGAATCGACGATGCAGCCGCCAGGCTCGATGGCCGGGTCGGCCACGATGCGGGCGTCGCGCGCCTTGAGCGCCTCGCCGGCGCCGGCCATCACGTGCTGCTGGTCGGCCGGGTGCACGCGCACGCGCAGGTGGCGCGCGGACAGCACGATCGCGTTGACGGCTTCCTGCGCGACGCGCGAGACGATCTCGGGACGCGTGTCCAGCTCGTGGCGCACGACCTGGCGCGCCAGCTGCACGGCGGTGCGGGTGACGGCCAGCGCCATCTGCTCCTCCAGGCCGCTCCACTGCTCGTCCAGGCTGGCCAGCAGGTTGCCGAACTGGGCGGCCATCTGGCGGGCGAAGGTCTCCTTGAACGCCTCGAGCGCGACCTGGCCGTCGCGATACCCGTCCTGGTATCCGGCCTCGCGCGCATGCTGCACCTCGGCCAGCCACTCGGCCTCGGTCGGCGGCGGCGGGGGCGGCGGCGGCGCAGCGTGCACCTTGTTCTCGGGGCGGTCGGCCGGGTGCGGCGATTGCGGGCCGGTGCCGCCGAACGAGCCGGGGCGCCAGCTGGCAAAGCCCTCGAGCTCCTCGCGCGGGATGAAGCGCGACTGCGGCGCGCCGCGCGGGGGCAGCGGCGCGGGCTTGTCGAAGTCCTCGGCCGCGCGCGTGTGGAACGTCGAGGCTTTAGAGGAAGTCATCGGCGCCTCCCGAAGCCAGCACGATCTGGCCCTCGTCGACCAGGCGGCGGACGATCTTGAGCATTTCCTTCTGCTCGGACTCGACTTCCGAGACCCGCACCGGGCCGCGCGAATCGAGGTCCTCGCGCAGCGTCTCGGCGGCGCGCGTGGACATGTTGCGGAACACCTTCTCGCGCAGCTCGGGCGTGGCGCCCTTGAGCGCGATGACCAGCGACTCGCTCTGCACTTCCTTGAGCAGCGACTGGAAGCCCTTGTCGTCGAGCTTGTTCAGGTCGTCGAACGTGAACATGTTGTCCATGATCTTCTGGGCCAGCTCGTTGTCCGCTTCGCGGATGTAGTCGAGCGCCGAGGTCTCCACCGACGAGCCCATCAGGTTGATGATCTCGGCCGCGGTCTTGACGCCGCCCAGCGACGCCTTCTTGAGCTTCTCGCCGCCGGCGAGCACCTTGCTCATCACTTCGTTCAGGTCCTTGAGCGCGGACGGCTGGATGCCGTCGAGCGTGGCGATGCGGATCAGCACCTCGTTGCGCTGGCGCTCGGTGAACGACTTGAGCACCGACGAGGACTGGTCGAAGTCCAGGTGCACCAGGATCGCCGCGACGATCTGCGGGTGCTCGTTGCGCAGCAGTTCGGCCACCGAGCTCGCGTCCATCCACTTGAGCGACTCGATGCCGGTGACGTCGCTGCCCTGCAGGATGCGGTCGATCAACAGGTTGGCCTTGTCCTCGCCGAGCGCCTTGCGCAGCACGGCCTTGACGTATTCGTCGGTGTCCTGCACCAGCACGTGCTGGGACTGGGCGATGGTGCCGAAGCGGTCGAGCACGCCGTCCATGCGCTCGCGCGTGATGGACTTCATGCGGGCGATCGTCTCGCCGAGTTTCTGCACTTCCTTGGGCGCCAGGTGCTTGAAGACGGCCGCGGCCTCCTCCTCGCCGAGCGACATCAGCAGGATGGCGGCGTCCTCGACGCTCTGGTCTTCCTTGGCGGTCTTGGGCAACGGCATGGTGGTCTCGTCGTGCTCGGAGCGTCAGGTGGCGGCGGATTCGCCGTTGACCCAGTCGCGCACGATGTTGGCGACGACGGTCGGGTTGTCCTTGGCGAGCTGGCGCGCGCTCTCGAGCTTCTTGGCCATCTGCGGCGCCTCGAGCAGCTCGGGCAGCGAATCCATCGGCAGCTCGTTCTGGTCGTCGACCACGGCATTCAGGCCTTCGTCCTTGGGCTCGACGATCGCCGGCGCGAGCGCGGCCATCACGGCCGGGCGCACCAGGCCGAACAGCACGGCCAGCGCCACCAGCGTCAGGCCCGCGGGCACGCCGCCGGCGCGCAGCAGGTCCAGCAGCCATTGCTGCTTCCACAGCGGCAGGTCCTCGGCCTTCATCGAGGCCTCGGCCTTGAACGGCGCGTTGATCACCTTGACCGAGTCCCCGCGCGTCTGGTCGAAGCCGATGGCCTCCTGCACGAGCGCGGTGAGCTTGTCCATCTCGTCCTGCGACAGCGGCGTGCTGGTCGTCTTGCCCTTGGCGTCGGTGTTGACCTTCTGGTTCACGACGACCGCGGCATTCAGGTGGCGCACCAGGCCGGTGGCGTTGCGGGTGACGCGCACGGTGCGGTCGACCTCGTAGTTGGTGACCGTCTCGCGATGGCCGTTCGCCCCGACCGTGCCGCCCTGGGCCGCCTGCAGCGGGGCGGAGGCACCGTTGATCGGGGCCGTGGCGGGCACCGGCGGCTGGTTGCTGCTGGCGCCGGGCACGCCCGACGGCACGTTGCCGGCGCTGCCACCCGCGTCGCTGGACTGCTGGCTGCGCACGGTGGCGTCGGCCGGGTTGCCGTTCGGCTTGAACTGCTCGGAGGTGGCTTCGCTCTGCGAGAAGTCGATGTCGGCGGTGACGGTGGCGCGCAGGTTCTCGCGGCCGACCACCGGCTCGAGGAGTTCCTGGATGCGCTTGGTGTAGCTCTGCTCCATCTGCGTGCGGTACTGCAGCTGGGTGGCGTCCAGGCCCTGCGAGCTGGCGCCGCGGTCGCCGTTCTCGGTCAGCAGCGCGCCGGTCTGGTCGAGCACGCTGACGTCCTTGGTCTGCAGCTCGGGCACGCTGGAGGCGACCAGGTGGACGACCCCGGCCAGCTGGCTGCGGTCGAGCGTGCGGCCGCCGCGCAGCATCAGCACGACCGACGCGCTGGGCTTTTGCTGTTCGCGGAAGAAGCCGTTCTGGTTGGGCAGCGCCAGGTGGACGCGGGCGCTCTCGACGGCGTCGATGGAGCTGATCGTGCGGGTGAGCTCGCCTTCGAGGGCGCGCTGCAGGTTCACGCGTTCCTGGGTCTGGGTCTGGCCGAACTTGGCGTTGTCCATCAGCTCGAAGCCGATGACGCTGGACTTGGGCAGGCCGGCGGAGGCCAGCTTCAGTCGCACTTCGTTGACCTTGTCGGCCGGCACGAGGATGGCGGTGCCGCCCTCGGCGAACTTGTAGGGCACCTGCATCGTGGCCAGCTGGACGACGACGGCGCCGCCTTCCTTGTCGGGCAGGTTGGCGAACAGGACGCGGTAGTCACCCTGCGAGCTCCACAGGCAGATCGCCACGATCACGGCGACCAGTCCGGCGACGCCGGCACCCAGCTTCATCTTCGCGCCGGCGGGCATTGCCATCACGCGATCGAGCGGGCCAGGGGTGATGGCGAGGGGAACGGCAGGAGCGAGAGCTTGTTCCATGGAGGCGGGCAGGTCCGGTTTGTTCGCTGGCACCGGGCAGGGAAAGACCCAGCCTCGGCGCAATGGAAGCATTCTTTAGCCTCGGGCTATCGGACGAAGCCACGAGAAGGGCGCCAATCGGCCGGCAGATCTCTTCTTCTGTTACACGCCCGATCGCTAAAGTTCAGACCATGCCAGCCGAACCCACCTCCTCCCTCGCACGCGCCCTGCCCGCTCCCGCGGCCGCCGGCCGCCGCGCGGGCGCGTGGGCGACGAGGAGCGCCGCATGACGATGGACGTCCGACTCAAGCCCTTCGACTTCGCCGCCGCCGTCGCGCGAGCCGGGCTGAAGACCGACGGCACCCCGATCGCCGGCGGCGCCAGCCCGCTGGGCTCGACGGCGGGCGTCTCGGGCGCGGGCAAGGCCGGCTTCGGCACGGCCCTGGCCGACGCGCTCAAGGGCGTCAGCGACACGCAGAACCAGGCCAGCTGGATGCAGAACGAGCTGCAGATGGACAACCCCACCGTCAGCCTCGAGCAGACGATGGTGACGATGCAGAAGGCCCAGATCGGCTTCCAGGCGGCCATCTCGGTGCGCAACCGGCTGGTGCAATCCTATACGGACATCATGAACATGCAGGTCTGAGCGGAGCGCTCGCTGCGACGACGAGGCGCCTGCGGGCGCCTTTTTCATTGCCGGGGTCGGTGCAGGCGGAGGCGTCTCGGCGTTCTGCCAGGACGGGTCAGGCCCTGGGATGCCCATGCCGTACGGGTGGCCGCCCGTGGCGGAGCCAGACCCCTTGCCGGCGCGCCCGCAGCAAAAGGCAAGACCTGACACAGCAAAAGGCAAGACCTGACACCGGCGCCACCCAGCAAAAGGCAAGACCTGACACAGCAAAAGGCAAGACCTGACACCGGCGCCGTCACTCGTCGAGGGGCTCCTCGCCCATCAACCCGCCGACGTGCCAGCAGGCACCGCCCAGCGCCAGGCCGAGCACCGCGAGCGTGAATGCCAGCCGCTGCCCGTGGAACAGCGAGGCGAGCCAGCCGTCGAACTTGACGGTCTGCACGGCGGCGGTGCCACCCAGGCGATCGAGCTCGCGCAGTTCGCGCTGCCGGGCGACGGCGTCGACGTCGGCAGCGCGCCCCGCGGTGAGGTAGACCGCCGCCCCGCCGATGAGGCCGGCGGCGACGATGGCGAGTCCGATGCGTTGGACCAGGCGGTGGGACGAGGACATGGACGCCGATTGTCCCAGCGGCAAGCACGACCACGCCGCTTCGCGGACTTGCGCAAACGGGCGCCGCTGCTTGCGCAAGCGCGCGAGGCCGGGTGTCCGAAAGCGCGGGGTCAGGTCCTGAGTCGCACGGTCGCCTTGCCAAGAAAAGCAGAAGTGCACGATTCAAGACCTGACCCCGCAACCTTCAAGACCTGACCCCACGGTTTGCGCAAGCGGTCGACCCGCTTGCGCATTCCGGCGTCACTTGATGCTGTAGCTGTCGCCGTACGTCTTCCACTTGAGCGGCGTGTCCAGGCCCAGGTTGCCGTTGTTGAGGAAGACGCGCTGCTCGGTGTCGACGCGCGAGGTGTCCGAATGGGCCTCTTCCTTCTTCATCACGGCCTTGCGGACGTCCAGGTAGGCGTTCAGGTAGGTCGTCTCGTTGCCGCCCTGGGCCGGCGTCTTGGCCTTCTTCATCGCGGCCTTGCGGATGCCGCCGAAGCTGTCGGAGTCGTCGCCGGGGCCGTGCATCACCATCGCGTCGTAGTAGATGAACTGGCCCAGCGCGTGCAGGCCGTCGGCCTTGGCCTGGTTGACCGCCGGGTTGAAGTAGATGCTGTCGCGCTCGGCGTCCTGCGCGGCCTGGAACGCGCCGTCCGAGGCCGCCTTGTGCCAGGCCGAGACGTAGGCCGAGCCCAGGCCGGAATGCGAGTCGGTGCCGTTGACCTTCTTGAGCGCCGGCAGGTACTTGGCCAGGCCGTTGCCGGGCGCGCGGTTCGCGTAGTCCTGCACGACCTCCAGCATGTCGCCGGTGCCCGAGCAGAAGCCGATGATGCCGCCCGTGTAGCCGCGGCCGTCGCCGATGTCCTCGATGTAGGTGTACTGCGCCTTCCAGTCCAGCGACGAGTTCTCCGCGCTGGAGACCAGCTCCATCGCGATCTCCTTCTTCTTCGCGTCGAACAGGTCGACCGACGAGACCTTGGCGGCCAGCGCGAGCGCCTTGCCCTCGGCGTCGTCGGCCTGCATCGCGGCCTCGTCGTCCGCGGCACTGCCGCCGCCGCAGCCGGTGACGAGGCAGGACGCCGCCAGCGCGAGCGGCAACAGGACGAGACCGAGGGGGCGCACGCGGGCGCCGGACACGAGGACAGTCATGGTGGATCTCCGGTGAATGGGTGGGAGGGAAATGGCGCGGAGCCGACGGCCCAGCGCCGGGGAAGGGACCCGGGTGACCGGAGCGCCGTGGAGGCGGCGCTCCGGCGCGGTCACTTGATCGAGTACGGATCGCCGTAGGTCTTCCAGGACAGCGGCGTGTTCAGGTCGAAGTTGCCGGCCTTGAGGAACACGCGCTGCTCCGTGTCGACGCGGCTGGTGTCGCTGTGCGCCTCCTCGGTCTTCATCGCGGCGACGCGGGCGTCGAGGAAGGCGTTGAGCCAGGTGGTCTCGTCGCCGCCCTGCGACGGCGGCTTGGCCTTCTTGAGCGCCGCCTTGCGGATGCCGCCGAAGCTGGTGCCGTCGTCGCCCGGGCCGTGCATCACGATCGCGTCGTAGTAGATGAACTGCCCCAGCGCGCGCACGCCGTCGGCCTTGGCCTGGTTGACGGCCGGGTTGAAGTAGACGGTGTCGCGCTCGGCGTCCTGCGCCTGCTGGAACACCGCGTCCGACGCGGCCTTGTGCCAGGCCGCGACGTAGGCCGTCCCCAGGCCCGTGTGCGAGGCGGTGCCGTTGACCTTCTTGAGCGCCGGCAGGTAGCTGGCCAGCGGGTTGCCCGGTTCGCGGCTGGTGTAGTCCGTCACCAGTTCCAGCATGTCGCCGGTGCCCGAGCAGAAGCCGATGATGCCGGCGGTGTAGCCGCGGCCGTCGCCGATGTCCTCGATGTACGTGTACTGCGCGCGCCAGTCGAGCGACGAGTTCTCCGCGCTGGAGACCAGCTCCATCGCGATCTCCTTCTTCTTCGCGTCGAACAGGTCGGCGGACGACGGCGCCGGAGCGGGCGACGGCGAGGGCGACGGGGAAGGCGACGGCGACGGAGTCGGAGTCGGCGAAGGCGCCGGTGCCGGCGGCGGCGAGCCCACCGGCGTCAGCACGAACTGCTGGTTGCTCGAGCCCGCGCAGTCCCACTGTTGCAGCGCCGCGCCCGCCTTCGTGCTGCGATCGGTGATGTCCAGGCAACGGCCGCTGCCCACGCCCTTGATCGCGACGCCCGAGCCCGAGGTGGTGATCGTGAAGCGCTGGTTGTCCGTGCCCGCGGTCGTCCACTGCTGGAGCTTGGCGCCGTTGGCGGTGGACATGTCCGTCACGTCCAGCGACTTGCCGCTGGCCACGTCGACCAGGCGCCAGCTGCCGCCCGTGTCGGCGCGCAGTTCGAAGTGCTGCGAGGCGCTGCCGTTGCAGGCCTGCTGCTGCACCTTGGCACCGTTGGCGGTGCTGCCGCCGGCGATGTCCAGGCACAGGCCGGACGACACCGCGGACACCTGGTAGGTGCCGGCCGCCACGGCGGCACTGGTGCGCGCCGCCTGCGCGACGAACAGGAATTGCTGCGCCGTCGAGGCATCGCACGACGCCGGCTTGAACGCCCCGGCGGTGGCGGTCGCGCACTGCCCGGAGGACGCGTCGACCAGTGAGAAGCGGTCGCCGCCGACGTGCTGCACGCGGTAGTGCGAGGCGGCCACGTCCAGCGCGGCGACGCCGGCCGATTCCTCGTTGACCTGCACGCGCTGGGTCGCGCGGCGGTTGCAGTTGGCCGCTTGCAGCGCGCCGCTGCCGGCGTCCACGCACTGGCCCGAGGCGGCGCTGACCAGCCGGTAGGTGCCGGCCGGCATCGCGTAGGCGGGCTCGGGGGCGGGGCTGGTCACCTGAGTCCGCGGCGCGACGGCCTCGGCCGACGCGCGCTGGGAGGCGTCGTCGCCGTTGCCGCCACCGCAGGCGCTGAGCACGCTCGCCGCGGCGAGCGCCAAGGGCAGCGGAGCGAAGGGGATGCGGCGCACGGCGGCGCGCACGAAGGTCGAATTCATGGAGGGTCTCCCGATGGGTGTTGGGCCAGGGCCACCGGCCCGGCGCGGGCCGGTGGCCTCCGGTCGCGGCGCGCGGGGCGCCGCCGACCGGAGGAGTCTTCTTATTGCTTGGTGAAGCGCCAGGCCTGGTTCACGTTGCCCGTGCAGGTCCATTGCTGGATCTTGCCGGCGTCGTTGGTGCTCCAGTCGGCCACGTCCAGGCACTTGCCGCTGGTCTCGTTCGTGAGGACGAAGGTCGTCGCGTCGGAGCCCGGCTTGATCGAGAAGCGCTGCGCGCCGGTGCCGTTGTCGGTGTACTGCTGCACCTTGGCGCCGTCGGCGGTGGAGGCCGCCGCGATGTCGATCGCCTTGCCGCTGTTGGTGTTGACCAGGCGATACCAGCCCTGGCCCATGTTCGTCACCGCGAACTTCTGCGCGCCGGTGCCGTTGCACGCGTACTGCTGCACCTGCGCGCTGTTGGCGGTGGAGGCCGCCGCGATGTCCACGCACTTGCCGCTGAAGGCCGACGTGATCGTGTAGGTGCCGTCGGCCAGCGCGCCCGGCTGCGTCGCCTTGGCGCCCGCGAAGATCTTGTAGAACTCGTAGGCCTTGGTGTTGACGAGGCTGAAGTCGTTGAAGTCGCTGCCGCCGGGCATGTCGCGCTGCAGCGCCCAGTAGGCCAGCAGGCCCAGGCCCTTCTGCTGCGCGAAGGCGGCCAGCTGCGTGGCGTCGGACTGGCGGAACACCTCGCTCTGGGTGTCGTTGACGCCGATCATCGGGGTCACGCCGATCATGGCCCACAGCTGCGCGTCGGTCTTGCCCGGGAAGATGGGCTTGATCTGGTTGAACGTGCCCGTCGCGCCGTTGATCGCGCGCTGGCCCATCGCGCTCGTCGCGTCGCCGTAGTCCATCGCCATGATGTTGACCATCGACACGTTGACGCCGGCCTGCGCGGCGCTGCGCACCACCGTCACGGCTTCGGACGGCAGGCCGCCCGGATCAACCGGCAGCGTGTACGACACGTACAGGCCGGGGTAGGTCGTCTGCAGGCGCTTGGTGACGTTGTTGCGGCGCGTGTTGAGCGCGCCGCTGCTGATCTGGCTGCCTTCGACGTCGAAGTCGATGGCGCGCGCGCCAGTGGTGTCGAGCGCGTTCTTGATCAGGTTGTACATGCCGTCGTCCGAGCACGCGCTTTCCAGGTACTGGCCGCTGGCGCCGCCGAACGACAGGATCACGCGGCCGCCCGCGGCCTGGAAGTTCAGGATGTCGCTCTTGCCGGCGCCGCTCAGGTTGGCCTCGAGGCCGCCGCCCATCGAGCAGCCGCCGCCCGACACGCCGAAGGCCATCGTGGCGGCCATCACGCCGCCGGCGGACTTGGCCTGCATCAGGGTGCTCGGCGCGGTGCCGCTGCCGTAGACCCAGGTCTCGAAGTACGGCGCGACCTCGGTCGCATGGGCCAGTTGTGTGAGCGCTATCGTGGCCACGGCGGCCATCAGGGAAAGACGAGTCTTCATGGATTCCTCAGTCGGGTTGGGGAGTTCGGGAAAGGACGCATCCCCTCCGGGAATCGCGTCCGCAGACCTGTGCCGAAGCCGTGTGCGCCGCACCGGCCTTCTCGCCTGTCGCCGAGGCCGCCCGGGTCAGTCGGATGGCTTCGAAAGTCATTAAGTCAATTTGCTTTAATAACTTGAACGAAGCGTAAAGCCGAGTCCGAACTGGTCATGACCGGGTTAGTACCAATAAGTACCGTGATCAAGGTATCGCCGTACCCTGCAAGGTATCGGTGCGTAACGGGAGCGGCCTGGGGACTTCGACCCGGCCGCAAGACCCGGGGCTGGCGGGGCGCGTGCACGGCGGTCCGCATGGAGAAGCGTCATCCTGCGCGCAGTCGCAGGATGACGAGTGTGACTGCCAGGTCGTCAGTCGACCGCCAGCGCCGCCGACCCCGCCGCGCGCCGGTACGTCCGCACCGTCCCCCGCCCGGCCCGCTTGGCCTCGTAGCACGCTTCGTCGGCGGCCTCGAGCACCTGGGCGACGTTGTCGAAGGTGGCGTCGATCGCGACGATGCCGATGCTCGCGCCGACCGACAGCAGCTGCGACTGCCCGCCGCTGCTCCAGACGAGCGTGTGCTCGGCCACGCGCATGCAGATCGCCGAGGCGATGCGCTCGGCGGCGCGCGGGTCGCAGCCGCGCAGCAGCACGGCGAACTCGTCGCCGCCGATGCGCGCGACGGTGTCGTGGGCGCGGGCGCGCCCGAGCAGGATCGCGGCGATGTCCTTGAGCAGCACGTCGCCGGCGGCGTGGCCGCTGCTGTCGTTGACGGCCTTGAAGCGGTCCAGGTCGATGAACAGCGCGGCGGCCGGCTCGGCGTCGGCGCGTTCGCCGATCTCCTCGGCCAGGCGCCCCTCGAACTCGCGGCGGTTGACCAGGCCCGTGAGCTCGTCGTGCGAGGCCGACCACGACAGCTGCTCGCGATGACGGCGGCTCTCGGTGATGTCGGTGAAGATCCAGATCGTGCCGGCGGCCGCGTCGCCCATGCGCACCGGTGCGCCCTGCAGGCGCGCCCAGAAGCGGCTGGAGTCGGCGCGCACCAGCTCGCGTTCGGCGTCGCAGGTGCCGCCGGCGGCGAAGGTCTCGGTGGCCATGCGCATGAAGTCGCGGTGCGCCTCGTCGGACGGGCAGATCACGTGGCTCTGCATGCCGTGCACGCGCGCGCTGTCGTAGCCGAACATGCGCGCGAACTCGTCGCTGACCAGCTCGAAGCGGCCCATGCGCGTGAACGCGATGCCCACCGGCGCGGTGCCCATGACGGCGCGCATCTTGCCCAGCAGCTCGTCGCTGGCCTTGCGCCACTCGGCCTTCTGGCGCAGCACGTACTGGAACACGCGCGCCAGCTCGCCCAGCTCGCCGCCGGACTGCGGCCACGGCTCCTCTGCAGAGAAGCCCTCGCTGATCAGGCGCAGCGCGCGCTTCTCGAGCTGGCGCAGCGGGCGCAGCAGCGCCAGCATCACCAGCAGGATGATCAGGCCGCCGGCCACCGCCACGGCCGCGCCGATCCAGGTGGCCTGGCGCCGGCCTTCGGTCGGGCCGCCCAGCAGCACCTCCGCGGGCGCGCTGCGGAAGATCACCCAGTCGGCCGCGGGCACGCCGGCGACGGCCACGATGTCGTCGCCCAGGTGGCGCGCCGAGCCCTGCGGCTCGATCGGCGCGCCCTCGGCCTGCCATTGCGCCGCGATGCCGGCGAACTGCGGATCGGCCGCGAGCTTGGTCATCACGCGCGCCGGGTCCGCGCTGGAGACGACGTTGCCTTGGGCGTCGGCGATCACCGTGGCCACCGGGCTGTGGTCGTCCATCGCCGGGCGCGTCAGGTCGTTGAGCAGCGCGTTGGACGACAGCTTCATGCCGCCGATCAGCACGGCGGCCACGCGGCCGTCGGCGTCGAACAAGGGCATGGTGATCGCCACCATCGGCGTGCCGCTGGTGCGGCTGACGCCCACGCGCGAGACCACGCTGCGGCGCTCGCGCACGGTGCGGCGCAGGTAGTCGCGGTCGGAGGCGTCGATGTCGGTGCTGCGCACGTCGCCGTTCTCGACGAAGCCGACGACATGCAGGCGCGCGTCGGCCACGAACACGCCGTCGAACAGGCTGGCCAGCACGCGCTGGCCGCCCAGCCACTGCTTGACGGTCGCGGGGTCGGCCAGTTGCGTGGCGGGCAGCTGGTCGGCGCCGGCGCGCAGCGCGTTCTGCAGCGACACCACCTTGGCCGTCAGCACCAGGCCGATGCGTTCGACGTTGGCGACTTCGGAGTCGATGGCCGAGCGCTGGGTGCGCTGCTCCATCGCGCGCAGCACGAGCACGACGGTGAGCGCGACGCTCGCGCCGATGAGCACCAGGCCCGCGAGCGCGAGCCGTACCTTGAGCGAGCCGCCGAAATAGCGCAGAGCACGCATCGCGGGTGTCCTTCGAGCAGCGCGCGCTACTCGTTCGACATCATCCGCCGGCGCTTCTGCGTCTGGTCGATGTAGACCTGCAGTGCACGCTGCGCCGTCGGATTCATGCCGACGATCTCGCACCCGAGCCGCACGGAGCCGTTCTCGGCGCCGGTGGAGGTGACGTGATGCAGCATGAGTCCGGCATCGATCTGCGTGTCGGCGTCCAGCGACAGCCGCACGCCCTTGATCACCGCCCCGGGCTGCAGGCCGGGGACGTTGGCCGGCTGCAGCAATGCGCAGCCGCCGATGCTGACATCGAGCACGCGGAGCGCGACGCTCATGTCGGGGATGCCCGGGTGGCGGAACTTGGCCGTGGGCGAGGTGCGCTCGATCGTGCGCACCCGGAACGTGTTGCGGCGCTGGAAGCGGAACATCTCGCGCGGCAGGCTGGCCTGCAGCACGCTGGCCTTGGGGCCCTGCACCAGCACCAGGTCGTTGACGTCGAACTGCACCTTGACGCGGTCCAGGTAGGCCACGGCGACGCACTCGTCGGCCTCGACGATGTCGTGCACCGCCGGCTGCTGCAGGTCGGCCGTGAACGAGATGCGGCCGTTGGCCGGATCGAGCGTCCACAGCGTGGTCGTGTAGGCGCTGCCGTCCGAGGCGCTCAAGTTCAGCGGCACCACCTCGTCCATCAGCTGCTTGAACAGCGCGCGGATGTCACCGGGCGCGCTGACGCGGAATTCGGCGAGGGCGTCGCCGGATCCCAGCGCGTCGAGCGAGGCGGGTCGGGTGTCTTCGAACATGGCGGTGTTGGTTCGTTGGGATGCTCGCGAAGCGACTGATCGGTACAAGTTCTCGGGAAGCGAGGGGCACGCCCCGAGCCGATCCGAGCGCCCCTTCGGGGGGCAGCGACCAGCGGGAGCGTGGGGGTTCAATGAAGAAAGGCGGGGCGCGAACCGCCACCCATCATCTGGTCCAGGTCTTCCAGCCAGGGCTCGGCCAGGTGGCGGATCTCGGCGTCGTTGAGCAGGATGCGCTGCATGATGCGCGACTTCTCCTTGGCCTCGTTCTGCATGAGCTGCGTCGACTGGGCAGCGTTCTTCAGCTGCGCGATCAGCACGGCACAGGCGCCTTCGAGCTTGACCACCTCGTCCCAGTTGCCCGCGCGCGCGGCGGCGAGCATCTCGGCACTGGCCTTCTCGATGGCCTCATAGTAGTTGAGCAGCTTGGTACTCATGATCTTCTTTTGGGTGAAAGTGCTCGAGATGTTCACAGATTGCCCGCTTCCACTTGAGGTCCGATGGCCACCCAGGCGTCCCGCAGGGGGCCCAGCAGCGTGGCGCACTCGTCCAGCGCCGATTCGTCGTTGCGCAGGTTGGCCTGCAGCAGGCGCAGGCCGACGTACGCGTACAGGCTGTTCAGGTCCGCCGCCAGGCGGCCGCCGCCTTCCAGGTTCAGGCCGGCCTTCAGGCCTTCCTCGACGATGCGCGCGGCACGGCCGATGGCCTTGCCCTTGGCCTCGATCTGGCCCGCGCGCATGGCGCCGCGCGCCGTCACGAGGGAATCCATGAAGCCGTTGAACAGCAGCTCGATCAGCTTGTGGGCCGACGCGGCATTGACGCTGGTCTCGACGCCGACGCGGGCGTACGCGTTGGCAAAGCCGTAGGAACGGCCGAATGCGGAAGGGGTAGCGGAGGAGAACATGGTGAGTTCGGGATCCGTGTCCGTGAAGTGTTCGTCTTGACCTGTTATCGGAAGTGTCTGGGCCGGTCTTGAAGCGGAACTGTCCGGATTGAGCCGTCAAGTCCGCGCAAGCGGGTCGACAGCGGCACTTTTCGATCCGGCCGCCGTCAGGCCTTCTGCATCAGGGCGACCTGCTGCGAGACATAGCTCGACAGCGCGTTCATCTTGGACATCGTCGTGTCCAGCGCCTGGTACTGCGCGGTCAGGCGGGCCTGCGTCGCGTCCAGGTGCGTCTGCATGTCGTCCTGCTGCTTCTGGTTGCGCGAGAGCTCGCCCTTGAGGCCGGCCGTGCGCGAGAACAGCGAGCCGTCGGTGGCGTTGGCCTTGTCGGCCAGCGACGAGAAGCGCATCGCGATGCCGGTGTTCTCGCTGGTCGTCCCGTAGGTCGTGAACAGCTTGGACAGCTCGTCGGGGTGCGACAGCGCCGAGGTCAGCTTGGTCTGGTTGGCGATCGACAGCGTGCCGTCCTTCTGCACCGCGATGCCGATGTCCGACAGGCGCGCGAACATCGACGACGTCGTCGACGTGGTGGTGACGATGGCGCGCAGCTGGTTCTGGAAGCCGACGACGGACGGGTCGCCCTGCAGCGGGCCGTCCTGGCGCGAGGTGCCCGCGGCCACCGCGGTGCTCGCGTCGTACTTGGTCTGCAGCGAGATGTAGGACTGCAGCGCCGAGTAGGCCGAGACGAAGTCGGTGATGGCCTTCTGCATCGACGCCGTGTCCGTGGACACCGTCACGTCGACCGGGTTGTCGGTCTTGCGCAGCAGCGTCAGGCTCAGGCCGTCGGAGATGTTGCTCAGCTTGTTCGACGCCGACTCGATGTCGATGCCGTTGACGGTCGCCTTGGCATTCAGCGCGGACTGGTTCAGCGACATCTGCGAGTTCGTCGCGCCGGTGCTGGCGTCGAAGTTCAGCGCCGACAGGCCGGTCCCGGCGACGCCGTCGTCCGTGGTCTCCGTGGTCGTGATCTGGAAGCCGTTGGCCGCGCCGGTGCTCGTCGAGCGCAGCGACAGCCGCGAGCCGTTCGCGTCGGTGATGATCGACGCCTGGACGCCCGCGTTGTACGAGTTGATCTGGTCGCGGATGGCCGACAGCGAGGTCTGGCTCGCCCCGATCGGGATGTCGATCCTGCCGCTGCTGGCATTCTCGAAATGGATCGTGGGCGGGGTGGCGCCGTCGGACTTGTACGTGCCCAGCTGGATCGAGATGGTGCCGGCGCTCAGCGTCGAGCCCGCGCTGGCGTTCGACGTGACGGTCTGCCCCTGCGCGAGCTGCGACACGCTCACCGAGTAGTCGCCCGGCGGCGCGGTGCCGTTGGACGTGTCGGCCGTCACGGCGGTGGTGTCGGCCGACGTGGACGTCGTCTGCGTCCACAGCGACTTGGACGACAGCGCGCGCGCCTTGTCACCCATCGTGGAGGTCAGGCTCTGGATCTGGCCGACGGCCGAGATCTCGGTCTGCACCGAGCTGGCCTTCTGCTGCAGCAGCGTCAGCGGCTGCGACTCCACCGCCATCAGCGACGTGATGATGCTCTTGACATCGAGTCCGCTGCCGATGCCGGCCGAACTGATGGAGCCGGTCGTCGAGCTCGTGGTGGTGGTCATGGAATTCCTTGGCGGTCCTTAGGCGGACTATCGGCGGTCCGCCGGCGAACTTGAGGGTCGCGGCGGCGCCCGAACGCGATTGCACGTCCGGAAACACCGTCCAGTTCGACCGATCGCCGTCGTTCGCCGACCCAAACGGAAAGGCGCGCCGCGCAAACCTCGGGACAGGCGTCGCCGGGGCTTGCGGGGCGCGCCTTCGCGGGCGCGGGAAGCGTCAGCCTTGCAGCAGCTTGAGCACCTGCTGGGGCAGCTGGTTGGCCTGGGCGACCATCGCGGTGCCGGCCTGCTGCAGCACCTGCGAGCGGCTCATGTTGGCGGTTTCCGACGCGAAGTCGGCATCCATGATGCGGCTGCGGGCGGCCGACTGGTTCTCCACGCCGACCTGCAGGTTGGTGATGATGGCGTCGAAGCGGCTCTGCGTGGCGCCGTAGGTGGCGCGCGTGTCGTTGACCGAGTCCAGCGCCTTGTCGATGTTGTCGATCACGCTGCCGATGGCGCCCAGCGTGGCCGAGGCGTCGATCAGGGCGGTCGAGGTGTTGGTGACGGCCGTGATCGTCGTGTCCTGCGACATGTCGGTCGTGGCGATCGTGATCGTGTCGTCGGCGGTCGTGTTGGCGCCGATCTGGAAGGTCAGCGACGTGGCGTCCGCGCCGAGGATGTGCTTGCCGTTGAAGGTCGTGCCGGCCAGGACGCGGCTGATTTCCTGCTGCAGCTGGCTGAATTCCTTGTTCAGCGAGTCCTTGTCCGAGGAGCTGTTCGTGGCGTTGCGGGCCTGCACCGCCAGTTCGCGCATGCGCTGCAGCGAATTGCTGACCTGCGAGAGCGCGCCTTCTGCCGTCTGCGACATCGAGATGCCGTCGTTGGCGTTGCGGATCGCCACGTTCATGCCGCGCGACTGGGCATTCATGCGCTCGGCGATGGCCAGGCCGGCCGCGTCGTCCTTGGCGGAGTTCACGCGCAGGCCCGAGGACAGCCGCTGCATGGACGTCGCCAGCGAGCCCTGCGACATGTTGAGGTTGCGCTGCGCATTCAGCGAAGCAATGTTGGTATTGATCGTCAATGGCATGTTGATACTCCAGACTCAGGCACAACCGGCGAAAGTGCCGGAACTCAGTTCGATGCGTGGCTGTCAGGCTGGCCTTGCGAGCCACGCACCCTCCAAGCCCGGTACTTGGTCACCCCGACTTCGCTTGTCGCTTCATCGCCGGTGCTTCCGGACCGCGCCCCCCTGCCCTCACGGATTTCAGGAGACGTTGGATGGATTGTGCGAATTCTTGAGTGCGGGCAAACCACCGATATGAGGCCTCAACTTGGCCCAATTCGCGTCCGGGGGATCCGGGATCACCCGAGTTGGGACGGGCCGCGGACATGAAGAAAGCCCCGCCGGCTTGCGCCTGGCGGGGCTTGTTTCCAGAGGTGGGCGGGGGCTGTCCCCGCCTGCCGGGCTGGCGATCAGCGCAGCAGCGACAGCACCTGGGACGGTTGCTGGTTGGCCTGGGCGATCATCGCGGTGCCGGCCTGCTGCAGGACGTTGGCGCGGCTCATGTTCGCGGTTTCCGTGGCGAAATCGGCGTCCATGATGCGGCTGCGGGCGGCCGTCTGGTTCTCGACGCTGGACTGCAGGTTCGAGATGATCGAGTCGAAGCGGCTCTGCGTGGCACCGAAGGTGGCGCGCGTGTCGTTGAC
>Ga0207427_100559_pt1 | contig 18903 bp, 14 predicted proteins | sample AraplaCL_Cvi_mMS_FD_184268 | JGI IMG/M metagenome (GOLD analysis project Ga0207427, IMG submission 184268) | Arabidopsis root microbial communities from the University of North Carolina, USA - plate scrape CL_Cvi_mMS (SPAdes) (version 2) | ecosystem: Host-associated > Plants > Roots > Endosphere ... | reverse complement strand
GCCAGGAACAGCGCGGTGTCGCGCGGGCGCCCGCGCGTGACGGCCGCGCACGGCGCGCCGCACATCAGCGCGCAATGCGGCGCCGCGGCGGCGCCGAGCGCGAGGGCGGCGGCGAGCAGGGCGGCGTTCATGCAAGGACCAGGGCGGCGGGCATGAACGCATGGTGCGGCCCGCACGCCGGCGAGCGCTTGCGCCGCGTCAATCCGCGGGGCGCTCCTGTTCGACCACCAGCAGCGCCGTCATGCCGCTCGCGCAGGCGATCACGCTCCAGAACAGCAGGAAGCCCAAGGTGTAGACGCCCTGCGCCGACACGCCCTGCGCCAGCTGCACCAGCCCGCACTCGGCCGGGTCGATCGCCGAGAACACGATGCCGTCCAGCACGGCCGCCATCAGGAACGACGGCCACAGGATGGTGAGGATGCGAAGGCGCATGGCGGCTCCTGCGGGCGCGGCGGGCGCGCCTCACTTGCGCATCGAGGCGTGGTTGCGCGCGAACTCCGCGGGCAGCCGCGCGTCCGACTGCGGGCCGTGTTCGGCCTGGTCGTCGGCGGCCTGGTGGGCGGCCGGGCGGCGGGCGTCGACGACCGGGTCGGCGCCGCGGATGGCGATCACGGCCGACAGCGTGGACGCGGCGACGGCCGCCAGCGGCAGGCCGAACACCAGCCAGCCGGTGGGAAAGCGCCACCAGGGCAGGGGCGCGGCGGGAGCGGGGCAGGGCATGGCGGTCTCCTCGTCAACGGGGGATCAGGAAGGTCGAACGCTCGACCAGCGGGTCGCGCTCGTCGCCGTCGCGGCGGATCTCGAAGCGGATGTGGTGCACGCCCGGGCCGGACTGTCCGGCCGTTTCCGCGGGCACCTGGACGCGAACCGCGAGGGTGCGCTGGCCGGTGGGGTCGACGTCGAGCTCGGGCTCGGAAGCGATGGCGATCCCGTCCAGTCCGACGACCGAGACATGGAAGCGCTGGTGCGATTCGCTCGCGTTCATGACCTGCAGCCGGTAGACGTTCTCGATGCGGCCGCCGTCGACCTCGCGCGCCAGGGTGCCGCGGTCGCGCAGCACGTCGACACGGAAGGGCTGGCGCAGCGCCAGGCTGGCGAGGATCGCGGCGACGATCGCGAGGAGCACGGCGCTGTAGACCAGCACGCGCGGGCGCAACACGCGGCGCAGCATCTGCGCGCCGGTCCATCCGCGTTCGAGGCCGTTCTCCGTGGCGAAGCGGATGAGTCCGTGCGGGTAGTTCACCTTCTCCATCACGGTGTCGCAGGCGTCGATGCAGGCCGCGCAGCCGATGCACTCATACTGAAGGCCCTTGCGGATGTCGATGCCGGTGGGGCAGACCTGCACGCACATCGTGCAGTCGATGCAGTCGCCCTTGCCGGCGGCGGCGAGCTCGGCGTGCGCCAGCGTCTTGGCGCGCGGGCCGCGCGGTTCGCCGCGGGCGCCGTCGTAGGTCACGATCATCGTGTCGCGGTCGAACATCGCGCTCTGGAAGCGCGCGTACGGGCACATGTACTTGCACACCTGCTCGCGCATCCACCCCGCGTTGCCGTAGGTCGCCAAGCCGTAGAACAGGATCCAGAACCACTCCCACGCGCCGAACGACAGCGCGGCGCTCTCCTGCACCAGCGTGCGGATCGGCGTGAAGAAGCCGACGAACGTGAAGCCCGTCCACAGCGCGAGCGCGATCCACGCGGCCTGCTTGCCGGACTTGCGCCAGGCCTTGTCGACGTTCCACGGGGCCGCGTCCAGGCGCAACCGCGCGCTGCGGTCGCCCTCGAAGCGGCGCTCGATCCACAGGAACATCTCGGTGTAGACCGTCTGCGGGCAGGCGAAGCCGCACCACAGGCGGCCGGCCACGGCGGTGAACAGGAACAGGGCGTAGGCGCTGACGATCAGCAGCGCGGCCAGGTAGACGAAGTCCTGCGGGTAGAGCACCAGCCCGAAGATGTAGAAGCGGCGCGCGACGAGGTCGAACAGCAGCGCCTGGCGGCCGTTCCACTCCAGCCAGGGCAGGCCGTAGAACGCGAGCTGCGTGGCGATCACGAGCGCCCAGCGCCAGTTGGCGAACCGGCCCTTGACCTCGCGCGGGTGGATCTTCTTCTCGGCCTGGTACAGCCTGGCCGCGGGCTCGGCGGCGATGGGGATCACCGTGCGCCGGCGCGGGGCGGCGAAGACGGTGCCGGAGTCGCAGTTCATCGCCGTGCCTTGCCCGTCAGTTCTTCGCGTTGCCGTGCGACAGGCTCCACACATAGGCGCCGACCACGTGGATCTGCTCGGGCGTGAGGCGATGCTCCTGTGCCGGCATGACGTTGGTCTTGCCGTTGCTGACCATGCGCACGATCGCCCCGCGACCGGCGCCGTGCAGCCAGACGTCGTCGGTCAGGTTGGGCGCGCCGACGGCCGGGTTGCCCTTGCCGTCGATGCCGTGGCAGCCGGCGCAGACGATGAACTTGGCATGGCCGGCCTCGGCCTTGCCGGCGTCGTGCGGGCTGTTGGACAGGCTCAGCACGTACTCCGCCACGTTGGCGATGTCCGCTTCCGAGCCCACCGCCGCGGCCATCGGCGGCATGGTGCCCTGGCGGCCGTGGGTGATGGTCTCGACGATGGTCTCGGGGCTGCCGCCGTAGAGCCAGTCGTTGTCGGTCAGGTTGGGGAAGCCCTTGCCGCCGCGGGCATCCGAGCCGTGGCAGCCCGAGCAGTTGTTCATGAACAGGCGCTCGCCGATGGCCATCGCGCCCTTGTCGTGCGCCAGGTCGGGCGCGGGCGTCGACGCGTACTTGGCGTAGACCGCGGCCAGCTGCGCGTCCGCTTGCGCCTGTTCCTCGCGATACGCGCCCGCGCTGCTCCAGTCAAGCAGGCCCTTGGAGCTGCCGAGGCCGGGATACAGGACAAGGTATCCGAACGCGAACACGATGGTGATGACGAACAACGCCATCCACCAGCGCGGCATTGGGCTGTTGAGTTCGCGCAGGTCATGGTCCCACACGTGCCCGGTGTCGTCCTTCGGATTGACGCGCGCGCGGCTCGTGATGAACAGCAGCGCGAGGCAACCGATCAGGCTGGCCAGCGTGACGACGGCGATGTAGACCGACCAGCCGGCCGAGAAGAAGTCGCTCATGGGGCGTCTCCGGAATCGAGGAAGGGCAGTTGCTGCGCCTCGTCGAACGCGGGCCGGTTGCGCGCGGACAGGGCCCACGCGACGATGCCGGCGAACGCGACGAAGGACAGGACGGTGACGGCTTGGCGCACGAGGTCGAGATCCATGGCGGCGCTCCTTTACTTGACGGCGGTGCCGAGCACCTGCAGGTAGGCGATCAGGGCGTCCTCGTCGGTCTTGCCGGCGACTTGCGTCGCGGCGCCGGCGATGTCGGCATCCGTGTAGGGGACACCGACCGTGCGCAGGGCCCGCATGCGGGGCGCGATGCCCTGCGCATCGACCTTGCCAGTCAGCAGCCACGGGTAGGCCGGCATGTTGGACTCGGGCACCACGTCGCGCGGGTTCTCGAGGTGGAGGCGGTGCCAGTCGTCGCTGTACTTGCCGCCCACGCGCGCCAGGTCGGGGCCGGTGCGCTTGCTGCCCCACTGGAACGGGTGGTCCCAGACGGACTCGCCGGCCATCGAGTAGTGGCCGTAGCGCAGCGTCTCGGCGCGCAGCGGGCGGATCATCTGCGAGTGGCAGCCGTAGCAGCCCTCGCGCAGGTACACGTCGCGCCCGGCCAGCTGTAGCGCCGTGTAGGGCTTGAGCCCCTCCACGGGCTGGGTGGTCGAGCGCTGGAAGAACAGCGGGACGATCTCGACCAGGCCGCCGACCGCGACCACCAGCAGGATCAGCACGATCATGAGGAAGTTGTTGGTCTCGATCCTGGCGTGCGAGAACCCGGGCTTGCCGGCCGCGGCGTCGTTGGCCATGTTGGTTTCCTTTCGAGTGTCAGGCGTTGGCCACGGCCAGCGGGATGCGCACGGGCTGGTAGCGGCCGAGGGTGGCGGTCTTCCAGGTGTTCCAGGCCATCACGAGCATGCCGGCCAGGTACAGCAGGCCGCCGCCCAGGCGCACGACGTAGAACGGGAACGTCGCCTTGACCACCTCGACGAAGCTATACGCGAGCGTGCCGTCGGTGTTGACGCTGCGCCACATCACGCCTTCCATCACGCCGGCGCTCCACATCGCGGCGATGTACAGCACGATGCCGATGGTGGAGATCCAGAAGTGCAGCTCGATCGCGCGCACGCTGTACATCTCCTTGCGGCCGAACATGCGCGGGATCAGGTAGTACAGCGAGCCCATCGTGATCAGGCCGACCCAGCCGAGGGCGCCCGAGTGGACATGCGCGATGCCCCAGTCCGTGTAGTGCGACAGCGAGTTCACCGTCTTGATCGACATCATCGGACCCTCGAAGGTCGACATGCCATAGAACGACAGGCTCACGATCAGGAACTTCATGATCGGGTCGTCGCGCAGCTTGTGCCACGCCCCCGACAGCGTCATGATCCCGTTGATCATCCCGCCCCAGCTGGGCGCCAGCAGCACCAGCGAGAACATCATGCCCACGCTCTGCACCCAGTCGGGCAGCGCCGTGAAGTGCAGGTGGTGCGGGCCCGCCCACATGTAGGTGAAGATCAGCGCCCAGAAGTGCACGATCGACAGACGGTAGCTGTAGACGGGGCGCTCGGCCTGCTTGGGGATGAAGTAGTACATCATCCCGAGGAAGCCCGCGGTCAGGAAGAAGCCCACCGCGTTGTGGCCGTACCACCACTGCACCATCGCGTCCTGCACGCCGGAGTACACCGAGTAGCTCTTGGTCAGGCTCACCGGGATGCTGGCCGCGTTGACGACGTGCAGCAGCGCAACGGCGATGATGAAGGCGCCGTAGAACCAGTTGGCCACGTAGATGTGGCGCACCTTGCGGATGCCGATCGTGCCAAAGAAGACGATCGCGTAGATCACCCACACCACCGTGAGCAGCAGGGCGATCGGCCACTCGAGCTCGGCGTATTCCTTGCCGCGGGTGATGCCCAGCGGCAGCGTGATGGCCGCCAGAACGATCACGGCCTGGTAGCCCCAGAAGTGCAGCTCGGCGAGCTTGCTCGAGATCAGCCGCACCTGGCAGGTGCGCTGGACGACGTAGTAGCTGGTGGCCATCAGCGCGCAGCCGCCGAACGCGAAGATCACCGCGTTGGTGTGCAGCGGGCGCAGGCGGCCGTAGCTGAGCCAGGGGATGCCCAGGCTGATGTCGGGGAACGCGAGCTCGGCGGCGATGACGACGCCCACCAGCATGCCCACCACGCCCCAGACCACCGCGGCGATCGAGAACAGGCGCACGGTCCGGTCGTCGTAGACCTCGTCGGGTGGCGCCGCCACGGAAGGATTGGTCATCGTTCTCTCCAGATCATCAAGGCCGGCCTCGCCGGTGTCAGGGGCATTCTTTCGAAGGTGACGCCGGCGACCCTTGATCGCCATCAAGCGCTTCCTCCATCGCGAGAATCCGCTCGCCTTCGCGTTGCAGATCGTCGAATTGGCCCGCGTCCAGCGCCCACGCGAACACGGCCAGCAGCGCCAGCACCAGCAGCGCCGAGAAGGGAACGAGCAGGTACAGGCTCTCCATGGCGTCAGCGCCCCAGCCGCATCGCATTGAGGACGACGAACAGCGAGCTGCACGCCATGCCCAGGCCGGCGGCCCAGGGCGGCAGGTGGCCGCTCAGGGCGAGCGGCACGCAGGCCGCGTTGTAGAGCGCGGCCCACGCGAGGTTCTGGTGCACCACGCGCAGCGTGCGGCGTGCGAGCGCGCGCGCGCCCGCCACGTCCGACAGCCGGTTCGACAGCAGGATCGCGTCGGCCTGCGAGCGCGCCAGCGCGGCGCCCGAGCCCATCGCGATGGCGACGTCGGCGCGCGCGAGCACCGGCGCGTCGTTGATGCCGTCGCCCACCATCGCGACGCCGTCGCCGCGCGCCTGCGCCTGCGCCAGCGCGGCGAGCTTGTCCTCGGGCGACTGGTGGCCGCGCGCGTCGCGGATGCCCAGGGCGAGCGCGACCTCGCGCACGCGCGCCGGGTCGTCGCCGGACAGCAGGCGCATGTCGACACCGTCGCTGGCGAGCGCGCGCACCGCGGCCGCGGCGTCGTCGCGCACGATCTCGCTGCAGCCGAAGCCGAGCACGGCGCGACCGCTGCGCGCGAGGATCACGTCCGCGCCGACCTGGGGCAGCGCGCCCGTCCATGCGGCGGAGCCGAGCCGCCATTCGATGCCGTGTTCGTCCAGGCCGCGCACGCCCTTGCCGGGGTCCTCGTGGACATCGCTCCAGACGGTCGCGTCCGGCGTCCAGCGCGCGTTGACGGCGCGGGCCAGCGGATGCGAGGACCAGCCCGCCAGCGACGACGCCTTGCCCGCGAGCGCCGGCAGCGCGTCGACCGGCAGCGGCGTCAAGGGCTGCAGGCCAGTGCAGCCCTGCTCGCCGGTGGTCAGCGTGCCGGTCTTGTCGACGAACAGCGTGCGGATGCGCGCCAGGCGAGCGATCGCGTCGAGGTCGCGCAGCAGCAGGCCGTCGCGGCCCATGCGCGAGGCGGCGGCCAGCAGCGCCGAGGGCGCGGCCAGCGACAGCGCGCACGGGCAGGTGACGATCAGCACGGCGATGGCGGCGTCGAGCGCGCGTGCCGGATCGATCGCGCGCCACGCGACGTACGCGCCGGCCGCGAGCGCGAGCACCGCCCACAGGAACGGGCCGGCCCAGCGATCGGCCACGGACAGCAGCGCCGGCCGCTGCGTGCGCGCGGAGCGCATCAGCGCGGCGATGGCCTCGGCGCGGGTGTCGGCGCCCAGGCGCTCGGCCACCATCTCCACCGGTGCGCCCACGTTGAGGCTGCCGGCCACCACGGCGTCGCCCGTGCCCATGGGCGCGGGCCGGGACTCGCCCGTCAGCAGCGACTCGTCGGCCGCCGTCGCGCCCTCGACCAGGCGGCCATCCGCGGGGAAGGCCTCGCCCAGCGGCACGCGCAGGCGGTCGCCCACGACGAGCGACGCCAGCGGCACGTGCTGCGCCTGCCCGCCGGCGTCCACGCGCCACGCCGTCGCCGGCAACTGCGAGGTCGCGGCCTCCAGCGTGGCCTCGGCGCGGTGACGCGCGCGCATCTCGAGCCACCGTCCGCCGAGCAGGAAGGCGACGAACATCGCGATCGAATCGAAGTAGACGGCGCGACCGTCCCGCGCGCCGAAGGTGGTGGCCGTGCTCGCGATGAACGCGACGCCCAGGCCCAGCGCGACGGGCACGTCCATGCCGATGCGGCGCGCGCGCAGGCTGCGCCAGGCGCCCGCGAAGAACGGGCCGGCCGCGAACAGCAGCACGGGCAAGGTGAGCAGCCAGGCGCCCCAGGCGAGCAGGCGCTGGTATTCGGGCGTGATCTCGCCGGGCGCCGCCAGGTACGACGGCTCGGCCAGCATCATGATCTGCGTCGCGCACAGGCCGGCCACGAACAGGCGCCACAACGCGGCCCGTGCCTCGATCTGGCGCGCGGCGCGCGCGGCGGCGGCGGTGTCGGGCGTGGCCAGGTAGCCGGCGGCGCGCACGGCATGTGCGATCGCCTCGGGCCCGACCCGGTCCGGATCCCAGCGCACTTCGGCCGCCTGCGCCGCGGCGCTCACGTGCGCGTCGACCACGCCCGGTACGCGGCGCATCGCGGCCTCCACGGCGTCCGCGCAGGCGGCGCAGTGCATGCCCGCGATGCGCAGCGTCGTGGCGGCGAAGGCGGTCATGGTCGCCGCGCCGGTACGGCGCGCGACGCGCAGCGGCGATGGGCAGGGGGACGGGGCATGGCGTGGGGCGGCGAGCAGGAGGCGTGTTCCATTGTTCGGAACAGGCGCGCCGCCGCGCTTGCGCTGGATCAAGCCGCCGACCGGCCGGCGCTGCGCCGGCCGTCGGGCAATCTCGACGGAGCGGCACGTCGCGGCTCGCTTGATCCGGATCAACCCCGTCGGCGCCGCCACTTGATGCCGCGCAGGGCCGCCGGCTGTGCGCGCCCCCGGGGCGCTCCGGCTGAGCCATCGCGGCGAGTTCAACCTCTCGTCGGATCGCCCGGCCTGGCGCCCGTTCGAATCGCGACAGTGGACGACGACGCGGCGTCCCGGCTTCGTGTGGTCGGCGCGGATCGGCACGTCGCCGATGCCCATCGACGTGATCGATGCCTACGTGGACGGCGACGGCCTGCTGGACGCGCGCCTGTGGGGCATGCTGCCCCTGTCGCACGCCGAAGGCACGCGCGAAATGGCCCGCGGCGAGCTGATGCGTTGGCTGGCGGAAGCCGTCCATGCGCCCTGGACGCTGACGGCATGCCCCGGACTGCGCTGGCAGGCCGTCGATGCGCGTCATGCCGACGCGACACTGGTCGACTCCCCGAGCTCGGCCACGCTGCGTTTCGAGTTCGGCGATGACGGGCTGATCGCCGCCGTGCGCAGCGAGGCGCGCCCGCGTCTGCGGGGCCGCGCGACCGTGGAGACGCCGTGGGCCGGACGCTGGCGCGACTACGCATGGCGTGATGGCGCGCTGGTGCCCACGCGCGGCGAAGTCGAATGGATCGTGGATGGCCGGGCGCAGCCCTACTGGCGCGGCGAGCTGGTGGCCTGCGACCGCCTCGAGCTGCCGGATCTGGCCTGACGCGCGCGCCGCGTGACGATCAATGGTCGCCCCACAACGCCGTGAACAGCACCTTGTCGGCCGCCCGGCGCGCGGCCCACTCCGGCCGGTGCACCATCGTCGCCTCGTTGAGGTGGTCGCAGGGCAGGCCCTCGACGCAGTGGATCTGGTAGCCGGCGCGCTCGATGCGGAAGGCGAAGTCGTCGTCGCCGTACCAGCACTCGAAACGGGTGTCGAACATCGGCAGCGCGCCGATCGTGTGGATGCCGCCCTTGATCAGGAAGCAGTGGCCTGTGAGGCCGCCGTGCCGCTTGGAGCCCGAGGTCGCGCGCGTGCGGCCGGTCAGGCGCACGCCGTCGTCGACGGCGCACGACGGGTCGGGGTAGGTGGCCCAGACTTCCCTGCGCAGCACCGCGCGGGCAAGCACCTCCAGCAGGCCGGGGCGGAAGCGGATGTCGTTGTTGACGAACGCGACCAGCACGCCGTCGCCGAACTCGCGCAGCGCGGTGGCCCAGCCGATGTTCCACATCTGGTGGATGTTGCAGTCCTGCGCCACGATGACCTGCACGCGTGCGCCGTGGCCCGCAGCCAGCGCCGCCCAGCGCGCGCGGGCATCGGCCACGTGCGGGTCGATGCCGCCGTTGTCCAGCAGGTAGACGCGCGCCGTGGCCTCGGCCAGGAGGTCGCGCAGCACCTGCTCGGTCATGTCCACGTGCGACGCGGTCGGGAACCAGGCGGGGACGACGGCGACGATGGGATGGCCGGCGAGCGGATGGCGACGCACGCCCAGGTCGGCGGCGCGCTGCTCGAACGGCACCAGCGGCGGGTGGCGGCCGACGACGTCCATGCGGTTGCGCTGCTCGCAGTGCAACTGGTCGCGGATCACGCGATACGTCGCGGGATCGTCGGTGAGGCCGTCCTGCGGATCCGTCAGCCAGCGAAAGCGCCGGAACAGCGTGCGGTGGACGAACCAGGCGCCGGCCGTGTTCTGGTAGGTCTGCACCTCGAAGGCGTAGCCAGGCGCGCGCGGCCCGTGCAGCACGTAGCTGGGAACGTTGAACCCGCAGAACGGGTGGTCGAGCTCGAGCAGGCGCACCAGCACGTCGGGCGGCAGCGCGATGTCGGCGTCGACAAACAGGATCCACTCGGCCTGCGTGCGCAGCGCATGCTCGATGACGAGGTTGCGGCCGGTACAGATGCGCGCCAGCCGGTTGCCCCCGTCGATGCGCGCGCTCCCGTCGTCCACCATGAAGCGCCACGTCGTGCCTTGCAGTTCGGCCACGCGGCCCTCGAGCGCCTGCAGCCGCGGCTCGAGGCCGTCGGGCTGAACTTCGCTGGCCAGGAAGAAGTCGACGTCGTGCGGCGTGGCCGCGCGCAGCGCCTCGGCCTGCGCCAGCCAGTGGCCGGCCTGCGCGCCCTTGTGGCCGGCGGCGGTGGCGCCCACGAGGATCCTCATCGCGTTCCCCTGGCATAGACGTCGCCGCGCGGATGCGTGCACACGTCGACGTCGCGCAGCAGCAGGCGCATCGGCGCGGCGAGGTCGTCGACACCGACGTTGCCGTACCACTCGCCCGGCGGCGGCGGCACCACGCCGACGATGGAATGGGCCGGGCGCGGATCGGTGGCGCAGGTGACCAGGCACGCGCCGCCGGGCCGCGCGAGCAGCCACATGTTGTAGAGGATGCCGCGCCAGTGCTGCACGTGCTCGAAGGTCTCGGTGCACAGCACCACGTCGAAGGCGCCGTGCAGCGCGGGTTCGGGCAGCCAGCGCGTGGCGTCGGCGACGATGTCCACGCCCGCGCCGTCGCGCACGTCGACGACGACGTACTCGCAGCCGGGCGCGAACAGCGCGCGCGGCGAGCCGTTGACGTCGCAGCCGCCCAGGTCGATCACGCGCGGCGCCCGCGCGAGCAGCGGCACGATCTGCCGGTGCAACCATTGCCAGGCTTCGGCGTGCATGTTCAGCTCCTGTCGTGGGCGCGGTGCGCGATGCCGATGCCGCCCCAGTCGGCGCCGCGGCGTTCCTCGGTCGGGCCGGCCGCCCGCAGTTCGTCCCACACGCGGCTCGTGGCGCACTGCGCGGCCGCGTGCCACTCGGAGTCGACGATGTCGTGCAGCGCCACCTGGCGGGCGCCCAGGGCGAAGGCCAGGTCGACGTCGCGCCTGCACGCGCGGTAGCCGTGCTCGCCGTCGACGAACGCGGCGTCGAAGGACGCGCCCAGGCGTTCGGCGATGCCCGGCGTCGCGCTGTCGGCGGCTATGCGCGACGCGTCGGCGCCGAAGCGCTCGCGCGCGTCGGCGAGTGCGGCGTCGAGCGCGGGCGCGGCGCCCGGCACGAGGCTGGCGATCGCGATCGGGCGGCCCGCCGCGGCGAAGCGGCGTGCGACGTGCCACTCGATGCCGCCGTGCGGCGCGCCGACGACCAGCAGCCGCTTCGCGCCGCACGCCAGCAGCTGGTCCAGCCACCAGGCGAACTCGTCGGCGAGCTGCTCCAGGCGCGGGCCGGCGTGGCCCTCGAACGGCGCGGGCTGCGCGAGGCCGGGCGGCACCGGCACCGGGCGCCGCGCCTTCTTCCACTGCTCCAGCGCGGGGTTGCCGCGCTGCGTCCAGAAGCGGTCGAGGTAGGGCAGGTCGCGCAGGTTGTCCAGCAGCAGGCAGCCGGTCTCGTGGCGGTTGAACATCACGCCGGGCCAGGCCTCGACGCCGCCATAGAACTGCGGCACGTCCTGCCATGCGCGGCGGAACACGGGGCCGTGGCGGAACCAGAAGAACGTGCCGCTGTAGTGCCAGTCGCCCAGGTTGCGATGGTTGGCGAAGCGGCCGAGGCGGCGCAGCATGCCCGTCATCGCCCAGCGATCGAGCTGCTCGCGCACGGCCGGCCAGTGGTCCAGCGCGACGGCGTACTGCACCTCGGCCCAGCGACGCACGGCCGGCGGGAACGTCGGCTCGTACTTCACGCCCTTGGCATGCGCATAGAAGCTCACATCCTGCGGATCGGTGTCGGCCAGGCGCTGCAGCAGGACGGGGAAGGTGGCGGCCTCGCCGCGGCTGTCGTTGGGCATCTCGACGAACTCGCAGCCGTGGCCGGCGAAGGCGGCGCGCACGGCCTGCGCGGGCTCGGAGCGCTCGTCGGTCACGATGCCCACCAGGCGCCGGCCGTTGAACAGGTCGATGCGGCGCAGCAGCTGGGCCACGTTCCAGCGCCAGGTCTCGCCGCGCACCGGCCAGACGTGGAACAGCAGGTGACGCCGCGGCGTGGCGGCGAACGGCTGCAGCGCCAGCGGCTCGTGCGCGCGCGGCGGGCAGGCGGGCAGGGGCGTGTTCGACGCCGCCGGCGTGGCCGCGACGGGGCGGCGCAGCGGGAGCGCGGGCGGGCAGGGCGCGGCGTGCGGCGCGGCGAGCGCGACCTCGAGCGCCTGCGCCAGGCGGTCGCTGTACGCGTGGCCCTGCAGGCGCCCGCGGCAGGCGCGGCGCAGGCGTTCCAGCTGCGCGCCGTCGGCCAGCAGCGCGCGGGCGATCGCCACGAGCTCGTCGGGGGTGTCGAACTGCGGCAGCTCGGGAAACACGGTGCCGATCTCGGGGCGTCGCTCCGACAGCACGAGCGCGCCGCAGGCCAGCGCTTCGTAGATGCGCGGGTTCATGGCCGTGCCCGGCGTGGCGCGCGCGTTGAAGTGATGGCGGTCGCGGAACACGTTCAGCACGATCTCGGTCTGCTGGTACAGCTGCGCCGCCTGCGCGGGCGACACCACCGGGGCCAGCGCCAGCCGGCGCAGCACCGGCGACTGCCAGGGCCCGCCGACGACGTAGCCGAGCAGGCCGGCCTCGGCCAGCCCCAGCAGGAAGCGCTCGCGCGTCGGGTTCGCGCCGCCGATGAAGCCGACCGGGTGGATGCGCGCGCGGTCGGCGTCGTGGTGCACCTGCGGGTCGAAGCACATCGGCAGCGCATGGGCGTTCCGATGGCGCGCGAGCGTGGCGGGGTCGTTGACGAACACGTGGTCGTAGAAGCCGGACCAGGCTGCGGTGTCGTCGACCTCGTAGGGCTCGTCGACCAGCCAAACGGCGGTGCGCCAGGGCCCCGAGCTGCCGCGCCAGCGCTGCGCGAAGCGCCGTCCGTGCACGACCAGCACCAGGTCCGGGCGGAAGCGCTCGATGCGCTGCAACAGCTGCGGCTCGTCCCACTGTCCCTGCTCGCAGGCCAGGCCGAGCGCCTGCGCGGCGTGGCCGAGCCCGATGCCGAAGACATCGCCGCAGCTCTGGAACCGGTAGTCGACGACGAACACGCGCCGTGGCGCCGGGTCGGGTGCCACGGGAGGCGGGGCGACGGCCGGAACGACCGCCGGCGGCCGCGAGTCGCCCGCGAACTCCTCGACCTGCATGCGCGGAAGGCTCTGCAGGCGGCTGCTGCCGCTGAGGTTGACCAGCTCGACGCCGCGCGCCGCCAGCGACTGCGCGAGCGCCCCGTACTCGCGGTCGATCTGGCCGAGCCGAGCGGCCAGCGAGTGCGTGCCCGTCGCGGCGAAGAAGTGGTGGTCGGTGAAGTCCACGCCCACCAGCCCGATGCGGCGCGCGCCCATCAGCGCGGCCAGGCACACCGCCACGTAGGGCGAGTTCTGCGTGTAGTGCAGGACGGCGTCCTCGCCGACGTCGGTGCCCGCGCGCCGCCCGAGCCGGAAACGCACGACGGGCGGCCGCACCGGCCCGAGATCGAGCTGCGTGAACAGCTGGCGCGCGTTCGACTGCTCGACGTGGCGGAAGCGTTCGCCCCGGAACTGGTTGCGCGGGTTCACGACCACCAGGTAGGTCGGGTCGAACAGGCGCCCCACGTCGTTGACGCCGATGGTGACGAAACGCTCGGGCGAGCGCAGCTCGCGCAGCGAGGTGCCGCAGCCGCAGACGACGACGCTCTGGCCGGCGTGCGCGCCGCGCCATCGGGCGAGTTCGTCGGCCGCGGAGGCGCGGGCGGTGGCGAAGGAAGCAGTCATCGGGCATTCCTCGTGATGCGGTCAGTAGCCATAGGGCTTCTCGCCGTCCTTGACCTTGTTGGGTATGGGCGTCTTGGGCAAGTCGAAGTGCCCGGGCTTCTTGCTCTGGACCCACTTGGTGCCCTGCAGCTCGAGCTCGTAGGCCCGGCACTCGAAGCCGCGCGTCAGCTTGCGCAGGGCCTTGATCGAGTCGATCTCCTCGGCCTTGGCGGATCCCGGCGCGGGCTTGGCCTTCTCGAGCTGGTCGAGGTAGTCGAATCGCAGGGATCCGCCCCAGGGCGGCAGCACCTTGACCGAGTAGTAGACGACGATGTGCTTGTCGTGGACCTGCTTCTTGATCGCGGCTTCGACGTCGGCCTTGTGCTTGTTGTTGGCTTCCTTGGTGAGCGGCGTGAGGTTGAACCGCTTGCCGGGCCCGCCCAGGTTGTCGTTGAGCAGGTGGCCCTGGACATACCAGTCTCTCCGCACGCCCTTCTTCAGGCCTTGCAGGTCGCGCCAGATCGGTGGGTTGTCCCCGGGGCCGGAGCCCGGTCCATGCTTCTGGCTGAGGATTGTTGCGTCGACGTGCGTTCCGCCCTCGGCGGGGTCCACCGATTCCCAGTTGAAGACGGACAGCGGCACGGGTGAAGTGCCGTTCAGCTTCTTGATGTACTCGCCGAGTTCGTTGAGCTTCTGCCGCCGCTTCTCGCGCTCGGCGGCGTACTTGGCGTCGTCCGGCGCGGTGATCTTGTTGCGTTCCTCCAGTTCCTTGGCCACCGTCCTGGCCTTGGCGAATTCCGGCATGGCCTTCGCCGTGGCATCCAGGCCGTTGAGGTACGAACTCCACTTGCGCTTGGGCGAGGCCTGGATCAGCAATTCGGGCTGTTCCTCCGTGCCTTCCGTGGTCAGCGTGATCTTCTTGCCGTCGACCTCGATCCCCAGCTTCATCTTCCACCAGTCGACGATGGACTTGGCGCCGGACTTGAGCTTGCCCACGAGCGCCTTGGCCTTGCCGGCGATCCACTTGGCCACCTTGGCGAGCACGCCGTCCACCTTCGAGCGGATCTTCTGGATCGCGTCGCGGATCTTGGCGGTGATGCCGTTCAGGTGCAGCAGCTGCGCGAGGAAGCTGATGACCAGCGTCAGGCCGCGCGCGAGGCCGTTCTCCATCGCGGTGGCCGCCGCGCCGATGTTGCCCGAGGCGATCTCCCCGATCGAGCCGAGGAAGTCGCTGACCATCGTGGCGATCTGCTTGGCCTTCTGGATGAAGAACACCACCGTGTCGTAGATGCCGATGATCGCCTTGATGATCCCGGCGGCCGGCAGGAACAGGCTCACCACCCACTGGATGGCCTGCTCGATGATCTTGGTCTTGATGAAGTCCTTGACGGCGTCGATGAAGGCGTCGCGCATGTCGGCGGCCATGTCCTTCAACTGCTCCCAGGCGGCCATCGGGCCCTCGGTGACCAGCGTCTTGACGAGTGTGAAGCCCTTCTCCATGGCGCTGACGGCCGTCTCGCCGACCTCGTTGACCAGGTGCCGGCGCACGTTCTGGTACGAGATCCCGATCATCTGCAGCGCCACGCCGATCACGCCCTGGAAGTCCCACGTCGTGGGCAGAACCAGGCCTTCCAGCGAGCCGGTGAGCCATTCGAACAGCGCGTCCTGCAGGTGCTTGAGGAAGTTCTTGCCGAAGTTCTGGAAGCCGAGGATGGCCGCGTTCATCAGGTTCTTCACGAACACGATGGGCTTGGTGAAGATCGCCTTGAGCACGGCGGCGCCCCGGCTGATGATCGCCTCGATGTCGCTGAGCGAATAGCCGAACTTCTCCAGCGCCCAGGTGAAGAACTTCTTGGCCGCGTACAGCAGCAGCTTGCCCAGCTTGGACAGCGCGCCGGACATCGCGTCCTTCATCTTCTCGATCTTCTCGTCGATCGCCTTGATCGCGGCCTGCTGCTTGGCCGCGAGCTTGTCCTGGAGCTCGGTCTCCTTCTTGCGGACGAAGTTGTCGAGCTCGTCGAGCTGGCGGCTCACCTCGCCGGCGGTCTTCTTGCCGATGTCCTTGAGGTCGGGGCCCAGCTTGTCGACGAATTCCTGGATCTGCGTGCGCGCCCGCGCGAGCTCGTCCTTGCACTCCTGCACGACGCGCTTGTTGTCGGCGCCGATGTCGGCCACCAGGCGGTCGAGGCGTTCGACGAAGCGCGCGCGGTTGCGGTCGAAGATCGCCTTGACCTCGGGCAGGTCGTCCATGCCCAGCAGCCAGTCCTTGGCCTTGCGCGCCCAGCCGAAGACGCCGGAGTAGCGGTCGTCCTTGAACAGGTCCAGCTCGTGGTTGACGTCGTCCTCGAAGGCCTTGCTGGCCTTGGCGTTGCCGTCGTCGAAGCGCTTCATCGACTGCACCTCGAGGTCGGCCAGCGTCTTCTTGACCTTGTCCTGCGCCTTCTTGTAGATGCCGTTGATCTTGGCGGCGACCTCGTCGCGCTTCTTCTCCAGCGCGCTCTTGGCCGCCTTCTGCTTCTGGCCGGTCGCGCCCAGGCCGTGCTTGCGCCTGGCGTGCAGGGCATCGCGCCCGTGCTTCTCCTCGGCGCGCAGGTCCTTGTCGACCTTGTCGGCCTGCTGGTGCGCGAAGGCCTGCACGGCGCGCGGCTGCTCGGCGGCCATCTTGGCCATGCCCTTCTTCTCGGTGTTGGCGCTCGCGAGGTCGCCGCTGTCGACCATGTCGAGCTGTTCCTGCGTGACGCCTTCCTCCTGCAGCTTGGCGTCGGCCTGCTTGGTGTATGCGCTGACGTCGGTGTGCTCGGGCTTGATCGGCGCGACGGCGCCCTGGCCGAGATTCAGGCCGGGCGTGCCGGGCGCGGTCTCGGGCGCGGGCAGCGGCACGGCCGGCTCGTCCGGCGGCGTCGGGGCGGGCGTGTGCTCCATGTCGGAGAAGCTGCCCACCACCGCGTTCTTGTCGCCCTGCACGACCTCGAGCACGTCGGCGCCCGTGTGCTGCGCCTTCTGGTCGCGCTTGAAGTTGTCGACGTCCTCGATGCTCTGCGGGATGTTGTCGGCGAGCGATTCCTTCAGCTTGGCCCTGCCCTTGGCCGGATCGACCGGGGGCGCCGGGCGCGCCTCGACCTTCTTGACCTGCCCGGTGTTGCTGCGCGACTGGCCTTCGCTGTCGGGCACGACGACGGCGTGTTCCGCCTGCGTGCGCTTGCGCTCGGCGTCGTCATGCGTCTGCTCGTGGCGGCTCAGCTGGCCCAGGCGACCGGCACCGCGCGCGAGCACGGGTGCGGCCTTGCCCAGCAAGTACTGAGCGACCGTGCCGCCGCCCATCTTGAGCTTGGCGGTGACGCCCGCCGAGCGCGGGCCGTGCTTGCCCGCGCCGTGCGCGCCGCGCTTCGGGCCGGGCGCGCCGTGCTTGCCCTTGAGCTTGGGCGCGTGATCGGCCGGCTTGTGCACCTCCGGCACCGCGGGCGGGCGCGGCTTCTTCCCCAGCTTGTTCTGCGCGTTGCGCGCCTCGACCTCCAGCCGTGCCGCCTGCTCCGCCGTCATGTCGTCGGGCAGGTCGATCAGGCGGCCGTCGCTCATGCGGTACTTGCGCGAATCGCCGCCGTTGGCCTGCTCCGCGTCGTGCTGGTGCAGCAGGGCGCTGACGCGCGCGTCCAGCGGGGCGCGGCCCTCGCGCGACGCCGCGGCGGCAGGCGACGGCGCCGCGGTCTCGCGCACGGGCGAGGCCGCGGGCCGCGTCGTGCGCGCCGCGGTCGTGCTCATGGCGCCGGACCTCCGGCCGCCACGGAGGGCCGGATCACCTCGGCGCTGCGCACGGGCCGCAGCGGGCACGAGCCCCCGGTCTTGCGGTATTCGCGGGCGAGCGCGGCCTGCAGGTGCTCGACGCCGACGCCGCGATCGCCCGCATGCAGCGCCAGCAGCCGCGCGTGCGTCGCCACGTTGCGCCACTGGCCGCCGCTCAGCGCGCAGCGTCGCGTCGCGTCCTGCAGCCAGCGGTCGTCGACGCCATGGTCGGCGCCCAGGTGCGTGCTCAGGATCAGGTAGCGCTGCCACTCGTCGGGCACGCGGAAGTTGACCACCACGTCCATGCGGCGCGCGAACGCGCGGTCGATGCGGTCGGCGGCGTTGCTGGTGACCAGCAGGATGCCCTCGAAGTGCTCGATGCGCTGCAGCAGGAAGTTCGTCTCGAGGTTGGCGTAGCGGTCATTGGACGATCCCACGTCGGTGCGCCCGGCCATCAGCGCGTCGCCTTCGTCGAGCAGCAGCACGACGTCGAGTTCCTCGGCCGCGCGCAGCACGCGGTCCAGGTTCTTCTCGGTCTCGCCGATGTACTTGTCGACGGTGGCCGCGAGGTCCACGCGCCAGACGTCCTTGCCCAGCTCCGCACCGAGCAGTCGGGCGGCCAGCGTCTTGCCGGTGCCGCTCGGCCCGGCGAACAGGGCGCGCACGCCGACGTTGCCGGCGGCGATCTGCGCGGGCCCCTGCGCGAGCGCCTCGCGCCAGCGGCAGCGCGCGAGCAGGGCCGAGAGTTCCTCGCGTGCCGGTTCGTCGATCGACAGGTCCGTCAAGGCGCCGCCCGCGTGCAGCCGCGTGGCCAGGGTCTCCAGCCGGCCCGACTGCAGCGTGCGGCCGGCGGCGCGGATGTCCTCGACGGCGATGGCCTGGCGGCCGGCCAGGCGCGCGAGACCGGCCGCGCAAGCGGCCGCGGCGCGGATGCTGCCGCCGGTCAGGCGCATCTGCGCGGCGCAGTGCGCCAGCGTGGCGGGGGCCTGCCCGGGCAGCGCGGCCTGCCAGTGGCGCAGACGTTCGGGCTCGGCGGGCAGTTCCAGGTGCAGCGCCAGCATCGCGCGATCGCCGGCGACGCGCCAGGCGCCGTGGCGCCCCGTGGCGACCACCAGCGCCGCGCCGCCCAGCGGCCACGCGGGCAGGCTGCGGGTCTCGCCGGGCGCGAGCTCGGCCTGCACCAGCGCGATGGCGCGCAGCGCGGTCGCGAGCAGGCCGAACGTGCGCCAGCGTGCGTCGTCGCCGGGCAGCGCCTCGCGCGCGAGCAGCAGCGGGCGGCCCAGCGCGCGGGCGAGCGCGCCGGCGAGCGTCTTGCGGCCGTTGTGCTCGGGCCCGCGCAGCAGCACGACGGGCGGATCGTCGTCGTCGAGCAGTGTCGGCAGGGCCGCGCAGGCGTGTCGCGTCTCGTCGGGCAGGATCAGGTCGTCCAGCGCCGGCAGCGCGTCGGGGGCGCGGACGGCCAGCCAGGGCAGGGACGGCAGGTCGCCGCGCAGCGCGTCCCAGACGGGCAGGTTCGCGGCGGGCGCCCACTCGCTGCGGCG
>Ga0207427_100555_pt1 | contig 18950 bp, 20 predicted proteins | sample AraplaCL_Cvi_mMS_FD_184268 | JGI IMG/M metagenome (GOLD analysis project Ga0207427, IMG submission 184268) | Arabidopsis root microbial communities from the University of North Carolina, USA - plate scrape CL_Cvi_mMS (SPAdes) (version 2) | ecosystem: Host-associated > Plants > Roots > Endosphere ... | reverse complement strand
CGAGCCAAGGGCCCGCGTGCGCAAGCCGCGGGCCTTTTCAATGCGGCAACCGCCGCGTCGGGGTCGAGACGGCTTGCGCGAGATCGCGCGGCGAGGTGTCCGTCGCGCCCCGAGGCGTCAGCCGCGCGCCTGCCGGTAGTGCATGGCGACCGCGCCGTTGCGCAGCGGCGTCGCCGAGACCAGCTCGAGCCGGCGCGTCGCGGGCAATCCGCCCTGGTACAGGGTCGGGCCGTGGCCCGCGATCCGGGGGTGGACGAGGAACCGGTACTCGTCGATCAGGTCCATCCGATCCAGCGCGGTCGCGAGCTGGCCGCTTCCCAGGAGCACGCCGGCCGGGGTGGCGTCCTTGAGGGCCTGCACGCCCGCGCGCAGGTCGCCGGCGATGAGGTGGCTGGCCGTCCACGGGAACGCCGTGCGCGTCGCCGACACCACGTACTTGGGCTTGGCCTGCAGCTTGACCGCCCATTCGCGCAAGGCCGCCGGCGCCTCGACCTGGCCGCGGGCGACCGCCGGCCAGTAGCTTTCCATCATCTCGTAGGTGGTGCGGCCCCACAGCATCGCCCCGGCCCCGTCCAGGAGGCGGGTGAAGAAGGCGTGCGTCTCGTCGTCGGCGATGCCTTCCTGGTGGTCGACGCAGCCATCCAGCGTGACGTTGAGGCTGAAGGTCAGCAGTCCCACCCGAGTCTCCTGCGGTGCCGGCGTGCCGGCCGATGGCGGCCCGTCGCCGGCGCCGCCTCGATGCGCGTCAGACGAACTCGCGCTCGCGCAGCCACTTCGTGGCGACCCACTTCTCGCCCTCGATCACCGGCGCGCCGCCGTGCAGGCTCTTGGTGTTGACGTGCGCGCGGTCGTAGCTGAAGAAGACGGCGTTGCCCTTGATCGGGGCCACCTCGAAGCCGACGTCGGGGAACGTGGTGCCGCCGCCCTTCTTGGGCGTGTTCAGGTACATCAGCACCGTGCCCACGCGCTGGCCGCCGCGCTTGAGGATGGGCGCCGAGCCCGGGTGCACCGGGTCGAAGTAGTCGTAGTGCGGCTTGTACTCGGCACCCGGCTGGTAGTGCAGCACCTGCAGGCCCTCGCCGTTCTGCACCGGCCAGTCCAGCAGCGCCGCGATGCGCTTTTCCACCTTGTCGATCACGCCCGTCTCGCCGCGCTCGAAGAACATGCCGCGGCTGGTGCGCGCGACGTTGACCTCGCTGCCCCCGGTCAGGTTGTCCACCGTCTCGGAACGCGCCATGCGCGGGCGGGCCAGCGCGATCATCTGGTCGCACTCGGCGTCCGACAGGAAGCCGCCCAGCACGATCACGCGCGGCAGCTTCATGACGGACAGCACCGTGACGTCGCGGTCGAGGACGCGCAGCTTGCTCGGCTGGTCGCGCACCCTGGCGTCGGGCACCGGAACGGGCTGCGGCTCGTGGCCCTCGGGGGCGGCGGCCTGCTGGGCCTGCTGGGTGGCGACCTGCTGGTTCAGGTGGCTGCGCAGCGTCTCCTCGAGCGCCTGGATGGCCACGTCCTCGTCCCAGCCGCTGGACTTCATCGCCTCCAGCACCGTCTCCGGCGCGACGCCGGCCTGCGCCTGCTGGACGATCCATTGGCGAAGTTCCACGGAGATGTATTGCTGGCGCTTGCCACCGGTGTTCTGCGTGCTCGATTGCGTTTGCATGGGGTCGACTCCGACGTGCGGTCGATGAGAGGAGGCCAGGGCACCACGGCCCGGGGGTGCGCGGCGTCTCGGATACGTATTCTGCGCATTTTGACAGCGCTCCACTGTCGAGTCGGCGCGGGAATCCCTCGGTTTGGCGATGTCGGCGTGCAACTTCCGGTGAATCCCGCCGGCAAACGTAGCTGGACGGGTCCCGGCCGGGGGTTCCCGGCCCCCGCGACGCCGGAGGACGACGCGCTCAGGCCTGGCGGCGCCGGAAGACCAGGCGGTCGGGCGCCGAGGCACGCTCGGCGAACTTGTAGCCGTCGGTACGGAAGTCCAGCAAGGCATCGGCCGACTCGGCCCGCTTCTCGATCGCGTGGCGCGCCATCATGCCCCGGGCGCGCTTGGCAAAGAAGCTGATGATCTTGTAGTCGCCGTCCTTCCAGTCCTCGAACACGCAGTCGACGACGCGCGACTTGAGCACCTTCGCGCGACCCGCCTTGGCCTGCGTCACCTTGAAGTACTCCTGCGACGCCAGGTTGATCACCAGCGGATCGCGCTCCCTGGCCTGCAGCTTGTTCAGGTGCGCGGCGACCGTCCCGCCCCACCAGGCGTACAGCGAGCTGCCGCGCTCGGTGACCAGCCCGGTGCCCATCTCGAGGCGGTACGGCTGCAGGCGATCCAGCGGGCGCAGCACGCCGTACAGGCCGCTGAGCATCAGCACGTGCTTCTGCGCCCACGCGATCTCGTCGTCATTGAGCGTGGACGCGCGCAGCCCGTCGTAGACATCGCCGTTGAACGCCCACATCGCGGGGCGGCTGTTGCGCTCGGTGGCCCGCGTCGACCACGCCTTGTAGCGCTTGACGTTGAGCTTGGCCAGGTCCTCGGACAGGTCCATCAGCTCGGCGACGTCGGCCACCGTCTTCGTGCGCAGCACCGAGATCAGTTCGGCGGCCTGCGCGGCGTACTGCGGCGCGGTGGCGGCCGGCTTGAGGCCGGCCCGTGCCGCGAGCACCGGTTCGGGCAGCGGCGATTCGTAGTCGAGGGACTTGGCGGGGGACAGCAGCAGGAGCATGGGCGGCAGTGTAGCGACGGTCGCGCGGCCGGTGTCGCGTGCGGGCATGCGTGGCGACCGCGCGTACGCGATGCGCGTGACGCGTGTGACGCGTGTGACGCGCGCGACGCTTGCACGCGCAGAAGCCGACGCCGCGCGCGGGGCGGACGCTGCGCGGCGCGTCAGCCGAAGCGCAGCGCGTAGACCGGCGGCAGGCGCGCGGGCAGTTCCGCCCAGTGATCGCCCGCGTCGTCGCTGGCCCAGACGCCGCCGGTGGTGCTGCCCATCATCAGGCTCGTGCCGTCGTCGGCGACGGCCAGGCCGTGGCGGTAGACGAGGTCGTAGCAGTCCTGCTGCGGCAGGCCTGCGCGCAAGGTCTCGAACGTGGCGCCGCCGTCGCGGGTGCGGTTGACCACGAGCGCGCGGTCGACCGGCAGGCGGCACTGGTCCTTGACGGCCGGCACGAACCACGCCGTCCGCGCGTCGGACGGATGTGCCGCCACCGCGAAGCCGAAGGACGACAGCGGCGCGTGCAGCTCGTCCCAGCGCGCGCCGCCATCGGTGGAGCGGAAGATGCCGTTGTGATGCTGGCACCAGAGCACGTCCGGCTGCGCCGCGCAACGCGCGATCGCATGCGGATCCTGCACGTCGGGGTCGAAGGCCTGCTCGGGCGGCATGTACTCGGCGCGCATGCCGTGGGCGGTCTGGGCCCAGCTGGCGCCGGCGTCGCGCGTGATCCAGGCGCCGGCGCTGCTCACGCCCACCAGCAGGGTGTCGTCGCCGAGCGGGCTGATCGAGTGGATGCCGGGCGTGTCGTAGCCCCCGCCGCCCCAGGCGGGCCGACCGGGCTGGTTCCAGAGCACCTCGTCGAGCCGCCAGTTCCGGGCGCCGTCCGTCGACTTGAACAGCGCGCCGGGCAAGGTGCCGGCGTACAGGGCCTCGCCCTGGCGTTCCATCGCCCACACCATGACGACCTTCCACGCCGGGCCGGACGCGCCCGCGGGCTGCGGGCCGAAGGCCGGTGCCGTCACCTCGCGCCACTTCGTGCCAGCGTCGTCGGACGCGTGCAGCTTGACCCCGAAATGCCCCAGGTTCAGTGCGGCGAACATGCGGCCCGACGCGTCCGGCGGCAGCACCATGCTGACCGGATCGCCGACGAAGCTCGTGCGCGCCACCGCCCAGGCGCCGGCGCGCCGGCGCAACTCGATCAAGCCCTTGCGGGACGCCACCCATGCGCGATCGACCATCGCCTGCTCCTTGCCGAATGATTCAGCCGCCCGTGAGCGCCTGCAGCACGTAGACCTTGTCCTCCGGCGCGAGCGCATCGCTCAACGCCTGGCGATCGACCACGCGACGGCCACTGATGTAGACGACGACGTGCTGGCGCAAGTGCCCCTGCTCGTCGAGCACGTAGTGGCGCAGCCGCGGATTGACTTCGAACGCCGCGCCCAGCGCGTCGCGCAACGTCGCCGCGGCCGTCCGGATCTCCGGCGTCTCGGTGAAGCGCTGCAGCTGCGACGTGAACGCGACCTGAGGCATCCCGCGATGGTGTGCGAACGCGCCGCCCGGCGGCAATCGGGCCAATCCCGGCCTGGGCGGGTGCGGCCGGGAGACCCACGGAACGGCCGGGCAAGCGGGTGCGCGATGTGGGGGACGGCCTCCTCTGCGCGGCGGGCGTCGCTGACGCCGGGGCTGGCGAGACCGCGAAGGGCGCCGCGCGCGGCGGCGCTGCAGGTCGAAGGGCGGCGACATCGTGCGACCTTGGTGCCGTTGCTGGCCGTACCCGTGTTGCCCCGTGGCCGGGCCGAGCGAGGTCACGTGGGCGCGCAGCGGCTGGCGAGATTGCGCGAGGCGTCAGCGCTGCGTCGCCGACGGCGGCGACATCGTGTGACCGTCCGTGCCGTTGCCCGTGGTGCCGGGGTTGCCCGTGGCCGGGCCGAGCGACGTCACGCTGGGCGGGCCGGCGATGGCATCGAGCACGGCCAGCAGGTTGGGGTTGCCCTTGAACGCGGCGAGCAGTTGCTCGCTGCGCGTGCGTTCGCTGGCCGTGAGGCGGGACGGGTCGAGCGTGGGCAAGTCCTCGGGGCTGGGCGGCGAGGCCTCGCGCGCGAGGCTCTGCAGCGCGACGCCGGCCGCCATGTCGGGCCGCGGCACTCCGCCGAGCCCGTTGGCCACCATGTAGCCCAGGTTGTGCCGCGCCGGCGCCAGGCCCTGCGCCGACGCTGCGCGAAAGCCGCCGAGCGCCGCCGCATCGTCGCGCGTCACGCCCTTGCCGCGCGCGTACAGCAGCGCGAGGTGGTTGCGCGCCGGCGCGTTGCCGCGCGCTTCCGCGAGGCGATACCAGCGCTGGGCCTCCGCCGGGTCGACGGTCTGGCCGCGCCCCTCCTCGGCCATCCAGCCCAGGTTGTCCATCGCGAATGCGTTGCCCTTGCGGGCCGCGAGACGGAACTGGCGCGTCGCGGCCGCGTCGTCGCGCCCGATGCCCAGGCCGTTGGTGAGCATCCAGCCCAGGTTGTTCTGTCCCGACGCGTTGCCCTGCGCCGCCGCCTTCTGGTACCACTCGACGGCCTGCTTCTCGTCGGCCACCACCGCGTCGCCCGCGGCATACATCAGGCCGATGCTGACCTGCGCCGGCGCATAGCCGGCCTCGGCGGACTTGCGGATCCAGCGTTCGGCGCCCGCCGGATCGCGCAGGGTGCCGCGCCCGTTGAGCAACGCCATGCCCAGGTTGTGCTGCGCCGTCGCATCGCCCTGCGCGGCCGACTGCTGCAGCCAGCGCAGCGACGTGGCGAGGTCGCGCGGCACGCCGCGGCCCTCGCTGTAGACCCAGCCGAGCGCGCTCTGGGCGCGCGCGTCGCCCTGGTCGGCCGCGGCCTTGTACCAGCGCAGCGCCTGCGCGTCGTCGCGCTCCACGCCCTGGCCGTTCGTGTAGAACACGCCCAGCCGGTACTGCGCCACCGCCAGGCCCTGCTTGGCGGCGAGCGTGGCCCAATGCGCGGCCTGCATGTCGTCCTGCGGCACGCCGCGCCCGATCAGGGCCATGTACGACAGGTTGCTCTGCGCCGTCGGCTCGCCCTGGTCGGCGGCCTTGCGGTACCACTTGGCGGCTTCCTCGAAGTCGCGCGCGACGCCCTTGCCCTGCTCGTAGAGGAAGCCGAGGTTGGTCTGCGCGCGCGGATCGCCCTGGTCGGCGGCCTTGCGGAACCAGCGCGCCGCGGTGGACGGATCGGCCGCGACGCCATACCCGCGCAGGTACATGTCGGCCAGCGCCAGCTGGGCGTCGCGATCGCCCTTCTCGGCCGCTGGCTGGAACTCGCGCAGCGCGGTCGCGTAGTCGCCACGCCGCCCGGCCTCGTAGCCTTCGGCCGTGCCGGCCTGGACGGCCGCGCAGCCCAGCACCAGGGCCAGCGCCAGCGCGGCCGAAGCGACGGACGACGGCGCCATGGCGCGCGGGGGCCGCACACGCACCCTGCCGGACGCCGATCGATTCGAGGGATGCGACGCGCGCACCGATGGCGTCGAGGCAGGGCAGGCAGGCAATGGATTCATTTCGAGCGGGAGTCCTCGAGGGATGTTAGCGCGAAGGATCCGGGGGCGGTGGCCGAAGCGGACGGCGAGGCCGGACACGACTGTCGAGTGATCCGACTCGGGCAGGCGCATGGAGGGCCGGCATCGATTATCCGCAGCGCGTCGCGGCGCCAACCCCGGGGAATGCCTTGGAGCGTCGCGGTGGTGCGACACCAAACAGGGGAGGATCGGAGGGCGCGAGGGCACTCGACTGGGCTTGTTCTCACTGAATGCGCGCGAAGCACCACCATCCACAGCCGTCATCCTGCGCGAAGTCGCACGGATCCCACCTGCGTCGAGTCGATATGCTCCGCACGTCTCGCCCACGAATTGCCGCCATGAACACCTTGCGCCGTGCGCTCATCTGGAATGGGAATGCCTGCTTTCTCGAATTGGCTGACGACGCCGTCGTCGACCCCGACACGGCGGTCGAACAGATGGCGCAGATGTCGACCATCCTGCAGCGGTGCTTCGCCGAGGAGAAGGCCGCTTTCGCCCGCCCATGCGTCGACGAGGCGGCCCGGCTGCGCAAGGGAGGCGGCGCGCGCAATGCGGAGGTGGCCGAGGTCATCACCGGCCTGCCGGAGTCCGCGCATCGTGTGCGGCGATCTCGCGACTTGGCGTGCGACGGGCTCACGATCGAACGTCGTCCGATCTCCATCGTCCAGGCGAACCCGCGGCATGAGCGACATCGGACGTTTGACGGCCGCGCCAACGCGCGCCCATGACTTGCAGTGGCGTCGCGAGTGTCTCCACTGTTGCCACAAGACCCTGTCGGCCATCGCATCGTGATCATTCGCTTGCCTAGCCTCAGTGGAAATCACGGCTGCGCGTGACCAGCCCCTGCAGCATCGGCGTGTGATCGACCAGCGTCTTCGCGACCAGGTGGCGCACCTCGCCTTCGCGCTGCCATACGCCATAGACCGTCAGCAGCGACGCCGCCAGCAGCGGCTTGCGCTGGGCCGCGGCCACGGCTGGCCAGACGATCACGTTGACGGTGCCCGTCTCGTCCTCCAGCGTGACGAACACGACGCCCTTGGCGGTGCCCGGTTGCTGCCGGTGCGTGACCAGTCCGCTGGCGCGCGCGAGCTGGCCGGGTCGCCAGTCGGCGTTGAGCAGCGCGGCCTGCTGCACCTTGAAGGGCGCGAGCGCCGAACGCAGCAGCGCGAGCGGATGCCCCTGGAGCGACAGGCCCAGGGCACGGTAGTCGGCCAGCACCGTGTCGCCAAGGCCCGGCGCCTCGAACTGCGGCACAGAGTCCTCGGTGGTGCGCGTGGATTTCAGCAAGGGGGTGGCACGGGTGTCGACACCAGCGACGGCCCAGATGGCGTCGCGTCGATGCCCGGCCAGGCCCGACAGCGCATCGGCCGCGGCCAGGCCATGCATCGCCTGCGCGTCGAGCGCGGCGCGGCGCGCCAGGTCCTCCACGTTGGCGAACGGGGCCTGCGCCCGCGCGGCCATGATGCGCAAGCCTTCGTCCTCGGCCAGCCCGCCGATCCGGTTCAGGCCCAGCCGCACCGCGCACTGGTGGCCGGGAATGGCACGTGCGTCGCAGGCCGGCACCGTCTCGTGCGGCGCCAGCGGCTCCAGCGTGGAGTCCCAGTCGCTGATGGTGACGTCCACCGCGCGCACCACCACGCCATGCGCGCGCGCATCGCGCACGAGCTGGGGCGCGGCGTAGAAACCCATCGGCAGGCTGTTGAGCAAGGCGGCCAGGAAGGCGTCGGGATGGTGGCGCTTGATCCAGGCACTGACGTAGACCAGCTTCGCGAAGCTGGCGGCGTGGCTTTCGGGAAAGCCGTATTCGCCGAAGCCTTCGATCTGCTTGAAGATGGCCTCGGCGTACTCGGGCTCGTACTTGCGGGCCACCATGCGGCTGATCAGCTTCTCCTTGAACGGGCCGAGGCCGCCCTTGCGCTTCCAGGCGGCCATCGCCCGCCGCAACTGGTCGGCCTCGCCCGGCGTGAAGTCGGCCGCGAGGATCGCCAGCTGCATCACCTGCTCCTGGAAGATGGGCACGCCCAGCGTGCGCGACAGCGCCGCCCTGGCCTCCTCGCTGGGATAGGTGACGGCCTCCTTCTGCTCGCGCCGCTTCAGGTACGGATGCACCATGCCGCCCTGGATCGGCCCGGGCCGCACGATCGCCACCTCCACCACCAGGTCGTAGAACTTCTTGGGCCGCAGGCGCGGCAGCATGCTCATCTGCGCGCGGCTCTCCACCTGGAACACGCCCACCGAGTCGCCGGTGGACAGCATCGCGTAGACCGCGTCGTCGTGCTTGGGGATGTCGGCCAGGCTGGCGTCGCTGAGCAGCCCCGGGTCGGCCACGATGCCCATGGCCGCGGCAGCTCCGGCACTGGAGAACGCCTTCGAAGGCTGCGCGATCCGCGTGGCGCTGTTGCCCGCGTGGCCCGGCGCGATCTCGGTGCTTCGCAGGCTGGCCTCCTGCGCCTGGCGCCTGGCCTGCAGCACCCAGTCCGGCGGCGGTGGCCCGGGCATCAGCTGGCGCACCTTGGCGTCGACGAACAGCAGGCTGCGCCGCAAGGCGCTGAGCATGCCCAGCGCCAGGATGTCGACCTTGAGCAGCTTGAGCACGTCCAGGTCGTCCTTGTCCCACTGGATGACCGTGCGCTTGTCCATCGCGGCGTTCTCCACCGGCACGAGCAGCGCCACGTCGTCCTTGGCGATGACGAAGCCGCCCGGGTGCTGGCTGAGATGGCGCGGCTGGTTGCGCAGTTGCAGGCTCAGCGAGATCCATTGCAGGCCCAGCCGCGATTCGGGGTCGAAGCCATGCTCCTGCAGCGACAGCGCGAGGCGCTCGGCGGCCCCGGCCGGCGCCGCCGAGCCACCCACGTGGTGCAGCGAGCGGGTGACGGCATCGATGCGGTCGAGGTCGATGCCCAGCGCACGCCCGACGTCGCGCACCGCCGACTTGGTGCGATAGCGGATGATGACGCCGGTCAGCGCCGCGCGATGCCGGCCATATTTCCTGTAGAGGTACTGGATCACCTCTTCGCGCCGCTGGTGCTCGAAGTCGAGGTCGATGTCGGGCGGCTCGCCGCGCTCCTCGCTGATGAAACGCTCGAACAGCACTTCGGAATCCTCGGGGTCGACCTCCGTCACGCCCAGGCAGTAGCAGACAGCCGAGTTCGCGGCGCTGCCCCGGCCCTGGCACAGGATGCCGCGCGTGCGGGCCCAGGAGACGATGTCGGCCACCGTGAGGAAGTAGGCCTCGTACTTCAGCCGCGCGATCAGGCCCAGCTCGTGCTCGATGAGGTCGCGCACCTTGGCGGGGATGCCGCCCGGGAAGCGCTGCTTCGCGCCCGCCTCGGTCAGCGAGCGCAGCCAATCGGTGGGCGTCTGTCCGGCGGGGACGATCTCCTGCGGATACTCGTACTTCAGCTCGCCGAGCGAGAACTTGCAGCGGCCCGCGATGGCCACCGTCTCGGCGAGCCATTCGGGTTCGTAGAGCGCCTGCAGGCGGGCGCGCGAACGCAGGTGGGCCTCCGCGTTGGGCGACAGCGCATGGCCGCATTCGGACACCGGGCGCTGCAGACGCGTGGCGGTGAGGATGTCCTGCAGCGGCTTGGCCGCGCGCGTGGCCATCAGCACGTCGCCCACCGCGGCGATGCGCAGGCCGGTGGCGGCCGACACGGCCTTCACGCGCTCGCGCACCTCGTCGTCGTCGCCCTGCATCAGCAAGGGCAGCGCGAGCCAGGCGCGATCGGTGCCGAACCAGGTCTTGAGCCATTGCGCCTGCGCGAACAGCGATTCGAACGACAAGGCCATGGACGGCCGCGGCGGCGCCACCGCCTTCGCGCTGCGCCGGGCCGCCGGGGCGCCGGCCAGCCTGGCTGGCGATGGCGGCTCGATCGGGCCGTCGCCGCTCGGACCGTCGCGCGCCTCGCGCACGTCGCGCCCACGCGGGCGCCCGGCCCCGGGCGTGGCGGAGGCGAGCGCCGCCGCGGCGCTCGCCTGCGCAGCGGCGATGACGCCCAGGCCGGACAGGCGCGCGTCCACGCCCGCATCGCCCCCGCCTGGGCCCCCGCCAGCGCCCGCACCCGCGGCCGCGCCCCCGCGCGCCGCCGCGTCGCTGCCTGCGGCGCCGGGCCCCGCGGCGCCCAAGGGCACCGGACCTGGCGTGGGCAGCAGCAAGGCCAGGCAATCGGGCAGGCCCGCCAGTTGCGGCAACGTGGGCGTGCGCCCCTCCACGTCGCTGGTGCGGGCGTCATAGCGCCCTTTTTCGGCACGCCGGCGTGCGACGGTGATCCATTGCGACAGGTTGCCGTAGCCGCGCCGCGTGGTGGCCAGCAGCACCAGCCGCATCGGCACGCCGCCGACGCTGGCCTCCAGCCGCATCTCCGCGCCGATGATCAGCGGCAGGCCGCGCTCGCTCGCGTGCTCGTAGGCATGCACCACGCCCGACAGCGAGCACTCGTCGGTGACCGCCAGCGCCGCGTAGCGCAGCGCGGCGGCACGTTCGACCAGTTCCTCCGGCGCCGAGGCGCCGGTGAGGAAGCTGAAGTTGCTGCGACAGTGCAGTTCGGCGTAAGCGGGGAGCGTGGCCATGGCGAAGTGACGGTGGCGGCCCGGCCGGGCGAACCGGGACGGGATCGGAAACGTGTGGGGGAAGACGGACGTGGAAGGCCGGCAGATCGGCGTCGGGTCGACGGACGAATCGCGGCGGTGATCGGCGGGCCCGTGCGCAGGCACGAGCGGCTGCTTGCGCGGCAAGCGCGTTGACGTCCGGCAAGCCGGGCGTGGTGTCGACTGGCGGCCGGAAGACGGGCCCGCTCGAATACTGTGTATGGATACAGTATGAGCCCGGGAAGCCGCCAATGCAAGCGCTGTTGCGAGCGGATGACCGGGCGAACGTCCAGCCGCGCCAAACGCCCGAAAATACGCCATTCCGCGCACATCGACCCCATGAACGCCCCGATCGAGATAACGTCCTATCAACCGCCGTTCCGGGAACGCCTGGTCGCGCTCTGGCGCGCCAGCTTCGCGCACGGCGTCGGCGCGCCGGTGCCCCATCCGCTGGAGGATCACCTGCGCTATTTCGACGAAAGCGTGCTCACGGAGACCACGGTGCACCTGGCGCTACGCGATGGCGAACTCGTCGGCTTCGGCGCCTTCACGCCCGAGGCCGTGATGCAGTTGTACGTCGCCGTCGCGCACCTGGGCCAGGGCATCGGCAGCCGCTTGCTCGATCAGGCGAAGGCCGGCTCGCGCGGCAGGCTCTGGCTCTACACCTTTGTCACCAACACGAACGCGCAGCGCTTCTACGAGCACCATGGCTTCGACGTCGTCGAGCGCGGCTTCGAGCCGGTCATGCAACTGGGCGACCTGCGCTACGAATGGAAGCGATCGGCACGATGAACGCCACGCACGACCCCGCGAGCGCCGCGCAGCGACGACTCGCCGCCCTCGCCGCGATGGCCGCCACCATCGCGCTGGGCCTGGCGACGCGCCACTGGCCGGCCACCCTGCCGGCCGCGCTCGGCAAGTACCCCGGCGACACACTGTGGGCGCTGATGGTGTTCTTCGGCTGGCGCGCGCTGCGCCCTCGCGCGGGCACCCGCGACGTGGCCCTGCTGGCGCTGGCCACCAGCGTGGCCGTCGAGTGCGCGAAGCTGTGGCAGGCGCCCTGGCTGGTCGACTTCCGCTACACGACGATCGGCCACCTCCTGCTGGGCCACGTGTTCTCGTGGCGCAACCTGGTGGCCTACGCCGTGGGTGTCGCCATCGGGGTCGCGCTGGAGCGATTGCTGTCGGGGCGCCCCGCGTCCGGGTCGGGCTTCGCACCCCCGCGAGTCGCTCGACAGTCGCCGCCCGAACACTGATACGCTCGCGACGATGAACACCACTTCCGTCGCATCCCTCGCTGCCAGCGTGCTGGCGTTCTCGCTTGCCGGCTGCGCGTCCGGCCCCGACACCGCCAAGGGCGCGGCACGGGAAGGCGTGCAGTTGCAGAAGGCCGTCGAGGCGCCACTGGCCGACCTCAACCTGGTACGCGAGAAGATCCCCGTCGTGCTGGAGGCGGCCGTCAAGGCGCCCTACGCCCTGCCGTCGCAGCGGGACTGCCCCGCCCTGGCCAACGAAGTGCGTGCGCTGAACGACGCACTCGGCGCCGACCTCGACACGCCGCCCACCGCGAGCAACCCCGGCCTGCTCGAGCGCGGCAGCAACATGGTCGGCGACGCGGCCAACGACGCGCTGCGCGGCGCCGCCGAGAGCGTCATCCCGTTCCGCGGCTGGGTGCGCAAGCTCGATGGCGCGGAGCGCCACTCGAAGGAAGTGGCCGCCGCGATCGCCGCCGGCTCGGTGCGGCGCGCGTTCCTCAAGGGCGTCGGCCAGACGCTGGGCTGCGAGGCGCCGGCCGCGCCGCTGCAGGCGCTCGCCGCCTCGGCCGCCAAGGGCTGAGCGCCGCACCGCGGTCGGCCGTTTTCCACTCGCCAGACCGGAGGATCCGATGCTGACCCACGCCCGCCCCGTCTGCTTCATCGCCACGGCCGACGCCGGTCGGGCCCGCGCGTTCTACGAGCAGCAATTGGGGCTCGCGCTGATCCAGGACAGCGGCTACGCGCTCCTGTTCGACGCGAACGGCACGCAACTGCGCGTCCAGCGCGTCGAGGCTGTCGCGCCGCACCCCTACACGGCGCTCGGCTGGGAGGTGGACGACGTCGTCGCCCAGGCGCGCGCACTCGCGGCGAGCGGCGTCGCGATGGCCCGCTTTCCGGGACTGCCGCAGGACGCCGACGGCGTCTGGACATCGCCGGACGGCTCGCGAGTGGCCTGGTTCCATGACCCGGACGGCAACACCCTGTCGATCTCCCAGTCGCCCGACGCCTGAAGCGCATGGATCGGCCCATCGTCGGCTTCCACCTCGACGACGAGGGCCACTGGGTGGCCGAACTGGCGTGCGGCCACTTCCAGCACGTGCGCCACGACCCGCCCTGGCAGAATCGTCCCTGGACGCAGACGCCCGGCGGACGCGACGCCATGCGGGGCCGCCTGCTGGCTTGCCGCAAGTGCGACGCGGGCGCGCCGCCCGACGTGACCTGAAGCGCCGCCGTCGCCTGGGCGCCACGAAATCACCCGCGAGGCGCCGCCATCACGGCGTTTAACGCGCCCGTTTGACGAGTGCGTCGCCCGCATTGACCCCGACACGCTTGTCACCGCCGCGCATTCGGGTATGGTGGCTACCATCACCGAAAGGATTCCATGGCGAAACCGAATTACGCGTACGAGAAGCGCCAGCGCGAGCTCGAGAAGAAACAAAAGAAGGAAGACAAGGCCCTGAAGAAGGCGTCTGGCGGGCACACCGCGCCGCACGATGCCGACACGCCGAACGAACCGCAGGCTCGGGCGGATGTCACCGGAGACAAGTCGGCCGCTTGAGCACCGCGCGCCGGCGGCCGCGTGCGTGAGGCGCGCCGCGCGCGCGCCCGGGATCAAGCCACCACGGCAGGCGGCACGTTGCCGGCACGCAGGTCGTCGATCGCGGCCGGGCTCAGCCACAGCAAGGTGTCGACGTAGGTCTCGATGCGCGATAGCAGTGCCTCGCGTGGCCCTTCGCGCCAGCGCGCCGAGCCGTAGAACTCGTCTTCCTGCGCGGTCAGTTCCGCGAGGCTGGCGAACGAACGCACCAGGAAATACCCGTTCGGGTCGTTGGGCACCGGGCCATGGGTGACCACATCCATCCCGTAGGCGCGCACCATGGGCAGCGCCTGCTCGCTCGCGGCGACATGGAAATCGGCGCGCGTGCCTGGCTTGAGGCGATAGGCGCGGATCTCGACGAGGCGGCGCGCGGTCGTGTCGTTGGGGTTCATCGCGGGTCTTTCAGACCGATTGCGGCCACAGGATCATCTGGGTGCAGCGGAACAGCGCGATCGTCTTGCCCGACTCGCGGTGCGTCACCACGGCGTCCCACACCTGCGTGGTGCGGCCGCGGTGCTGGGCGGTGGCGACGCAGTCGAGCGTGCCCTCGCGCGCCGTGCCCAGGAAGTTGGATTTCAGCTCGATGGTCGTGAAGCCCGTCGCGCCGGCCGGCAGGTTGGCGATGCAGGCGTAGCCGCAGGACGTGTCGGCCAGCGTCACCACGCTGCCTGCATGCAGGTAGCCGTTGGGCGCCATCAGCTTCATGGACACCGCCATCTCGGCGCGCAGTTCGCCGGCATCCACGTGCGTGATGCCCACCCCCAGGTGGCCGGGCAGGCAGTCGGCGCCCATGCGGTTGAGTTCGGTGGCGGTCGGAATGCTCATGTCAATGTGGGAGGCGGGTGGGATGCCTGCATTCTGCGCGCCCCGGCGCACGCGCGCTGGCCGCGCAGCGACTACGCCACCATCGGGCTACGCTCCCGAGCGCGTCTGGCACGCGGCGGGACAGCGCATGGCCGCGTGGGCGACGCGCCGCGTCCGCCGCGGGCGCAGCCTGTCGGCCGATCCCGGCGGTTCGTCGTGCCGGCGTTGATTTGGCCAGCGCCCAGGCGCATCGTCCAGGTCATCCGAGGCCTCCGGCCTCGTTTCCCGAGAGACCGCGATGTTCACGTTCCTGCTGTGGTGCCTGCTGTTCGTCTTCTGCTGGCCGCTGGCCCTGCTGGCCCTGGTGCTGTACCCGATCGTCTGGCTGCTGTCGCTGCCGTTCCGGCTGGTGGGCATCAGCGTGAGCGCGGTCTTCGCGCTGCTGACCGCGCTCCTGTTCCTGCCGGCTCGCGCGCTGGGACAGCGTCGCTGACCGACGATCCGGCGCCCGGCGGATCGTCTGCCGAGCGCCGAACGGCCCGAAATCGGGCACTTGGCGCAGGGCGGATTTCGCCGCGCCAACCAGAATCGGTCGTCATGTCCTTCCGGTGGCTCTGCCCCGAACCATGCCGACGCGATCCCTCCTTCACCTTCGCTCCCGGGCCGCCGCGCTCGTCATCGCGCTGATCGTCGCGCTGCCGGCTCTCGCGCAGGCCGACTGCATCGACGACGCGGCCGCGCGACACCAGGTCAACGCCCTGGTGCTGCGCGCCATCGGCTGGCACGAGAGCCGGCTGCAACCCCAGGCGCTCGGCCGGAACGCCAACGGCAGCGTCGACGTCGGGGCATTCCAGATCAACAGCGTCCACCTGCCTGAACTGGGTCGCTACGGCATCGACCGCGCCGCCCTTGCCGACGGCTGCGCCAGCGCCGAAGTCGCCGCGTGGCACTACCGCCGCCAGGTCGATCGGCAGGGCAACAATTGGCGGGCCGTCGGTGCCTACCACTCGGCCACGCCCGCGCGGGCGGCCTGGTACGCGAACCGGATCGCGACGATCCTGACGCAGTGGAACGCACTGCCGTCCGGCACCCTGCCCTATCCGCCCGAAGCGACGCTCGCGCCGACGGCCTCGCCCTCCCGCCAGCACGGCGACCGCATGCCGAAGGCCGCCACGTCGGCGTCGACGACGCCTGCCGCACAAGTCGAGACGTCCACGCCGACGAACCGCTCCGAAGCGCCCTCGTTCCGCCTTGGCGCCGGCCTCGCGACCTTCTCGTCAGTCGCCTTTCGCCCGACCCCGCGTTGAACGCGTCCAACCACTCCCTCCGCCATGACCGACATCCCCACCCTGCATCAACCGCTGCAACTGCCCTCGGACAAGCAGCACGGCATCGGCGCCGCGGTGAAGCACGCGCTGATGTTCGCGCCCTCGATGACGGACATCATGATCCACGAAGGCCAGGTGATCCGCGCGAAGTCCGCGCGGGGGACCTTGCCGCTGCACCAGTTGTTCAACGCGATCCCGGCCTTCGCCGTGACGCGCGAGCACATCGTCACCTACCTGGCGGGCTACGTCGACGGCGAGGCGCGCCAGCACCGCGACGACCGCGGCCAGCACCAGAGCGTGCAGCAGTACTGGGACACCCGCATCAAGCCCGTGCTCGCGCGGCAGCGCTCGGTCAACATCCGGCTCGACGGCCGCGGCGGCCACTCGCTGCGCTACAGCCTGTTCATGCACGGCACGGGCGAGCTCGCCCTGGTCATGCGCATCACGCCGCCCGACATCACCTCGCTGACCAGCCTGAGCCTGCCGCACAACCTCGTGTCCACGCTCACGGAGGCGACCAGCGGCTTCATCGTGATCACAGGCCCCACAGGCTCAGGCAAGAGCGAGACGGCCATGTCCATCCTCGACTGGCACAACGCCCATCACTCGGGGCACATCCTGACCATCGAGGATCCGGTCGAGAAGAAGATCGCGCCGCGCAAGTCCATCGTCACGCAGCGCGAGGTGGGCTACGACGTACTGAGCTTCGCCGACGGCATGCGCGAAGCGCTCCGAATGAGTCCCGATGTGCTGCTCACCTCCGAGATCCGCGACGCCGAGACGGCCGAACAGGCGATCCAGGGCGGCGAATCGGGCTCGCTGATGATCGCCACGACGCACGGCAAGTCCGTCACCGGCACGATGCGCAAGATCCTGTCGTACACGGGCACCAGCGCCGACGTCATGCGCTCCGTGCTGGCCGGCAACTTGATCGCCGTGATCCGCCAGGCGCTGGTCCCGTCCAAGGACGGCAAGCGCTACCTGATGGCGGCCGACGTGCTGTTCAACACAGGCAAGGTCACGCAGTTCATCGAGCGCGGCGACTGGATCGGCCTGGAGAGCGCCATCCGCGAAGACAACCGGCTCGGCGCCAGCGAATGGGTGCCGATGAACAACCGACTCGTCGAACTGGTGCGGCGAGGAGAGATCGAGCCCGTCGAGGCCATGCGCGAGACCTCCGACATTCCCACGCTCAAGCGCAAGCTGGCAGCGGCCGGCATGGCGGTGCTGGGGCGCTGAGCGCACCTCTGACGGCGCCTGCGTGCACAATCTCGCCGTCGCAACCGCCTTCACTGTGATCGCCGCTGGCGCCGTCCGGACCGCGATTCGACCACCGCATGCAGGATCCCCTCTGGCACCACGTTGTTGAGCTTGTCCTGAACCGGGTCGCAGCGATGTACTGGCCGTGGGGCCCTCTGGCGCTCGTGCTCGGCATCGTGCTGGCCGCGATCCAGTGGGCCTGGCAACGCCATGTGCGGCAGCAGCGCTTCGACATCGTGGCGTCGATCGTCAAGCGCTGGATCGCCCAGAACGGCAAGCCGTTCGACGAGATGACCACGGACGAACAGCTGGCCGCTGTCGATCGCCTCGGAAAGGCGCTGCTCGGCTACCCTGCCGTCGTGCTCGAATTTCTCCTGTCGATGCGCGTGGTCATCGAGACGCTGCAACCGCATCAGAGCGTGCTGGACGCGCTCGATGGCCTGGCCCAGCGCTGGCACGACAAGCTGCCGAGCGACCGCAAACGACGCGAACGTCGCGCGCAGGTGCTCGCGCGACGCGACGCCAATCGCCTCATTCACAAGATGGAGCGCGAGAGCGATCGCTTGGCGACGGGTTGAGCACGCGCGAAGGCGCCATGCCGGCACCTCGATCGCCACTCGCCGCAGGACAGGACTCGTCGACGACAACGACATGCCGTTGGTCGCCTCATGGATAGAGGCAATACACCTCCGCCACGACGTTGCTGGTCGTCGGCGCACCGGTGCCGTCGGTCAGAGAGATGGTCCAGCCCCGACCCGTCCACGTCGCGTTGCGATTCAGCACGGGGTTGCCGACCGTCTCGGCGTCGGTCTGGGGCAGCAGGAAGATGGTGGCCTGCGGCGCCACCGGGCTGGCAGTGGCGGGGCAACCGTTGGGCAAGGCGACGGCGGCATCGACGAAATCGCCGTGCCGCACGGCGAAGCCGGCCATGTACACGCGCGACGACGTCAGCCCTGACTGGCTGGCGTAGTAACCGCCCCGGCAGACCAGCGCGTCGCCGGAGGTCGTGTCGACGGCCAGCAGCCCCGCCGTCGCACAGGCCGCGCCCAGGGCCGCATAGCGCGACGTCGCGCGAAAGCTCCCGCCCTGGCACGTGGCCAGGCCGCCGCCGCCCATCATCGCGACCTCGCCGGGCGTGCAAGGATCGCCTTCGGCAACGGTGCTCGACAGCGTCAGCCGCTGGGCCTGCACGGCGCCCCCGGCGATCAAGTCCTTGCCCGCCGTGACGTCGCCGTTGCCCGCGACACGCAGCAAGGCCGTGCCCGCCGGATTGCGCACGAACAGGTCGCCGGCCCTGACCACCAGGGCGCTCGGATCATCCGCGCCGGACAGGGTCATCGCCGGCGTGGTCAGGCCGCCGTCGGCCGACACCTGCCCGTTGGTCACCAGGCCTGCGCCGGCCAGTGTGGAAACGTGGCCCGACGCGTCCTTGAACAGCCCGGTGGTCGCCGACAGGACGCCGTTGCACTGGATGTCGATCTCGCCGTCGGGGCGGAGCGACACGCAGGTCGTGCCCCCGCCATTGCGCAACTCCACCGGCTGTCCGTCGACCTGCAGCGCCGAGCGGAACTCGCTGCGCGTCGTGCCGTCGCCGAACAGCGTGTTGCCGCTCACGCTGAGGTTGCCTTGCAGGTTCGGGTCGCGCGTGTCGCCGACGCGGATGAACTGCCCGAAGCTCGAGGACGTGGTGCCCACGCGTACCGCCACGACGCCTGCGGGTTGTCCGGCCACCGGGTTGTCGACACGCCAGGTGTTGCCGAAGCCCTGGATATGACGCGGATCCGTCGGCAGCGAGACACCGGAATCCGCGCCGATGCGCGTCAGGATCGGACCGATCACGGCGCCGTCGCTG
>Ga0207427_100551_pt1 | contig 19055 bp, 12 predicted proteins | sample AraplaCL_Cvi_mMS_FD_184268 | JGI IMG/M metagenome (GOLD analysis project Ga0207427, IMG submission 184268) | Arabidopsis root microbial communities from the University of North Carolina, USA - plate scrape CL_Cvi_mMS (SPAdes) (version 2) | ecosystem: Host-associated > Plants > Roots > Endosphere ... | reverse complement strand
TCGTCGCGCGCCTGTTCGCGGACGGCCGCTGCGTGGCCACGTCCGGCGACGACCAGACCGCCTTCAGCGCCGACCGCCGCCACCACCACATCTTCGACCCGCGCACCGGCTACTCGCCGCCCGACGTCGCGGGCGTGACCGTCGCCGCGCCCACCGGTGCGCTGGCCGACGCGCTGACCAAGGTGTTCTTCATCGCCGGCCCCGAACGCGCGCTGGAAGTGGCGCAGCGCTGGAACGTCGACGCGCTGTGGATCGCCAAGTCCGGCCGCTGGGGCGCGACGCCGGGCCTCGCGCTGGGCTGAGCCGTCGTGTCACGCCGCCCTGGGGCCGTGTTCGAACCTGTAGCACTGCGCCCCGCATCGAACGGGGAAACCCGCAACGCGATGGCCGCCAGGCACGCGCGCGGCGCCCGCTGCGCGCCTGGCGCCGATGGCACGGACATTGCGCAGGGTTCGCACGACGGCCTCGCGGCGCGCGGACGTCGCAGCAACCCCCAACGAGGAGACAACATGCAATCGAGACTCTTGACGCTGACGATCGCCGGCGGACTCGCCACGGCCTTCGGCACAGCGGGCGCCGCGGGCGGCGTCACCGACCAGATGATCCAGTCCGAGGCCACCGCGACGGGCAACGTGCTGACCTGGGGCGTGAACACGCAGGGCCAGCGCTATTCGCCGCTCAAGCAGGTCAACACCGGGACGGTGGCCAGGCTCGCGCCGGTGTGGGCGTTCTCGTTCGGCGGCGAGAAGCAGCGCGGCCAGGAATCGCAGCCGGTGATCTACAACGGCCGCATGTTCGTGACCGGCTCGTACTCGCGCATCTTCGCGCTCGACGCCGCCACGGGCAGGAAGCTGTGGAAGTACGAGCACCGCCTGCCCGAGGGCATCATGCCCTGCTGCGACGTGGTCAACCGCGGCGCGGCGCTGTTCGACAACCTGGTGATCTTCGCCACGCTCGACGCGCAGCTGGTCGCGCTCGACCAGGCCACGGGCGACGTCGTCTGGAAGTCCAAGATCGACGACTACGCCGCGGGCTATTCCGCGTCGGCCGCGCCGCTGATCGCGCAGGGCCTGCTGCTGACGGGCGTGTCGGGCGGCGAGTTCGGCGTGGTGGGCCGCGTGGAGGCACGCGATCCGCGCACCGGCAAGCTGGTGTGGACGCGACCGACGGTCGAAGGCCACATGGGCTACACCTACGACCCCGACGGCACCAGGCACGAGAACGGCGTCAGCGGCACGCCCGGCCAGACCTGGCCCGGCGACCTGTGGAAGACCGGCGGCGCCGCCACCTGGCTGGGCGGCACCTACGACGCCAAGACGGGCCTGGCCTACTTCGGTGCCGGCAACCCCGCGCCGTGGAACAGCCACATGCGCAAGGGCGACAACCTGTTCTCGTGCTCGACGATCGCCATCGACGTCAAGACGGGCCAGATCAAGTGGCACTACCAGGGCACGCCCAACGACGGCTGGGACTTCGACGGCGTCAACGAGTTCGTCACCTTCGACCTCGACGGCAAGCGGGTGGGCGGCAAGGCCGACCGCAACGGCTTCTTCTACGTGATCGACGCCAACGAGGGCAAGCTCGTCAACGCGTTCCCGTTCGTCAGGAAGATCACCTGGGCCAGCAGCATCGACCTGAAGACGGGCCGCCCGAACTACATCGAGGTGAGCCGCCCCGGCGACCCGACGCAGGGCACGGACGGCAAGAAGGGCACGTCCATCTTCAACGCGCCCAGCTTCCTGGGCGGCAAGAACCAGATGCCGATGGCCTACAGCCCCGACACGCACCTGTTCTACGTGCCCGCCAACGAGTGGGGCATGGAGATCTGGAACGAGCCGGTGGCCTACAAGAAGGGCGCTGCCTACCTGGGCGCCGGCTTCACCATCAAGACGATCAACGACGACTACATCGGCGCGCTGCGCGCGGTCGACCCCAAGACCGGCAAGATCGTCTGGGAGGTCAAGGACGCCGCGCCGCTGTGGGGTGGCGTGCTGACCACCGGCGGCAACCTCGTGTTCTGGGGCACCCCCGAGGGCTACCTGAAGGCCGCCGACGCGAAGTCGGGCAAGGTGCTGTGGGAATTCCAGACGGGCTCGGGCGTCGTCGCGCCGCCGGTCACCTGGCAGCAGGGCGGCGAGCAGTACGTGAGCGTGGTCTCGGGCTGGGGCGGCGCCGTGCCGCTGTGGGGCGGCGAGGTGGCCAAGAAGGTCAACATGCTCGAACAGGGCGGCATGGTGTGGGTCTTCAAGATCCCCAAGGGCACCGGCGCGCCCACGCCCCGGCAGCAGCAGGCCGCCGCGGCACCCGCCACGCACGTCGCGGCCGCCCACTGACCGCCTGAAAGAACGCGAGGCCGGCCCGCGCGCACGCGAGCGCGACGCGCGCGGGCCGGCCTCCACGGAGACCTCCATGACTGACACGACACGACGCATCTTCATCGCACGCTCGCTGGCCGGCGGCTGCGCCGTCGCGGGCATCGGCCTCGCGAGCCCGGCCCGCGCGGCCGCCCATGTCGAGGAGACGGACGAGACCGCCGTCGCCCTCGGCTACCACCACGACACCACGCTGACCGACGCGAAGAAGTATCCCAAGCACACCGCGCAGCAGAAGTGCGTGGACTGCGCCTTCTGGCAGGCCACGCCCACCGACACGTGGGGCGGCTGCGCGATGTTCGGTCGCAAGCAGGTCGCCGCCGGCGGCTGGTGCAGCGCCTTCTCGAAGAAGCCGGGCTGACGCGGCGCGCGCCTGCATCGCGCAGGCCGCGCCCGCCACCTTCCTGGGCCACGCGCCCGTGAACCTCGAGTCGCGCCCATGCGCGCAGGCTGGGAAGCCTTCGCCGACGCGCGCGCCACCGAACTCCACCTGCCCTTGTGCCGTGCCGCGACAGTGACGCGGCACACCGCTCCACCGCGCTGGAGCAGCGCGCGGCCTGCGCGTGGAACACCCCCCGCGAGCAATCCCTCTCCCCGCGATCGACGCGCACCGCCCATCGCTGCGGCCCGGCACAGGGAGCGTGTCGTCGCAAGACAGCCGCGCGCTGGAGCGCTCCCTCCTGGCACTGGCATATCGCTTGCGAATCCGCGGCACGGGTCGCACGCATTCCCGGGCCCGCACATCCACATACCAGGAGACAAGAGACATGAAGACCTCACGACACGCCGCCATCCTCGGCGCGACCCTCGCCGCCGCCACGGGCCAGGCCGGCGCGGCCGACGTCAAGGCGGGCGACTGGGACCTGTCGGTCGGCGGCATCATCAACGCCTTCTACACGCGCACGCACTGCAGCGGTTCGCAGGCCGTGGGCGGGCTCGCGCTGGCCACGCAGGCGCTCGGTTGCGGCGGCGACACGGGCCGCACGGTGATCGGCAACGGCCTGCTGCCCAACGCGCTGGTCACCAGCGCCAAGGGCACGCAGGACGGCATCGACGTCGGCGCCACGCTGATGATCGGCGCCGCCGCCTCCTCGGACGACGCGATCGGCAACAACAGCAACGTCGACGTGCGCCAGGGCTTCCTCACCTTCGGCACCCAGGACGCCGGCACCGTCAAGCTGGGCCGCGACTACGGCCTGTTCGGCCAGTCGGCCATCCTGGGCGACATGACGTTGTTCGGCGCCGGCGCGCCGGTGGCCGCGACGCAGCGCAACCGCGTCACGCTCGGCCACATCGGCGCCGGCTACACCTACCTGGGCACGTATGGCCAGGTGAGCTACACCACGCCGTCGATGTCCGGCCTGGCGGGCACGCTGGCGCTGATGAGCCCGGTGGACGCGAGCGGCACGGCGTACACCGGCCGCACCTCGCCACAGGTCCAGGCGATGGCCTCGTTCGCGTTCGCGGGCGGCAAGGCCTGGGTCGCCGCCAAGAGCCAGAAGTTCGACGATCCCGCCGGCACGGGCTTCACGATGAGCGGCGTGGAGGTCGGCGCCAGCGCGACGCTCGGCGCCTTCGGCCTGCTGGCCAACGTGCAGTCGGGCAAGGGCCTGGGCGTGCTGTCGGACGGCGACTCCGGCCCGCGCAAGCAGGCGAACTATCTCGTGCAGGGCACGTTCCAGGCGACGCCCAAGCTCAAGCTGGGCCTGAACTGGGGCGAGAGCCGGCTGCGCGATGGTGTCGTGGGCGCCGACTTGCGCAGCAACGCGAACCTCACGGGCGGCGTCTACTTCGCGCTCACGAAGAGCCTGACGCTGACGGGCGAGCTGAGCCACACGACGTCCAAGGATGTGGCTGGAGACACCGCCAAGCTCGATGGCGTGGCGGCGGGGGCGATCCTGTTCTTCTGAGAGCGTGCGGCCCGCCACGCCGTCATTCTGCGCGGAGCGAAGCGGAGTCGCAGAATCCACCTCCCGCGCGGGATGCCGTGGCCGGCCGACGTGGATCCTGCGACTTCGCGCAGGATGACTAGCAGGGATGGGGGCTGCCGTTGCGCATCGTCCCGGGCCGGCCACCCGGCGATGCGACCCTTCGCGTCGGCTTCACTCCTGCGGACTGACGATCCCGTCCGCCGGATAGGCCGGCACCAGCGGCGGCGGCGCGGGCAGCGCCGCCGGCTTGCCCTCGAGCGCCTTGAGCATCATCGAGACCGCGGTCTCGAGCTGCGCGTCGTGGCCGGCCAGCAGGTCGGCGGGCTCGTCCTCGACTTCCACGTCGGGGTCGACGCCGTGGTTCTCGACGGCCCACTTGCCGTCCAGGCCGTAGAGCGCGTCCTCGGGGATGGTCACGAAGCCGCCGTCCATCATCGGCCAGTAGCCGCGGATGCCGCGCACGCCGCCCCAGGAGCGCGTGCCCACGAGCGGGCCGAGGCCGTAGGCCTTGAACAGGTACGGGAAGATGTCGCCGTCGGACGAGGACCAGTGGTTCATCAGCGTCACCTTCGGGCCGTGCAGCACCGATTCCGGTTCGGTCTGCAGCCCGCCCTCGCGGTTGGTGCCGAGCGTGACCAGCACGCGGCGCAGGCGCTCCAGCGCGAACGGCGCGATGAAGCCGCCGCCGTTCCAGCGGTCGTCGATGACCATGGCCTGCTTGCCCAGCTGCGCGTAGAACTGGCGCACGAACTGCTGGATGCCCAGCTGCTCCATGTCGCTCATGTAGACGTAGCCGACGCGGCCGCCCGACAGCTTGTCGACCAGCGCGCGGTTGTGCTCGATCCACGCGGCCTCGCGCAGCGACAGCTCCTTGTCCACCGGCCTGACCACCACGTGGCGGCGCGCGCCGTCGGGCGTGGCCGCGATCGTGAGGTCGACGGTCGTGTCGGCGTCGGTCAGCTGCAGCAGCGCGTCGGGGTCGGTGGGCGCGCGCAGCTCCACGCCGTTGATCGCCAGCACGTAGTCGCCGGCCTTGACGTTCAGGCCCGGCTGGGCGATGGGGCTGCGGTAGTCGTCACGCGTGTTGTCGCCGGCGTAGATGCGCGCGAGGCGATAGCGGCCCGACGCGGCGTCCAGCGCCCAGTCGACGCCCAGCAGGCCGGCGCGGGCGCGCGGCGCGGTCTCGCCGTCGTCGCCGCCGCCCACGTAGGTGTGGGAGTTGGCCATCTCGCCGATCATCTGGCCGATGACGTAGTTGAGGTCCTCGCGCGAGCCGGCCAGCGGCAGCAGCTTGCGATAGCTGTCGTGCGTGGCCTTCCAATCGACGCCGTTCATGGCGGTCGAGAAGAACAGGTCGCGCTCCAGGCGCCACGCGTTGTCGAACATCTCCGACCACTCCTGCGCCGGATCAACCAGCGCGCGCAGGTGGCCGAGGTTCAGCGGCTTCTTCGTCTCCTCGTCCTTGGCGGCATCGGCCTTGGTGTCGAGCACCGTGTAGTCCTTCTCGTGGCGCACCAGCACGCGTTCGCCGTCCAGCGACAGCGAGTACGCGTCCACGTCCTCCGTGACCACCGAGGCCTTGCGCTTCTTCAGGTCGTAGAAGCGCAGCGCCGACTTCTCGCCCTTGAGCTGGCCTTCGATCAGGCCCAGCGGCACGGTCAGGTAGAAGACGCGGCTGCCGCGCACGTCGAGCTGGGCGATGTTGGCGGCGTCCACCGGCAGCGCCACGGCGCGGGCCATCAGGCCGTCGAGGTCGATGCGGATCGGCGCGATCGCGGCGGTGCGGTCGGGCGGCTGCTTCTCGTCGGCGGCGCTGCCCTTGGCGTTGGCGGCGTCCTTGACGGCCTTGGCGGCTTTCTTGCGCGCCGCGTCGTCATCCATCTTCGCGTCGTCCTTGTCGGGCGCGCTGTCGGCCTCGTCGGATCGGGGCGCCACCGGCGAGGCGGTGTCGCGCGCCAGGGCGATCGCGTAGATGCCGCCCGACTTCAGGAACGCGAAGTCGAAGTCGACGTCGGAGCCCACCGGGTTCTCGTGGCGGCTGGAGGTGAAGTACAGGTACTTGCCGTCGGGCGACCACGCGGGGTTGCCGTCGATCTCGTTGCCGTCGCCCAGGCGCGTGACGTGGCCGGTGGCCAGTTCCTGCAGGTACAGGTCGCGCCGGCGGCCGACCGCGGCCATGCTGAACGCGATCCAGCGGCCGTCGGGCGAGAAGGCCTGGTCATGGATCTCGCCGAGCTTGTCCTGCGCCACCATCTTCGGCGCGCCGCCGTCGGTGCGCACCGTCCACAGCCGGTGCGCGCTGTCGGAGAACGCCAGCGTGCGGCCATCGGGCGAGAACACCGGGCCGTACAGGTAGCCCTCCTTGAACGCCGTGAGCACCTTCTCGGCGCCGCCTTCGGCCGGTCGGATCGCGACCTGCGGGTTGCCGCCGACGTCGGTGGTGTAGGCGATCCACTTGCCGTCGGGCGACCACGCGGGGTGATCCTCGTCGAGGCCTTGCGTGGCCGTGAGGTCGCGCGTGGCGCCGTTCTCGGTGGGCACGCTGAAGATGTCGCCGCGCGCGGAGAACAGCGTGCGGCGGCCGTTCGGGGCGAGCGCGAAGTCGACCTGCTGGGCCGGGTCGCTGTCGCGGATCTGGTCCTTGACGTCGACCACGCGGGCGCGCAGCCGCGGGTTGTCGTCGGGCACGCTCACCGGCACCTCGTGCAGTTGCTCGCTCGGCAGGTCCAGGCGCCACAGCTTGCCGCCCTGCTGGAACGCGATCGCGTCGCTGCCGTAGGCGGGGAAGTCGATGTCGTAGTCGGTGAAGTGCGTGACCTCGCGCGTCTTGCCGGTCGCGCGGTCGAGCACCCACAGGTTGGCGCGGCGGTGCGCGTCCTGGTCGCTCAGGTAGTAGATCTTGTCGCCCACCCACATCGGCGAGGTGTTGGTGCCGCTCCAGTGCGTGACCTGCGTGCTCTTGCGGGACTCGAAGTCGTAGGTGAAGACCTGCTGTGCCTGGCCGCCGTTGTAGCGCTTCCAGGTGCGGAAGTTGGTGAAGATGCGGTTGTAGGCGATGGTGTGGCCGTCGGGCGCGTAGGTGGCCAGGCCGACGGCGCTGTCGATGGGCATGCGCACCGCGGCGCCGCCGTCGACCGGCACCTTGTACAGGTCCTGGATCCACGAGTTCCACTGGTCGCGCTTGCTCAGGAAGACCACGGCCTTGGAATCGGGCGTCCAGGTCACCACCATGTCGTCGGGGCCATGGCGGCCGCCCGTGCCCGGTTCGGTCGGCGGGTGGAAGGTGAGGCGGCGCGCCTGGCCCCCGGCGGCCGGGATCACCCAGATGTCCGTGCCGGCCTTGGCGGTCTCGGTGTAGGCGATCCAGCGGCCGTCGGGCGACACGCGCGGCATCAGGTCCTGGCCCGGCGCACTGGTCAGGCGCAGCGCGGTGCCGCCGGCCTTGGGCACCGACCACAGGTTGCCGTCGGCGACGAACACGATGCGGTCGCCGTACGGTTGAGGGAAACGCGGCAGCGCGGCGACGGCGGCCTGGCAGGCCAGCAGGGCGGACGCGAGGAGGGTCAGCGAAGGCAGGCGACGAGTCATTCCAAGGCTTCCTGGGCGAGAAAAGAAGTCGCGGAACTTACCCGATCGCGGGGCGCCCTTTCGCGGCCATGGGGACGAAATGCAGGATCGGGGTCGCGGGCGACGGCATCGGCCCGGGGCGCGCAAGGTCCCCGACAGCTTGAGCCGTGATTCGGGGGTTGGCCGCAGGCGCAACCCGCCGTTCGGTGGCGTCGCGATGGCGTGGCGGAATGGCGGGCTGCGCCTGCGGCCAACCCGCCCTACGACCGGTCGAGGCGGGCGCGCGTGCTGGCCGCCACATCCTTCATCCAGGGGTGCCGGGCGTGGTGCGCCTTCGCGAAGGCCGCGATGCGCGCCTGCTCGAGCCGCGTCAGGTCGACGTCGTCCTGCCCCGAGAGCATCTTGAGCCGATACCGCGGGCTCAGCTCGAACGGCGCGTCGACGTTCGCGCTCGTCACGCGCATGCGCGCGAGGTCGATGCGCAGGTCGCCGCCCGCATCGGCATCGGCCATCAATCGCTCGACGACGTCCGTCGGCAGCGTCACCAGCAGCAGCCGGTTCTGCATCGCGTTCGAGTGGAAGATCTCGCCGTAGCTCGGCGCGATCACCGCCTGGACGCCGAACTGCAGCAGCCCCCACACCGCGTGCTCGCGGCTGGAGCCGCAGCCGAAGTTGGCGCCGCCCACCAGGAGGCGCGGCGGGTCGCCGGGCTTGTCGAGCGCGCAGTCCGGCCGCGGCTGCCCTGCCGCGTCGAAGCGCAGGTCATGCAGCAGGCCGCGCGCGAGACCGCTCTTGTCGATGCCGCGCAGGAACTGCTTGGGCATGATCTGGTCGGTGTCCAGGTTGTCGATGCGCAGCGCCACGGCGCGGCCCTCGATGCGGTGGCGTTCATGCATGGCGCGGCTCCAGCGTGCGCACGTCGACGATCGCGCCGGCCACCGCGGCCGCCGCGGCCATCGCCGGGCTCATCAGGTGCGTGATGGCGCCGCGCCCCTGGCGGCCCTCGAAGTTGCGATTGGTGGTGGACGCGCAGCGCACGCCCTCGGCCAGCACGTCGTCGTTCATCGCCAGGCACATCGAACAGCCCGGCTGCCGCCACTCGAAGCCGGCGTCGCGGAACACCGCGTCCAGGCCCTCGCGTTCGGCCTGCGCCTTCACGGCCCCGGAGCCCGGCACGACCATCGCGCGCACCCCGCGGGCCACGTGGCGCCCGTGCAGCACCTGCGCCGCGGCGCGCAGGTCCTCGATGCGGCCGTTGGTGCACGAGCCGATGAACACGTGCTGCACCGGCGTGCCGGCGATCGGCGCGCCCGGCGCGAGGCGCACGTAGCGCAGCGCCTGCTCGGTGCTGCGGCGCGCGGCCTCGGGCTGGTCCTGCGTGCGCGGCACGCGGCCGTCGATGGGCAGCACCTGGTCGGGGCTCGTGCCCCAGGTGACCTGCGGCGCGACGTCGCGGGCGTCGAACGCATGCACGACGTCGAACACCGCATCGTCGTCGCTGCGCAGCGTGGCCCAGTGCGCGAGCGCATCGGCCAGCGCGTCGCCGGCGATGTCGGGGGCGCGCGCCAGCACGTGCTCGATCGCCGCCGCGTCGGGGGCGACCAGCGCGCCCCGCGCGCCCGCCTCCACCGCCATGTTGCACAGCGTGAAGCGGGCCTCGACGCCGAGCGCATCGATGGTGCTCCCGCAGAACTCCACGACGAAGCCGCGCGCGCCCTGCGCGCCGATGCGGCCGATGATCATCAGCACCAGGTCCTTGGCGGTGGTGCCAGGCGGCAGCGCGCCGTCGACGCGGATGCGCATGTCCTGCGCGCGCCGGTAGACCAGCGTCTGCGTCGCCAGCACGTGCTCGACCTCCGAGGTGCCGATGCCGAACCCGAGCGCGCCGAGCGCGCCGTAGGTGGTGGTGTGGCTGTCGCCGCAGATCACGACCATGCCGGGCCGGATCATCCCGAGCTCGGGCGCCACGACGTGCTCGATGCCCTGCAGCGGGTCGTTGGTGTCGAACAGCGCGATGGCGTGGCGCTCGCAGTTGCGCCTCAGGTTGCTCGCCTGCAGCGCGGAATCGGTGTCGGCGATCACGCGGATGCGCGTCGGATGCGTGGGGATGATGTGGCTGACCACCGCCATGTTCTGCCCCGGCATGGCCACCGGCAGCCCGCGCGCGTGCAGCCCGGCGAAGGCCTGCGGGCTGGTGTACTCGTTCATCAGGTGCAGGTCGCAGAACAGCAGCACGTGGCGCTCGTCCAGCACCGTCACCGTGTGGTCGTCGACCAGCTTGCGATACAGCGTGCGGCTCGTCATGTCGTTTCGTGGAAGAAGGGAGCGATGCGCTCGAGCAGCGGCCCGGGCGCCTCCTCGGGGATGTAGTGGCCGCAGGGCAGCGCCTCGCCGCGGACGTCGGTCGCGACGCGGCGCCATTCGTCCAGCGGTCGGAAGCACGACTCGATCACGCCCTCGCGGCCCCACAGCACGAGCAGCGGCGTGGCCAGGCGGTGGCCCGCGTCGCGGTCGGCGCGGTCGTGCTCGAGGTCGATGCCGGCGGCGGCACGGTAGTCCTCGCAGACCGCGTGCGCCGCGCCGGGCAGCGCCATGCAGCGCTCGTATTCGGCCAGCGCGGGCGCGGCGAACGGCGCCAGGCCGGCGCTGCGGCGGCCGATGACGTCGCGCACATAGGCCGCCGGGTCGGCCTCGATCAGGCGTTCGGGCAGGGGCGCGGGCTGGATCAGCGCGAACCAGTGCCAGTAGGCCGTCGCGAAGGCGCGGCTGGTCTGCTCGTACATCGCCAGCGTGGGCGCGATGTCCAGCAACGCCATGCGGCCGACGCAGTCCGGATGGTCCATCGCCAGCCGATGCGCGACCCGCGCGCCGCGGTCGTGCGCGAGGACGTCGAAGCGGCCATGGCCGAGCGCGCGCATCAGGCGCAGCTGGTCGCGCGCCATCGTGCGCTTCGAGTAGTTCGAGTGGTCGGGCAGCCCGGCCGGCCGCGACGAGTCGCCGTAGCCGCGCAGGTCGGCCAGCACCAGCATGTGCCGCTCGGCGAGCGGCGCGGCGACCTTGTGCCAGATCGCGCGCGTCTGCGGGTGGCCGTGCAGCAGCAGCAAGGGGCGCCCGCGGCCGCCGACCAGGGCGTCGATCTCGACGCCCTCGTCCACCGCCACGCGGCGGTGCTCCAAGCCGGGGAACAGCGTGTCGTCGTGCATGGTGTCCTCAGGCGGCCGGCATGGCCGCGACGAGCGCGTCGCGCCCGCGCCGGCATAGTGCCACGCCATGCGCCAGCACGCTGGCGCGCCACGCGGGGTCGGCCGGGACGAAGGCCTCGCGGTATTCGGCGCGCGCCGCCCGCATCGCGGCCGATTCCCCCGCCTGCCGCCGCATCCAGGCATTGGCCAGGTGCGCGCGCTGCATGCGGCGCCGCTCGTGGGTGCCGAACTCGACGGCGGTGGCCGACACCCGGCAGTGCGGCAGCTCGGAGGCGAAGGCGTCGAACATCACGCCGCGGAAGGTGGCCAGTGCGGCGTGCGTGGAGCCCGCGCCGCTCAGCGCCTCGTCGCCCCAGGTGGCGCGGGCGCGCTCGCGGCCGAACGTGCCGGGCGCGTCGAAGTTGATCATGAACGGCAGGCCCCGGGGCCCGATGCCGGTGTGCAGGTCGGCGAGCACGCAGGTGCGCGCGCGGCCCAGGTGCTTGCGCAGCTGCTGGCGCAGCGCGGTGTTGCACCAGTCGGGCGCGGCGCCGCCGTAGAACAGGCCCTGCGCGTGCAGGTACTGCCCGCCGTTGAAGGCATCGGAGAACGCCTTCTCGCCCTCGCGCGCACGCAGCGCGTCCATGGCCGCGAACGCGCGCGCGATGGCGTCTTCGCTCCATTCGGGCAGCATCAGGTGCGGATGCAGCTCGGCGTAGCCGCGGTTGGGCGGCGGCACGTCGGGGAACGGCACGAAGTTGCGGTTCAGGTCGACGTTATCCGCGGTGCCGCGCTGCCAGTGCGCCATGCCCCACGGGTTGATCGCGTGCACCAGCAGCACGGCAGCGCCCGCCGGCAGCGCACCGGGGCCGTCCTGGCGCAGCCACTCGGTCATCACCGCGGAGCCGGCGTGGCCCTCGATGCCGTGCGTGCCGCAGGCGACGACCAGCACCGTGTCGGCGGACGCATCGCCGAAGGTGGCGACCTCCTGCCACAGGGCCTCGCCGTCAGGGCCCTGCCCGGGATGGCGCAGGCCGTCGATGCGGCCGCCGCGTGCGGCGACGGCCTCCAGCCACGCGGCGCGGGCGTCTCGGTAGCCGGCGTCCAAGCCGTCGGCGAAAGGGAGTCTGGTCATGGTGAGGCGCATGCTAGGGCGACCCTGCCGGCACGACCATAGCCGCCGCGGCACAAGGGAATACCCGCTAGCCGCTCCTGGGCCCCTGGAAGCGCACCAGCGGATCGACGTCCGTGTCCGGCTCCGCGAACGGGATGCACTGGATGAACAGCGAGAACAGCTCCGCCTGCGAGCCCGTCTCCAGCTTGCGGTGGATGCTCTTGCGCTGGTTGCGGATGGTGCCCTCGGCGGTGTTCAGGCGCTCGGCCGTCTGCTCGGACGAATAGCCGCTGAGCATGTAGAACACGACCTCGCGCTCGCGCCGCGTCAGCAACGAGGCCCCGAAGTTGGCCATCGTGCTCTCGACCTTGCGATGCACCAGGCCGTCGTCCTCGTCATGCGGCACGGGCTGGGCGATCTCGTGGTGGCGGCGCATCGCGGCGAACACGAGCGGCAGCACGTGGCGCACCATCGCGAGCTCGCCCTCGGCGAACGGCGGCGTGCCCTCCTCGCGGCCCAGGCACAGCGCCATCGAGCTGCGCGCGTCGATGCGCCAGAGCACGTCGATCGTGTCGACCAGCCGGGTGTTGCGGAAGAAGCAGTCGTAGAACTCGCTCTCGTAGAAGTCGTCCGGCACGTACGACGCCATCGGGTACGCGCCATCGGCCTGGCCGCGCTGGAACAGCTGGTAGACGGGGTCGAGCACGTAGGGACCGTCGGTGTAGACGGCCTCGCGGGCGCCGCGCCGCAGCGCCGCGGCGGCCTGGATGTTGACGTACTGCGGGCGCTTGTCCAGCGAGTACTGCAGCGCGATGCCCACCTCGGCGTCGATCAGCGAGCGCAGGAAGCCGACGACGGCGCCGTAGAACTCGGGCCGGCCGACGCAGCGCGTGAGCTCGCCCAGCAGCTCCACGCCGTCGGCGTCCAGCGCCAGCGCGAGGCGCGTGCGCCGGCGCGGGGCGTCCTTGGCGGCGGCCGCCGGGGCCTGCATCGCGTCGCGTTTCATGTCGGTGCTCGTGTCCCGTGCGGGATATTTCAGTTCGATGACGCCGTTCATACCATGGAGCCATGCCCGACGGCCGCAAGCTCGCCGTCCGAACGGATCCACTTCTGCGCAGCATCATGGAAAGCTTCATGGCCAAAAGCAAGAGCAAGACCCAGCCCGCCGGTCGTCCGCGCCTCGTCCGGACCTGCGTTGCCCTGGCGGCCGGCGCCGCGTTCGGCCTGCCCGCCGCGGCCCAAACGGCCGACGCCGCCGCCCCGCCCGCCGCAGCGGCCTCCGGCACGGCGCCCGCCAAGGCGGCACCGATCGGGGACATCCAGCGCGTGGAGGTCACCGCCGGCAAGCGCAAGCAGTTCGCCAGCGAGGTGGCCGGCACCGTGACGGCGCTGTCCGGCGCCAGGCTGGAGCAACTGGGCACGATGGACGCCGAGGACCTGTTCAAGCTCAGCCCCGGCGTGCAGTTCAGCAAGGACAACGCCGACGGCGCGATGATCAGCATCCGCGGCATCGGCACCAACACGGTGTCGGACAACGTGGTGTTCGGGCAGTCGCCCACGGGCATCTACATCGAGGACGTGCCGGTCACCGATCCGTACGTCTACATCTCCACGCCCGACGTCGTGCCGTTCGACCTCGAGCGCGTGGAGGTGCTGCGCGGCCCGCAGGGGGCGCTGTACGGCTCGGCCTCGCTGGGCGGCGCGGTGCGCTACCTGTACGCGCGGCCCGACCTGAAGCAGGACGCGTTCAGCCTGCTCACGGGCGTGTCCAGCGTGTCGCACGGCGGCGTGGGCTGGAACGCCGACGCGATGGGCAACGTGGTGCTCTCCAAGGATGCCGCCGCGCTGCGCCTGGTGGTCACCAAGCGCAAGGATCCGGGCTACATCGACAACGTCACCACCGGCAAGAAGCAGATCAACGAGAACGACGCCGAATCCGCGCGCGTCATCCTCGCGCTCAAGCCGGCGCGCGACCTCGATGTCACCGCCAGCTACTCCACGCAGCAAAGCAAGCAGGGCGGCGACGGCGGCGTGAGCCCGTCGTCCGACGAGCTCGCCATCGCGGCGCCCACCGATGCCCGCATCCTGTCCAAGTTCAGCCTCGCCTCGCTGCAGGCCAACTGGGAGGTCGGCGGCCTGCGCCTGACGTCGCTCACCGGCTGGAACACCAAGACGCGCAACCAGGACAACGACCTCACCTACCTGCTGGTGCCCGACTTCACGATCTACGGCGGCATCGCCTACCCGCAGGTCGACCGCGCGCTGAACTTCGAGCGCCGCAACTCGCGCTCGTTCACGCAGGAGGTCCGGCTGGCGCCCGCGAACCCGGGCGACTTCAACTGGCTGGTCGGCGCGTTCCACCAGCGCGCCGCGTTCTTCCGCTCCGAGCTCGTCACGCTGCCCGGCGCCAACGACCCCGACAACCTGCCCGACGACATCTACTTCCAGACGGCGCGCGACGGCGTCGCCACCGAGAACTCCCTGTTCGCCGACCTCGACTGGAAGGTCACGCCGCAGTGGTCGGTCGGCGCCGGCGCCCGCTACTTCCGGACGAAGGTCGACTTCCAGCGTTCCAACTTCGGCGCGCCCTACGTCGAGTTCGACAGCAAGGAGAACGGCACCACGCCCAAGTTCAGCACGCGCTACCAGTTCACGCCGGAAGTGGCGGCGTACGCGACGGCGTCGCGCGGCTACCGCTACGGCGGCATCAACACGATCGGCTCGCTCCCCTACAGCTCGGATTCGCTGTGGAACTACGAGACGGGCCTGCGCCTGCAGCCGGCCAAGGGGCTGTCGCTCGACCTCAGCCTGTTCATGCTGGACTGGAAGAACATCCAGATGCAGACGACCAACACCGACGGCTTCGTGATCATCACGAACGCGGCCAAGGCGCGCTCCAGCGGCTTCGAGGCCGCGCTCGGCTGGCGCCCGGCGCAGGAGTTCAGCCTGAACGCCAGCCTGGCGCTCACCGACGCGAAGTTGCGCGCCTCGTTCGTGTCGGCCGCCGGCCGCGCGGTGGATTCGGGCACCGAGCTGCCCGGCGTCGCGAAGATCCAGTCGACGCTGGACGCGACCTGGCACTTCGCCGGCCCGTTCCAGACCAACGCGTCGCTGTCGGGCGTGCTGCAATACGTGGGCAAGCGCAACGCGCAGATCGACGCCGACCTGGTGCTGCCGGCCTACACCACCGCCGACCTGCGGCTGGCCTTCGGACTGGGCAACTGGGAGGCGACGGCCTACGTGCAGAACGTGACGGACAAGCGCGGCCAGTCCTCGGCGCAGGTCAACTACTCGACCTACCAGAACCCGGGCCAGGTCAACTTCACCGAGTGGTACCCGATCAAGCCGCGCACCTTCGGCGTCAGCCTGCGCTATGACTACTAGCCCCCCGACGAGCCTGAACGAACCGGTGACCACGCTGCCCCTGCCTTCCGCGCCCGCCGCCCGCCACGGCCCGCACCCGTGGACGGTGCTGGCGGTGCTCACGCTCGTCAACGCGCTGGCGCAATCGGGCGGCACCGTGCTGGCGGCGGTGCTGCCGCTGGTCAAGCAGGAGTTCGGCTACTCGGACAGCCAGCTCGGCCTGCTGACGGGCTACGGCTCGGCCGTCTCGTTCGCGCTGCTGGCGCTGCCGATCTCACACTGGGCCTCGCGCCGCGGCAGCTCGCTGGTGCTCGGCGCGTGCATGCTGGTGTGCGGCATCGCGAACCTGGTCACCGCGGCCTGCACGGCGTTCTGGCAGCTGATCGCCGCCCGCCTGTTCGCGGGCGTCGGCCCGTCGGCGGCGTGGCCGCTGGGGCAGGCGCTGGTCAGCGACTTCTTCCCGCCCGCCAGGCGCGCCGGCGCGCTGTCGGTCTACACCGCGGGCGACTTCCTGGGCAACACCGTGCCGCTGGTGATCGGGGGCTGGATCGGCGTGCACCACGGCTGGCGCGCGGCGTTCGCGGTGTTCGGCGTGGGCGTGCTCGCCTGCGTGCTGCTGCAGCGCTGGCTGGTGCCCGATCGCAGCTCGGCCGAGACGGCGGTGCTCGACGAAGGCGGCGTCGCCGACGTGCCCGACCTGCACTGGTCCGAGGGCCTGCGCACGCTGTGGCGGCGGCGCGCGTTCGTGCACATCGTGATGGGCTTTTCCTGGGCCTCGTTCGCGGTGTCGGGCCTGTCCAAGTGGATGCCCAGCTTCTACAACCGCCAGTTCGGCCTGTCGCCGGACGCGGCCGCCGCGTTCTTCGGCGGCGCGTACGCGGGGGGCGCGCTGCTGGGCCTGCTGCTGGGCGGCCTCATCGGCAACCGGATCGGCTCGGGCCGCCAGGATCGCCTGCTGCCGTTCTGCATGATCACCTATGCGCTGACCTTCCCGTGCATCCTGGGCGTGCTGTTCGCGCCCAGCCTGCAGGTCGCGTTCGTCGCGCACGTCGCGGCCACCACCTTCGGCGCGATGCCCAACGGGCCGGTGATGTCGATGATCCACGCCAGCGTGCCGCGCTCGATGCGCGTGCTCGCCGCATCCGTGTTCCTGCTGGCGCTCACGCTGCTGGGCGACGGCGGCGGCCCGCTGCTGATCGGCCTGGCCAGCGACCTGCTCGAGCCGCGGCTGGGCCATGAATCCCTGAAGTACGCGATGCTGCTGGTCAAGCTGCTGGGCGTGCTGCTGTTCGTCCACCTGGGCATCGCCTGGCGCGCCGCGCGCCGCCAGGCCGCTGCCCGGCGCCCCGGAGACGCTCGATGAGCCACGACCCCAGCGCCGCGATCGTCGCGGAGGACCACTTCCGGCTGCGCCTGCCCACCGACCCGCAGCTCGCCCCCGACGCGCGCCACCTCGCCTTCGTGCGGCTGCGCGCCGACGTCGACACCGACGCGTGGGCCAGCGAGGTCTGCGTCGTCGACACGGCCACGCGCGGCCTCGTCGAACTCGGGCGCGGCAGCCAGCCGCGCTGGACGCCCGACGGCCGCGGCCTGGCGCTCGTCACGTCGTCGGCCGGCGGCTTGGCCATCGAGCACTGGGCCGCCGCCACCGGCGAGCGCCGCCTGCTCGCGCACCTGGCCGAGCCGCCCAGCGGCCTCGCGTGGTCGCCCGACGGCCGCACGCTGGCCTTCATCCAGCGCGTGCCGCTGCCGCCGTCGGGCGAGCCGGCGCCGGCCTGGGAGGCCCTGCGCACGCCGCGCTGGGCGCCGCGCGGCATCTACAGCGAGAAGCTGGTGCGCCGCGTCGAGGGCCACGACGGCGAGCAGCCCGATGGCCACCACCACGTCTTCCTGCTGGACACCGCGGGCGGCCCGCCGCGCCAGCTCACCTTCGGCCCGTGGGAGCACGGCGGCCCGTTGGTCGACCTCACCAAGCTGGGCCTGGCGGGCCGCATCTCGTGGACGCCCGACGGCCGTCACATCGTCATGTCGATGCAGCGCCATCCGCCGGCGACGGGGCCGCTGGATCCGCGCACGGTGGTCGAGGCCGACGTGTACGAGTTCGAGGTCGCCAGCGGCGCGGTGCGGCGCCTGACCGAGTTCGGCGGGCCGGTCTGCCGCGCCACCGTCTCGCCCGACGGCCGCTGGATCGCGTTCGCCGGCTATCGCAACGAGACGGCCTCGTTCCAGACCAGCGTCGTGCATGTGATGCCGCGCCAGGGCGGCGCCATCGTCGCGCTGCCACACCCGGCGCGCCTGGACGTCGACCAGGGCCTGCAATGGCTGCCGGACAGCTCGGGCCTGCTGACGCTGCTCGTCGAGGACGGCGCCGGCTGCCTCGCGCGCGTCGGCCTGGACGGCACCTGGACGACGCTCAGCCGCGCCGTCGGCGGCGGCCTGACCTCGGGTTACGCGCTGTACGGCAAGGGGCTGAGCGTGGCGCGCGACGGCCGCGTCGCCTGCCTGCACGGCCGGCGCGACCGCACCGACGAGATCGCCCTGCTCGCGCCGGACGGCCGCATCGAGGCGGTGCTGACCGACGAGTCGGCCTGGCTGGCCGGGCGCACGATCGCGCCGGTCGAGGAACTCTGGCTGCCCACGCGCGCGGGCGGTCGCGGCTGGCAGGCGTGGCTGACGCGTCCGGCCGGCGTGCCGGCCGACGTCGAGCTGCCCTTGATCCTGTGGCTGCACGGCGGCCCGTACCTCGCCTGGGGGCCGGACTTCGCGATCGTGCCGCAGATCTGGGCCGCGCGCGGCTACGCCGTGCTGATGATCAACCCGCCGGGCTCGCTGGGCTACGGCGAAGCCTTCACCGACGAACTGGAGAGCGGCTTTCCCGGCCCGCGCGAACTGCAACTGCTGGACTGCGTCGAGACGGTCGTGGCGCGCGGCGGCATCGCGCGCCACCGCGTCCACGTCGCGGGCGAATCGGCCGGCGGCGTGCTCACTGCCTGGCTGATCGGCCACAGCGCGCGCTTCGCCTCGGCCGCCGTCATCTACGGCGTGATGGACTGGGTCAGCCAGACGCTGACCGTCGACCGCCCCGACTACTTCGGCTACTTCCGCGCCCCCGCGCCGCCGTGGGCCGAGGGGATGCACGCGCACTACTGGCAGCGCTCGCCGCTGTCGCTGGTCGACCGGGTGCGCACGCCGACGATCGTGCTGTGCGGCGAGAAGGACGCCCGCACGCCGATCGCGCAGTCCGAGATGTACTACACGGCGCTCAAGCTGTGCGGCGTCGACGCGGCGCTGGTGCGCTACCCGGACGACAACCACAGCTTCGAGTGGCACCCGAGCCACTGGCTGGACCTGGTCGAGCAGGTCGACCGCTGGTTCCGGCGGCATCCGGCGACCGCCGCCTGAAATCGGGGCCCTCGCGCGAGAGTCATCGCGACACCCGCAGGCGCGGCCGTCACGGCGAATGCCGCCATGCCGTCATCCTGCGCGCAGTCGCAGGATCCACGCGTGCCTGCTGGGCGGCGCCATC
>Ga0207427_100549_pt1 | contig 19135 bp, 17 predicted proteins | sample AraplaCL_Cvi_mMS_FD_184268 | JGI IMG/M metagenome (GOLD analysis project Ga0207427, IMG submission 184268) | Arabidopsis root microbial communities from the University of North Carolina, USA - plate scrape CL_Cvi_mMS (SPAdes) (version 2) | ecosystem: Host-associated > Plants > Roots > Endosphere ... | reverse complement strand
GGTCGACCCGCTCGGCCTGCGCGAGCCGCAACGCGGCCACCGCCACGCCCGCTGCCAGCAGCACGGTCGCGGTGGCGAAGATCGCATGGACGTGGCGTCGCCTCATCGCCAGCTCGTGATCATGCGGGCGCGCAGCGCGAGCAGCAGCGCGCAGCAGGCGGCGCCCGCGGCCAGGAACAGGCGGCTGAAGTCGCGCCGCGGGACTGCTTCCAGGTAGTCGAGCGGAAAGCTCTGCCGGCGGCCGACGTCGGCCACCGCGCGCGCCAGCCCCGCCGGATCCTCGGCCTCGTAGGCGCGGTAGTCGCCAGGCAGCGTCTGGAAGAACCGGTGCAGCGCGACCTCGGGGGCCGCGGCTGCGGCGTCGCCGGGCGCATCCAGGCGCGGGCTGTTGACCGACCGCAGGTAGATCCAGGCCAGCGAGACGCAGTTGCGCCACACCGCGGCCGCCAGGCGGCGCCGGGTCGCCTCGTCCAGGCGTGCGCCGCCGTCGGACACCAGCAGGACGATGCGGCTGCCGGTGTACGCGCGCTGGTCGAACTCGGCGATCGCCGCGGCGAGCGCGCGCCCCACGTCGGTGTCGGCCAGGCCGCGGCCCACGTTGCCCGCGGCGATGGCGGCCTGCACCACGGCGTCGTGCTGCGTGAAGGACACGACCGCGATCGGATTCGTGCTGAAGAACATCAGGGCGAAGCGGTCGTCGGGGCGGTCGGCCACGAACCTGGACAGCAGCTCGCGCGCCATCCTTCCCTTGGGTTCGCCGCGCGACTGCGCCTGGTAGCGCAGGTTGAGCGGATCGACCGTGCGCCAGTCGGCCGGCAGCATGCGTTCGTCCATGCTGCGGCTGCGATCCATCAGCACGACGATCTCGGCGCCGTGGCCCGTGCGCTGCACCTGCGCCTCGGGCCGCCCGGGGCCGGCCAGCCCGAGCACGATCGCGAGCATGGCGAGCGCGGCCAGCGCGCGCCAGGCCGCGCCCAGCGCCGCGCCGAGGCGGTCGCGCGGCAGGCTGTCCACGCACGAGAACGCCAGCGCGTCGCGCCGCGTCGGCGCCAGGGGCAGCAGCGCGAGCGCCAACAGCAGCAGGGCCCAGGGGTGCGCGAAGTCCATGCGGGGCGCTCGTCAGCAGCGGGCCGCGCCACGGTGCGTCATTGCTGGCTCCGTTGCTCGATGCGGGGCAGCGCGTGGCACAGGGCTTGCGGGGACGCGTCGCTCGCGGGCCGGGTGTCGAGCTTGCCGGCAAAGAAGCGCACCGCCGAGCGCGCGTAGAAGTCCTCGATCCGGTCGCGCAAGGGCGCGTACTGCGGCGCGCGCTCGAACAGCCGCGGCAGCGTCGAGAGCCGCAGCACCTCGCCGGCGGTGCGGTCGAAGGCTTCGTGCAGCGCGCGCCAGGCCGGTGCGTTCCAGCCGTCGTCGCGGCCCAGCGCGTGCAGGGCGCCCGCGAACGGCTGGGTCAGCGTGTCGCGCCAGCGGCGCCAGGCCAGCCAGCCGCCCCAGGTCGCCAGGCAAGCGATGAGCGCGGCCGACGCCAGCACGAGTCGCGCTCGCAGCGGGCCCGTGGCGATCGCCGAGGGCGGCTTGTCGGGCCGCATCTGCCAGCCGTCGGTGCCCGGCGCGGCGCGCGCGGTGATCGGCGCGACGCCGACGGGCCAGGCCGGCACGATCTGCGCGGGGCTGTCGACCGGCACCTTCCAGCTCGGGATGCGCACGCGTGTCGGCGACTGCGGCGCGTTGACGAGCTGGTAGTCGACGACCAGCCAGCGCCCGCCGTCCGCGGCCTGCTCGACGCGGGCCGCGCGGCGCTCGATCCACGCGCTCAGGCGCTGCGGGCCGGGCAGGCTGGCGGCCGGCAGCGGCGCGTCCGCGGCGAGCCGGACGCGCTGCGTGAGGACGTCGCCCACGACATGCCCGAACGGGCGCGGCTGCTCGATCCCGGGCACCGCGTCGGCGGCCCCGCCGGCCGCGGGCGCGAGCGCGGCGGCCAGCAGCAGGGCGCGGGGCGCGCGCCAGCTCATGCCGCGTCCTCGAGCAGGTGGTGCGACAGCGCCTGCGCGTCGAACGCCCCCTTGAGCATGAACGGCCGCAGGCCGCGATCCGCGAAGATCGCCGCCAGCCGCGCCTGGCGTGCCGCGGCCGCCTCGCGCCAGCGCGCGCGCAGCGCGGGACGCACCCACAGCGCGCGCTGGCGCGAGGTCTCCGCGTCGACCAGCAGCGCGAACCCGTCGCGCGCCGGCGGCTCGGCCTCGGCCGCGTCGACGAGCACCAGCGGCACGACGTGCGCCGGCGCCAGCCCGCCGAGGATGTCGCCCAGGCCGTCGAGCGGCCACAGGAAGTCGGAGACGAGCAAGACCAGCGCCGCGCGCGGACCGACCTGCCGCGCCGCGTCGCGCAGCCCGTCGATGCCGCCCGGACCGCTCTCGCAGGCGCGCAGCCGCCCGGCCAGCGTCGCACCCACGCCGCGCCCGTGCCGCGGCGCGACATGCAGGTCGTCGCGTGCGACGGCGTCGAAGGCGAGCAGCCCGACTGCGTCACCGAGGCGGAACGCGCTGCGCGCCAGCGACTCGACGACCTCGACGGCGAGGTCCAGCTTGGGCGGCGCGCCGAAACGCATCGACGCGGAGACGTCCACGATGGCCTGCACGGTGACGGCCGCGCGGTGGCGGTTGATGCGCACGAGCCAGTCGCCGCGCAGGTCGGCGACGCTGGCGCGCAGGTCCAGCCGGCGCGGGTCGGGGTGGTCGAACAGGCGGCGATGGGCGAGGAACTCCAGCGCCGAGCCCGCCGCCATGCCGCGGTGCGCGCCCGAGCGCAGGCCGGCGACGCGACGCGGCAGGTGGTAGAGGATCTCGCCCGGGTCGTCCATGGTCGCGGCCTGGCGGGCGGCTCAGCGCGGCGTCGGCACGCGCTGCAGGATCTGCGCGACGAGCGCATCGGCGATCTGGGCGCGCCGCGATTCGTACAGCGGCGTGAAGAACAGGCGGTGGCCCATCGTGGCCGGGAACACGGTGGCGATGTCGTCGGGCAGCACGTGCGCGCGGTCGTCGAGCCAGGCCACCACGCGCGCGGCGCGCACCAGCGTCATCATGCCGCGCGGGCTCGCGCCCGCGGCCATCAGGCGGTCCATGTCGACGCCGTCGATGCGCACGTCGAAACGGCCGGGCGCCTGCGTCGCCTCCCACAGATCGGCCACGTAGCGGCGCAGCGCGTCGCTCGCCTGCACATGGCGCTGGATCGCCGCGGCGACCTGCTCGAGCTCGCGCCAGGGCAGCACGCCGCCCTCGACGCGCTCGAGCAGCACGTCGGGGTCGTGGAACCCGGGGTCGAAGACGAGCGACTCGCGCGTCGCGGGATCGACGGGGGTCAGCATGCGCAGCTCGAACATGAAGCGGTCGCGCGCGGCGGACGGCAGCTCGAAGGTCTCCTCGCGCTCGAGGCGGTTGCGGTCGGCGAACACGGTCATGTGGGGGAAGCGGAACTCGCGGTTGAACGCCGACACCGTGCGCTCGGCCATCGCCCGCAGCAGGAGGGCCTGCACCTGCGGGCGGGCGCGGTTGATCTCGTTGAAGAAGAAGGTCGCCAGCGCCTCGCCGTGGCGCAGCAGCGGTCCGGGCTCGATGCGCGGCTTGCCGTCGGCGTCGACGCTGGTGTGGTACACGAGGTCGCCCGGCATGAGGTCGACCGTTCCCTCGACGCGCTCGAACTGCCCGCCGACGGCGCGCGCGAACGCGCGCAGCACCGTCGTCTTGCCGACGCCCACGTCGCCCTCGAGCATCACGTGTCCGCGCGCGAACAGCGCCACGTTGATCATCCGGAGCGTGGCCGCCTGGCCCACGACGGCGCGCGCCACCTGCTCCTCCACGGCCAGGGCGCGCACGCGCCAGTCCTGCAGCGATTCGTCGTGGCTCATCGTGTCGGCTCCGGGCGGGCGTGCCGCGCCTCACTGGATGAAGCAGCTTTTCTGGGCCTGCGCCTGCAGCGCCTTGTACTGCTTGATCTGCGCCTGCAGCAGCGGGGCGTCGCGGATCACGGAGCCGCGCTCGCCGCCGATCGACGTCGCGTTCGCCGCCGTGCTCATCTGCACGTAGTCGTCGTAGGTCAGCGCCTGCGCCAGCGCGTCCAGCACGCACGAGCACTTGTTGAGCATCTCGTAGTGCGCGCCGGGGTGGTCGCGCATGCAGGCCTCGACATAGACGACGCGTTCGGCGGTCGGATAGTCGTGCGCCTGGCCGGCGCTCGCGGCCGTGGCGAGGGCCGCGCCGGCGAGGCCGAGGAGGACGAGGGCGGTCATGCGCATGGCGAACCTCTTTCAGGGCGGTGTCGGGGACGTCGGGTCTTCCAGCGCGAGGCGCCGGCGTTCCAGCGGCACGCTCGGCGCGGCGGGGTCGGGCAGGGTGGCGGTCAGGGCGGCGACACCGCCCGGCACTGCGTCCGACAGCAGGAACAGGTACTCGGTCGTTGCCTCGCGCTCGAAGCGCTGGCGGTACGGATCGTCCAGGAAGGGCGCGACGCGGATGGCGCGGGCCGGCACGTCCTGGCCGTTCCAGCGCACCGTGGCGCCGGCGACCCGGGCCTGCGTCGCCAGCGCGATGCGCAGCTGGCGCCTGAAATGCGCGGACTGGCCCGTCGTCGTGCGCTGCAGGCGACGCACCTCGGACTCCAGGAAGTACAGGATGACGGGGTTGGCCGTGGCGTCGTCGAAGTCGGGCAGGTGGAGCGCGATCTCCTGGGCTGGATAGTCGACATGCGCGCTGCAGCACGAGCCGTCCTGCCGCGGCCGCAGCGCCAGCGTGGCGTGCGCCGGCGCGCTGGCGGACGCGCCCGCCTGCACGGACCACGCATAGGTCAGCGTCTGCGGCCCGTGCACCGACGCCAGGTGGTGGTGGGTGAACAGCAGTTCCTCCGCCTCCGAGTTCGGCCCGCCGGCGGATGCGGCAGCGGACGGCGCCTCGGTGCCGGCCAGCGCCAGCGCGGCGGCGACGGCGGCCGTGGCGGCCAACGCGCCGCGCACGAGCAGGCGCGCGGCGCGCGACGGGGTGCGGGAGAGGCGGCCGCTCATGTCGGCTCGCTCACTGCGGCGCGGCCGTGTCCAGCAGGGGCACGCCGTAGTCGCGCAGGATCGCCTGGATCTGCGCGCGATGCTTCACGAGCAGGCCCTCGACCTGCTGCTTCCAGGCCGGCTCGCCGTAGCGCACGCCCATCGCCATCGCGAAGTCGAACGCCAGGCCCGGTTCGGACTTCATCGGCACCACCGCCAGCTCGGGCGAGTGCACGCGGCGCGCGAAGAAGCCGGCGATCGGACCCCACACGATGGCCACGTCGATCTTGCCCTGCTCCAGGTCGCGCTCGATCAGCTGGCCCGGGTACTGCGACGGGTCGGCGTTCATCATCAGGTAGGGCACGCCGCGGTCGACGAGGTCGTGGCGCGCCAGCCATTCCGAGGCGGGCGAGCGGTCGTACAGCCCGATCCGCAAGGTCGCGAGCCTGTCGCGCGGCAGCGCGAGCAGGTCGTCTGAGGATCGGAGGGCGTCCAGGCCCTTGCCCTTCGGGTAGACCAGCGAATACGTCGAGCGGTAGTACGGCTTGGTCACCGAGACCTGGTCGAACCCGGCGGGCACGCCCATGACGATGTCGCACGGGTAGTCGTCGGTGGGCAGCTTGTAGCGCAGCGTGTTGCGGATGAAGTTCATCCGGTTGGGAAAGCCGTAGTAGGTCACCGGCAGGCCCAGGTCCTTGCCGAACAGCTCGGCGATCCGGTTCTCGAAGCCTTCCCCGCCGGCGTTGGAGAACGGCAGGTTGTTGGGGTCCTGGCAGACCTTGAGGGCCTTGCGCTCGGGCGCGTCGGGCGCCTGCGCCGCGGCGCCGCACACGCACAGCGCCGCCAGCGTGCCGACCAGCGCGGATCTCATGACGTGGGCGTCGAGGCCGACATCGGCTCGACGTGGGCCTTGGTGATCGCGCCGTCGGAGCGTCCCTTGAGATACGCGTAGAGCGCGTCGATGTTGCCCATCACCTGCTTGTTCTCCGCCCAGGAGGGCATGCCCTTGTCCAGGCGCCCCTCGGTCAGCGTCTTGACGAAGTCCTCCTTGCTCAGGGTCTTGAGGCTCTGCACGAGCGAGGGCCCGACCAGGCCTTCCTGGTTGGCGCCGTGGCAGCGGTCGCAGGCCGCCGCGCGCCAGGTGCGAAAGCCCGTCAGCGTGACCTCGTCGACCTTGTAGCCGTCGACGACCTTGTAGGGCGTGGGGCCCGCGGCGTTCTGCGCCGCCGCGGCCATCGCGCTGCCCAGCGCGAGGACGAAGGCGAGGTTGCGTGCGATCTTCGACGTCATTGCTTGATCATCCTTCGAAGGTTCGGGACACGGATGCGCGCACCGCCCCCGTGCTGCACGCGGCGCGGGGCGGAGCGCGGGCGGCGCGGCCGGGGACGCCGCGCCGCCGGTCGCACGGTCAGTTGTTCGGCAGCGCGAACACGGTCAGCGAACCGCCCAGCTCGGTGTACTGGTTCAGCTCGCGGTAGCCGCCCACGGCGCCCAGGCCGTCGGTGTCCTTCTCCAGGCCGGCCGCCATGCCGATGCCGGCCCAGCCGCCGATGCCCGAGAACACGCCGATGTACTGCTTGCCCTTGTGCTCGTACGAGAAGACGTTGCCGATGATCCCGGACGGCGTCTTGAACTTGAACAGCTCCTTGTTGATGTTCTTGGCGTCCACGCACTTCAGGTAGCCCTCGAGCGTGCCGTAGCACGAGATGCCGCCCGCGGTGTTGAGCGCGCCGCTCCAGACCGAGAACTTCTCGGCGTGCGACTGCACGATCTTGCCGCTGCCCGCGTCCCAGGCGATGAAGTTGCCCATGCCGCCGTGGCTGTTGGGCGCCGGGTACATCGACAGCGTCGCGCCGACGTAGGGCTGGCCGGCCGTGTACTCGACCTTGAACGGCTCGTAGTCCATGCAGACGTGGTTGGTCGGCACGTAGAACAGCTTGGTGTTGGGGTCGAACGACGCGGGCTGCTGGTCCTTGGAGCCCAGCGCCGCGGGGCAGATGCCCTTGGTGTTGACGTCCGGTCCGCCGGCGGCGGTGGAGTACTTCTTGACGCCGATCGGGCGGCCCGTCTTCATGTCGACGCCCGAGGCCCAGTTCACGGCCGGATCGTACTTCTCGGCGACCAGCAGCGCGCCGGTGATGCGGTCCAGCGTGTAGCCGAAGCCGTTGCGGTCGAAGTGCACCAGCGCCTTGGTCGGCTTGCCCTTGACGGTGATGTCGGCCAGGATCATCTCGTTGACCCCGTCGAAGTCCCACTCGTCGTAGGGCGTCATCTGGTAGACCCACTTGGCCACGCCGGTGTCCACGTCGCGCGCCCAGATGCTCATCGACCACTTGTTGTCGCCCGGGCGTTGCGCCGGGTTCCACGTGGACGGGTTGCCCGAGCCGTAGTACATCAGGTTGGCCGCCTTGTCATAGCTGTACCAGCCCCAGGTGGTGCCGCCGCCGATCTTCCACTGGTCGCCCTGCCAGGTCTTGAGCGACGAGTTCTCGCCCACGGGCGCCACCGCGCCGTCGACCCACGTGGTGGTCTTCTGCGGATCGACCAGCATCTCGGCGTCGGGCCCGGTGCTGTAGGCCTTCCAGACCTGCTTGCCGGTGTTGATGTCGTACGCGTTGATGAAGCCGCGCACGCCCCATTCGCCGCCGCTGATGCCGGTGATCACCTTGTCCTTGAAGATGTGCGGCGCGTTGGTGTTGACGGCGCCCAGCTTCGGGTCGCCGTTCTTGACCGACCACACGACCTTGCCGGTCTTGGCGTCCAGCGCGACGAGCGTGCTGTCGGCCTGCTGCAGGAACACCTTGTTCTCGGCATAGGCCAGGCCGCGGTTGACGGTGTCGCAGCACATCTGCGGGATGACGGCCGGGTCCTGCTTGGGCTCGTATTTCCAGAGGATCTTCTGCGTGTTCAGGTCCATCGCGAAGACCTTGTTGGGGAACGGCGAGTGGATGTACATCATGTCGCCGATCACCAGCGGCGAGCCCTCGTGGCCGCGCAGCACGCCGGTGGAGAACGTCCACGCGACCTGCATCTTGCCGACGTTGCCGGTGTTGATCTGCTTGAGCGCGGAATAGCGGTGGTTGAACTCGTCGCCGGCCTGTACCGCCCAGTTCTTCGAGTCGGCGATGTTCTTCTCGACGTCCTGGTTCGCATGCACCAGCGTCGGCGCGGCGACGGCCACGACGACACCCAGGCCGCACCACGGCGACAGACTCTTCGTGTTAGCCATGCTTGTCTCCTTCATCGTTGTTGGGGGCGCGGTTTCAGGCCGCGGCCTGGAAGGGGTGCGCCATCGTGGACTTCTTGTCGATGACGCTGGCCACCGAGGGCTCCCGGTTCACCGCCCGCTTGATGGACTCCTTGACGGCGCGGTAGTTGAATTCCTGGATCTTCTTGTCGTCTTCCGCCAGCCAGTGGATGAAGACGCCGACGCAGATGAACAGGTCCTCGGCCTCGGCCGCCGGGATCGTCCCGTCCTCGACGCAATCGGCCACTGCCATGCCGACGGCGTGCTGCGCGGGTCCGAACATCTGGACGGCCTGCTTGGCGCCCTTGATGGTGACCTTGTTGAACATGACGGTGGCGGGCTTGGTCAGCAGGTTCGGCGCGACGACGGCCAGCAGCGACGTGAAGCCGTCCTTGTTGTTCGTCAGCGCGTTCGCGAAGGCCGTCTCGGCCGGCGAGCCGCGCGGCCCGATGATGAGGTCGATGTGGGCGACCTCGTTGCCTTCTCCCACCAGGGACTCTCCAACCAGCATGCGATCGATCTTGGCCATGTGTTGCTCCGGGCTACGGGTTAGGACATTTCGTCATGCGGGAACATTTCCCGCCAGGAGTGCTGCTCTCATTTTTCGTGCCGGCTCCTGCGGGGGAAAACGCCGATGCGGCGGCACGGGCCGCGCGCGACGCCGCGTCAGGCGGCGGGAGCGGCCTCGAGGAGCGCGGCCAGCGCGGTGGCGACGCACAGATCGGCGCTGGTGCCCGGGTTCAGGCCGCGCCGCTTGAGCGATTCGTCCCACGCCGCCCAGTCCGGATCGGCGTCGAAAGGGGCGCCGCGACGCGCGCGATCGCGCCACGGACGCGCTTCGGCCATGACACTGTGCGCCGCCGCCGCCCCATGCTTTCGCGCAATGTGTGAGTCCGGCCAGGCGGCCAGGAACTCGAGGAACGCGCACTGCAGGCCGTGCGCCGCGGCGGCTCGGGGCGTGTCGCCGTTGCGGCGCGCCGACGCCTCGCCGCGCCGGAACGCCGGCACGCCGAGCTCGAAGACGTCGGGGCATCCGTGCGCGTACTGGAACGCGATGCGGTCGCGGTCGGCCGCCAGCGCCATGGCGGCGCGCAGCCCGACCGTGGGGGCAGCGGCGACGTCCTGCTCGCGGGCGGAGCCGAGCCCGGCGGGCTGCGCCAGCGCGATGGCGCGGTACGCGGCCCGGGCGTCGTCCACGCCGAGGCCGTCGAGCACGGTGCGCACCCGCGCGGCCAGCGGCGCGCGCTCGTCGCCGGGCGCGCGGCGTTCGTGGGCGGCGACGATCGGCGCGCACAGCAGCACGATCCCGAGGTTCGTGTTGCACTGCACGACGCGCTGCGTGGCCCGCACCGCGTCTTCGATGCGCTCGCCCACCGGCGCGCCCGGCCGGCACAGCGCCGGCGCGGCGGCCCGGGCACTCTCGATGAACAGCGCCGCGTGCATCCGATGTCCCGGCGACGCCTCGCTGACGTTGCCGGGCTTGCGCGCCAGCACGTCGAGCGTGCAGGCCTGGACGAAGGCGTCGTGCGCGAGAGCGGCGGCATCCCGCGCCGCCACGCCGGGCGTGGTCTCAGGCATGGCTGCGCTCGGCGCCGGCCGCGACCTTGCGGTCGAGCAGGTCGGCGACGATGGCGCCGGCGAGGTCGACCGGCGTGACGCGCTGCAGGCCGTGCCAGGCGGCGACGCCGTTGACCTCGATCACCTGCACGCCCTCGCGGGTGGGTAGCAGGTCGACGCCGGCATAGTCCAGCTCGAGCGCGCGCGCCGCGGCCTGGGCCAGGTCCGCCAGCGCCCGCCCGGTGGCATCGGCCAGCGATTGCGGGACGCAGCGCGCGCCTTGCGCCACGTTGTGCACCCAGTGCTCGCTGACGCGGCGCATCGCGGCGACCGCCTGGCCGCCCACCACCAGCACGCGCCAGTCGTGTCCGGGCTGGGCCAGCGGCGCGACGTAGCGTTGCAGGTAGGCCAGCTCGCCGTAGGCCGCGAGCGACGGCAGCGGCACGTGCCGGCCGTCCACCCAGCCCAGGCGCTGCAGGCCGTTGCCCTGCGACCCGAACAGGGGCTTGAGCACCAGCGAGCGCCGGGCGGCGCTCTCGCGCATCACCAGCCGCTGCGCCTGCGCGGCGGACTCGGTCGCCCAGGTCGGCGGGGTCGGGATGCCGGCCGCGTGCAGGAGCAGGGTGGTCATGGACTTGTCGACGCTGCGCTCGATGGCGCGCGCGTCGTTGTAGACGGGCACGCCCAGTTCGCGCAGGGCGTGCAGCACGCCCAGGCGCAGCGTCACCTGTTCGAAGCTGCCGCCGGCAATGCCGCGTACCAGCACGGCGTCCGGCAGGCGATCCCCGAAGCCCGGCAGCACCAGGCCGTGGCGCGCATGCGTCGTGTCGACGCGGCAGTCCGCCAGGTCGAGGCAGCGTCCGCTGCAGCCGCGCGCGCGCAGCGCCCGCTGGAGCTCGCGCGTGTGCCAACCCGTCGCGTCGGTCATCAGGGCCACGCGAAGCCCGCTCGACGTGCGGCCGACGCGCGCGAGCGAGGTCATGGCGCCAGCCAGAGCGCGCGCAGCAGGTCCATGCGCAGGCCGCCGGCGTGCCAGGTGCGCCCGCTGCCGACGTGGCTGACCCAGACCTCGGCGGGCGCGAACAGGGCGCCGTCGAGCTTGTAGAAGTCGTGGCCGGCGGCCGCGAACAGCTCGCCGAAGCTGCGGCCGTGATCGGCGGAGTTGCCGGACGGCAGCCTGGCCGCCAGCGCGCCGGCCGCGTCGGCATCGCCCGTCACGACCAGGTGCACCTGGCCGCCATAGAGGATCGCGTCGTTGGTGCGGGCCATGGCGTCCAGGCCGTCGGCCCCCGGCGACGGCAACGGCGCGCAGGCGTTGCCCTCGACGATGTCGGCCACGGCAAAGCCCAGCTCGTGGGCGCGATGCAGCGCGACTTCCAGCACGCGGGCGACGACCTGGGTGGTGCCGGCCAGGCTGGCGGTCGGCGTCATCACCAGGCCCAGCCCGGGCGGCTCGAGCCCGCAGTCGTGCAGCAGCTTGTCGACGATCAGGGGCGGCGGCACGCGATCGACCTCCAGCACCAGCGCGCCGAAGTCGCCCTCGTCGCGGTAGCCGAGTTCGGCGAACAGCGCCTCCTTGCCCGCGAGCGCGCGGGCCGGGCCCGACCCGAGCGCGGAGAAGCGGCGCCCGCCCGTCTCCTCCTTGCTGGCATTCAGGCTCCAGCCCGCGTACTGGCTCGCCAGGCAGGCCAGCACCGGCTGCGAGCTGTGCACCTGCAGCCACGTGGGCCAGCCGTCGCGCGGGCCGGCGACCAGCGCCGCCTCGCCCAGGCCGCCCATGCACAGGCGCGCGACGAGCAGGCCCGCCTCGACGCTGCCCGCGGCGGCGATTCCGGCATCGACCAGCGTGACGCCGCGCGCGTCGCGCTCGACGCCGACGCGCAGGCGCGCCGCGTCGCGCACCAGCGTCTCGAACAGCGGACGGCCGAGCGCGTTCACGCTGAGGGCGGCGCGGCTCACAAGGCAGCCTCCGCCCTGCGGGCTGCGGCGCGAGCGCCCTTCGAAGCGGCCGGGCGGGCGCTCATGCGGACAACTCCTCGGCGGCGACCGCGGGATGCGGCGCCAGGGCGCGGCGGATGCGCGCGGCGCGCGTCTTGAGCAGGCGCAAGGCGTCGTCGACGTCGCCGGCCTGCGCGCTGACGCTGCAGATCGGCTCGCCGACCGCGAACCGCGTTCCCTGCGCCGGAACGTCGTGCACGTGCCGCCGGACCGCGGGATCGTGCAGCGACGGGGCGCCGACCAGGCCCGGCCTGTCGGCGAAGACCGTCAGGTGCCCGCGCACCCCGCGGCCACGCGACGGCGCCGCGGCGGGCAGGCGGCCGCGCACCGCATCGACATGGGCGCGCAGCAGCCCGCCGGGCCACGCATCGGCATGCAGCTGCAGCGTGGCCGGCGGCCGCGGATTGACCTCGAGGAAGGACGCCCGCGCACCGTCGCCGATGAAATCGAGGCTGGCCAGGCCGCACAGCCGAAATTCCGGGACGAGCACCGACAGCGCGCGGTCGACCGCCGGTCCGACCCCGGGGTCGGGCACCGGCCCGAGCGCGCCGGCGTAGACGTGGGCCAGCGGCCAGATCGGACGCACGAGCAGGCGGTTCAGCGCGACGACGTGCCAGCGCGCGCCGTCGGCCAGGAACAGCGCGGACATCGGCGTGCCGGCCTGCCAGCGCTGGAAATAGGTGTCCGCGGGGCGCCCGGCCGGGTCCGCCAGCGCCTGCCGGGCGGGGCGCACGTGCAGCCCGCCGCAACCGCCCGCGCGCTTGGCCAGCCAGCCGTCGGGGTCGGCGGGCGCGTCGAAGGCGACCGGGGGATGGGGCACGCCATGGCGATCCAGCGTGGCGAAGAAGGCGCGCGGGTCGCGCACGCGCCGCAGGGCGTCGGACGCGATCGCCAGGCAGGGCAGGGCCGGGCCACCGGCCTCCAGGAGCCCGGGCGCGTCCTCGAAGCCGCTGGCGGGCACCCAGCCCTCGACGCCGGGCACGCGCGCCGCCTGCTGCAGCGCGCGGCGCAGGCGGGCCGGGTCGATGCGCAGTCCGGCAGGCTCGCCGATGCGCGTCCATCGCACGCTGGCGCGTCGCGTGTCGGCGTCGCCGTACAGGTCGAGCGCGATCACCTCCCAGCCGCCCTGGCGCGCGGACTCGGCCAGCGCACGCACGCTGATGCCGGCGACGACCAGCCGGCGGGGCGCGCCGCGTGTGCAGGGCAGGGCGGGCGTCATGGCGACGGCGTGTCGGCGAGCAGTTCGCGCGCGATCTCGAACGCCTGCTCGAAACCCAGGCATTCGGGCCCGTCCGCCTCGCGCATGCGCACGAGCAGCCGGTTCTGCACCTGGTACTTCACGTTGCCGATCGCCAGGGCCCCGATGGCCGAGATGCGCGTGCCCTCGATGGGCGTGCCGTCGTCCATCACGCCGACGCCGGCCACGCCCGCCGGCGGCACGGCGTTGACGTCGGCCGCCACGAGCAGGCGCGGCGCGCCCGCGCGATCGGCGTCGTCCATGACCTGCACGCCCGCGGCGGCCACGCCCATCACGACGTCCGCCTCGGCCAGCGCCTCGCGCAGCTCGGCGCGGGTGCGCGTCGAGGCGGCCGCCAGCACGACGTCGAAGCGCGCGCCCGTCTCGCGGGCGGCCGCCTCGGCGGTGTCGGTGCCCTTGTGGCTGCCGAGGACGGCCGTCGCGTCGGCGCGGGCGCAGAGCACGGCCGCGATGCGACCCACCGGGCCGGTGCCGCCCAGCAGCAGCACGCGCCGGCCCGAGAGCTTCGTGCCGTGATGACGGCGCAGGGCCGCCTCGGTGCAGGCGACGAGCGCCGCGGCCGTCGTGTAGGCGCCGCTTGGGTCGGCGAACAGCGAGATCGCGAACGGCGGCACCATCGCCGCGCGGGCGCGTTGCAGCATGTCGGCCGCGAGCGCCACGTCGCGTCCGCCGATGAAGATGGCGGTGCGGCGCGCGCCCTTGGGGCCGCGCGAGAAGATGGCGTCCTGGGTCAGGCCGGCGACGGCGTCGGCGCCGACCTGCACGTACGGCGCGATGACCTGCCAGCCGGCGTCGGCGGCCATGTTGACGTCGAACGGGCTGACCTGCGCGCCCGGCGTGAGCATGTGGAGGATCCAGGGGCGTTCCATGGGCGTCATTCCGCCATCGCGAAGGCCGCGGCGTCGCCGTCGGCATCGACGCGCACGTCGGCACCGCGGCCGCGCGCCGTCGTCACGCGCACGTCCAGGGCCGCATCGAGCACGCCGGCGTCGCGCGCCGCGGCCAGCGCCTGGCGCGCCTGCGCGGCACTGGCCACGATCGCGAAGCCGGTCGGTCCCCAGGAGCTCTGTCCGATGGCCGCGGGCCCTTGGTCCGCCAGCCAGTCCATCAAGCGCGCCACGGCCGCGCTGGTGAAGCGGCGGCCTTGCTGCGCCGGCGCGAAGTGGTCGCCGAGCAGGCGCTGCAATCGCGTGACGCCCGCGGCGAACGCCTCGAATTCGGCGCCGGCCGCGCCGGGCAGCACGCGCATCAGCACCTCGTGGCAGATCTCGGCCGAGCGTTCGCAGGGCAGCGGCGGCAGGCCGGCCAGGGCCGAGCGCTCGGCGGCGCCGCTCAGCCCCTGCACGCGGGGATCGAGCGCCAGGATCACGCGCCAGGGCGCGGGCAGCGCCAGGCGGGCCAGCAGCGCGGCCGGCGCGTCGGCGGGCCAGTCGCCCTGGGCCAGGCGCTGCAGCACGCGCGGCCCCGCCAGGCGCAACGGCATCGTTTCCCCGGACTCGTGCGCCTGCGCGAGCGCGGGCCGCAGTGCGTCCCAGGCCGCGCGCGGCTGGCCGCTGGCCAGGTGCGCGTCGGCCAGCGTCAGGCGCAGGTCGGTGGCGGCGCAGATCATGTCCAGCGCGTCGATGCGCTCGACCCAGGGCTGCAGCGAGGCCGCGGCGCCGACAGCGTCGCCGGCCCGCAGCGCGCGGCGCGCCAGCAGCGTGGCGCGCGTGGCGCGCATCAGCGGCCATTCGTGGTCGGCCGGCTGGGCCTGCAGGTCGGCCCACAGCGCGTCGGCCCACTCGAGATCGTCGATGCCGTCGGCCAGGCGGATGCACTGGTACAGGTACAGGCCACGCCAGGTGGCGGCGCGCTTCGGGTCGCGCTCGACGTCGTCCAGCATCGCACGCGACGCGGCGCGGCAGGCGTCGCGATCGCCGCGCAGGGCCGCCAGCGCCGATTGCAGCGCGAGCAGCGTCATGCGCAGCTGGCCCGGCTGGCCCAGCCAGCGATCCTCGCCCTGCACCTCGCGCGCGAGCGCCGTCGCCTCGTCGACGCGGCCCGCCCACAGGGCGAGCCAGGCCTGCAGCGCGTGGGCCGCCGCGCGCAGCGGCATGTGCGCCTCGCCGGCGACCGCCGCCGCGCCCTGCGCCCAGTCGACCATCGCGCGCCGCATGCCCGGCCGGCCGATGAACAGGAAGTGCGGCACGCAGCGGAACCAGACCTCGGGCGGCTGCCCCGCGAGCAGTTCGACGGTGCGCGCGAGGTGCCGCGCCGGCGCCTCCGACGGCCCGCGCGCGCCGGTCTGCCAGTACGACATCAGCTCGCACAGGGCCTCCGTGTCGCGGCTCATCGCGTGCGAACGCGCCTGCGCGAGCCGCGTGGCGGCCTCGTCCAGCCGACCGAGCGCGGTCAGCGCCACCGACGCCAGCGCGAAGGCCTGCTGCGCGAGCGCGGGATGGCCGGCCACGATGAAGCCGTCGCCGGCCTGCGTGAGCGAGCGCTGCATCTCGCCCCACTCGAAGCGCGGCCACGCGACCAGCCCGCACACGAAGGCGAGCGCGGGGGACCAGGCGCGACGATCCGCGGGGAACTGGTCGACGAGGTGGCGCAGCGCGCCGCCGCCGCCCGCGGCGAGCAGGCGCGGCGCGGCCTGCAGCAGCGCGCCCTCGGCGGCCGCGGGCTGCTCCGCGCGCAGCAGCAGCAGCACGCGGCGGCGCAGGTCGTCCTCCACCTGCGCGGCGCGCGCGAGCAGGGCCGGCAGTTCATCGGCATGCGCGCGGCGCAGGCGATCCTCGAGGAACTCGCGGAACAGGTCGTGCAGGCGCAGCGTGAGTTCGTCACTGGCGTCGAGCACGCTCGCGAACAGGCCGCGGCGCTCGATCTCCTCCAGGAACTGCACGGCGCGCGCCTCCTGGGCGACGGCCGCGCAGCGGCTCGCGCTCAGCTCCGACAGCACCGACACGCGCAGCAGGAAGTGCTGCAGGTCCGTCGGCAGCGTGTCGAACACCTCCGCGGCGAGATAGTCGAACAGATAGCGCTGCACGCCGGTGCGCGCCGCGCCGCCGGTCGTCGACGCCGTCGACGACAGCACCAGCCGCAGCCCCGCCGGCCAGCCCTGCGTGCGAGCCAGCAGCTCGTCGGCCTGCGGCGAGCGCGCGTCGCCGACCAGCGCGCGCAGCGCCTGCACCTCGCCGGGGTCGAAGCCGAGCGCGTCCTGGCGGAACTCGGCGAGCTCGCCGCGCCCGCGCAGGCGCGCGAGCGCCAGCGGCGGGTCGACGCGCGTCGCGAACGCCAGCGTCCAGTTCGACGGCAGGCGCGCGGCGAGGCGATCGAGCAGCTCGATGGCGGCGGCGTCCTGCAGGTGGTGCAGGTCGTCGAAGGCCAGCACGCCGCGTGCGGCATCGGCGGCGGCCAGCGTGTTCACGAGTTCGTCGGCCACCGCGCGCACCGCGTCCTCGCGGCCGGCCAGGCTGGCCAGGGCCTCGGGGTCGACGCGCCAGGGCAGGTCGAACGGGTCGAGCGCGGCGGCCACGCAGGCGAGCAGCCGCGGCAGGTCGTCGCCTTCGTCGACCGCCACCCAGGCCACGGGCGTGCCGGCGGGCAAAGCGTCGAGCGCGCGCACCAGTGCCACGCTCTTGCCCCAGCCCCCGGCTGCGGCCAGCAGCACCACGCCGCCATGGGCCAGCGCGTCGGTCAGCGGCCCCTCGAGCGCCGGACGTCCGATCAGGCCCGCGCGCGGCAGCGGGCGCCGGATCTTGGTGACCGGGAAGCTGACCTTCGAACGGACATCGGCGGCACGCATGGCCGCCGAGTTTAGCCTTCGGGTCAGGCTCCGTTCAGGTCACTTCACAGCCAGAGCCGCAGCAGCGCGAAGTCGTGGTTGCTGTCGTTGGCCGGCCCGGCCTGGATCGCGCGCACGGTCGACACGCGGTCGTCGGCCTGCAGCACCAGCGCGCGGCCCTGGTCGTCCTTGGTGCCCGGGGCCGCGGCCGTGATCGTGACGCCCGCCGTGCCGAAGCCCGCGTCGAGCGTGCCGTCCGCGTTCAGGCGCAGCGCCGCGAAGTCGCCCGACGAGCCGGCGCCGGTGTAGGCCCAGCCGCCGAGGACCAGCTTGCCGTCGTCCTGGCGCACCAGGGCGGTGGCCTCGTTCCAGTTCGCCACGAGGGCCTGCTCGAAGCGGCCGCCGGTGCCGAAACCCGCGTCCAGCGCGCCCGACGCGGTCAGCTGCACCGCGGCGAAGTGGTGGTTGACCTGGCCGGCGATCACGAGCTGGCCCGTGGGCAACACCGTCACGGCGCGCGCGCCGCCGATCACCGAATCGAACAGGCCGACGATCCGGCCCTGCGTGCCGAAGTCGGTGTCCAGCGTGCCGTCCGGGCGGTAGCGCACGGCGCGGAAGTCGCCCTCGCCGCCGACCGCGACGATGCGGCCCTCGCCCTGCACGCCTTCGATGGCCAGCCCGTGCAGCACGTCGGTGGCCGTGTTCGCGCCTACCGGCGTGACGACCTTGCCCTGCGTGCCGAAGCCCGCGTCGAGCGTGCCGTCCGCATTCAGTCGCAGCAGCGCGAAGTCGACGCCGCGGCCGCCGGCGCCGCTGCCGGTGTTGGCCTCGCCGCCGACGACGATGCGGCCGTCGGCCTGCACGAGCAGCGCCTCGGCGCGGTCGGCGTCGCCGGCGAAGTCGGCCACCACCTTGCCGCCGTTGCCGAACGTCGTGTCCAGGCTGCCGTCGGCCTGGTAGCGGACGACCGCGAAGTCCAGGCCCGTGCCACCCTGGTCGCTCGCGCCGGCGACAAGGATCTTCCCGTCGGCCTGCAGCGCGATCGCCTGCGCGACGTCGCCGCCGTTCGTGCCCACCCGTGTGAGCACCTTGCCGCCGGTGCCGAACGTGGTGTCCAGGCCGCCGTCGCGGTTCAGGCGCACGAGCGAGATCACGGTGCCGTCGGCCGTCGCGCTCGAACCGGCGACGATCACCTTGCCATCGGCCTGCACCGCCACGGCGTTGGCGTAGTCCTCGCCGACGTCGACGGCCTGGCGCACGACGCCGCCGCCGAAGCTGGTGTCGACGACGCCCGGCAGGCCGCGCACGGTGACCGTCAGCGGCGTGCTGGCGGTCGCGACGCCACCCTGGCCTTGGACGCTGGCCGCGGTCGGCAGCGAATGCGGCGCGGTTGGCGCGGCGCTGAGCACGACGGTGGCCTCGGTGCCGCCGGCCGGGAACGTGACGGGCGCCGCGCTGACGCCCGCCGGCAGCCCGCCCAGGGCGACCTGCACGGCGTCGGCGAAGCCGGCATCGCGGTGCAGCGTGGCCTTCACGCTGGCCGTCGCGCCTTGCAGCACGATCGCCTTGTCGGCCTCGAGCGTGATCGTGAACGACGGCGCGGGCGCCGGTGCGGGCGGTGGCGGCGGCGTGGGCACGCCGCCAGCGGGCGAATCGCCGTTGCCGCCGCAGGCGACCAGGGACAGGGCGAGCGTGGACGCGGCGAGCGCGCGCACGGTGTTCATGCGGTTCATTGGAAAGCTCCGTGAAGGTGGGTTTCAGGATGGGAGGGAAGGTCTCAGAGCGCGGCGAGCGCGTCGCGGTCCGCCTGGGTCAGTCCACCGTTCTCGGTGATGTCCCACAGGATCTGCTGCAACTTGAAATCGAAGGCCGCCGTCACCTGCCTGCCTTGCAGCAGCGCGAGCAGTTCCAGCACCGACGGGTCGTCGGTCACGGGGCCGGTCTGGTAGGTGTCCTGGCTGCCGGCCGTGTTGTGGCGGCCCAGGTTCAGGCAGTACGCATGCACGGGCACGTAGAACGTCGTGGACGTCACCGGCACGACGATCGTCGTCACCGTCAGCACGACGCCGTTCTGGCCTGCGAGCGAGTTCGACACGAACACCAGGCCCGGCGGCAGCGTGACGGTGATCGGCACGAGCCCGGTGTTGTGCAAGCCCAGGCACACGCGCACGAGGCCGCCGTGGCCGACCGGCGGCGTGGCCGGCTGCTCCGGCGGCACGCAGAACGGGTCGTCGCCCTTGACCGGGTCGTCGACCTGCACGCCCTGCGGCCACGCGAAGG
>Ga0207427_100547_pt1 | contig 19217 bp, 14 predicted proteins | sample AraplaCL_Cvi_mMS_FD_184268 | JGI IMG/M metagenome (GOLD analysis project Ga0207427, IMG submission 184268) | Arabidopsis root microbial communities from the University of North Carolina, USA - plate scrape CL_Cvi_mMS (SPAdes) (version 2) | ecosystem: Host-associated > Plants > Roots > Endosphere ... | reverse complement strand
GATCCACGGGTAGTACAGGGCCGCCCAGCTCGAATCGAGCTCGCCGCGCATCGCGCGCACCTGGCTGATCGACTGGTCGTTGCCGGCGTCGATGACCGCGATCCGGTAGCGCATCTTCTCGGCATGGGCGATCAGCGAGCGCACGATGGTGCGCGCGATCGGGCCGTGGCCGGGATCGTCGTACCCGAGGGTGGAGCCGGGCGCCGCGACGATGGCGATGTCGTCCAGGTCCTCGAACTGCACCAGGCCCGTCTTGCGATCGGTGGTGGAATCGACCGCGCCCTCGTAGGCGGCCGCCGTGGGCCGGTTGCCGTCGTTGCCTTCCTCGATCAGCAGCGACAGGCTGCGCTCGGCCGCCGTGCTGTCCAGGTCTTCGAGCGCGGCCTGCAGGCCCAGCGACGGCGACGCGCCGGCCGGGTCTTCCGCGAACAGCGCCTCGAGCAGCTCGACGCCGGTGGCATAGTGCGCGATGTCGTCCGCGCGGAACATGATCGGGTAGGTGCGTGCCCGCGTCAGGTTGGCCGGCTGCTCGGCGAAGTAGTCGAACATCGAGTCCGGGCTGCCGCTGCGCTGGTGGTGCGGATCGAGCGGCAGGTCCGCGGCGACGAAGTCGCCCGTCGTGCCGGTCAGCGGCGTGACGGTCACGGTCACGCTGACGATGCGCACCTCCCAGCTGCCCGGCACCAGGTCCATCAGCTCCACCTCGGCGGTGGCCAGGTCGTCGCCGTGGGCCGAGAACGACCAGGTGTCGTTGGGCGTGTCCTTGAGCGCCAGGTAGAACCCCGGCGTGATCGCGGGCGAGTGCGGGCCGGCGCCGACGGCGCGCAGCCAGACGACGTCGCGGTCCTGCAGCGAGCGCACGTCCGGCACGCCGGCGACGCTGATCAGCACGTTCTGGCCCATCTTGAGCGTGAAGGTCACGCGCGCGTTGCCGGCCAGGCCGGGGAAGCGCGCGAAGACGGTCAGCGGCGACGGGCTGCCCGCGAACGCGCCGCGCGCGTAGCCGGACCACCGGTCGTCGGTCCCGGCCGGCGTGAAGATGCGGCTGACGTACATGCGGCTGCCGCCTTCCTCGAAGAAGGAGCGCACGGCGTGCCACATGTAGTTGTCGATCTCGCCGGCATCGCCGAATTCGAGCTTGTCGCGGCCGCCGTAGGTGCGTTCGAATTCGACCAGGCTCGTGACGATGTCCGGCTCGATGTCCAGCGGCCCATAGCGGGTCGGGCCGACGAGGCCGGTGGTCGTGGTGCCCACGCCTTCGATGGATCGGGCCCGGAACGAGACTTCCTCGACGAATACTCCGGGGGCTAGGTACTCAGGCATGGCGCGTTCTCCTTGGCTTGCTGTCGCTCGGGGTGGGGGCGGTGTCAGGCGGTCGACAACATCAGGTACGAGGCGGACGACGGCGCCTGGCCGCCGGTGCGCACCGTGAGCGGCACGCGGTAGTCGAGACGCCATGGCACCGCGACGGGGGCGAGCGAATCGATCACGGATCGCGGCGTGTCCAGCTGGGCCAGCACGTCGCGCAGGTCGGGCAGGGCGTCCGGGTCGGGCGCCGGGATGGCGGGAGAGGCCACGGGCGGCGGCGTCCAGAACGCCTGCAGCGTGACCGTCCACAGGAAGTCGAAGTGCGCGGGCGACGGCGAGGTGCGCAGCGGCCGCGGCGGCTCCGGGTACGGGAACATCACGGCGACGCGCCCTTGCGCGTCGGCCATGCCGATGCCGCACGGCACGCCCTCGACGCTCACGCCCAGCAGCGCCCCGGCGGGGATGCGCGGGTCGTCGTGCGCGCGCATCTGCGCGTAGACGACGGCCAGCGGCGCCGACGGCGGGCGGCTGGGGGTCGAGAACAACGGGAACGGATCGAGCATCAGCACCGCGGGCGAGCCGCTGTCTTCGAGCCAGCCGGCCGGCAGCGTGGGCGAGACCCAGGGCGCGAGCGCGCCCAGCAGGCCGCGGATCGGCAGGTCGACGTCGAACGCCACCGGCAGGAAGCGGCCGAGCGGGTCGCGCACCTCCACGCGATAGCCGCGGGCCGGCGACGTCGCGGCGCGCCCCCACGGTGCGAGGATGTCGTCGGAGGCGTCGTTCTCGAAGTCGCGCAGGCCGCTGATGCCGTGCGCCACGTACAGGCCCGAGCCGTTGGGCTGCAGGCGGCAGCGCGCGCGCGGGTCGGCCTGCGGGAAGACCTCCACCAGCAGGCCCGGCACGAGCGACGTGCCGCCCGCCAGGTCGTGGAAGCGGATCCCCAGGGCGCTCTGGCGCTGCACGAACAGCGGCTGGTGGCTCACGAGGACACCTCCTCGAGGCCGAAGCGGCGCGTCTGCACGCGCGGCGCCTCGTCGACGGCGATGTCCGAGTCGAGCAGCACCATGCGGATGCCGTACGTGGCCGACGCGGGCAGCCGAGGCAGCAGGCGGTCCCACAGCGTCAGGTAGTCGGCCAGCGACAGCGGTTCGCAGACGATCTCGACGGCCTCGTTCGGCGCGAAGGTGTCGGTCTCGGGCATGTAGTGGTTCAGGTGCCCGGCGCTGAGGATCGCCTGGTCCTCCATCAGCCGCATCACCCAGCCCAGCATCCGGTGCTGGCGCTCCACGTCCTGCGCCCAGGGCGTGATCATGTAGGCGAGGTCCACCGGCAGCGAGGGCCGCAGGCGGCGCCCGTCGGCGGTGCGCCGCGCGACGTGGTTGCGCCGGTTGCCGTTGATCGCCACGCGGTACAGGTACACGGAGAAGCCGTCCTGCATCGGGTCGGCGAAGTCGCGTGTCTGGTACAGGCTCACCTGCAGGCCGTCCCCGAACTCGTCGCGCGGGTAGCGGTCGCGGATCAGGCCTTCCAGCGTGTTGCTGGTTGCGGCGATGGCGCGGTAGTTGGCCATGGGCGATTCAATCGGGCGCGCGGCCGGGGCACAGCGCGCGCAGCTGGTCGTCGGTGGCCGTGCGTCGCCAGAGCCGCCGGCCGTCGGCGGCGCACACCTCCTCGATCAGCGCGCGCGCCTGCATCCAGGTCAGGGCTTCGCGCATCTGGTTCAACGTCACGTCGTCCTCCTCGTCCATCCACCATCTCCGGATGCCGTCGATCGAATCCACGGCCAGCGGATGCCCCAGCAGGTATGCCGCCAGAGCCGCCACGATCGCGTTCGAATCCAAGCTGTGGGCCATGCCGTGTCCGCTATCGGTGCTGGCGTGTTTGCAACGACCGTGCCACGCGGCGCACGCGTGCAAGTCATTGATTCGCGTGGAGGGCGCGGGCCTTCGGGCCGCCCGGGCGGACGAATTGCTCCTGGCTCCGATGGGGGAGCGCGCGGCGCCGGGCCGCGCGGATGCCGCGTTCGCGCGGCGTGGGGAATCGATCCTGGCGCCAGGACGAATTTGTCCTGCCTGCGCGTGCGGGAGCGCGCACGCGGCCGCGACCGCGCGCAGCGGCGGCCCACGAACGTGGTGGGTCAGCGCCTGTGAGCGATTCCGGAACGCGCGCTCGGGCGCGCCGGATCCATTCGCAGGTTCTCAGGGTTGGAGGGCGCGGAAGCGGCGGGGCTCGATGCTGTGCTTGCGCATCAGCTCGAAGAACGCCCGGCGGTCCTTCTTGGCGGCGTTGGCCGCATGCGTGACGTTGCCTCCGTGGGCCGTCAGCAGGCGCTCGACATACGCACGCTCGAAGCCGTTGACGACGCGCGTCTTGGCATCGCGGAAGGACTCGTGCGCCTCGATGGCCTGCGGCGCGGGCGCGGCGGCACCGTCGTCGTCGAGGCTGACGTCGCCGGCATCGAGCACCGGGCCCGACGCCAGCAGCACCGCGCGCTCGATGGCGTGGCGCAGCTCGCGCACGTTGCCCGGCCAGTCGTAGTCGACGAGCCGGCGCAGCAGGCGGGCCGACAGGCCGGCGACGGGCCGGTCGAACTCGCGCGCGAGCTCGCGCACGAAGTGCTGCGCCAGCAGCGCGATGTCCTCGCGCCGATCGCGCAGCGGGGGCAGGCACAGGTCCAGCACGTTCAGCCGGAAGAACAGGTCCGGCCGGAAGCGGCCGGTCAGCGTGAGCTGGCGCAGGTTGCTGTTGCTGGCCGCGATCACGCGCACGTCCGCGCGCACCACGGTGCTCGAGCCCACCGGCCGGTATTCGCGCTCCTGCAGGAAGCGCAGCAGCTTGGCCTGCGCCGCGTGCGGCAGGCTGTCGACCTCGTCGAGGAACAGCGTGCCGCCCTCGGCTTCGCGCACCAGGCCCGGGCTTGCCGCGTGGGCCGTGGTGTAGGCGCCGCGGGCGTGGCCGAACAGTTCGTTCTCCACCAGCTCGGTGGCGATCGCGCCGCAGTTCACGGCCACCCAGGGCCCCGCCGAACGGGAGGACAAGTAGTGCACCGCCTGCGCGCACAGCTCCTTGCCGGTGCCCGTCTCGCCGCTGATCAGGACCGTGGCGCTGCAGCCGGCGATCGCGTGCAGGCGCGCGGCGATGCGCGCGCAGGCCGGGCTGCCGTAGACGAAGCCGCGGATCGATTCCTTATGGGGCGGCGCGGGCGCGGGCTGTGCGGGCGCGCTGTCGGCGGCATCGGCCAGCGCAGCGAGCAACGCGTCGCGTCCGCAGGGCCAGGGCAGGATCCGCGGCGCGCCGGCCTCGGCCAGCGCGCGCCGCTGGCCGACATGGACATCGACCGCGAGCACCAGCCAGGCGCACGACGGCCGGCGCCGGCGGGCCCGCGTCAGGCGCGCGAGGCCGGCGTCGAAGTCCTGGCCGTCGACGACGCAGGCCACGCCGTTCGCGTGCAGGTCGTCCGCGTCGTCACCGGCGCTGGCCACCACCTCCAGCCCGCAGGCGCGCAGCACCGATGCGAGGCCGGCCGGGGCGCCGGCACGGTCTGACAGGAGGATCCATCGGGCGGGGGCTGGACGCATGTCGAATCCAGGGCGAAGGCAGCGACTGAATGTGTCGCTGGCGATCCGTGCTTGCGATCCCTAGGTTACGACTCGGGGTATGTGCGTCCCATCACATGTGGACGTCCCGCCTCGCGACGGCGCCGCGCGCGGCATCAGCGGGCGGCCTGCTGCGCCTTCACGTACGTCATGATGTCGATGAACGTGTCGGTCCAGACCTCGTCGCGGTGCGCCGCGAGCCACGCGAGCAGTTCCTCGTGCGCCTGCCTGGACGTGACGATGTAGTCGCCGCCGATGCCGTGGAAGGTGAAGTTGATCATCGTGCCCTTGGCGACGGCCTCCTTGACCAGCGCGATCAGCTGCGCGCCGCTCAGGCCCTCGGGCACGGTGACGCCCACCGCCAGCGGATCGAGCCGCGCCATGTCCGGGATGACGCCGGCCCCGCCCGACTTGATCGCGACGAACTCGCCCTTGACGAGATCGACGTAGTCGACGCCGCCCTGGGCCTGGCGATCGCCGCAAGGCACCGTGAACGTGCGCGCGGTGCGGCCGTCGATCGCATGCAGCATCGAGTTGGCGAGCGTGACCTGCGCCACCATGCGCGCGGGGCTCACGCTGTCCAGGTCGAGCTCGGGCGTGACCCACTCGTGGCCGGCGACCTTGCCCGAGCAGTAGTGGAACAGCGTGTGGTTGCCCAGTTCGTGGCCGCGCGTCGCGGCGGCGCGCCATTCGGGCAACCGTTTGGACAGCGACGCGTTCGACAGCGTCAGGTAGAAGCTGCCATGCAGGCCGGCGCGATCGAGCGCGGGGATGGCGTTGTCGAGCTGGCTGTCGATGGCGTCGTCGTAGGCCAGGCTCACCGCGGCCTTCGCGCCGTGCGGCCACCTGAACGTGGGATCCGCGGCATGGACGAGCGTGGCGGCGGCAGCAAGGGCCAGGGCGAGGGCGGTGCGCTTCATGGTGCGCGCAAGGATAGGGCAAATCCAAGAACTGGGGGGACGGCCCGCCGCGCGGGGCGGGCGCGACCTAGCATGGCCATCGCAACCGACAAGCTTCGTGGAGGTCTCCCATGCCCATCATCCAGAACACCCACGCCGGTGCGCACTATGCGCTCGACATCGCTGGCCTGCCCGTCGAATCGCTGCGCACCATCAGCGGCCTGGACCTGCAGGCCGACATCGCCAGCGGCCTGCCCGGACCCGGCCTCGCGCCCGAGAAGCACGTCGCCGACGTGTCGTGGACCAGCGGGCGCGCGAGCGTCGGCATGGGCATGGGCCAGGCGATGTACGCGTGGATGAAGGACGCCTTCGCGCAGGGCGCGTCGCGCGCGGACGGCACGCTGGCGACGGCCGACGTCAACTTCCGGCAGCGCTCGCTCGTGACCTTCGAGGACGCGCTGCTGACGGCCGTCACCGTGCCGCGGCTGGACGCCGCCAGCAAGGAGTCGGGCGCGTTCGACATCGAGTTCGCACCGGCGCGCGTGCGCTGGGCCAAGGGCGACGGATCGGACATCCGCCACGTCCACGGCAGCAAGCAGCAGCCCTGGGTGTGCTCCAACTTCCGCTTCTCGCTGGGTGCGCTGCCGTGCGCGCGCGTGGCCAGCATCGAGTCGTTCACCTGGCGCTGCGCGGCCGCGCCGGACCCGGGCCCCGGGGCGCCGCCGCCGGCGGCGGCCGTGACGGTGCCCGACCTGCGCATCTCCATCTCGCTGGCCGACTACGACGCATGGGCGCAGGCCGCGCGCGCCTGGTTCCTGGACGGCCGCCATCTCGAGGCCGACGAGATGGACGGCGTGATCACGCTGTTGACGCCCGACCTGCAGACGCCGCTCGGCGAGATCGTGCTGGGCAACGTCGGCTTCAAGCGCTTCTCCCAGCTGCCGGCGGCCGACGGCAGCGACGCCTTGTACCGCTTCACGGTCGATCTGTACGTCGAGCGGATGTCCCTGCGCCTGGTGCAGTTCGAGGGGTGAACGCAGGTTGCGCGGACGTCAAGCGCGCGTTGACGAGGCGTTGTCCGACACGACAGTTGCTCGACAAGGCATTGGTGTTGCCACTTCCGGTGTGCACCCGCTTCGACGACGAAGCGTGGAATCCACCCCCAAGGAGTACACATCATGCGTCACCTCAACAAGAAGCTCGCGCTCGCCGCGACCGCGACGGCCCTGATCGGCGCGATCGGCGTCTCCGTTGCGCAGACGACGGATCCGACCGAGACCGACTCGCAGAACACCCAGAAGGTCGAGGTCAACGGTTCGGGCCAGCAGATCTATTTCTTCCGCGACCAGGGCAACTCGCCCGAGACCGATCCCGCGGCCCACCTGATGCTGATCAAGCATGAGGCCGAAGCCATGCCCGTGGCCGAGACCACCACGACGACCACCACCGTGGCGCAGAACACGACGACGAACAACGACGCCGTGACCACCGCGATGCCGGCCGCCGCCGACACGAGCAACACGGAGGCGCGCACCGACACGACGACGGCCGCCGCCCCGGTCGACAACGAGCCGGCGCTGGCGCCCAAGGCTGATCGCAACTGATCGCCTGCGTCGTCGCGACGCTGCCATGGCGGGTCAACGACCCGCCCTACCGTGTGCGTTTCGGTAGGGCGGGTCGTTCGACCCGCGTTGCATTGGCGGGCGGCGCCGGCTCAGAACGGCTTGATCAACGCCAGCCACGCCACCGCGACGATCGCCGCGAGCGCCAGCAGCGGCACGAGGCGCCACGCGCGCGCGGGCGGCGCGGCCGTGTCCGCGCTGGCGCGGCGCAGCGCGGCCGCCAGGATCCCGTGCAGCGCGCTGAGCGCCAGCACGAGCGCCAGCTTCACGTGCAGCCAGCCGCTGTGGAACCAGCCGGCCTGCATCGCCAGCCACACGCCGCAGGCCCAGGCGACCAGCAGCGCGGGCGTGGTCACCGCGCGGTGCAGTCGCCGCATCGCCACGACGAGCCGGCGTTCGCGCGCCAGCTGCGCCGCGTCGTGCGTGCCGAGCGCGGCCAGCAGCAGCGCGGCCGCGAGCAGGCCGCCGACGAAGACGAAGTCCGCCGTCACGTGCAGCAGCGTGACGAGGTCGTAGCGCGTGGCCGGGCTCACGGCGTCGCCAGCGTGAGCGACGCCCGCGGCGCCCACGCGTCGCCGCCGGCCGCGTGCAGCGACGGCGCGGCCAGGAACAGGCGATCGCTGGAGATGCCCTTGGCCACGAGTGCGTCGCGCACCGCGATCGCGCGCGCCAGCGCCTGCTGCCGCATCGATTCGTCGTTGACCGGCACGTTCTTGCTCAGCAACGCTTCCATCTCGGCGTCGGGCAGGTCCTTGGCCAGGCCGACGAGGTTGCGCGGCTTGTCGGGCAGGCGGGTCTGCGCATAGAGCTTCCTGAGCAGCGCTGAGCGCGTGGCCGGCGCAAGGGCCACCGGCGCGCTGGCCGCGGCACCGGCGGGCAGGCCCGCGTGCAGCGCGTCGTCGCGCGCCATCGTGCGCAGCTGCGACTCGATTTGCTCGCGCTGCCAGTCCGCGCGCTCGGCCTGCGGGTCGGCGCTGCCGGTGATCGTCATCTGCAGGGCGGGGCGGTCTTCCAGCGCCTTGGCCACCTTGTCCAGGCCGGCCGCGCTGGCGTCGGTCATCGTCGAGGTGCCGGGCTTGAACTCGATGGCGCTGAGGTCGGGCCCGCTGCCCGCACCGGCCGCGCCGGCGATCAGCGAGAAGGGCGAGGTCACCGCCTTGAGCAGCAGGTTGCCGATCAGCTTGAGGACGATGCCGCCCACGCTGAACTGCGGGTCGTTCAGGCTGCCGCTGATCGGCAGGTTGATGTCGATGACGCCGTTGCGGTCCTTCAGCAGCGCGATCGCCAGGCGCACCGGCAGCTTGGTGGCGTCGGGCGAGGCGATCGGCTCGCCGAAGGTCAGCTGGTTCAGGACCACCCGGTTGCTCGCCTCGAGGTGGCCCTCGGCGTCGATCCTGTAGGCGACGTCCATGCTCAGCTTGCCGCGCTCGATCGCGTAGCCCGCGTACTTGCCGGCATACGGCGTCAGCGGCGCGAGCTCGAGGTCGGTGGCCTTGGCGTGGATGTCGAGCGCCAGCGGGCGGGCGAGCGGGTTCACCTGGCCGGCGATGTCCAGGATCGCGGTGCCTTCCGCGCGGCCGTGCAGTTGCAGCGGCGCCATGTCGCGCGCGAGCGTGCTGAACGCGCCGAGCGAGCCGTTGAGTTCCGTCAGCGCGGCGCTGTAATTGGGCTTGACGAAATGATCGGCGTAGTCGATGCGCGCGTTCACGAGCTTGATGCCGCCGATGGCGATGTCGATCGGCAGCGGCGCGGACGAGGCCGTCGCCGGCGCGGACGCGGCGGCCACCGCTGCGGAGGCGGGCGCCGAGGCCGCACCTGGCGGCGCCGCCGCGGCGTCGTTCCCGCCGATGTCCTGCAGGTTGAGGCGGCCCTGCTCGGTGACGAGCACGCGCGCGAACAGGTCGTCGAGCTCGACCTGGCCGATGTCCAGCCGCGGCTTGGCCTGGGGCTTCAGCGCGAACTTCACGCCCTTGAGCGACAGCGACTCCCAGCCGATCAGCTCGTCGGGCGGGCCGCCGGCCACCGTGGGCGAGGACGCGGCGGCCGCGGGCCGGGCGGCCGACAGCGTCGTCAGGTGCACGTCGCCCAGCAGCGCGTCGCCGCTGGTGGCCACGCTCAGCCCCGCCGGCGCGGACTGCAGGTCGACGTGGCCCGTGTAGCCGGCCTCGGCGCGCAGCAGCGCGACGGGCAGCTTGTCGGCCACCCACGGCGTGACGAGGGCGACGGGAAAGCGCGCGATGCGCAGGTCGCCACGCGCCTGCAGCGGGCTCGCGCACAGCGTGCCCTTCCAGGCCAGCTCGCCGCCCCGCGCAGGGTTGGCGGGCTTGCCCGACTTCGACGGCCGGCCGATGCGCGCGCCCAGCGTGACCTTCGCCGGCGCCACGGGGTGGTCGCCGAACCAGGCGAAATCCTTCACGTCCAGCTGGAGCTGGCGCAGCTCCGCGCGCAGCGGCGGCAGCTGCTGCCCGGGGTGCAGCGAGGCGTCGGAGAACTGCACGAGGCCGTCCTCCAGGCTCGCGCTGCGCACCTGCACATGCCAGGGCGGCGTCGGCGCGGACGATGCAGCCGGCGCCGGCGCGGACGCCGACGCTGCGTCGCTCGCGCGCAGCCAGTGCGCGGCGTCCATCTGCCCGGCGGCGTCGCGCGCCACGGCCACGTTCGGATGCACGAGCTTCACGCTGCCCAGGGTCACGGTGCGCGCGTTCACGTCCAGCTGCAGGTCGGCGATGGCCAGCTTGTCCCAGCTCGCGGCCGGTGCGGCACCGGGCGGCTGCACGCGCAGCGCGTCGAGCGAGGCCTCGGCGAGCGCGATCTTGAGCGCAGGCGCGTCGCCCTTGCCCGACCACGTGAGCGACGCCTTCGCGCCCAGCCTGCCGTCCACGCGCGGCACCAGGGCCTGCGCGAGGTAGGGCGCGAACGCCTGCAGCGACAGGTCGGACAGCGTGATCGCGACCTGCGCGTCCGTCGTGCTCGCCTTGCCTTCGAGCGCCAGGCGCCCGCTGCCGGCCGCCGAGGCGCCCGCGGCCGCGGCGGTGGCGACCTTGGCGGACGCCGTGAAGGTCGCCGGCGCGCTCGCCGGCCACGCGATGGCCTTGGCGTTGAGCGACAACTCATCGAGCACCAGCGACGCGGCCGGCGTCGTCGAGGCGTCGTTCCACGCGACGCGGCTGTCGGCGATGTCCAGGGCGGCGATGCGCACCTCCCACGGCGCGGACGGCGCGGCGTCGGCCGCGCTCGCGGGGACGCTGGCGGCCGCGGCCGCCCGGATCGGCGCCGCCGAAGGCTTGGCGGGCGCGCCCTCGCGCAGCGGGTCGACCGCGCCGCTCGCGTCCCGATCCAGGTGCCACTGCACGCCCTCCAGCCGCACGGTGTCGAAGACGAGCTTGTGCGCGAGCGGCTGCACGTCGGCCAGGCCCACGCGCACCTGCTTCCACGCGAGCAGCGGCTGGCCGCTCGTGCCGTCGGCCGCCACGTCGCGCGCCGCCACCCAGCCCTTGAGCGACAGGCTCGTCGCGCCCTGCCTGGGCTGGGTGAAGGCCAGCGCGAGGTCGGCCGACAGCGCGCCGCCGGTCAGGCGCAGCGGCAGCGAGTCGGGCAGGTAGCCCAGGTAGGGGCGCACGTCCAGGTCGGACAGGGTCAGCTTGAGCGTGCCGCGGTCGGTCGCGGCGAACGGCGTGGCCTGGGCGGCGCTGTCGAACGGCGCGCCGTTCAGGCGGAAGGCCAGGTGCGGCTGCACGGTGATGTCGACGTTGGCCGGCAGGTTCGACAGGAAGGGCAGCGAGAGCTCGAACTGCTCGATCTTGTGGACGCGCCGGGCCGGCCGGTCGTCGAAGACCAGGCCCAGGTCATGCACCTGCAGGTTGTACAGCGCGAAGCGCGCGGGCTCGGACGGCTTGGCGTCGGGCTTGGCTGCGAAGCGCCTGATCAGGTCGTCGATGTCGTAGTGGCCCGGCGCGGTGCGCGTCAGGCGGATGCGAGCGCCATCGATGTCGATGGCCTCGATGACCGGTGCGCGCCGGAAGATCGAGGACAGCGCGACGTTGGAGCGCACGCGCGACACGTGCAGCAGCCGCTCCAGGCCCGGTCCGACGTCGGCGGGCTGCGGGTTGGCCGACGCGGCGGGGGCAGGCGCGGACGCGGCCGCGCGTATCGGTCCGTCGATGTTCACGTCGTGCAGCACGATCTCGAGCGCCCACGGATGGAAGTCGACCCCGCCCAGCGTCACCTCGCGCCCGAGCACGGACGACAACTGCCTGGGCGCCTGCCACTTGACCAGCGGCGGCACGACCAGCCAGGTCACCCCCCACAGCCCCAGCACGGTGGCCACCGCGATGGCCAGCCGGCGCATCCATTTGCCCTTCACCATCTCGCTCCCGGCGCCTCGTCGTGGGCGCAAGCCGCGAGTATGGTGGGAATTCGAAGTCCGTTGTTGCCGCTTGTGACGGCCTATCCGATCGCCCGCTTGAGCCGATCGGCCATCTCCGGCGCCTGCGCGGGCTTCACGTTGGTGAACCCGAGCAGCAGGCCCTGGCCCGCCGGACGCGTCGTGGCGTGGGCCGACAGCGCCGATGGCGCCAGACCCGCCGCGCGCGCCTGCTCGACCAATCCGGTATCGGGCGCGTGACGTGGAAACCGCGCCAGCAGCGTCAACCCGCCTTCGGGTGCAGCCAGGTCGACCTGCCGGCCGAAGCGATGTTGCAGCGCCAGGGCGAGCGCCGCACTGCGTTCCGCGTAGCGCAGCCGCATGCGACGCAGGTGGCGGGCGTAGTGACCGTCGGCCATGAAGGCGGCCAGCGTGGCCTGCTCCAGCAGCCCTTGGCCGCGGTGGGACAGTTCGCAGGCGGACGTCGCGGCCTCGATCCACGCATCGGGCACGACCAGGCAGCCCAGGCGCAGGGCCGGGAACAGCGTCTTGCTGAAGCTGCCGGCGTAGAACACGCGATCGTGCCGGTCGATGCTCTTGAGCGAGGCAGGCTTGCGGCCCACGTAGTGGAACTCGCTGTCGTAGTCGTCCTCCAGCACCCAGGCGCCGGCCGCGTCGGCCCACTCCAGCAGGGCCAGTCGGCGCTGCGGCGACAGGGCGACGCCCAGCGGGCTCTGGTGGCCCGGGGTCACCACCGCGAGCCGTGCATCCGGGTGGTGGTGCCGGGCATGGGCGACGTCCAGGCCGTCGGCATCGACCGGCACCATCGCCAGGCGCACGCCGGCGTCGGCCAGCGCGCGGCGGGCGAACCGGTAGCCCGGGTCCTCGAACCACGCCGCTTCGCCGGCCGGCGCGACGAGGCTGGCCACCAGGTGCAGGCCGGCCTGGTAGCCGGCCGTGACGAAGACCTGGGCGGGGTCGCAGGCGATCCCGCGCGACACCTGCAGGTAGGCCGCGATCGCGACGCGCAGTTCGGGCAGGCCGCGCGGATCCGGGTAGCACAGGCGCGAGGCGTCGAGCCGGCGTGCGGCCCGCGTGGCCAGGCCGGCCCATTGGGTGCGCGGGAACAGGTCCAGCGCCGGCAGGCCGCCGCGGAACGGCCAGAGGTAGTCGTCCGGCAGCGCGAACGCGCGCGCCGATGCCGCCCGGGCTGCCGTCGGGGCGCGGCCGAGATGGGCTGCGACCACAGTGCCGGCCGCGCCGCGGCCGAGGATGCAGCCCTCGCCGGCAAGCCGCTCGAACGCGGCGTCCACCGTGCCGCGCGACACGTTGAGCTGGGCCGCCAGGCTGCGTCGCGACGGCAGGCGGTCGCCCGGCGCCAGGCGGCCCTCGGCGATGGCCTCGCGGACGTGCTGGTAGAGCTGCTCGTGCAGGGGCCTGGACGACGCCGTGTCCAGGGCAAGCGGGCCCAGGCGAGGGGCCGCCGCAGGCGCGTCATGGCCCGGTCGATTCGAGGCGAAATGGCCCTGTTCCATCAGGCCATTCTCGTCGAGAGTCCGTCCATGCCAGGCGCCGTGGGGTGCCGGCCAGCGAGGGGGCAGACATGGGGATCCCGGTGCGACAGGAGATCGTCGAGGCAAGTGTGCCGGCCAGGCCGCTGCTTGCGTTCATGCCGGCGCTCGCGGCGATGTCGTATCCCTTCTGGCTGCAGGCCGCCCACGCCCTGTCCGGCCCGCTGCGGTGGCTCGGGTTGCTGGGGGCCGTCGCGATGCCGTTGGCGGCGGGAGGCGAGTGGCTGAGCGTCGCGCGCAGGCCCGCGGGGTCGACGTTCGATCGGCGCGCGCGCGCCGTGGCCTTGCTGGCGCTGTCCGCGCCGCCCCTGTTCGTGTTCATGTCCTTCGTGCGCCACGCGGCGGGCATGCGACTGCCGGAGTCGGTGGCATGGGTGGGCCTGTGGGCGGCGCTGGCCGCGTGGGTCGCGATGGCAGACCCGCAGGCCAGGGCAGGGGACGCTCGCTTGCCGGACGCGAGGGCGCGCGTCGCGCACGGATCGCTGGCGGCCCTGTTGCTGGCCTTCGTCGCGTACCACCTGGCCAACCACCTGGCCGGGCTGCTGGGCCCGCAAGTCCACGCGGCGGTGATGCACCTGGGCCGTGGCGTGTACCGCATTCCGGCGGTCGAGGCCGGCCTGGTGACGGCCCTGCTGCTGCAGGTCATGCTCGGTGCGGCGCTCGCCTGGCGGTGGAGTGCGCGAGCGCTCGACGGCCCGCGGGCGCTGCAGGTCGCCACCGGCGTCCAGGCCGGCCTCTTCCTGCTCGTGCACATGAATTCGGCGTTGGTGTCGGCGCGGTTCCTGAACGGCACCGAGACCGACTGGGCCTGGGCCTCGGCTGCGCCGGTCGGCCTGCTCGACGACGCCTGGGCCATCCGCTTGCTGCCGCACTACCTGCTCGGCGCTTTCTGCGTGCTGGCCCACCTGGCCGGCGGCCTGCGCGGGGTGCTGCTCGCACATGGCCGCCCGCGCGGCGCTGTCGACCTGGCCTGGGTCGCCGGGACGGCACTGTCCGCGGTCTTGGCGGCGCTCATCGCGGCAGCGCTGTGCGGACTGCGCTTCGCATCCTGAACCTGCGCGCGGGCCGTCGCGCCGCATCGATCGGCTCGCGCTTTGCCCGCTCCAGCGCTTCGACAAGGAGACTTCACATGCACATCATTCTCGGCGGCACCGGACATGTCGGCTCTGCCGCAGCACAGCGCCTGCTGGCGTCCGGGGAGCCGGTCACCATCGTTTCCCGCAGTCCCGACGAGCGCGAGGCGTGGGAGCGCCGCGGCGCGCGCTTGGCCGTCGCGGATGTCCTCGACGTCGATGCGTTGCGCGCGGTGTTCAGGCAAGGGCGGACCGCCTTCGTGCTGAACCCTCCGGCAGACGTGTCGACCGATACCGATGCGCAGGAACGCCGGAGCGTCGCCGCCATCCTCGCCGCCTTGCACGATTCGGGGCTCCAACACGTGGTGGCCGAGTCGACGATGGGCGCGCAGCCCGGCCAAAGCCTGGGCGACCTGGGCGTGCTCTACGAGCTGGAGCAGGGCCTGCGCCGGCAGCCGATCCCGGCCGGCATCATCCGCGCCGCGTACTACATGAGCAACTGGGACGCGAGCGTGCCGACCATCCGGTCGCAGGGACGCCTGGACAGTCTGCTGCCCGCGGACCTCCAGATGCCGATGGTGGCACCGGACGACCTGGGCCATGCCGCGGCCCGCCTCCTGATGGGGCCGGTGCCGCGCGAGCTGGTGCTGCACGGCGTCGAGGGCCCGCAGCGCCATTCGCCCAATGACGTCGCCGCAGCGTTCGCCGCTGCACTCGGAAGGCCCGTCGACGTGAACGTGATCCCGCGCAGCGACTGGCTCGACGCGTACCGCCAGCGCGGCTTCTCCGAAGCGGCGGCCGCCTCGTTCGCGCGGATGACCGCGGCCAGCGTGGACGGCGGCTTCCCGCCGGTGGCGTCCACGCACAAGGGCGTGGTCACGCTCCAGGCCTACGTCGACCAGTTGCTCGAACGTGCCGCGGAGCCTGCCCCGCGATGAACCTTCCTACTCGTCCCGTCCCCCTGGAGATCCCATGTCCCGACTCGTACTGAGCATGTTCCTGACCCTCGATGGCTTCGTCGAGGGGCCCGGCGGATCGATGATCCGGCCCGACTGGTCCGATGACCTGGAGCAGCACTGGTCGGCGCCCAACGTCGCGCCCGGCAGCCTGCTGCTGTACGGGCGTCGCGCCTTCGAGCAGAACGCGCCGCTGTGGCCGGCGATGGCCGCGGACGAGAACAACGGCCCCGCGTTCCGCGCCCTCGCGCGCACGATGAACGCGCTGCCCAAGGTGGTGGTCTCCGCCACGCTCGTCGATCCGGGCTGGAACGCCACGGTCTCCCGGGAGCCGCTCGCCGACACCGTGCGCCGCCTCAAGCACTCGTTCGACGGCGACATCAACGCCGTCGGCGGCGTGACGCTGGCGGCGAGCCTGCTGGCCGAGGACCTCGTCGACGAGTACCGCCTGCTGCTGATGCCGTCGTTGCACGGCGCGGGCCATTCGCTCTTCAAGCAGCCGCACACGCCCATCGGCCTGGGCCTGCAGGACGTCAAGCGGATGGACACCGGCGCCGTGCGCCTGACCTACCTGCGCGTCCCTCGAGCCGCCGCGTGAGCGGACGTCGCCACCGGGACGACCGGCGTCCGGCTCAGGCCGCGAGCCGGTGGATCACGAACGGCCCCATCGCCGCGCACTGGTCGGGCGGCACCGGCACCGAGTACAGGAAGCCCTGGAACTGGTCGCAGCCGATGTCTGCCAGCAGGGCGGCCTGGGCCGGCGTCTCGATGCCCTCGGCCACGATGTGCAGGCCCAGCGCGCGCGCCAGCGTCACGATCGTGCGCACGATGGCCACGGCGGCCGGGTCGGTCTCCAGGTCCTTGACGAACGCGCGGTCGACCTTCATGACGTCGATCGGCAGCGTGCGCAGCTGCGCCAGCGACGAGTAGCCGGTGCCGAAGTCGTCCATCGCCACGGTGACGCCCAGCTTGCGCAGCTGGTGCAGCTGGCGCCGCACGCTGTCGACGTCGCCGCCCAGCACGCTCTCGGTCACCTCGATCTCGAGCCGGCTGCCCGGCACGCCGTGCTGGCGCAGCAGCGACTCGACGTGCGCGACCAGCTCGCCGCTCGCGAACTGGTGCTGCGACACGTTGACCGAGACCCGCTCGATCCCGCGACCGTCGCTGTGCCATTGCGCGATGCGCGCGATGGCGCTGGCCAACACGATGCGGCCCAGCGCGTCGATGTGGCCGGACGACTCCGCCAGGTCGATGAACACGCCCGGCAGCAGCAGGCCGCGCTCCGGATGCTGCCAGCGCACGAGCGCCTCGGCGGCCACCACGCGCCCGCTGGCGGCCTCCAGCCGCGGCTGGTAGTGCAGGACGAACTCCGAGCGCTCCAGCGCACGTGCCAGCGCCGACAGCAGGTCGTTGCGCTCGCGCACCCGGGTGTCGAGCGCGGGCTCGAACACGGTGGCGCGGTTGCGGCCCTGGCGCTTGGACTCGTACATCGCGATGTCGGCACAGCGCAGCAGGTCCTCGCGATCCAGCGCATGCTCCGGGTACATCGCGATGCCGATGCTGGCGCCCGTGCGGTGCTCGGTGGCCGTGATGATGAACGGCTGGTCCAGCGACGCGAGGATGCGCTCGGCCGTCTCGCGGGCGCGCCCGGCGCCGGCGGCGGGCAGGACGACCACGAACTCGTCGCCGCCGCTGCGCCCGATCAGCGCGCCTTCCCCGGTGCTGCGCCTCAGGCGGCGGGCCACGGCCTGCAGCAGTCGGTCGCCGGTGGCGTGGCCGTAGCAGTCGTTGACGTCCTTGAAGTGGTCGAGGTCGATGAACAGCACGGCGACCTCGTCGTCGCCTTCGAGCAGCGGCGCGAGCGCGCGCTGCAGGCCGTCGGTGTTGTGCAGGCCGGTGAGCGGGTCGTGCGTGGCGCGGTGCTCCAGGCGGTCCTGGCGGTCGCGCGCGACCACCGCCACGGACAGGCGGTCGCGCAGCGCCTGCGCCTCGTCGCGCACGGCGGCCGGGACCTCGCCCTGGATCGTGATGAGCGCGCGGTTGACCTCGCCGTCGCGCACGCCCAGCACCAGGATCGGACCGGCGTCGTCGGCCGGGCCGCCGGCGATCACGGTCTCCAGGCCCTGCAGCGCCGACATCGGCAGCACGCCGTCGTCCAGGTCGGTGAAGCGCGCCATCGCGGTGGGACGCAGCTCGCAGACCTCGTCCTGCGCCGCCGTCGCGCCGGCCGGCGCCGGGTGGCGCACCGTGGTCAGCAAGGTGGCCGACACCGGCCAGGCGATCGCGACGCGCGCCTGCGGCTGCATCTGCGCGAGGCGCTCCAGCACGCCGCAGGCCAGGTCGGTGAACGGCGTGCCCTGCAGGATGCCGACGTCGATCCGGCCAAGGGCGCGCAGCGAGCCGATGCGCTGCTCCAGCTGCGAGGCCATGTCGTTGAACGAGGTCGCGAGCTTGCCCAGTTCGTCGCCGCGGCGGACGTCCACGCGGGCTGGCTCGTCGCCCGCGGCCAGGCGCCGCGCGCCGGCGGTCAGCGCAGCCAGCGGCGCGAGCGCGCGGCGGATGGTGCGGCGTGCCAGCAGGCCGATCAGCAGCAGCGTGGCCGCCGCGACGCACGCGAGCCACACGCCCACCGGCATGCCGTGCCAGCCGATGGGCGGCGGCGGCGTGCGCTCCTCCAGCGTCCAGTTGCCGGCGCCGAACTCGGACGCGAGAAACAGGTGCGCGCTGAAGCGGGCCGCGCCGGCCGCCTCGGCCGACGGGAATTCGGCGCCGATCCAGGCCAGCACGGGCTGGCCGTCGTCGCTGCGCACCTGCCACGCGCTGTCGTCGGGCTGGTCGTGCACCGCCTCCCAGACGTGGTCGCGGTTGAGCACCGCCACGCAGCGCGGCTGGCCGTGCGGGCCCGTGGCCAGGAGCAGCGTGGCATGGTGGTTCGTGCCGGGCGCCAGGCGCAGGGTCGCGCCCTGGCCCGCGCCCAGGGTCGCGTGCGCGTCGGCGACCGCGCCGCTGCGGGCGTCGGCCCACTGCCGCTTCAGGTCGTCCCAGCCGGCATCGTTCGAATCGGTGCAGGCCACGCTCGAGAACGCGGCCTGCGGGCCGACCACGCTGGCGATCAGCCGTGCGCGCGCCGTGCCGGGGGCCTGGTCGACGGCCAGCAGCACGGTGCGCGAGACCAGCAGGCGGTCGAACACCTGGCGTGCGACGGTGCGCGCCGCGAGGTTGTCGCGGTCGTGCGCCATGCGCTGCCCGATGCCGTCCAGGACGGAGGTGGCGATCCAGTCGGACGTGGCCAGCGGCACGAGGGCGGCGGCCAGGAACACGGCCAGGAGGCGCCACTCCAGGCGTCGATCCAGCAGCGCTCGCGCACGACGCAGCGGCATGGCCTCAGAAGCCCGACGCAAGGCCGACGTAGCTGCCATTGCTGGCACGGATCACGTCGTCGACGCTGTCCTTCTGCGTGATCTGCGCCTTGGACTTGCCGTCCGGGCCCACGCTGTACATGTCGTAGTCGGTGTTGAGCGGGTTGAGCGCGTGGTCCTTGCGCGCGCCGCCCTTGCCGTTGGCCTGGATGTTGTAGTAGACGTACGGCTGGCCCCAGGGGTCGATCGTCCTGGCCTGAGGGATGTCGGCCCAGGAGTTGGGCAAGGCCTTGCTCATCGCGAAGTAGGTCTCGACGACGGCCTCGTTGCCGATGATGTCGCTGGTGGCCTGCTCGGTCTTGACGCGGTTGCGCCAGTCGCCGTAGTAAGGCATCGCGATCGCGACCAGGATGCCGATGATCAGCACGACGATCATGAGCTCGACGAACGTGTAGCCGCCCGCCGCAAGG
>Ga0207427_100546_pt1 | contig 19253 bp, 21 predicted proteins | sample AraplaCL_Cvi_mMS_FD_184268 | JGI IMG/M metagenome (GOLD analysis project Ga0207427, IMG submission 184268) | Arabidopsis root microbial communities from the University of North Carolina, USA - plate scrape CL_Cvi_mMS (SPAdes) (version 2) | ecosystem: Host-associated > Plants > Roots > Endosphere ... | reverse complement strand
AGACGCAGTCGAGCGCCAGCATCGCGCCCTGCGAGAAGCCGGCCACCACCAGCGGCACGCCGGGCGCGCGCTCGCGCAGGGCGCGGGCGGCCGCGTGCACCGCGTCACGCGCGGGCGCGCGTCCCGTCGGATGGCTGGCGTGCAGGTCGGCCGGACCGGCGGCGATGCGGGCCGCACGCGCCGCGTCGTCCACGGGCCACCAGGCGTGCCGGCCATCGGGCCGTTCGACCGGGCCAGCCGGCAGTGCCACGAGCGCGGGCAGCTTGAGCGACGCGAGCAGGGGCGCGAGCTGCGCCGGCGCCATGTCCAGGCCATGCAGCAGCATCAGCGCGGCGCGCGCCGGGCCGCCGTGCGGCTCGACCCAGGCGATGGGCGGGAGGGCGTCTTGGGTCACGGCGCCATTGTCGGTTCTCGCCTTCAATCGTCGGGGTACAGCGTCTCCCAGGGCACGCGCACCATCACGTCGGCGTCGTTGACCAGCGCCACGATGGCGCTCGCCTTGTCGGAGGTCTCGCGGCGCTGCGGCCGCATCATCGCCTGGCCGCCGGCGTTGGTCAGGCAGGCGACCACCGGGGTGGCGACCGTCTCGCCGCGATGGATCACGATCGCGATCTCGCCCGAGGCCAGGCGCACGAAGCAACCCGGCGGATAGATGCCGAACTCCTTGATCAGCGCCGCGGCCAGCGGGTGGCCCGCGCTGTCGGTGAACATCTGGCGCGCGGCGACGTTGGGCATCAGGGCGACTCGCGACGAGCGCGCACTGAGCTTGGCGGTGAACACGTCGGCGTAGTGCAGGGCCTGCGCGAGCTCGCCGACGTCGGTGAGGCGGCGCGGATAGCCGCTGCCGTCCAAGAGCTCGTGGTGCTGTTCGACCGCGGCGAGCCACAGCGGGCACTCGACGCCGGCCGCGCGCAGCATCTGGGCGCTGCGCATCGGATGGTCGTCGATCGCGGCACGCTGGTCGGGGTTCGGCGGCGCGGTCTGCACCGCCAGGCGCCCCTGCAGCTCGATCATCGACAGGTTCATCGACATCGCCGCGGAGACGAGCGTGCGGCGCTGCGCATCGTCCCAGCCCATGCGCCGGGCCGACAGGCAGCACACCGCGGCGCTGTGCAGCGAGTGCGACACGCCGTACGAGTTCAGCCTGGTCTGGTCGTGGCGCAGGATCTGGAACAGCACCTTGTCGGGATAGCGGTCGGCCAGGGCCATCAGCACGTCCACCACCTCGCCGAGCGCGGTGCGCAGTTCGGCCGGCGTGGTCGTCAGCAGCGTGTTCAGGCGTGCGCTGGACAGGCGCCAGCGCCCGAAGAACCCCTCCTTGGGCTTGCTGGCGCCGTGGCTGGACATCGCGGCGCGCATCTCCGCCGCATCGACGAACATGCCGCGCGCCAGCAGCGTGGTGAGCATGGCGGCATCCGTCACGCGGTGCCCGCGCGCGAGCAGGAGCTTGCCATTGCCGTCACGGATGCCCCAGGCCAGCGGGAGACCCGGCTTGATCTGGCTCGCGACTTCCTGGAGCGGCAACAACTGCATGGCGGGACACCCTCGTATCCGTTGTAGGACGGGCTTCCCGTGCATCGCGGGGCCCGCATGGTCGTGTCTTCGGATGATCCGCGACCCGCCGCAGTCGCGCGCAAGTGGTGGAGCGCTACCTCGCCTACTAAATCACGATGGCGTGCGCTGTCAGGAAGTCTTGACGAAGCCCGTCGGGAGCCTGTAAAGCCGGGCGTTCGTTCAGTTTGCACGCAATTGAACAAACTGAAACACGTCGTGAGCACCGCGCGCGGCCCGCCATCCGTCCAGAAATGTCTAGACAACCATGGGCGACAAAGATATCTTCTGCACGCCTTCGATAGTCAACCCAGGGAGAAGAACCATGCGTCTTGCCGTTGCGTCCGTTGCCCTCGCCCTCGTTGCCGGCTGCGCCAGTACGCCGCCCGCGCCGCAGGCCAACCAGGCCGCGCCGGGCGCCAGCCCGCAGGTGGCCGACGCCGACCCGAATGCTCGCAAGCAGGTGTGCGTGCGCGAACAGCCCATCGGCTCGGCCATCCCGACCACGCGCTGCCACTACCAGGAAGACGGCGTGGACCGCGACATGAACATCGGCGGCTTCGCCAACGCGGTGCATCGCTCGACGCCCGCCACCTCCACGGGCAGCGGGGGCTGATGTCCTGAGCGCCCGATCGCGCCGACTGTCAGCCGGCGCGGTTGCGCATGTGGTCGGCGGTGTTCGCGAACGACTGGATCAGGCGTTCCTGCATGAACGGCGTGAAGCCGCCCGCCTCGCCGATCTCCGCCATCGCCAGGCCCATGCAGGTGAGCCACTGGTCGCGCTCGCGGATGCCGATCGCGTAGGGGAAGTGGCGCATTCGCAGGCGCGGATGGCCGAAGCGCTCGATGTACAGGTCGGGGCCGCCCAGCCAGCCGGTGAGGAACCACGCGAGCTTGTCGCGCGAGCCGTCGAGCGTGGTCGGGTGCACCGCGCGCAGCGCCGCGAACTCGGGCTCGAGATCCATCAGGTCGTAGAAGCGGTCGACGAGCGCACGCACGCCTTCCAGGCCGCCCAGCATCTCGAAGGGCGTCGGCCCCTTGGCCTGGGCGGTGTCGTCGTCGGTCACGGAATCGGTCATGGCCGTATTGTCGGGTGCGGCTCGCGCACGCGTGCGCGTGGGGGCACGCGCGACGCGGGCGTCACGTCACGCGCCTAGGCGCGCAGGCGGGTCGCGGCGGCGATGACGGCCTGGGCCGCGGCCGAGCCGGGCAGGCACTCGAGCAGCAGCTGGCGTTTCTTGACGGCGTCGCGCACCGACGGGTCGATCGGCACCTCGCCGACGAACTCCAGCTTGACCGGCACTTCCAGCCCGGGGCTGACGAAGCGGTCGACGACCTGCTGCAGCTGGCCGCGGATGACGCGCCCCTCGCCGGGCTTGCTGACCTGGTTGACCAGCACGCGGATGTCGCGCCGCGTCTGCGTGGTGGCCAGCACCTTGATGGTGGCGTACGCGTCGGTCAGCGACGTGGGCTCGGGCGTGGCCACGATCAGCACCTCGTCGGCCAGCGACACGGTATAGAGCACGACGTCCGAGATGCCGGCGCCGGTGTCCAGCAGGATGCGGTCGAAGCGCGGCACCACCTGGCGGATGACGTCGGTGAGCTGCTCGCGCACCTCGGGCGTGAGCCGCGAGTACTCGACCATGCCGGAGCCGGCCAGCAGCACGGAGAAGCCGCCGCTGGTCTCGAGGATGGCCTGGTCGAGCGTGCTCTTGCCCGTGAACACGTCGTGCAGCGTGATCTTGGGGAACAGGTTCAGCACGACGTCCAGGTTCGCGAGGCCCAGGTCGGCATCGAGCACCAGCACCTTCTCGCCCTGGCGCGCGAGCGCGGTGGCCAGGTTGGCGGACAGGAAGGTCTTGCCCACGCCACCTTTGCCGCTGGTGATGGCCGTGATGCGAGCGCGTCGTCCGGAGGCGACTGCCGTATTCATTTGGAACGCTCCGTGCTACGCACTGCGCTGTATTCGCCCTTCGGGCGGCCGAGCGGGCTCATGAGAGATCTTCCCCAAAGATGGACGACGCGAACAGCAGCCCCTTCTCCTCGGCCGAGACGACGGACACGGGCGTCGGCTCGAGGCAGGTGCGGTTGCGGCCTTCGGATTTGGCACGGTAGAGCTGGAGATCGGCGCGCTCCATCCAGACGGACGGCGTCGAGCGAACCCATTGCGGGGCGTAGGCGCCGCCGATGCTGATGGTGCAGCCCAGCTGCTGGCCGCTGACCAGCGAGATGGCGCGGTTCTCGACGCGTTCGCGGATGCGCTCGGCCACGGTCGAGCCGAACGCGGGCGGGCAATTGGGCAGGATGATGGCGAATTCCTCGCCGCCGAAGCGCGCCACCAGGTCCATCGGGCGGACGGTGGCGCTCAGCGCCTCGGCCACGGCCTTGATGACGAGGTCGCCGGCGACGTGGCCGTGCTGGTCGTTGATGCGCTTGAAGTGGTCGATGTCCAGCATCAGCAGCAGGGCCGGCTCGCCGGAGCGCGCCACGCGGTCGGACTCGCGGGCGATGGCGTTCTCGAAGTTGCGCCGGTTCGCCAGGCCGGTGAGGCCGTCGCGGCTGGACAGGTCGCACAGGCCGTCGATCAGCGACTGCAGCCAGGCGGTGCTGCCCTGGGCGCCGGCGGGCGCGCCCTGCCCGGACTGCGCCAGCAGCGACAGCGCCATGTCCAGGCGCAGGGCGTCCGGCGGGGCGGTTTGCAGGAAGGGGGGCTTCGAGTTCACTGTGGATCGGCGGTTGCGGGACGCCAGGTGCGGGCGCCATTTCACTTGCAACCGAGTCTACCGCCCTGCTCGTACGGGGCGTAAACGCGAAAAGCGCCTCAATTCCGGCCCAACTCCGGGGTCCGCCGATGGGCAAGAGTCTTGAGACTGGCCGGCAGCGACCGATAACCCCATACCGATCCCCCGGTTCCGGGCAGACACCACAACGATGAGCAACGACCTCGCATTCGCCCCCGCCGACGCCACCAGCCATGAATTCACGTTCAGCGCCGGTGACTTCCAGCGCGTCCAGAAGCTCATCTACCAGCGCGCCGGCATCAGCCTGCACGATGGCAAGCGCGCCATGGTCTACAGCCGCCTGTCGCGCCGCCTGCGCGAGACCGGCGACACCAGCTTCGCCGACTACCTCAACGGCCTGGAGCGCGCCAGCGGCGCCGCCGGCGATGCGGAGTGGCAGGAATTCATCAACTGCCTGACCACCAACCTGACCTCGTTCTTCCGCGAGGAGCACCACTTCCACGCGCTGGCCGACGCCCTCAAGGCCTGCGGCGGCCGCCCGGTGCGCATGTGGTGCAACGCGGCGTCCACCGGCGAGGAGCCCTACTCCATCGCGATGACGCTGATCGAGAACGGCTGCGCCGGCTCCAGGCTGCTGGCCACGGACATCGACACCAAGGTGCTGGCCACCGCGCAGCGCGGCGTCTACCCGGTCGATTCGCGCGGGCTGTCGCAGCAGCGCCTGCAGAAGCACATGATGCGCGGCACCGGTGCCAACGCGGGCTTCATGCGCGTGAAGTCCGAGCTCCAGAAGATGATCGAGTTCCGCACGTTCAACCTGATGGCCACGCAGTGGTCGCTGGGCGAGCCGTTCGACATGGTCTTCTGCCGCAACGTGATGATCTATTTCGACCACGACACCCAGCGCAAGGTCCTCGAGCACATCCACGGCGTGATGAAGCCCGGCGGCCTGCTGTTCGTCGGCCACTCCGAGAACTTCACCGACTCGCGGGACCTGTTCGTCCTGCAAGGCAAGACCATCTACAAACGCGTCTGACGCGAGCGCCCACCGCCCGCCCGTCGCGACCGGAATCCTCCAGAAAAACCTCAGGCTGCAGTCCATGGCTTCCCTCCAACCCACGCCTTCCGCCCCGGCCCGCCCCGCGCCGCCCTCGCTGCGCGCGACCTCGGGTCCGGGCTCGCGCCTCGAACGGCTCAAGTCGGTCGCGCGCAAGCCCGGCGAAGCGTCGTTCTTCTTCTACGACGCGCACTTCCAGAACGAGGCGGTCAAGGTGCTGCCCGGCGAGTACTACGTCGACAGCGAGGAGCTGCTGGTCATGACCACGCTCGGCTCGTGCATCGCGGCGTGCCTGTACGACCGCCAGGCCAAGATCGGCGGCATGAACCACTTCATGCTGCCCGAGGGCGCCGGCGACTCGGGCCGCTACGGCACGTATGCGATGGAACTGCTGATCAACGAGATGATGAAGCGCGGCGCCTCGCGCATGACGATGGAAGCCAAGGTGTTCGGCGGCGGCGCCGTCATCGCCGGCATGAACTCGATCAACGTCGGCGAGCGCAACACCAAGTTCGTGATGGACTTCCTCAGCACGGAACGCATCCCGGTCGTGTCCAAGGACGTGCTCGAGATCTACCCGCGCAAGGTCTGCTTCCTGCCGGCCAGCGGCAAGGCGATGGTCAAGCGCCTCGCGCCCACCAATACCGAAGCCCTGGTGCAGCAGGATCGCGTCGCGCAGCAGAAGGCGGCCCCGGCCTCCACCGGCGGCGGCTCGATCGACCTGTTCTGATCCGCGGGAAACAAGGAGACGAACATGGCAAAGACCCGCGTGGTGGTGGTGGACGATTCGGCGCTCGTGCGCAGCCTGCTCACCGAGATCATCAACCGCCAGCCCGACATGGAATGCATCGGCGCCGCCAGCGACCCGTTCGTCGCGCGCGAGATGATCCGCAACCTGAACCCGGACGTCATCACGCTGGACGTGGAGATGCCGCGCATGGACGGCATCGACTTCCTGTCCAAGCTGATGCGCCTGCGCCCGATGCCGGTGGTGATGGTGTCGACGCTGACCGAGCGCGGCGCCGAGGTCACGCTCAAGGCCCTCGAGCTGGGCGCGATCGACTTCGTGGCCAAGCCAAAGATCGGCGTGGCCGACGGGCTCAAGCAGCTCGCCGAGGAGATCACCGACAAGATCCGCACCGCGTCCAAGGCGCGCGTGTCCAAGCCGCATGCGCCGCCGGTCACCAGCACCGTGGCGGGCGCGGCGCTGCCGGCCAGGCCGGCCGCGCCGGTGTCGATCGGGCGGCTGTCGACCGAGAAGATCATCTTCATCGGCGCGTCCACCGGCGGCACCGAGGCCACCAAGGAAGTGCTGATGAACCTGCCGCCCGATTCGCCGGCGGTGGTCATCACGCAGCACATGCCACCGGGCTTCACCAAGTCGTACGCGAACCGGCTGGACGGCCTTTGCAAGATCCGCGTCAAGGAAGCGGTGGATGGCGAGCGCGTGCTGCCGGGCCATGCCTACATCGCGCCGGGGGGCTTTCACCTGAGCGTCGAGCGCTCGGGCGCCAACTACATCGCGCGCGTCAGCGACGGCGAGCCGGTGAACCGGCACAAGCCGTCGGTCGAGGTGCTGTTCGAGTCGGCCGCGCGCGTCGTCGGCCAGAACGCGCTGGGCATCATGCTCACCGGCATGGGCGCCGACGGCGCCAAGGCCATGCGCACGATGAAGGACGCCGGCAGCTACAACGTCTGCCAGGACGAGGCCACCTGCGTGGTGTTCGGCATGCCGCGCGAGGCCATCGCCCACGGCGCGGCCAACGAGGTGCTGCCCCTGGGCAAGATCGCCGGCCACATGATCGATCGGCTGCGCAGCACGTCGGGCCTGTCGACCAACCGGGTCTGACGGCCTCCCCCGCCCGGCCAAGGCCCGCATCCGCGGGCTTTTTTTCATGGTTCTTCCGCTTAATCCTGAACGAATCCTTAACTCTGCCGGGGTGATACCGATATCAGGAACGCCCGTCCAGGCCGGCACGGCCGCGCCCGCCCACGCCAGACCACTCCACCATGCAAACCATCGACCAATCCCGCTCCTCGATCGCCCGCCGCGTGGCGATCGTCGGCACCCTGGGCCTCGCGCTCGTCCTGCTGTGCGTCAGCGTGTTCATGGCCGTCGACCTGACGCGCCGCGAGCGCGCGGGCGTGGCCGAGCGCGTGGGCGAACGCGTGCAGTCGATCGCCGACAGCATCGACGCGCTCGACACCACCTCGCGCGTGCTCGTGGACAAGTTCTACGCGAGCTTCGCCAGCGACTTCGATCCGGCGTTCTCGCTCGACCCGGCCGACGGCGCGCTCGTCAACCGCGGCGAGAAGCTCAACGGGAACTTCACGCAGGTGGACGCGTTCGCGCAGAGCTCGGGCGGCGTGGCCACCGTGTTCGTGCGCAAGGGCGACGACTTCGAGCGCATCGCCACCTCGCTCAAGAACGAGAAGGGTGAGCGCGCGATGGGCACCCTGCTGGATCGCAAGGGCCCGGCCTATGCGCGCATGCTCGCCGGCGAGACCTTCGTCGGCCGCGCGACGCTGTTCGGCAAGCCCTACATGTCGCGCTACGAGCCGATCCGCGCGAACGGCCAGGTGATCGGCATCCTGTACATCGGCTTCGACCTGTCGGCGTTCCAGTCCTCGCTGGAGAAGCTGGCGGGCGACACGAAGTTCTACGAGACGGGCGGCGTCTACATCGTCGACCCGAGGAAGTCGCTGGCCGAGGCGCTGTTCGTGCAGCACCCGTCCGCCAAGGGCCGCAAGGTGCTCGAGGCCTTCCCGCAGGCGCAGCCGTTCCTGGAGGCGCTGGACAAGAACGGCGGCGACGCGCTGCCGGGCGCCCTGCCCGTCCTGCGCGCCGGCGCCGACGATTCGTTCGCGGTGCTGCGCAAGAGCCGCACCACCGGCTGGTGGGTGGTGGCCGAGGTCTCCGACCGCGAGGCGATGCATGCGCACTGGATGATGGTCGGCAAGATCCTCGCGATGATGGCGGGTACCGCGGTCGCGCTCGGCATCGGCCTGCAATGGATCATCCGCCGCTGGGTCAGCCGGCCGCTGCGCCAGCTCGGGCAGGTGGTCGACACGATGGCCGGCGGCGACATGACGCGCGCATGCCGCAGCGACGCGGACGACGAGATCGGCCGCCTGGTGCGCGCGCTCGAAGGCATGCGCGTGCGCCTGCTGGACGTGCTGCGCCAGGTGCGCCTGTCGGCCGAATCGGTGGCCACCGGGAGCCACGAGATCGCGCGCGGCAACGCGGACCTGAGCCAGCGCACCGAGGAGCAGGCGTCCAACCTGCAGCAGACGGCCGCGTCGATGGAGGAACTGACCTCCACCGTTCGCCACAACGCCACGACGGCGGGCACCGCCACGCAGCTCGCGGGCGCCGCGAGCGCGGCGGCCACGCAGGGCGGCACGGTGGTGGGGCAGGTGGTCGAGACGATGGAAGGCATCACCGCCTCCAGCCGCCGCATCGGCGACATCGTGGGTGTCATCGACGGCATCGCGTTCCAGACCAACATCCTCGAGCTCAACGCCGCGGTCGAGGCCGCGCGCGCGGGCGAGCAGGGCCGGGGCTTTGCCGTCGTCGCGGGCGAGGTGCGCTCCCTGGCGCAACGCTCGTCCGACGCCGCGCGCGAGATCAAGCACCTGATCGAGGACAGCGTGGGCAAGGTGGCCGAGGGCAACGCGCAGGTCAGCCGCTCGGGCGCCGCGATGGCCGACATCGTCGCCCAGGTGCGCCGCGTGAGCGACCTGATGGGCGAGATCGGCGCCGCCACCCAGCAGCAGACCCAGGGCATCGCCCAGGTGGGCGACGCCGTGTCGCAACTCGATCGCGTGACGCAGCAGAACGCCGCCCTCGTCGAGGAGAGCGCCGCGGCGGCCGACAGCCTGAGCCAGCAGGCCGCGCAGCTGGTGCAGGCGGTGAGCGTGTTCCGGCTGGAAGCGGCCTGAGGCCACGCGGCCGGCGCCTTGACGTCCCCGCCCGCCCGGGCGCATCCTGCCCAGCCAGACCGCGCCGTTCGCGCGGGGAGTTCCACGATGCCCACTGACCAGGACGATGCGGACGCCTTGTTCGGCGCCGCCCCGGCGCCGGCCTCGCCCTTCGCAGCCAAGCCGGCCGGCGGCGCGGACAACCGCAAGGAGACGCGCGTGCGGGCCAACTGGCAGGCGCGCGTGCTGCTGCCCGACAAGCGCGTCGTCCAGCTGCAGGTGCACGACCTGTCCGAGAGCGGCCTCGGGCTGGTCAGCGAGGTCGGCATCCCGGCCAACAGCGTGCTGCAGGTCGCGCTCGCGGTGCCGGGGCTCAACGACGCCACGAAGATCACGCCGGTCACCGGCACGATCAAGACCACGCACATGACCATCAAGGGCCAGCTCGTGCACTGCGGCGGCATGTGGGTGACGATCGCGCCCGACCAGCGCGAGCTCGTCAACCAGTGGGTGCGGCGGCTGCGCAAGTAGCTCGCCGGACGCGGCGCGGCGCCGGCTGGTGTCATGATTCGGGGATGAACGAACAAGACGCCTGGATCACCTGGGAAGAATCCGGCACGACCCACCGCGCCCGCTGGCGCTCCGAATCGCAGGCCCTGCCCGCCACGCTGCTGCCCGTCGACGACACGCTCACCGCCAACGCGGCGTTCAAGCTCGTCGGCGAGGGCACCGGCCTGTTGTGGCGCGGCGACTTCCACAACGGCCGGCAATTGCTGCAGGCGCTGGGTCGCCGCGTCGACAAGCCGCCGCGCGTGCACACCCCGCGCAAGGGCGCGCCCGCGGGCACGCCTGCGCCTGACGCGGCCGCGCTCGCGCGCGACGCGTTCGCGCGCCACCGCGCGACCCAGGCGCGCCGCGCGGCGCTGCTGGGCCGCGTGCTGCTGCAGTTCGAGCCCGACCACTCGATCGCGCTGCGCCGTGGCGCCCGACGGCGCGCCGGCCATCGCGTCGCTGCGCGAGCTGCAGGGCCTGGTCGGCGCGCACGAGTGGCGCAAGAAGGGCGTGGACGTGCCCGCGCTGCGCGGGCGCATCCACCCGCACTTCGGCGTGTTCTCGCCCCTGCGCGGCGAATACCTCGACCTGATCGCGCAGGCGCCGCTGCCCCCGGGCGCCGAGTCGCTTGCATTGGACATCGGCACCGGCACCGGCGTGATCGCCGCGCTGCTCGCGCGCCGCGGCGCGCGCGAGGTCGTGGCCACCGACCTCGACCCGCGCGCCATCGCCTGCGCCGGCGAGAACCTCGCGCGCCTGGGCTTGGACAAGCAGGTGCGCGTCGTGCAGGCCGACATGTTCCCGCCCGGCCGCGCGCCGCTGGTGGTGTGCAACCCGCCGTGGGTGCCGACCACGCCCAATGCCGCGATCGAGCGCGCCGTCTACGACCCGGACAGCGCGATGCTGCGCGCCTTCCTCGCCGGCCTGTCCGCGCACCTCGCGCCGGGCGGCGAAGGCTGGCTCGTGATGTCGGATCTTGCCGAGCACCTGGGCCTGCGCACGCGTGACCAGATGCTGGGCTGGATCGCCGAGGCCGGCCTGCGCGTCGTGGCACGCCACGACACGCGGCCCACGCATCCGAAGGCCGGCGATCCGACCGATCCGCTGTTCGCCGCCCGCAGCCGGGAAGTGACCTCGCTGTGGCGGCTGGGGGCCGCATGAAGACGGCCCGGCCGGCCGCGGCCCACACCGCCGAGGCGCTGCCCTTCGTGCCCGACGGGCCGTTCCCGTCGCTGTCGACGCCCCGCCTGCAGCTGCGCGAGATCGTGGCGAGCGACGCGCCCGCCCTGCTCGCGATCCACGGCGACCGCGAGGCGATGAAGTGGTTCGGCACCGACCCGCTGGCCGACCTCGAGGCCGCCGAGAAGGTCATTGCCGGCTTTGCCAACATGCGCGCGCTGCCCAGCCCCGGCGTGCGCTGGGGCATCGTGCATGCGAGCCCGTCGCGCGGCAGCGCGCTGCTGGGCACCTGCGGCGTGTTCCGCTGGAACCGCGGCTGGCGCAGTTGCCTGACGGGCTACGAGCTCGCGCGCCATGCGCAGGGCCAGGGCTACATGACCGAAGCGCTGCGCGCGATCTACGCGTGGGCCTTCGACGCGATGGACGTCGACCGCATCGAGGCGCAGGTGCATCCGCTCAACACGGCGTCGCTCGCACTGCTCAGGAAGCTGGGCTTCGTCGAGGAGGGCCTGCTGCGCGAGGCGGGCTACTGGCTGGGCCAACGGCGCGACCTGGTGCAGCTGGGGTTGCTGCGGCGGGAGTTCGTGCGCGGTTGATTGGCGCCGTCGACGGTGCCGCTCGAGGTGCCTGGCATCTCCTCGATCGCGCCGAGACCTCGGCCGATCGCCGCGATGTTCCCCGCGATCATGGCGATGCCAGACTCCGGCTGCGCGCACTGGGCAACCTTCCGGCTTCGCGCCCCGACGCAACCCACTCTCCAGCCTCGCAAAGCGAGGCCTGGCGCCAAGCGCTACACCAGCGTCGGCAGCAGCGCGTCCAGCTGCCCGAACTGCTCCGGCAATCCTTCGGTGCTGCCGAAGTTGCGATCGAGCGCCTCCTTGGACGCGTAGAGCTCCGACAGCGTCAGGTGCGTCTTGCCGTCCTTCTCCTCGAGGGTGATGGTGGTGATCGCGCCGTCCTCGCTCTCCTCGTTCGTCCAGGACAGGCGCGACGGTGCCTGCACCTCCAGGTACTTGCCGAAGAACGCCGCCGTCTTCGAATCGCCGAGGTCGAACACCACGCGGTAGCCGCCGCCCACGCGCACGTCCTGCTCGAAGGACTGCAGCTTCAGGCCGCTGGACTTGGGCACCCACCACCGGCTGAACAGCTCGGCGCGCGTCCACGCGTCCCACACGATGCGCACGGGCGCGTCGAAGATGCGCCGGACGACGACTTCGCGATCGGACCGGCGCTCCGCCGAGGTGGTGTGCTTGCTACTTTCGACCATCGTTTCTCTCCTTGCGTTTCAATTCCTCGACGACCGCGTCGAGCGCGTCGAAGCGCGCGGCCCAGACGCCGCGATGGCGCTCGAGCCAGGCCCACTCCTCGTCCAGCCCGCCCGCCCCGAGGCGGCAGGTGCGCACGCGCCCGACCTTCTCGGTCGTGACCAGCCCCGCCTGCTCCAGCACGCCCACGTGCTTCTTCATGCCCGTCAACGTCATGTGGAAGCGCTCGGCCAGCTCGCTGATCGACGCGTCGCCGTGCCAGAGTTGCTCGATCACGCCGCGCCGCGTCGCGTCGGACAGCGCGGCGAAGGAGGCATCGAGGCGGGATGAATACTGAACCATTGAGTTCAGTATAGAAGCGAGGCTCGCCGGACGCAAGCGTGCGTCGCGATTCAGGCAGGGTCTTCGTAGAACTCCAGCGGCAGCTCGTCCGGATCGGCGAAGAAGGTGAAGCGGCGGCCGGTGTACTCGTCCACGCGGATGTCCTCCACCTTCACGCCGTGCGCCTCGAGCTGCGCCTTCGCGGCGCCGACGTCGGCCACCGCGAACGCAAGGTGGCGCAGGCCGCGCGCCTCGGGATACGACGGCCGCGGCGGCGCGCCCTCGAACGAGAACAGCTCCACCTGGGATCCGTCGGGCAGGCCGAGGTCCAGCTTCCACGAGCGGCGCGCCTCGCGGAAGTGCTCGGCGATCACGCGCAGCCCCAGCACCTGCGTGTAGAAGCGCTTGGACACCTCGTAGTCGGAGCAGATGATGGCGGCGTGGTGGAGGCGGAGCAGCATGCCGCGATTGTCGTCCACAGGATTGCAGATCGGCGACCCCGCCTGGCGCAGGGCACTCGACCGATGAGCAGATCCGGCACCGCCCGATCGACCCTGGGTTTTCCATTAATCAGTCCGCTTGATTTATTTATCAAGTCTTCTTACGATGCGCTCACTCGATGCCGACGCAGAAGCGGCCCTTCATCCAACCACCGGAGACAACATGCTCAAGCTCGCCTCGTCCCTGCTCGCAGCCACCATCCTCGCCACGGCCAGCCCCTTGGCCGTGTCGGCCGACCAGCCCGTGATCGGCCTGATCACGAAGACCGACACCAACCCGTTCTTCGTGAAGATGAAGGAAGGCGCGTCGCAGATGGCCAAGGAACGCGGCGCCAAGCTGCTGTCGGCCGCCGGCAAGCAGGACGGCGACAACGCCGCGCAGGTCACGGCCATCGAGAACATGATGACCGCCGGCGCCAAGACGATCCTGATCACCGCCAACGATTCCAAGGCCATCGTGCCGGCGATCCAGAAGGCGCGCGCCAAGGGCGTGATGGTCATCGCGCTCGACAGCCCGACCGACCCGCAGGACGCCACCGACGCCCTGTTCGCCACCGACAACTACAAGGCCGGCATCCTCATCGGCGAGTACGCCAAGGCCGCGCTGGGCGGCAAGCCGGCCAAGATCGTCACGCTCGACCTGTTCCCCGGCCACCCGGTGGGCGCGCAGCGCCACAACGGCTTCATGAAGGGCTTCGGCATCGCCGGCGCGCCGGACGCCAAGGTCAACGAGCTGGGCAAGTCCGCCGAGATCGTCTGCGCGGCCGACAGCTACGGCGACCAGGCCAAGGGCCAGACGGCGATGGAGAACTGCCTGCAGAAGAATCCCGACGTCAACCTCGTCTACACGATCAACGAGCCGGCCGCGGCAGGCGCCTACACGGCGCTCAAGCGCGCGGGCAAGGAAAAGGGCGTGGTCATCGTGTCGGTGGACGGCGGCTGCGCGGGCATCCGCAACGTCAAGGCCGGCGTCATCGCGGCCACCTCGCAGCAGTACCCGCTGAAGATGGCCGCGCTCGGCGTGGCCGCAGGCGTGGACTACGCCACCAAGGGCACCAAGGTCAGCGGCTATACCGACACGGGTGTCACGCTGATCGCCGACAAGGCCATGCCGGGCGTCGAGAGCAAGGACTCCAAGGTCGGCGAATCGCTGTGCTGGGGCAAGTGACATGACCGCCACGAGCACCACCGACGCGGCGAGCAAGCCGAACGCCCCCGGCCCGCACTGGCCCGCCGGCCTGAGCGTGGCCGTCCTGGGCCCCATGATCGCGCTGGTGCTCGCCTGCGTGTTCTTCGCCACCCAGAGCGACCACTTCCTGTCGGGCGCCAACTTCTCGCTGATCCTGCAGCAGGTGGCCGTGGTGGGCGTGATCGCCATCGGCCAGACGCTGGTGATCCTGACCGGCGGCATCGACCTGTCGTGCGGCATGCTGATGGCGCTGGGCGGCATCGTGATGACGCGCTTCGCGGCCGTCAACGGCATGCCGCCCGTGCCGGCCATCCTGTGCGGCATCGTCGTGACCACGCTGTTCGGGCTGGCCAACGGCCTGCTGGTCACGCGCATCCGCCTGCCGTCGTTCATCGTGACGCTGGGCACGATGAACATCGCGTTCGCGGCCACGCAGCTGTATTCGGGCGCGCAGACCGTCACCGACCTGCCGCCGCTGATGACGGCGCTCGGCGACACCTTCTCGATCGGCTCGACGCAGTTCGCCTGGGGCACGGTCGTGATGCTCGCGCTGTATGCGATCGCGTGGTTCGTGCTGCGCGAGACGGCTGCAGGACGCCATGTCTACGCGGTGGGCAACAACCCCGAGGCCACGCGCCTCGTGGGCATCCCGACGCAACGGGTGCTGCTGACGGTCTACGTCGTCGCCGGCGCGCTGTATGGCGTCGCGTCGATGCTGAGCGTGGCGCGCACCGGCGTGGGCGACCCGAACGCGGGCCAGACCGACAACCTCGACGCCATCACCGCCGTCGTGCTGGGCGGCACGAGCCTGTTCGGCGGCCGCGGCGTCGTCATCGGCTCGCTGGTCGGCGCCCTCGTGGTGGGCGTGTTCCGCAACGGCCTGACGCTGATGGGCGTGTCGTCGATCTACCAGGTGCTGGTCACCGGCGTCCTGGTCATCCTCGCGGTGACCGCCGATCAACTCTCCCGCCGCGGAGCTCGTTAAATGAACGCCATCGCACAACCCCGCGTCGTGATGCAGGCCAAGTCGCTGGTCAAGCGCTACGGCTCCGTCACGGCCCTGGACGGCAGCGACTTCGAGCTGCGCTCCGGCGAGATCCTGGCCGTCATCGGCGACAACGGCGCCGGCAAGTCCTCGCTGATCAAGGCGCTCTCGGGCGCGACCATTCCCGACTCCGGCGAGATCCAGCTCGATGGCGTCGTCACGCGGTTCCGCAGCCCGATCGAGGCGCGGCGCGCCGGCATCGAGACGGTCTACCAGGACCTGGCCGTGGCGCCCGCGATGAGCATCGCCGAGAACCTGTTCCTCGGCCGCGAGATGCGTCGCCCCGGCTGGCGCGGCAGCGTGCTGCGCATGCTGGACAAGCGCCGCATGATCGAGGAGAGCATGGCGCGGCTGGCCGAGCTCAAGGTCGGCATCCGCTCGATGTCGCAGGCGCTCGAGACGCTGTCCGGCGGCCAGCGCCAGTGCGTGGCCGTCGCGCGCGCCGCGGCGTTCGCCAAGCACGTCGTCATCATGGACGAGCCCACCGCGGCGCTCGGCGTCAAGGAAGGCGGCATGGTGCTGGAGCTGATCCGCCGCGTGCGCGACCGCGGGCTCGCGGTGGTGCTGATCTCGCACAACATGCCGCACGTGTTCGAGGTGGCCGACCGCATCCACGTGGCGCGGCTGGGCAAGCGCGCGACCGTGCTCGATCCGAAGAAGATCGGCATGAGCGACACCGTCGCGGTGATGACGGGTGCCCTGCGGCCCGAGGACCTGCCTGCGGAAGCACTGGCCCACTAGAGGAATCCGTGAACGACTCCCACGCGCGCGCCGAACGCGCGCACCTGCGCCCGCGCGGCTCGAGCCAGGGTGGCCTGCGCCAGTACAACGAACGCGTGGTGCTGCAGGCGATCCGGCTGCACGGCGCCCTGCCCGGCGCCGAGATCGCGCGGCTCACGGGCCTGACGGCGCAGACGGTGTCGATGATCACCAAGAGCCTGATCGACGACGGCTACCTGCGCAAGGGCGCGCCGGTGCGCGGCAAGGTGGGACAGCCGTCGGTGCCGCTCTCGCTGGCGCCGGACGGTGCGTACGCGATCGGCATCAAGGTGGGCCGGCGGCGGCTGGACACGCTGCTGATCGACTTCAGCGGGCAGCCCTGCGCGCGCTGGTCGCTGGACTACCGCTTCCCCGATCCCGACACGGTGCTGGCCGAGGTGCGCCAGCGCTTCAGCGCCGTGCGCCGCAAGCTGGGCCCGGACGCGCGCCTGCGGCTGCAGGGCGTGGGCCTGGCGGCGCCCCTGTCCCTGAGCAGCTGGCAGGCGCTGCTGGGCGTGACGCCGGCGATGGCCGCGCGCTGGAACAGCCTGGACCTGCGCGACGCCGTCGCCGACCTGTGCGACTGGCCCGTGCACTCGATGAAGGACACGGCGGCGGCCTGCGTCGCCGAGCTCGTCGCCGGCCGCGGCCGCGGCATGCACAGCTTCCTGTACATCTTCGTCGACACCTTCATCGGCGGCGGGCTCGTCATCGACAGCCACCTGCGCAACGGCCTGACCGGCAATGCCGGCGCGATCGGCTCGATGCCGCTGGGCCTGCCCGACGCGCGCGGCCCGGCGCCGCAGTTGCTGAGCGTCGCGTCGCTGCACACGCTGGAACAGGCGTGGCACGACGCGGGACTGCAGGACCCGGGCTTCGACGGCCCGCAGGCGCTGCAGGCGCCCTGGCGCGCGGTGACGCTCGCCTGGGTCGACAAGGCCGCCACCGCGATTGCGCACGCGATCAACGGCGCCGTCTGCCTGCTCGACCTGGACGGCGTGATCGTCGACGGCGCGATCCCGCGCGAGCTGCTCGACGCGCTGATCGCCGCGACCGCCGCCGCGATGCGGCGCTCGAACTGGGAAGGCGTCGGCGCGCCGCAGCTGCTGGCCGGCACCGTCGGCCCGGACGCGGGGGCCCTGGGCGGCGCCCTGCTGCCGCTGCACGCCAACTTCGCGCCCGACCGCGACCTCTTCATCAAGGAACACGCATGAACACGACCCCGTTCGCGGGCCAGGTGGCCGTCGTCACTGGCGCGGCCTCGGGCATCGGCCTGGCCAGCGCCACCGCGCTCGTCGGGGCGGGCGCGCGGGTCGTGATGGTCGACCGCGACGCCGACGCGCTGCAGCGCGCGTGCGCGCCGCACGGCGACGCGATGGTCCCGCTGCAGATCGACCTGCTGGACACGGCGGCCTGCGCGTCGCTGGTGCCGCGTTCGCTCGAGCTCGCCGGCCGCATCGACATCCTGCACGCCAATGCGGGCCTGTACGTCGGCGGCGACCTCGTCGACGCGCGCAACGACGCCATCGACCGCATGCTGCAGCTGAACGTGGCCGTCGTGATGAAGAACGTGCACGACGTGCTGCCGCACATGATCGCGCGCGGCACGGGCGACATCGTGGTCACCAGCTCGCTGGCCGCGCACTACCCGACGCCGTGGGAGCCGGTCTATGCGTCGTCCAAGTGGGCCGTCAACTGCTTCGTGCAGACGACGCGGCGCCAGGTGTTCAAGCACGGCGTCCGCGTGGGCGCGATCTCGCCGGGCCCGGTGATGACCGGCCTGATCGCCGACTGGCCCGCGGACAAGCTGCGCGACGCGCGCGCCTCGGGCAGCCTGCTCGAGCCGGCGGAGGTGGCCGAGGTCGTGCTGTTCATGCTGACGCGCCCGCGGGGGATGACGATCCGGGACGTCGTGATGATGCCGTCGAACTTCGATCTCTGATGCGGCCCCTGTCGGTCGTGCGCTCCGAAGCCGAACCGACGCCTACAGCGCGCCGCAGCGCGCGACGATCGCGTCGCCGATGATCTTCGTGCGCGACTGGCCGAACTCCCAGAAATTCGCCGGCTCGACGAAGGCCATCACCTCGATGCTGACGCGCACGTCGTCGCCCTGGCGTTCCACGACGCCGCTGACCTCGGGCAAGGTCGTGCGGAACGAGACGCTGGCCGCCTCGATGCCTTGAGGCGCCGGGTTGACGCCCGGCACGCCGTCGACGCCACGGACGGCCTCGACGACGCAGGCGTGCAGGTCCCTCGGATGCGCCTGCACGTCCACGGAGATGCGGTGCACGGTGGTGTTCGGGGCGACGCAGGCGGTCAGGGCCGCGGTGCCGGCAAGCGCCAGGGCCGCGAGCGCGACGCGCGGCGATGAGTGGTGACGGATCATGCGGTCATTGTCGCTCGACGGCACGGGGCCTGCCCAAGCCGGCGATCGATGCGCCACGGGTCATCCGGCGAACGGCAGCTGCGCGACCTTGCCGCCGTCGGAGCGCAACTGGTCGGCGGGCAGCCAGCCGCACGCCCCGCCCGGCGTCTCCAGCAGGTAGCGCTGCCCCTTCGCGTCGAAGCGGGTCACGCGCAGGAAGCTGCCGGGGGCGATCGCCTGCGGCTTGCAGGTGGCGCCGCCCAGGACGAGCCCCTCGCCCGCAGCGCCCACCACGCTCATCTCGTAGGTCGTGCCCGCCCGCTTCAGCAAGGCGCTGCCGTCGTCGGACAGGCGATAGGACTCGGGCCGGTGCCAGAAGCCTTCCCAGGTCCAGGTCGTGACGTCGCCCTGCCAGTCGAAGTCCAGCGGGTGGCAGCTCTCGCCCGAATCGAAGTCCAGCAGTTGAAGCAGGCGCCCCTTGCGCCAGCCCAGGACGTGGAAGCGGCAGCCGGCGGGTTCGAACGTCTCGACGACCGCCTGGCGCCACGGCCTGGCGTGGTCGATGGCGACCAGGCGCAGGTTGGGCAGGTCGCCTTCCGCGGAGAAGAACGGGATGTCGACATGCTCGCCGCCGATCGCGACGGTCAGGATGCTGCGCACCTCGTCCGCGCCCGGGCGTTGCGACAGGCGCACCGTCTCGGGCTTGCCGTCGCCGTCGAGGTCGACCTGGAAGCGCGCGTATTCGTCCGCGCGGGCGGTGGCGCCGGCGAGAACGAACAGCGCGGCAAGAAAGAGGCGGCAGGACGGG